>SL_7KL_010_BRINEDRAFT_10001470_pt1 | contig 11274 bp, 4 predicted proteins | sample SodLak_010_BRINE_FD_10663 | JGI IMG/M metagenome (IMG submission 10663)
TCAGGCAGACCAAACAGCACACGTGGATCATTGGCCGAGGCATAAGAGCCATCGGCACGCGAGCGGCGGCGCATCACGCGCTGACCCTCCTCATCAAGCAGCCAAATCACCGTGCCAGTCAGCACACGACGGCCCTCAGCATCGCGTGGCTCGAGGCCTAACCAAGGGTGACCCAGATCTGCTTGGTTGAGCAGAATGCGTGCTGGGCCATTGATGTTGACCTCAACGATATCCAGGCGGCCATTGTTGTTGAGGTCACCCACCGCCAGACCTCGGGTGATGCCTGACCACGCCAAGTCGCCCAGCTCATTGCCGCGCGCCTCAGTGAACTGTCCTGCGCCGGTGTTCAGGAACAACTGATTGGATTGGTGATAGGGATAAGGGTCGCCCTGAGCGACCAAGTCTTCTTCGACCACCACCGCACCGTTGCCCACCACCACATCCAACCAACCGTTATTGTTGACATCCAACCAAGCGGTGCCAAACCCGGTATACGGCAAGCTCGGTGTACCCAAACCCGTGACTGCGGTCGCGTCGGTGAACCAACCATTGCCCTCGTTGCGATACAAGGTGTTGGTCTCGCGACGCATGTGGGTGATGAAGATGTCCTCACTACCGGAGCGGTTGAAGTCCCCGGCGTCCACGCCCATGCCCGCCTCCATGGCGCCCGCGGCATTGACGGCAATGCCGGCAAGAAAAGCATCATCCAACCAGGTGCCGTCTTCTTGCACAATCCAAAAGTTGTTGGCGCTGCCGTCATTGGCGACATAGATTTCCGTGCGGCCATCCCCCGTGAAATCCGCTGCAATCACACCCAATCCATGTTGCGCGGTGTCAGCAATGCCAACCTTTGCGCTGTCGTCTCTGAACCGGCCATCGCCGAGATTGCGGAAGAAACCATCGGCGATGCCTGTGTAAGCGCTGGGCGAGCAATAGTCCGGCAAATTGGTGGCAGAAGATCGGCAGGCCCGATGGCCTTCAAAAGTGTAATCCACATAGTTGGCGACATACAGGTCCAGCCAGCCGTTGCCGTCGAGGTCAACAAAGCTGGCGCTGACACTCCAGCGCGGATCATTCACACCGGCCTCATCCGTGATGTCTGTAAACGTGCCATCGCCGTTATTGCGCCACAACTGGTTGTCGCCAAAGTTGAGCACGTAGATGTCCAAAAACCCACTGTTGTTGACATCACCAATGGCCACACCCATGCCGTAACCGCGTGCATCAATGCCCGCGTCTTCCGTCACATCGGTAAAGCGAATGGTCCAGTTGCCCTGCTCGTCTTGGGTCGAATCGTTGCGATAGAGCCGGTCGCCTTGGCTACGGTCGGCGGGCGTCACGCCGGGCCCCAGAGCGCCCGCCTGGGTCAGATACAGATCAAGCAGGCCATTGTTGTTAAAGTCAAACAACGCCGCACCGCCGCCCATGATCTCAACGAAATAGACTTCGCCGGTCATGCCGTTGTCGTAGAAGAAATCAACGCCTGCTTGCTCAGTGATGTCCACAAACCATGGCAAGTCCGCCAAAGCAACATGATTCATCATGGCAAGGCCAGCCAGTGCGGGGACAAGAGTTGTGCGGGGCATGCGGCGTTTCATGGCAGCATCATCTCACTTCGAAATAAGGTTCGGTGCGTTGCGGGTGATCCACCACCAGCTGTTGGTTGATGGTGGGTTGTTCAATGATCTGTTCGGTGCCATCTGGCCAGCGGATCCGCAGTCGATCGACCTGAGGCTGATCCCCTAAGCCAAAGGTCACCGGCAACTCCACTTGTGACAGGTACGAGCGTGTGGGCATCACTTGACGATACTGTGTCTCATCACCCACCTCGAGCAGCAATTGTGCACCGATGGCGTCACGATTGGGATAGGCGCCCCGCAGTCGCACCCGCAGCCAGTTGTGCCCCAAATCCAGGTCATTGCGCAACAGCAAAGGCCGACCATCAATCTGTGTCAGCACCACATCAAGGCGGCCATTGCCAGTTAAGTCTCCATAGGCGGCGCCGCGACCCACGATCGGCTGCCCCAAGTCTCCCAACTGATCACGCGGCACCATCACAAAACGCGTTGCACAGTCCTCGGCACAGTTCCAAAACAACTGCGCAGCTTGCGCGTACTGCTGACTGGCTTGCACACGATTGATCTCGTTTTCGACATGGCCATTGGCCTGCAGCGCATCGAGCCGCCCGTCTAAGTCATAGTCAAAAAAGAACACACCAAAAGTCAGCGCCAACCGTGTCGCGCCACCAATACCCACGCCAATGGCCTCATCGGCATACACCGCCTGATTCGGCGACCCCACATAAAAGGAACTCATTTCGTTGGCGAAGTTGCCAATCAATAGACCAATCGTCTCATCATTGCGAAACTGCGCCGCATCAATGCCCATGGCACCCGTGGAAAGGCCGTTGCGGTCAAAGCCCAAACCCAGTTCGGTACCGAGCTCAATAAACTGTCCTTCGCCCTGATTGATGAAGGCAAAGTTGCGCACCGTATCATTGGCGACCACCACATCCAGCCAGCCGTTGCCGGTCAGATCCACGGGCATCACGGCCAAACCCTTGCCTTCGGGCAGGCCCGTGTCTGGATGGGCCACACGGATGCCGGCTCGGTCGGTGACCTCCTCGAATTGCCCATCACCAAGGTTGAAATACAAGCGCGAATCCGTGCCCGCGAAATTTGTTGGTGGACCGTAGGCCCGGCCAATGCCAGTCAATCGGTAATCCACCTCAAAATCAATCTCACGCGACCAGATCACATAGTTGGTGACAAATAAATCCAGTCGCCCATTGCCGTTGGCATCGAAAAAGGCGGCACCGGTGCTCCACTCGTCCTCACCGCCAGCCACGCCCGCTGCCTCGGTGACATCAACAAAACGCCCACTCTCATTTCGCAATAAAACATTGCCACCCACTGCCGTGACAAAAATATCGACCCAACCATCGCCATCGTAATCGGCCACAGCGACACCCATGCCATAGACGTGCAGACCATCTAAGCCGGCACGCTCGGTGACTTCATGAAACTGTCCACGGCCATCGTTTTCATACAGCCTCAGGGTATTAACTGGAGTGTTGTCTTCAGCAAAAGGCCAGTGCCCACTGTTGACAAACAACACATCCTGATGGCCATTGTTGTTGTAATCAAAAATCGCCACGCCACCCCCCATGGTCTCCGGCAGCAGCCGATCCCCATAGGCCCCACTGACATGCACCGCATCGATGCCTGCCGCCTCAGTGATGTCAGTAAAGGCTGGCACGGGCGGCGACAGGCCCTCTGGTGCAGCCAGCAAACGGGTGAGATCAGGCGCCGCCGCTGGCAGCCACTCGGGTTCTTTCGGTTGTAACCATTGCCAGATCAACACACCCAGCAGCCCCACAGCAGCCACGACCACCATGACTTTGACTGACGCCTTGAACGCCACGCCGATGATGGCGTCGTCTTTGGACCGATGACGCGCCATCAGCGTCTGGCCAACCTGCTCGGCGCTGTCGACACTGGCTGCGGATGTGAGCCCCTGCCCTCGCGGTGCAAGTCATAAATCACAACCGGATCGGCCGCGTGATCAGCGGCTGGATTATTGCGGCGCGCCGTCGCCACCGCTCGATCGCGGGCATTGTCATCCACACGATACTGTTGGTGACGCTCAGCGTGGTAGTGAGCCCGCTCGGGCTGCTGGGTTAAGCGATACACCCGCGCCAAGTTGTAATGGGCGGTGACGTTTTCTGGGTCAAGCGCCAGTGTGGCTTGCAACCAATGTTCGGCTTGCGCCAAGGCCAGATCAGCCTCTAAGGGCCGTTGCGCGGCCAGTTCAACCCAAGCCAACGCCAGTTGATTGAGTAAACGGTAATCGCGCGCAAAATCAAAACCGCGCGAGCGCGCCTCATGAAAACGCGTTTCAACCAAGCCCATAAAAGCCTCAATGGCCGCCTCATATTGACCCTGTTGGAATAGCAACAGCCCGCTGAACCAAGTCAATGACCACGGATAGACCTCGGGCTGGGCACGGGCCGCACGCCGCAGGGCGACGGCTGCCTCATCCAGCCGACCTTCCTGCAAATACACCCTAGCCAAGTTGAGCGCCCCCTCACCACGACCCAGCGCTTCGACTTTTTTAAATAGCGCTTCGGCCTGGGACAGCTGCCGGTTTTGGCGCTTGAGCAAAGCGCCGATGCCGTAATCGTTCCAGCGCTCCCATTCTGGAATGGCTGGTGCCTCCACCCACCGGCTCTGCTCAGGGCCGCCAATGGGGAAGGTCACTCGGTCTTCGGCAATCACAGTAATCGGCAGGTCATTGCCGGCAAACGACTCGCCTTGGACATAGCGCATCAAGGTGGTATCGAACTTGCGGTAGTTGAGTCGAATCACCACACTCAACTCACCCTCGGCATCGGCCGGCACTTCAAGGCGGTAATGCAGCAGATCGGCAGAACCGGGTGGGATCTGGTGGTCATACAAGGGCACAAAAATGTCTTCGGGGTTGCGCTGGGCGATGCGCTGACCATGGCGGTCGAGCATGTAGACATTGACAAAATGCGACCATGGATCCACTTCACCCGACCCTGGCGCCAGCCCACCGGAGTGACCTAAGCTGCCGAGGGGCTCACCCTCATGATCACGAGCGTGATGGCGCGCATGCACCTCAACCCAGGCCTCGTTGGAATCCGCAGTGCCCTGGGTAAAGTGATGGCCGACGGTGAGGTTGCGCACCACGACCTGTAATAGATAGGTCTGGCCCGGCTGCAAGGCCGGAATCTCAGGCCGAATCGGACCCAGTATCGGGCCGTCAATCGTGCCACCCTCGCGCAAGGCAACCAAATCCACCCGCAGGCTATCCTGCAACATGTCTCGATGGGCGTCTATGGTCTCTTCAGGCAGGCCCATTAAATGCGCCAAGCCTGTATTCGCACCAGGGAATAAGTGATTGCTGACGGTTGGTACGCCAAAGCCATTGCGCTGCCGCGCACCAAAGTCATTCGAGGCCACTTGCGGCATGTGGCAACCGTTGCAGCCTGGCTGCGCTTGGTTGGGATAATAAAAGCTGGCCACGCCATGGCCGGAGACGCCACTTAAAAGATGACTGTCATGATGATTCTGACCGCGCAACCAGCGGTAATGGTTGAGCTCTTCCGGTAAATGAAGTTTGTGACAGCTGCTACAGAACTCGGGCTGCTGATGAACCGGCTTTAAAAAGGTGCGGTTGTGAAAATCGGGCTTGGCCTTGATCAACTGTCGGCTCACCCATTGCAAGGTGGCCGATTCAGAAAAGGCAAAGGGATAGTGAATGGGTTCTTCAATGGTGAAGTCCCCAGTGCCGCGCGGGCTGTTGACATGCGTAATGGCGTGACAGCCCACACAGTTAATGCCGGCATTGGCGGTGGGGTGATGGACGTCATCAAAGTTGGGATCATCCAGCGCGCCAGACAACAGCGGCACCAAGTCATGACAGGCCGCACAAAAGCGCGTCGCCTCGGTGTTGCCATCGCGCGCCATCGCCATGGCACGGGTATTGCGCACTGAAAACAAGTAAACCGGGTTATCGAACGAGGCAAAGCGATGGGCGCTCTGCTGCCACTGATCATGCGCATCCAAGTGGCAGCTTGCGCAGTAGCCATCGATCATCAGCCGTTCAGCGGGAATGTGTTGCCCACTGGCGGTGCGCAACAAGGAGGGTGAAAAATCCGCCTCACCCTGAATACCGGGCCGGCCCCAGTCGCGCGGGTCTTGCGCTTGCAGCACCACCAACACCAAAGCAAATGCCGCACCCAATCCCCCCGTGGTCAGGCCGACCCGCCAGCGGATCGGTGGGCCAGCCAAACGGTGCAGAATGAACAACCAGACAATGACAAATGGCACCAGCACATGCAGCCAGTAGAGCCCACTTCGCAGCCGCGGGTCGTTGATCTGGAACCATTCAAACCGAATCAACAACAGGCCGGTGATCAACAAGGCCAGCACCGAGGCACCCAAGGCCAAGCCAGCGCGCACGGCGCGACGATTGCGGCGGTGCCAGGTGTTGCGCATGTGGATGACGATGAACACCAGCATGGGCAGCAAGATGGCCAAACCCAGAATCAAATGGAACAAGAACATCACCTGATAGGTGAAATCTTGATAAGTCTGATCGTGCAACCACTCCAGCCACGTCACGCCGGCCAAATACAGGGAGTTGACCGTCAGCAGCACCGCAGCCGCCAGCAAGGCGGCCAACAGCACCCGCAGCCGCGGACCAATGGCAGGTTGACCGCGTCCAGAAGACATATCCCTAGAAACCACCTTGGAAGCGTTTGAGATAACGCGCATGCAGGGAATCGCGCTGGCTGCTGTCGACACCCTCGGTGTACGGCAATGGCCCCACAGTCTCACCATCCAGCGTGTACAAATCCATGTCTTTGGCGAACCCTCTCACCTCCAACACCACGCGGCGCTGCCAACCCTCGTCAGTCAGCGGTGGCGGGGTGTCAAAACCCAAATGCAACTCCTCACCCGGTCCAACAATGGCAAAAGCATTGTTGGCCTCTACCACCAACGGCTCAACCGGCCCGAGTGAGGTGTAGTAGCCCTTGGGATATAAGGTATCCCAAAAGGGTGAGCGATCGTTGTAATCGTAGTAAGGCAACTGCTGGGCCAAGGTGTCACGCCTGGCAAAGCCGGTTTTGGCCATGCGCGCCTCAGTGATGGGCTGATGCCAATGCCGCGCTTCAGCCGGCGCAGGCTGTGCATCCACCACAGCGATCATGTCCCAATACACTTCCCAGTTGCCGACCAAGCGCAAGGCCGTGGTCTCGGCCGGCAGCGCGTCCAAAGCCATCGACATCTCGCGTGGCATGCCCGCCGGATAACCAAACTGCTCGTGCACCGGTTGCCACTCGCCATCGGCATAAGCATACAAACTCGGGGGACGGTAATCAGCCCCTGCCTGCCAGGCGGCAAAGCCCGTTTGTGAGTAGGGATATTCCACCCACCCATAGGCCAACATGACGGGATTGCTGCCTGGTGGATTGATGACCTCGTCAAACTCCAGCGTCAAAACATGGTCTTCGGCGAGGCGGCCCAAAAAGCGGCGGTCCCGCGGACCCGGATCGGCGGCGACATGGTCTTGGCTCAAAATGGCGGCGGTGACCTCTTCCCCGCGATCATTGATCGCACGCACTGGCCGGCGAATACTGCTCAACGGATAAAACACCGGCGACCCGTCTGGCACCGGACCTGAACCTGTGTACATCCGTTCGTTGAGCGTCACCCCCCAACCGGGCGGCAGATCATGGATGTGCAGACTGGCCGTGTCGATGTAGGCAATCTCTTCCATGGGCTCAGAAATCTTGATCTCATAGCGCCCCTCCCGCGGCACGATGGTGCCTTCTGGGAAAATAAAATACTCCCACGGCCGCGGCTCGGCATACACCCCAGGTTCTTGGAAGAAACCAATGCCGCCCACGCCCAGCAGATCACTGACAAAATCGAAGCGCTCGCCATTCCAAGCAAACAGCACTGGGCAACTGGCCAACTGCCGTTGCAGCTCGCTGATGCGATGCACCGGGCCCGGCGCCAAGGACAACTCTGTTTGCAGGACGCCATCACTCCAGAACAACTTCAAGAAGTCAACGCGCTCGCCATCGCCTAAGCCCAGTGCAATCGGTTGCAGGCTTTGACCTGCGGCAGAATGCGGATCGAGCTGATCCACCAAGCTCCAGCGCTGACCAACACGAGCGATCAAACGCGTACCCAAACCCGAGGCATTGGAGCGCATGCCCTCGCCGGCATCGGTCATGCCACTGACTTGAACCGACACAAACGGGTAGCGGCCCTCGCCCGGTGGCCACAGCCACAGAGTTGGCGACACATCGTCGCGCTCGTCGATAACGACCGCCAGCGACGGCCCCGCGGTGGCATCGATCAAAATAGGCGCCAAGGCCAGCACCGGCTGATCAAAGACAAAGCGTGGTTCCAGGGTGCTTGTCTGCGCATCAAACCCCCACACGCCAACCCCTTCTGCGTGTTGTACCAGCAAATCCTGACGGCCATTGCCATCCAAATCAATGGCCAGCAAGCTCTCTACCGGCGCCGGCACCTGCCGCAATGTCTCGGGCACCCAATGGCCTGATGCATTGGGTTGCCAGATTTGCAGCTGGCCTGCCTCATCGGCGGTGATCAAGCGCTGTTGTCCCGTGGCTGCCGGATCGGCCGCCACCACCGCCACCAACGGTGATTCGATAAATCGATCAAAGCCTGAAGCGGGCTGATACTGCCACAGTCGGTCGTTGTGCAGCACTTGATGAGGCGGCGATGCATTGAGAACGACCAGATCGAGGATGCGATCGCCATCCAAATCAACCGGCAACACCTGGCGCGAGGCGACCGCCTCTCCGGCCAATAACGTCTCGGCCTCGTGGCTTAGGCGCCGGAAGCTGCCATTCAAGTTGTTGTTGAACAACTCATTGTGGCCGCGGTTGGCAACAAAAATGTCCAGATCGCCATCGTGATCGGCATCAAACAACGCCACATCAAAGCAAGGCGTGGCATCCGCCACATCAGCGCTGCCGACCATCGGCGCCCAACCCAGTGCAGCAGAGCGCAAGCTGTTGGCGCCAGCGCGACACAGATAAGCCTCCAATTGACCGGTGTTGTCCAAATCTCCCCAGGCCACGGCCACCACATCCTCCACAGCGTTCAATGGATGTGGGGCCGGGCGGAAGCCCTCGGCAGTCTGTTGCCACACTTGGTTGCCATGGCCCACCCCGCCAGTGATGAATAAGTCCTGCAAGCCGTCACCGGATAGGTCAGCGGTGGTCACACTCACCGCTGAGCTGCGCATGGTCAGACTGCCCAACCGCACTGGCTCTGCGAAGAGCTCACCGCTCGGTGGCCCAGCCAGCGCAGGCATGGGATCGAGGCTGACCGCCAGTGCCTCAGCCAGTGGGCCTTTGCGGGTGTAGCGAAACTCCGCCAATTGGGCACGCGGGTTGTTGGCAAAGCGTTGATAGGTGGCCAGTTGCTCGCGCGCCGCTTCCGGCTCGCCCAGTTGCCGCAAAATCAGCGCTGCGCCGTAGTAACTGCTGCGCAAATAAGGATCCAGCGCGATGGCCTGCTCATACAACTTCAAAGCCGCTTCAGACTGCCCAAGCTGAGCCAAGGTTTGTGCGGTGAAGTAAGCCAAATGCGCATCGTTCGGCACGGCCTGACGCAAAGTCTGGAAATGGGCCAAGGCAGGCTCATTTTGTCCGATGTAAAAGCGCATTAGCCCGGCGATATAGCGCGCCCGTTGGTGGTCCGGATGATCTTCAAGCACCCGTTCGACAATATCCAGGGCCACCAGCTCATCATTTTCCCGTTGCCGGTTTAAGGTCGCGATGGCCAAGTTCACTTCAACATCAACCCAATCTGGGCGCGCTGCCAACAGCTCCGCAAACACTTGCCGCGCATCTTCATTGCGGTACTGCCCCATTAAGCCCACGCCGCGGTTGTTGGCTTCGATCTCGGCCTCGGACAGGGGTTGGCTGGCGGGCTGACAGGCGCTCAACAGCACCGCCGCCATCACAGCCATCACAAGGGCCATAGTCAGTCGCTTAGCAAGGGGAACAGTGTGCATCAATCGTTTCTCTTCATTGGTTCTCTTCATTGGTTCGCTGTCTTTAAGTATCGGAGTCTGGCAGTGTGGCCTTGGCTTNGGCAATGCGCTGACCCAGNCTGTCNATGTNGATGGCGCCNCAATCTGGNGCTGGCGCCAATCGTGGCTGCGNCGCNTACTGATGAATGCTGNTGCGCAGATGGGCACGGGTGTCGTGGCCTTGTCGGCGCTGGCGNTCATGNCGCAGTGCTTCAATGTTAATGGGTGCCACCACCACNGCCTCACCGGGNCCCGCTTCGGCTTGGGCCAGAANNCGGCCGTCGTAATCNACCACCATGCTGCCGCCCGGCCAACTGAANGGNGGGTAATGCCGCATGGCCGCACCCTGGTTGGCCGCCACCACATAAGCGCTGTTTTCCAAAGCGCGGGTGCGATTGATCAAGGTCCACCAGTTCATCGGTTCTGCCGTGCCCCAAGGGTCCATGTACGCGGAGACTCGGATCAACACTTCCGCACCACGAAAGGCCAGCTCGCGAATGGTCTCAGGGAACAGCCAGTCATAACAGATGGCGACGCCCAGTCGGCCGATTTCAGTGTCAACCACGGGGAATGGGTCGTGGGGATAATCTGGGCAATCATGCGGACTGGCGTGTACCTCCCACGGAATCCAAGTGTTGACCTTACGGTATTTAGACAAGATGCCCTGCGGCCCAATCAGCAGCGTAGTGTTGAACACCGCGCCCGGATAGGCCTCATCTCGCTCTAGAAATGTGCCCGTCTGGATGTAGCAGCCGTGCGCTTTGGCAAAGCGCACATAGGCCTCCGTGTGTTCATTGGGTAGCTCCACTGCCAGGTGCTCGAGCAACTTAGCGGGGGTGTCATGAATGGGCACCGCATGCGCAAACTCAGGAAAGACCAACAAGCGCACATCAAAGAAAGGCTGATAGCCCACAATCGTGCGCTCAGCCATGGTCAACATGTGGCGGGTACGCTGGCCGATCTCACTGCGATCTGTGGGTGCAGGAAAATCAGTCTGGCACGCAGCGGCGTAATACATATTTGGCTCCCCAGCCCGCTCCAACACGAGTGGGTAAGCTTAGCACTGCCAAACAGCCCGCTTAAATCACAAGGCCAAATAAAGTCAGCGCTTGGGTAGGTATAAATCCGTGATCGTGCCCTCACACACCTCAGCGGCCATCATGACCGACTCGCTTAAGGTGGGATGCGGATGAATGGTCAGCGCCAAATCAGCAATGGTCGCGCCCATCTCGATGGCCAGCGTCAGCTCAGCAATCAAATCGCCCGCATGACAACCGACCACGCCAGCCCCCAGCAGGCGCCCACTGTCAGGTGCACTGATCAATCGGGTGTGGCCTTCTGATCGGTCCATGCCAAGGGCACGGCCTGACGCCGCCCACGGGAACACACTGACTTCGACCTCAATGCCGTCAGTTTTGGCTTGGTGCTCGGTCAATCCCACCCACGCCACTTCTGGATCGGTGTAGGCCACCGATGGAATCACGCGCGCATCGGCAATGCGGTCGTGCCCGGCCGCCACTTCCGCCGCCAACTTGCCTTCATAGCTGGCCTTGTGCGCCAACATCGGCTGCCCAATCAAATCACCAATGGCAAAAATGTGCGGCTGTGCGGTGCGCAGCTGCGCATCCACCGCGATGAATCCACGCTCATCCACCGCAATGCCAGCCC
>SL_7KL_010_BRINEDRAFT_10001471_pt1 | contig 11274 bp, 10 predicted proteins | sample SodLak_010_BRINE_FD_10663 | JGI IMG/M metagenome (IMG submission 10663)
CCTGCCGGACCTCGTAGTGGTAATACCCGACACCGGCGGCGGCGACCACGAGGCCGCCCACGATCAGTTTCCCTGGCATGTTTCTCTCCCTGTTTTGACTCATCCGGGCCGCGCGATACCGGACCCGACAGCGGGATTGCCTTGTCCCGCGCCAACAAGATACCCACTCCGGGACATTTCCGCACTGCGGTCGAGGCTCGCTACGCGTCGGGGGGCTATCTAGGGATTGAGCCCGCCGGCGGGATGGACGGAAGCCGGGCCCCCACGGCCCTGCGCCCCCGGGGCTCGTTGATGTCCGGTCCGGGCGGCAGCAAAGGGGTCATTCCTCGCGGGCGGGAATCGAGGCGAAGTAGGCCGACACGGCGGCCATCTCTTCTTCCTTCAGCTCCTGGGCGATGCCCTGCATCAAACCGGCCAGGGCGGTCTTGCGGGCCCCCTGGGCATAGGCCTGGAGCTGTGCCATGAGATAACGCGGGGGATGGCCGGCGAGCGGTGGCAGGCTGGGGTTGCGCTCGCGCCCCTGTTCGCCATGGCAGGAGGCGCAGGACTGGATGTTTCGCTCCGGCAGCCCTTCGAGCGCAATCTCGCGCCCTTTTTCTACCAGGTCTTCGGGCACCCGGTGCGGCCCGCCCGCGGGTTCCATCTCGGCGTAGTGGCGGCTGACCGCCTCGATCTCGTCATCGTCCAGATGCTGGGCGATCTGGCCCATGGTGGCATTCGGGCGCTGGCCTTCCCGGTAGGCCGTCATCTGCTCAAACAAGTAGGCCTCCGGGAGCCCCGCCAGGCGCGGGAATGGGGGCTGTGCCTGGCCCTGGCCCTGTTCGCCGTGGCACTGGATGCAGGCGGTCGCGCCGCGATCATTGCCTTCCCGCGCAATTTGGGCGCCCGGGTCGTCCTCGGCGACGGCGGCGCCGCCCAGCAGCCACAGGGTGGTTAGCAGCGCGAGTGGCCGGGCAGTGATTCGGTCGAAGGTGTGCGCTCGTGCCATCGGATCACCACGATTGCAGGACGTCATATTCAGGAACATAGGGTGGCTCCAACGATGGTGCAATTGCGGTGCGCATTTGGCGGGCTTGTGAGGTGTGCGCCGCCGGATATAGCCGCGGTCCGGCGTGCCGCATCCCCGGCGAACAGGAAAGGACAGGAGGAGAGCAGGAAGAGGACACCCTGCTTCCTGGGTTTCACACGGCGCGGCGGCGCATCCGGGAATCATTCCGCCGGGAGGCAGTCCGGAAGGGAATCCTCCAGCCTGCGGGGCGTGATGCCGAGGTCGGCGAAGCTTCCCGCCGTTTCGTCGGCGACGTTGTCCTGCTGCATCAGGAAGATCTGGTCCCGGGTCAGGGGTGCGTTCGGCAGCAGCGAGCCGAGCCGGGCCAGTGCGTGCCAGAGCGCGAAGGGCACTGGCACCATCGGGCGCTGGCGTTCCAGGTGAACCAGTACCCGAGTCAGGATCTGGCGGTACGTCATGATGTCGGGGCCAGCGAGTTCGATGACTGGGTGTGCGGGCGGGGTGGCGGCGAACAGCCTGGCCACGGCGCGGGCGACATCGGCCACGTGCACCGGCTGCAGGCGGGTCTCTCCGCGGCCGAACAGGGGGATCACCGGCAGGCGCGCAAGGCCGGCCAGGTTGCGCAGGAAGGCATCATGCGGGCCGAAGAGCACGCTGGGACGCACGATCAAGGCGTCGGGGAACGCGCGGATCACGGCCGACTCGCCTTCGGCCCTGGCGCGTATGTAGGCGGAGCGCGACTGGCTGTCGGCCCCGATCCCGGAGATCTGCACGACTCGCGCCAGGCCCGCGGCGCGCGCCGATCGGGCGAGACGCGCAGCGCCTTCCACGTGGATGGTGGTGAAGCGGAGGTCGCGGTGTTCCACATACAGGCTGACCGCGTTCACCACGCCGCTGGCCCCCTCCAGGGCCCGGGTGACGGTGGCATCGTCACGGATATCGGCGCTGCAGTGCTCCACCTGGGCATGTTGTTCCAGCGCGGCGGGTAACGCCGCCCGGCGCGAAGCAATCCGCACGGGGTGTCCGGCGTCGATCAGCTCGTGCACGATCGCGCTGCCGAGAAAGCCGGTGCCACCAAATACCGTGATCAGGTCCGGGCGCATGGCGAGCCCCCTTTGTGCGCTCTAGGTTGGCGCCAGATGTGGGGTGTCAATGATCAGTCGTCCAGGTACTGGGTGAGACCGGGCAGAAGTACGAAATGTCCCGGGCCGGCGTGGATTCAAGGGCTGTCTGTGCCTTTTGGGAACGGTCAGGCGTCCAGTCAGCGCGTGCGTCGACATCCGGCCAGCTGCCCGGCCCAGGCATCAAGCAGCCGCTGACGCACACCGGCGTCGTCGCCGCGCCGCAGCTCCTCGCGGCTAGCGGCGAAGGTTTGGGTCATCCAGCCGTCCTCGGCGGCGCATTCGACCCGAATCTCCCAGCCATCGTCGTGCGGCTCGACATCGAACGTATAGGTCGCCAAATGCAGTTCCTCCAGCAGGCCGCTGACCATCTCCCGCGCCCGGGAGAACTCCTCGACGGATAACGTCATCGTGTCGTCCCTCATGTTGCCGTGCAGCCACTGTTCGAAGCGGCGGATGGAGTGCTCGAACTCCGAGCGGTAGTGCGCTGCCGGGGGGTGATTGCCCGCACCGGCCAGCGCTTCGCGGTAGATGTTCAATGTGCGCTCGACCCATTCCCGCGTGGCGGCCTCGCCGTCACGCTTGATCAGGAAGCGGATGCGTTGCAGTTCGTCGGTCACGGTCTGCTCTGGAACGGGGCTTGTATCTGCCATGATGTAGGGTATTGCGTGCGCCTCTGCAACCGGTGGCCCTTCGAGGCGAGTCCGTTATGGGCCGCCGGAGCGGGCGGGGCCGCTGCGGGTGGGGCCCGCCCCGAGTGCGCTCCGGGTTGGCGAGGCCTGGGCGGACACCAGTGGAACTGTGAAACGCCGCGGCGCGAGAGGCGGCAGACCGGGAAGCGGATGCAGGAGCGTCTTTCACACGTGGTGGGTTTCGATGATGCGCCGTTCGCGCGGCCACATCGGGGTGATGTGCTGGTGGTCGGTGCGGTATTCGCCGGCATGCGGCTGGACGGTGTGATCTCGACGCGGGTGCGCCGTGACGGAGCCAACGCCACCGCGCGTCTGGCCGAATGCGTGCTGGACAGTCCGTTTGCACCGCAACTGCACGCGATCCTGTTGCAGGGGATCACCCTGGCTGGATTCAACGTGGTGGACCTGCCGGCGCTGCACGCGCGCACCGGGTTACCGATCCTCGCGGTGGCGCGCCACGCACCGGATCTGCCCGCGATTCGTCGCGCGCTGCTCGGGCCTGTTCCAGGGGGCGTGCGCAAGTGGCGACTGATCGAGGCCGCCGGCGTCATGGAACCGCTGGCGGGGTTGTACGTGCAGCGCTGCGGGCTGAGTCCCGAGGCGGCGCAGAGGCTCCTGGAAGACCAGCGCGTCCATAGCCGGTTGCCGGAACCACTGCGGGTGGCGCACATGATCGCAGGCGGTGTGACGACCGGGGCGAGTCGTCACCGTCCCTGACCGGGGGCGCGAGCCGTCCGGGAACGGGCGGACATTGGGCCGCCCGCTTTCCGCACGCGACTCCATTGCATGAGTGCAGGCGAGATTGGGGCACCCTCCGGATAGGGCGTCAGGCCTGTGGCTACACTCGTTGCAGGCAAGCCTGAAGGAGGTCTCGATGGCCTGTGCGTATGTCGGGACGTCNGGCTGGAACTACCGGGCGTGGAAGGACGACTTCTACCGCGGGGTTCCACAGCGCGAGTGGCTCGCCCACTGTGCGCGGCATTTCAGCGGGCTGGAGATCAATGCCACCTTTTACCGCCTGCCCGCGAGTACGACTGTGCAGCGGTGGGCGGAGCAGACGCCGCCGGATTTCGGCTTCGCGATCAAGGGCAGCCGGTTCGTCACGCATATCCACCGACTGAAGGACGCTGGGGACTCGGTTCGGCTGCTGCGCGACCGCATGCAACCGATGGGGAGCCGGCTGCGGGCGGTCGTGTGGCAATTGCCGCCGAACTTCGCGGTGAACCAGGAGCGTCTGGAGGCGTTCACCAACGCGCTGGGCTTCTGGCCGGAGGTGCGGCATGCGATCGAGTTTCGCCATCCCAGCTGGTTTACCGTGGCGGTGGCGGGGCAGCTGGACGCGGCCGGAGTGGGGATCTGCCATTCCGATGCCCCGGACTGGCCGTGCTGGGAGGCCATAGCGGGCCCGCTGGTCTACTGCCGTCTGCACGGGCATACCCGCACCTATGCCTCGGCCTACAGCGACCGCCTGCTGGACCAGTGGGCCGCCCGCGTCCGGCAGTGGCTGGCGCAGGGGCGCGAGGTGCATGTCTACTTCGACAACGATGCCGAGGGCGCCGCGCCCCGGGACGCCCAGCGCCTGATCGAACGGCTGCGGGATGCAGGCTGATGGCTCAGGCATCCGCCTCCGCGCGATGGCGGCGGTACAGCCGCAGGGCCGTTAGCCCGACCAGCAGCGAGCCCAGTCCACCGATCATGAACACATGTGCGGGCGTGGCACCGGCGGGCCCGGTAAGCAGCCAGAACAGGACCGGTGCCACCAGCATGGCGGAGAAAGCCAGGAAGTTGCTGGCGGCGATGAAGCGGCCGCGCCGGTCAGCGGGGCTGTGGCCCTGCAGGTAGGCGGTGATCGGCACGATGAAAAATCCAGAGGCAATGCCCAGCAGGGCCATCAGCACCAGCGTTGCGGGGTAACTGTCGGTGGCGAAGTACAGCAATGCGCTGATCAGGGCCGCCGCGATCATGCCGGCCGGGGCATGGTGCATGGCGATGCCGCCACGTGACAGGTAGCCGGCAAGGATGCTGCCGGTTCCGATGCCGAGCGCCAGCGTGGTCAGGATGATGCCGGTCGCGAGCTCGCCCAGCTCCAGATGGACCTCGGCGAACAGTGGGACGTTGAGTTGGTACAGCGTGCCCAGAGCCCAGAACCATGCGATGCCGAGGATCACCATGAACAGGACGCGGTGTGGCCGGATCTCGGTGACCGACTGCATGACGGTCGCGAACGGGTTCAGGCGGAACGGCGCGGGGTTGTCGGTGGCCAGGGTCGGGGCGATGAACAAGCTGGTCACCAGACCGGTGACGGACAGCGCCACGATCAGGGCCGCCGGGACCCACAGCGCCTCGCCGGCGAACTCCATCACGAAGCCGGCCAGCGCGGTGCCGAGGATGATCGCCAGGAACGTCCATAGCTGGATGTGTCCGTTGGCGCGCGAAAGCTGCGGGTAGCGCACCAGCTCCGGCAGGATGCCGAACTTCGCCGGGCTGAAGAACGTGCTCTGCAGGCCCATCAGGAAGGTGGTCACCAGCAGGCCGGGGAAGTTGTCGGTGATCAGCATCAGCGCGGCGGTCAGCAGCACCGCGGCCTCGGCCATGCGGGTGCAGACGATCACGATCTTCTTGCTGTAGCGGTCGGCGATGTAGCCCGCCCATGGCGAGAACAGCACGAACGGAAGCAGGAACACGAAACCGACCAGGCTGTAGTAGAAGGTGCCTTCGCCCTCGGCGACGAACTCGCGGATGGCGATGAAAATGACCACCAGCCGGAAGAAGTTGTCGTTGAGGGCGTTGATGAAGACCGTCGACATGTGGGCGACGAAGCTCTTCCTGCGGATGTCCGAGGTCTCGGTCATGGGATCTGCGGCCCGGCGGGGTTTTTGAAAGAACTATAGGTCAGGTTTGGCCGCAAAACGAGGGCGGAACACGCGAAACGTCGAAAACAGCGATGAAACGAGGATAAAGCGTCAATTTCAGGCTAGATGAGGAATCCCATGATTTTCCGGGAGGCGAGATCCGGTGTGAAATGCGGGGTGCAGGAACGTGACCGGCCCGGCCTGCCATGGGCAGACCGGGCCGGTTGGTGATCGGCCGGAAGGCGCGATCGCGATCAGTTGTCCTGATCTTCAGGCTGATCCGCGGCCATCTGTTGCGGAGCCCAGGCTGCACCCTGGTAGGGGGCGGGGTGGTAATACGGGGCATAGCCATAACGCGGGTAGTAGTTCCCGTAGTGACGGCCGTAGTAGTCGCCGTATCCATGCCCGCTGCCGTATCCATGGCCGCGACCGCGCATGCTGAAGTCGAAGTCGCCGAACATGTCGCCGAGGCCGAACCAGTCACCTACGCCGCGACCCCAGCCGGGACCGTACCCGTAGCCGGGACCGTAGTAGGGGCCATAATTCGGGGCGTGATAGCCGGGACCCCACCACTGGGCCGAGGCATGCATCGGGATCGCAAAGGCGCCGATCAGCGCCGCGGTAGAAAGAGCTTTGGCCAGCTTGTTCATGGCAATACCTCCTCAAGTTAACAACCACTTAAACAAGACCAAATGTCTCGGGGCATTCGGGGTCCCGCCTGCTGGAGGGCGGGGTTTTGGGCCCGCCAGTACCTAGCGGCTTCCATCGTAAAAGAAGAAAATCCAGATAATCTGATATAGGTCAATTTTTTGACGGAACGTTGACCTTTTGGCGGGGGTTGGCTGCGGGGTCCGTCGAAAAGTCGACGTTTTTGAGGGTCGCTGACCGGCATCTCCCTGAATCTCAGGGCGAGAGTGCGGATGCCATGCCGTTGACCGCGGCCCGGGATAGTCCGGTTTTCAGCAGCGCAGGGGATGCAAAGGCCATCTTCCGAGAGGACCGATGGTCACGTGATGGCGGTGGAGACGAGGGCACCGCTGGCGCGCAGACGGGTGGATGCGGGGCGGAACATGGTGCGGGCGGGAGTGATCTCGCATCCATCGGAGTGGGCGCGGGGCGGACATCGCGAGACCCAGGCGTCACCACCTGAACGCTACCGCGTCATGTCCGGTGGAGACGAAGCCAGAGGGTCTCCATGATCTAGTTCGCCGCCGTGCCAGTATGCCGGTTCCGCGCGCCTACCGATGCACGGCGGTGTTTTGCCCGAACCGAATCTGCCAGCCGTGATGACCGTCGTGTTCGAGCAGGAAGCTCATGCGTGTGTGCAGGACGCCGTCCCCCCGGTCCGGGAGGCCCGCAGGCATGGACGCGATGTTCGAGACCCGCAACAGGGCTTCGGCGAAGGCCGTGTCACCGCTCAGCATGGTGATGTCCTGAACGTCCACGCTGAGCGACGTTCCGGCAAAGGGGCCCTGCAGGACTTCGGTATGCCGTTTGGCATTGGTCGCGCGATCATTGAAACGCGTCCCGAACAGGTTCACGAGCCCCGCATCTTCCTGATAATCGCGTGCCCAGGCTTCGCCGTCGCCGGCCTCCCATGCGGCCTCTTTTGCCTCGAGGATCCGCTGGATCTCGCCCGGGTCTGCCCACGCATGGGTCGACGTCAATGCGGCCAATGGCAAAGCGGCTAGTAGAAACCATTTCCTGGACATGCAGCCTCCGGATGCTGGGGGTGACACACGTTTCCGGAGTACACGAAAAGCTGGATGCACGCCAGTTGCGGGAAGCGGATTGCACGACGAGACTGACGGTTGGGGTGACGGGCCCAGTCCCGAACCGGACGATCAGTGCAGGGCGGTCGTTGGTCTGGCAGTGACTGCGGGCGCTTGTCGGCTCCAGGGGTGCAGGTCTCAGCGTTGATGGACACGGGCGCAGGTAGGTAGCGGGCTTGTGTGGGTGACCGGACGACCGGGATGCAACGGCGGGAGCGAAGGATGGACAAGACGCAGGCGTTGTTTTTGTCCCATGGCGGCGGGCCGCTGCCACTGCTGGGGGACCCAGGGCACACGGCCATGGTGGAGAATCTGGAGGGTCTGGCCGGGCGCGTGCGGGTGCCCGATGCGCTGGTGGTGGTGAGTGCGCACTGGGAGGCGTCGGTGCCGACCATCACGTCCGGGGCGAATCCGGGGCTGATCTACGACTACCACGGGTTTCCCCCGGAGTCGTACACCATCGAGTATCCCTGCCCGGGCGAGCCGGCACTGGCCGCGGAGGTTCATCGACGGCTGCAGGAGGCGGGCATCGATGCGCACCTGGACCCGGCGTGAGGGTTCGATCACGGGCTCGTCGTGCCGCTGAAGATCATGTATCCCGAGGCGCAGGTCCCATGCGTTCAGCTTTCCCTGGTGGAGACGCTGGACCCGGCGCAGCATATCGAGATTGGACGGGCTCTGGCAGGGCTGCATGAATCCGGTGTGTGGGTGGTGGGGTCTGGCTTCTCGTTCCACAACCTGCGCGCCTTTTTCACGCCCGATACGCAGGAGGCCCGGCAGCTCAACCAGTCGTTCGAGGCCTGGTTGGAGGCCGTTTGCTGCGGGCGCGCGGACGCGGAAGATGCACGGGCGGCCAAGCTCGTGCACTGGGATGCCGCGCCGGGCGCCCGGTTCTGCCATCCGCGGGCGGAGCACTTGTTGCCGCTGCATGTCTGCTACGGAGTGGCGGGTGGCCCCGCGGCGGAGCGTATCGGGATGCAAATTATGGGCAAGGAGGCCAGTTGTTATCGGTGGTAGCCGAGGCCACGGAAAGGCGCCCCAGTGTCGCCTTCCGGTAACCCGTAGCGCGGGCCGACGCCGCCCCTGGCTACCAGGCGAGTGCCAGCAAGCCGGCTCCGAGGCAGACGACGATGACCGGGATGATGGTCTCGCGGATCACCTGACCCTCGCGCGCCTGCAGACCGGCGGCTCCGGCCGCCATGGCGATGTTGTGCAGCGAGATCATGTTGCCCACCCCGGCGCCGATCAGTTGCAGGGCGAGTACGGTCGGGAGCGCCATGCCCAGGGCATCGGCGGTGTCCGCCTGGAGTTGTGCAAACAGCAGGTTGGAGACGGTCGCGCTTCCGGTCATGAACGAGCCCAGCGCGCCGAGGAAGGCGCTGAACATCACGAAGGTCCCGCCCAGTGATTCCGCCAGGCCCTGCCCCAGCACCTGTGGCATCGACGGCAGGCCGGCGGCGTTGGAGCCGGAGCTCAGCAGGAGCTGGGTGAGGGCGATGATGAACGCCAGCACGATGGCCGCCACGCGCAGCTTGCCCCAGGTGGCGGCCACCGCCTGACCCAGCGTGGCGCGGCTCACGCGGAACAGGATCAGCGCGGTGAGCAGGGCCAACCCAAAGTAGAAATAGGGTGTGTACAGCGGGGCGAGGCTTTGCCCCAGCTCAATGCCGTGGAACTCGCCCGGCGACCAGCGCACGGACTGCAGGGCCTCGCGCAGCGGCATGATGGTGCGCGAGGCGATCAGTGCCACGGCCATGACCGCGAACGGCACAAAGGCCAGGAGCACGCGCCCGACTGGGGCCCGCTCGACCTCTGGGTGCTGTTCGTGCCCAGGTAGCAGGAAGCCGCGATGGGCCGCCAGGGCAATCACCGCCATTGCCACCACGCCGCCGATGATCGCGGGCAGTTCCGGCCCCACCAGCCAGGCAACCAGCAGATAGGGGATGCCGAACGCCAGCGCCGATAGCACGGCGAAGGGCACGAACTCGCGGAAGCGCCCGCGTTCCTCGCCGAGGGTCGCCACCCAGACCATGAATAGCGTAATGAACGGTGCGAGGACGGTGTGGATGACCGCCGTCTGCAACACGGCCGAGCGGGTGGTCTCCGCATCCAGGCCGAGGCCGGCGAAGCCGATGATCACGGGCGTTCCGGCCGCACCGAAGGGGACGGCGGTGCTGTTGCCGATCAGGGCGATGGCGACCGCCTTCAGGGGCCGCATGCCGAAATACACCAACAGCGGTGCCGCCAGTACCGCGGGGGTGCCGAAGCCGGCGATGCCCTCTACGAAACCGACCAGCCCCCACCCCAGCAGCATGGCCAGCACCCGGTGGTCGCGCGAGACGCTGGCGATGACTGACTGGATCGCGCTCATGTGCCCGGTCCCGATCATCACGTTCAGCACCAGCAGTGCCATCAGGATGATCAGCAGGACCTCCACGAAAACGATGGCAGCATCCAGCAGACTCGCTACCAGCACCGTGCCCGATATCTGCCAGACCAGAACGGCCAGCACCAGGGTGGCGAGATAGGCGATGGGCGCCGCTTCAAAGGCCGGCCGCCGCAACGGCACGAGCCACACGAACAGCAACACGAACGGCACCAACGTGAGCCAGAACAGCACGATCCCTCTCCCGTTATGCGCAAGGCGTCATCCTAACCCGGGGCTCGGTTCGGGAATAACCGAATCAGGCTGCCACAAGGCCCCTTGGCGTTATGCCCCGCGAAGAGCTCGCAGGGTCGGGCAGCGTCCTGGAGGTCAGGGCCGCACGCTCGGCCCCATGGGCCGTGGATACTTGTCTATAGTGACGCTGAATTGCTCACGTCCGGGTCTACATGATGCAGAACTCCGAAACCCAGTCATCCGGGGGCGCCTCGGATGCCCTTGATACGGACTTCTTGAAGAAACTTCCGAAGGTGGTCGATGACCTCCGGGACCGCTGGTACATCGTGCGCCAGCGCGGGTTCCGGCCACAGGACGTGATGGATATCCGGGGCATAACGCGGGCTTTGGTGAGTGGTCTGACCGGCTCGGCAATGGATGACTCCTTCACCACCGCTCGCCGGATTGATGAGCGTCTGGCGCAGTATGCGGCCACCACGGTGCGCCCCAACCCGGCCGATCTCGAGACCATTGGAGCCCTGGTTCTGCGGCTGCGCGAAAGTGTGCGGGGCGAAGTGCCGTTCGCCGCGTACGACGCCGAGACGGCCGCGCCGGCCCCGACGCTCCAGCGGCCTCTGGTATGCCTGTTCGGGGCGGATGCTTCGCCGGAGAGCGAGACCGCCTTGCTGCTGGGAATACACGGCTATGCGGTTATTGCGTGCGCCGACGAGGCAGCCCTGCCGCATCCGGGCGATTCGACCCCACCCGACGTGATGATCGCCGAACTGGCGGCGATGGATGACGCCGAACTGTCGCGGCTTGTCCATCTGCGTGACGGTTCGCTGCCGGGCGTGCCGCTGGTCATCCTGGCGCCAGTCAGCGGAGGAGCAGCAGGACAGACCGGGCTGCATGTGCTCCGCGCCGGTGCCGATGCCCTGTTGAAGCGGCCCGTAACGGACCTGGACTTGGTGGGGGCGATTCGCGGGCTGGTGCAGGACGACTTCCTGACCCCGTACCGGGTGCTGATGCTCGGCGCGGACGCCGGGTCTGTCGAGGAGCCGGCGTCCATGTTGCGGCAGGCCGGCCTGGAGGTAGGTATCAGCGTGGACCCCCTGGAGGTGGTTGATCGAGTGGCGGATGGTCGGCCAGAGGCGGTAGTGATCGCCGGGTCTTTGCCGGGGGTCACCGCGGAGGAGATCGGCCGTCTGTTGTTGCCCCACGACATGTCT
>SL_7KL_010_BRINEDRAFT_10001472_pt1 | contig 11273 bp, 14 predicted proteins | sample SodLak_010_BRINE_FD_10663 | JGI IMG/M metagenome (IMG submission 10663)
GTAAGTAAAAAAGACAAAACAGGAAGAAAATCAAAACACAAAGCCAAAGAAATCCAGTATGAATCTGCACCGGTGTTTAAGCGGTATGTTAAACCGTTCCTTGATCAGTCTCCGTCCAAGATAGTTGAATTTTATGATAGTCAGGCCAGACCGATTATCAAAAGACTCGGCGAAGAAAGAATTAGTCTTCAGAAGGCAAACCTAGATACACGAGCTCACGATGCAGTTCTAGCAAAACTGAGAGAAAATCTTTCGGTTCTAGATAATAAAACACACCGTGCATTACAAAAATCAAAAAAAAAATAACTGCAGAAACCAGTAACAAGCCTGTAATGACCGGCATGTATATCTATCGTGTTCCTGCTACAGAACAAGATATTGCAAAAGAAATGGGATTAACTCATATTGGATCAGGACGCTGGGCTAAAAAATGGTTTAACACCAGTGGTGTTCCGTCACAGTTAAAAAAACAGGAAGCCGACAGAACATTTGGCATCGGCCAATGGCAGTCAAACAAATAAAAATATGTCAAAGTCACTCGACGGGGTTTTAACAAAAAAAGCACACGCTACTGATACCTATACAGAAGAGCAAATAGATCAACTTGCTCGCTGTACGGATCCTAACACTGGTTATCTCTACTTTGCAAAAAACTTTGCCTATATACAGCATCCTGTAAAAGGTAGGCTGCTGTTTGATCCGTACGAGTATCAAGAAAGGTTGATGTCGAGCTATCATAATTATAGATTTAATATCAATATGCTAGCTCGACAAACTGGAAAAACCACCTGTGCTGCGATATACCTCTGCTGGTATGCAATGTTTCATGCTGATCAAACTATTCTAATTGCTGCTCACAAATATTCTGGCGCCCAAGAAATTATGCAGCGACTTAGATATGTTTACGAACTTTGTCCAGATCATATAAGAGCAGGCGTTACGTCTTATAACAAACAGAGTATAGAATTTGAAAACGGTTCAAGAATAGTAGCACAAACTACTACAGACAATACTGGACGTGGTATGAGTATTTCTCTACTCTATTGCGATGAGTTTTCTTATGTTCAACCTACAATTGCGGAAGACTTTTGGACTTCGATATCGCCTACACTGGCAACAGGCGGTAGAGCAATAATTACATCAACCCCTAATTCAGACGAAGATACTTTTGCTACTCTATGGAAGCAGGCAGAACAAACCTTTGACGAAAATGGCAACGAACAAGAAGTGGGTATAAACGGATTTCATGCTTTTAAAGTAACCTGGGAAGAACACCCTGATCGAGACCAAGAATGGAAAGCAGCTGAATTGGGCAGAATAGGAGAAGAACGTTTTAGAAGAGAGTACGATTGTATAAGTGCCGATTCTAAAGTAACAATTCAAATGCCTAACGGTGATATTCGTTCTGTATCTATAAATGAATTAAAAAGTCTGCTTTCTTAGTTTTTTATTTTTGACGAAACGTATAAATATTAGTATGAACTATTACGTATGTGCATACAAAACTCCAGTCGATTTATATATCAAGAGTATGAATAAAAATATTCCTGCTGGAGAATATTTTTATATCGGCAAAGGTAAGGGCCGAAGAAAATACGACCATTTAAACGAACAAATAAAAAAAGTTCACAATCATCTAAAATACAGCATTATTCAAAAAATATATAAACAAGGAAAAGTACCGATAATAGAAATATTAATAGAATCAGAAGACGAATCTTATATACTACAAAAAGAAATCGATTATATTGCTGAATTTGGAAGACTTACCGAAAATACCGGACTTTTAACAAACTTAACTGAAGGCGGTCAAGGCATATCTGGATATAAACATTCAGAAGAACTTAAACAGCATTGGAGCAAAATACGAAAAGGAAAACCACCTGCAAATAAAGGAACAAAAAGACCCGGAGTAGGAGGTCGTCCTAAGGGTATAAAATGGACTAAAGAAGTAAGAGAAAAAATAATGAAAATTCGTAGTCAAGAAGGATACTACGACTATTTTAAATCTCCAGAAAGAAATAAAAAAATAAGCGAAGCCAAAAAAGGCTGCAAAGGATCGGCAAAAGGAAAAACTTGGTTTAATAATGGACAAATAGAAACATATCAATTTGAATGCCCTCCGGAATTTACTAAAGGAAGACTTAAACGAACAACAAATGGTAAAAAAGGATTATTATGGTATACAGATGGATTAGATTCGAGACAATTTAAAGAGAACTGTCAACCTGAAGGATGGAAACGTGGACGTACTATTAAAAAATAATAAAGGTTTAAAAATATTAACTGATACAGGGTTTAGCGACTTTGAAGGTTTAATTGAAAAGTCTGTACAAACTCTATTGTTAGTAGAATTACAGAATGCAAAAATTAAATGTACTCCAAATCATAAAATATTTTTATCTGATCTAAATTCAATAGAATCAAAAAATTTGAAGCCAGGCGATGTTATCTATACTACATACGGAACTGATACAGTAGTTTCTATAAAAGGAATAGAATCTGAAAAAGTATACGATGTTTTTGATGTAAAACATCATAATAGATTCTACGCTAACAATATTTTAGTCAAGAACTGTGAATTCTTGACATTTGATGAGACTCTTATTTCTTCTATTCATCTTGCAGAAATGGAAGGAAAAACACCCAAGCTAAACATGGGGCAAACTAGATGGTATAAAACTCCTTCTTCTAAATACACCTATTGTGTTAGTCTTGATCCTTCTATGGGAACCGGCGGCGACTATGCAGCAATACAGGTAATAGAATTGCCCACATATGAGCAGGTTGCAGAATGGCAACATAACACCACAGCAATACCAGGACAAATAAGAATACTCAGCGACATTTGCAAATATATTGTAGACAAAACAAAGAATCCCACAGGAATCTACTGGAGTGTAGAAAACAATGGTATAGGCGAAGCAGCTCTTATTGTTATCGATGATTTTGGCGAAGAAAATATACCAGGCCTGTTTATATCAGAACCGCAACGAAAAGGCCATGTAAGAAAATTTCGAAAAGGGTTTAATACCACCCACGGCTCAAAAGTCACTGCCTGTTCAAGACTAAAGACCATGATAGAAACAAACAAACTCAAAGTAAAGTCTAAACCTTTGGTAAGTGAGTTAAAAAACTTTGTAGCAACAGGGTCTAGTTATCAAGCTAAATTGGGACATTCAGACGATCTTGTTTCTGCAATATTGTTAAGTTTGAGAATGATCGAAGTGTTAAAAGACTGGGACCCCAGAGTTTATAATAGTTTTTCGTCAACAGATCACGACGAAGATTACGAAGCACCGATGCCGATTTTCATTAGCTCTATCTGATAAATATCATTATGAAGAACCTAGAAACAATTTCTGAAGAGCTGTTCAATAAGATCCGCGGAAGGCACCCTGCGATTACCATAGGCGATCAAGAAGGTAAAGTAACTTCAGAGCCCAAGCAGGCAAGATTTTTTGATTTTGAATACAAAACAGGTGACAGAAAACTAGGTAGAGTATCTGTTAGCTTGGATGAAGACAATCTAAGTGTGATGTATACCAATAATTTTGTAAAAGAAGAAGACGACACAACAAGACAGGATTGGTATAATTTTCTTAGAGAGCTAAGAAACTTTGCCAAAAAACGACTGCTGGACTTTGATGTAAGAGATATAACAAAGTCTAATCTAGACAGAAGAGATTATAAATTTCTTGCCCAGCAAAAGGGAGGAAATATCAAAATGAGTGAATCAACAATGTACGGTACTAACAACATAAGTTATCAAAAAATTGGCAATGCTCGCCTTAATATTAGGCATAGAAAACCTGTTAACACAGAACAAGCAGGTGCAAGAACACGCAGTATTGACAAAATATACATAGAGTCTCCGGAGGGCGAGAGATTCAAGTATCCTTATAGACATCTTGCTGGTGCAAGAGCAATGGCACGTCATGTGTCAGAAGGCGGTAATCCTTACGATGATTTTGGCAAGCATGTGGTTGGTCTCTCAGAAGAATTAAACAACTTGAAGAAGTTCAAAACCTATGTAGGTAGATCCAGAGTAATGGCAGAAGGTCTTTCGCAGTACATGGATATCATCGAAGGCAGAGCCAAAGACGTTAAAAAAGAACTGGAAAACATACAAAAATCAAATAGATACGCAAACATTCTAGAAACATATGAAAACATTGTGCTAGAAGAAGTACCAGAAAACATAAAAACAAATTGGATTGACGAACTTACTATACGTCAGTTTAATGAAGATCTAAAAGACGTCTTTCCTTATATCTATAGACTGATTGGTGAAGGAACAAAAGCCAAAGAAATCGGACCTGACGGATTCGAAGAGGCTGTGGGAAAAATTGCCTGTACAAAATGTGACGAAGTTAGTACTGCTGCAGCATGGGAAAAGAATGGGGGATTTTGTCCGAAGTGTAAAACATCGTCACAAGGTGTAGCTGAAAGCGAAACACACGGTAATAGCAAGATTTATGATAAATGCTGGTCTGGATACGAAAAAGTGCCTGGCAAAAAACGTGGCGAAAAAGGTTCTTGTAGAAAGAAAGAAGATTCAAATGATCAAGAATCCGAACAATTGCCAATCACAGAATTTATCCTATCACACTACGACAAAGAAACAGGTGCTTGGCCCAGAGGCGAAACTGCTGTACTTACGGGTGTAGAAAAAGACTATGGCGAAAACTTTATCAAACCTGCCAAACAATTTATTGAAAAAATCAACCAAACCTTTCAACAATATCAAGAAGGTTGTGATTGCGAAAAGGACAAGGACGAAGACGAAACTATAGAAGAAACAGACTCAGACAGCACAACAGTTGAAGTTGCTGTAAGAGATGCACTGATAGCAAACGAAATTGGAAAAGATCTATTCCGCGGCGATTACGAAAACGACGGCAGCACTATATTTGTTTTCCACCAAGAAGACAGAGCAGATGATTTCGAATCAGAATTACGCAAACAAGGCATACAAATTGTAAATACGCAAGATGAAGAATTTGAAAGACTAAAACATCTTGCAGGTGTTTGATTTTACTAAAGAAAAAGATTGACATGTTTTGCACATCATGTATAATAAAAAATGTGCAACAAAATAGGCACTAAGCACATAGGCAAACAATTAGGAGGCAAAAACTATGGCATCACTAGCAGAAATTCGAGCTCGTCTCAAAGAGCAAGAAAATCGTCCCAACTCAAAATCCACCACTCCCGGTGATAATGCAATCTATCCGTTTTGGAACATGGAAGAAGAAAAGTCTGCAACACTGAGATTTCTTCCAGATGGCAACGAAGCCAATGATTTCTTCTGGGCAGAAAGACTTATGATTAAGCTGCCTTTTGCAGGAATTAAAGGCGAAACTGATTCACGTCCTGTACAGGTACAGGTTCCTTGCATGGAAATGTACGGCGAATCGTGTTCAATTCTACAGGAAGTTCGCGGCTGGTTTAAGGACCCGAAACTTGAAGACATGGGTCGCAAGTATTGGAAAAAACGTTCTTATATCTTCCAGGGTTTTGTTCGAGAAGATCCACTCAAAGAAGACGATGTTCCGGAGAATCCAATTCGTCGCTTTATTATTGGTCCACAGATCTTTAAAATTATCAAAAGCTCTCTGCTTGATCCAGACATGGAAGAACTTCCAACCGACTATACTGCGGGCCTGGACTTTCGTTTAAATAAAACAACAGATGGAAGCGGCTTTGCTGATTATTCTACGTCTAACTGGGCACGTCGAGAGCGTCCTCTTTCTGACGAAGAAATGGCAGCTATCAACACACATGGCTTGTTTGACCTTTCAGACTTTTTGCCCAAAAAGCCGGGCGAAATCGAGCAAAAGGTAATGCAGGAGATGTTTGAAGCTAGTGTGGACGGCGAAGCATATGATGCCGATCGCTGGAGTCAGTATTTCCGTCCAGCAGGCGTAAAAGCTCGCACAGGTGATCCTACTCAAGCTGCAAGTTCTGAAGCTACAGCAACTAGTCAAAGTGCTCCAAAGGAGTCATTTGAAAGAGACGTTGCAAAAGCAGAAGCAGACACACAGCCTGCAGCAGAACCTAAGACTGAAGACAAAGAATCAGAAGGCAGTGGCAATGCACAAGACATCCTTGCAATGATTCGCGCACGTCAAAATCAGTAATAAAGCACGAAGGGGAGTGATTCACTCCCCTACTTCAAAGGCAAACAAAGGAGCTCTCTATGGCATCAAAGGCATTTGACCCTACAAAATTTAGAAATCAATTAACAAAATCAATCTCAGGAATGAGTTCAGGATTTAACGATCCTACAGACTGGGTAAGCACAGGAAACTTTGCGTTAAACTATCTTATTTCAGGTGATTTTCACAAAGGAATTCCGCTTGGAAAAGTATCGGTGTTTGCAGGTGAATCAGGCGCAGGCAAAAGTTATATCTGTTCTGGCAACATCATCAAAGAAGCACAAAAGCAGGGACATTTTCGTAGTTCTTGTTGACTCAGAAAATGCACTAGACGAATCGTGGCTGCAGGCACTTGATGTTGACACATCAGAATCAAAACTGCTTAAACTAAACATGAGCATGATTGACGATGTTGCAAAAACCGTGCATACTTTTATGGATGATTATAAAACTCTAGCAGAAGAAGATCGTCCGAAAGTGCTTTTTGTGATCGATTCATTAGGCATGTTGCTTACGCCTACAGATGTAGATCAGTTTAGCAAAGGCGACATGAAAGGTGATATGGGCCGCAAGCCCAAAGCACTTACATCACTAGTAAGAAATTGCGTAAACATGTTTGGTTCGCACAATGTGGGTCTTGTTGCCACCAATCATACCTATGCGTCGCAGGACATGTTTGATCCTGATGACAAAATTTCAGGCGGACAAGGCTTTATCTATGCAAGTTCGATTGTGGTTGCAATGAAAAAACTAAAGCTAAAAGAAGACGAAGACGGTAATAAAATATCAGAAGTAAAGGGTATTAGAGCAGCTTGTAAAATAATGAAAACTCGTTATAACAAACCATTCGAAGCTGTGCAAGTTAAAATCCCCTATGATCAAGGAATGTCACCATATTCTGGTTTGGTTGATCTTTTTGAAAAGAAAGAACTATTAGAAAAGTCGGGCAATCGTTTATTGTACACAACTCAAGACGGTGAAGAAATCAAAAAGTATCGCAAAGAATGGCAGCGAAACGAAGAAGGCTGTCTTGACCGTGTGATGGCAGAATATCATCTTATTCCCGAAGCTGCAACAACAGACCCTGAAATGGACCCTGAAAACAATAGCACACTGCAACTAAATAGCACTGAGGAGACAGATACAGAATGAATGAAACTCATATCGCCGACATTTGGATGATGTTCAAAGAGTATATGGAAAAAAAGCAAGTTGAAATTGCAGCAGAACGTTTTGTAGATTTGCTTGCGGATTATGGTGTAGGTGACGAAGCTTTTAGAAATATTATCGGTTCTGATTCAGATCTTGACCAAGCAATTTCGTATTATCTTGAATTAGACGAAGAAGTCGACGACGAGGATTTTTAATGGGTTGGTATTCTGAAGTATCGAGAAACATCGAAAAAATTCCTGATGCAATAAGATACTTTGAAGAAGAACTTCTAGATGCTCGAAAAGAAGTAAAATTTACAGGCAATATTGAACGTGCTAGTGCAGAGATGCCTGGCATTGTTGAACATCGTTTCAACCAATTGCAGGAAATCGAAGCGATACTGGAATACCTTAATATAGAGCTGCGTAGATTGCGTAGCTCTTTTTTTCGTCAGTATCTCGAAAACTATCAGCGAGCACTGTCAAGTCGTGACGTTGAAAAGTATGTGGACGGTGAAGCAGATGTTGTTGACTATGAAAAAATAATCAATGACTTTGCTCTCATAAGAAACAAGTGGTTGGGAGTATTGAAGGCATTGGATGCAAAAGGATTTCAGATCAACAATGTAATCAAACTTCGTGTAGCAGGAATGGAAGATGCCAGTTTATAAAACATCAAGTAAGAAAAGCAAATGAAAATTTACAATTATAAAGATGATGAGCACTACAGAACAGAACAAGAATCTGCTAATAAGGAAAAATTAGATAATATATGGGTGCAAGAAAAAACAATTTCATTAATAAAAAATAATTGTTCTAAAAAAATCGAAAACATTTTATGCCACGGCACAAGAAACGCTAAAGAACAAAAACTTTTTAAACAAGCCTTTCCTGATGCAAATATAATCGGAACAGAAATATCGTCAACTGCTTCTCTGTTCCCAATGACTGAACATTGGGATTTTCGAAAAGAAAATCCCAATTGGGTTCATAAGTTTGATTTATTATATTCAAATTCCTTTGATCACACAAACGAACCATTACAAACTATGAAAATATGGCGAGAACAAATAGTCAAAGACGGCCAAATATGTGTTGAATACTGTTACGGTAAAAGTAATAATAAGTCTAGTCCAAGTGATCCATTGGAATTAAATCAAACCGAATTTGAAAATTTGATTTCGCAATCTAATTTACAAATTGAAAAAATATTAAATACACATGGTCCTGATCCTGTTAAAAATACAAGTTACCTGTATATATTAAAAATTGCAGATATTCCGAAGGAACAATGATATGATGAAAGGTAAAAATATAAATGTTGCTGCAAATAAAAGAAATAATGAAATTTGGAAATTATTAGAATAGGATAAATTATGGGCCTCAACATAAAATACATAGAATGGATCAACGAGCAAGTAGATAAAGTTTATAAAGATGTCACAAATTTAAAAATGCTTGAACTTGGAAATCAGATAATAAGAGATAATGTAGTAAATTTTAAGACAGGAAAAGAGTATTTTTCTAATTTAGGCTATGAACACATATCAATAGATCTTAATGGATTAGACGAATCTTTAATAAAGGATATTTCCAAAGAGGAAGACTTTTATGAATTTTTTGGATATTTCGATGTCATTACTAATTGTGGGACATTAGAACATGTAGAGCCTTTTGAAGCACAATACACAGGTTTCTTAAACATACACAACAGTTTAAAAGTCGGAGGCTTATCTACGCACATAGCACCGGATATAGAATTTTCAAAGAAGGGTCATTGTCAATATTATTATGATTTAAATTTTTGGAATACTATAGTAGAAAATTCAGATTACGAGTTTTTAGGCACTACAATAATTAACAATTGGCGACACTATGCTATGAAAAAAATCGGAACAAAATTTTTAAATAGAGAGTTATTTTTGTCTAAAATATATAAAGTTACTGGTCCAGAAGGCGGAATGTATAAAAATCCAAAAGATAAAAAAGAAAAAATAATTAAGCATTAATTATCGACATAGAATCTTAGCGAGAAAAAAATTATGATGTGCGGAACAGGTAGAAACAAAGGCGGAAAGAGCACTGCAAAAAAGATTCCAAAAAAAAATAGTATAGGTGTTGAAATTGGTGTTTGGAAAGGCTTCACATCAGAACACTTTGTTAAAAAAACAAAGCATCTGCATTTAGTAGATAGTTGGTCGGTTGTAGCATACAAAGATTCAGACGAACACGGGATTTATGAAAATTATATTGCAAGGTATGCAGATATGGTAGGATCTACCAATCTCGAAGATTTTCAAAAATATTATGACAACATTTATGAAAGTGTTTGCAAGAAATTCGAAGGGAAAAATGTTACCATTCATAGAATGCCAAGTTCCGAGTTTTTTAAAATTTTCAAACAGACGGTTGATTGGGTCTACATAGACGGAGATCACAGTTATGCAGGCTGTCTTCAAGATCTAGAAAATTCAAAAAACATAATAGTAAAAGGTGGGTCAATATTCGGAGACGATTACAATAAGCCAGAAAAGCCGGGCGTTAAAAAAGCAGTTGACGAATTTGTAAAAAAATACAATCTACCCCTAAACATATATGCAGGCGACCAGTATCAAATAAACCTATGATAGACATTGTATGTTTCAAATGGCGCAAAAAAACTGACGACTATCTACTCTCAAATAGAGTAAAGTATACAAGCGACCACGTTAATATTCTATACAATTCTATCAAAAGAAACACAACAGTTCCATTTAGATTTTCTTGCATCACAGATGATGCAGACGGTCTTAATCACCATATTAGGGTAATACCATTATGGGACAAGTGTCGAAATCTAGGAGGATGTTTTAATCGCCTATATCTGTTTTCTAGAGATATGAAAAACATAATTGGAGAAAGATTCCTTACAATTGATCTAGACTGTGTGATAGTAGGTAATATAGATCATATATTGGAAAGAAAGGACGACTTTTGTATCAATCAATTTGTTCCCCAAAAAAAATCTAGAAATCAAAATCAGTTATACAACGGCGGATTAATATTAATGAATGCAGGTGCAAGAGAAAAAGTTTGGGATCAATTCGATCCAGGCTCTTCGCCCGCGGAACTTGATTCTGTAATAAAACAGAATGATTTTATTGGATCTGATCAGGCTTGGATAAGGCATATCTTAGGTGTGGGGGAATCTACTTTTAATGACAAAGACGGTGTTTATTCCTATGTGCCCACGGTAAGAAAAAATGGCGTTCCTTCCGATGCACGAATTATTTTCTTTTCTGGTAAAACAGATCCTAGCACGGCAGACAAAGATTGGATAAACCAGCACTGGAAATAATTATATGAAAGATTCTCTCATATTATCCTGTGCAGATTCAAACAGATTTGGTGCAGACATTAATCATAAACGATATGCAGACAATCATTCCACAGAATATCAATTTCATACTGTAACTCATCTTTCTAACCCGTTCTTTATAAAACCTTACTGTGTATCTCAAGCACTTTCTCAAGGGTATGAAAATATCTTGTGTATCGACGACGATGCATTCTTTATCAATCAAGCATGGGATTTTAAAGAAATATTCTCAAACTATCGTCAAGATTTAATAGTTACTCGAGGAAGAAAAAAGAAAAGTGGCACAACTCTGTTTAATGCGGGCGTAATGTTTATTAAGAATACAGATAAGATGAGAACACTGTTTGAAAAAGCACCAAGGGTTTCTTCCCAAGAATTTCAAAAAAGCTGGAATTCAAACTGGGGTCCTTGTGTAGGAAATGAACAACCGAGATTGATTTATCTTACTCAAACACTTTTTCCAGAAGCTGTAAAAATTCTTGGTTATCCAGGCTTTAATGCAGCAGAAATAGAATTTCACAAACGCAAATCTTTTATCGACACAAAACCGCCTATTGTTCATATTACTGGACAAAACAAAAAAGGCAAGCTAGAGCGTTTTGT
>SL_7KL_010_BRINEDRAFT_10001473_pt1 | contig 11269 bp, 11 predicted proteins | sample SodLak_010_BRINE_FD_10663 | JGI IMG/M metagenome (IMG submission 10663)
CCGCCAGTGGCAGGCCCGCGCCGGTGGCGGTGGATTCGTTGGGGCAGCAGGCCCGGCCGGCCTCGGCCTCCTCGGGGTTCGGCCGGGTCAGCAGCGAGCCGACGACGAACAGGACCGCGTTGACGCCCAGGCTTAGCATTAGCGCGAAGGTCCACGGGTCCAGCATCTCCGCGCGCAAGAGGCGTTGTGGGTCGGGCAGGGCCGTCGCGATCCCGGCATCCGACAGCAAAGGCATGACGAGGGTGAATGCCCAGCCGGCAATCCCGGCCCCCAGGCCCAAGAGAAATCCGACCCGGGTCGCCTGTTTCCACAGCATCAGGCCGATCAGGCCCGGCAGAAGTTGCGCCACCGCGGCAAACGAGATCAGACCCAGCTGCGCGAGGCCCTCGACGACCTGCAGCAGGCCGTAGAAGGCATAGCCGAGCCCGATGATGAACACGATCCAGATGCGCCGCCCCCAAAGCAGGCGGGTGTAGAGGTTGGCGCTGCGCTCCTCCTCGTGCAGTCGGGTCAGTGGCGAGAGGTAGTTGGTGCCCATATGGGCGAGCGCCAGGGTGGTCACGATCATCATCGCACTGGCAGCGGACAACCCACCGATGAAGACCAGCAGGGCGAGGCTGGGCGACTCCAGCAGCCCGGCGATGCCGATGGCGTAATAGTTGGGCGAGATGCCCAGCCCGGCCGCCTCCCCGGCCCAGTAGAGTACCGGCATCGGCAGGTTCAGCAGCAGCAGGAATGCGGGGAACGCCCAGGCCGCGGTGTTCAGTGCCTGCGGGTTGATGTTCTCGGTGAACAGCATGTGGAACTGGCGTGGCAGCAGGAAGGCGGCCGCGAAGGCCAGGATCATCATCGCGAACCAGCCGCCCTGGCGCACCGGTTCGTACAGCGCATCGACCGCTTCGGGATGGGCGGCCAGCCAGTCGTTCAGCCCGCCGAGGCCGCCGAACACGGCGTACAGCGCCACGGCGGCAATCACGAGGATGGCGAGCAGCTTGACGATGGACTCGAAGGCGATGGCCAGCACCAGACCGGCGTGCTTTTCGCGCGGGGCGATGTGGCGGGCGCCGAACAGGATCGCGAACAGCGCGATGGTGCCGCTGAAGGTCAGGGCGAGCAGATGCGGTGGGGTCTCCGCGGTCAGCACCGCGGCGGACTCGGCCACGGCCTTGATCTGTAGCGCGATGTACGGGAGTACCCCGGCGAGCATGAACAGGGCGACCACGGGCCCGGTGAAGCGGCTGCGGTAGCGAAAGGCGAACAGGTCGGCCAGCGAGGTCAGCTGCTGTTCGCGGGTCAGGCGCAGGAGGGGACGCAGCAGCCAGGGGGTGGCGGCGAAGGCCAGGGTCACGCCGAGGTAGATGGTCAGGTACAGGTAGCCCTGGTCGGCGAGGAAACCAAGGTTGCCGTAGAAGGTCCAGGACGTTGCGTATACCCCGAGCGACAGGCTGAACACCCAGCCATTGGCCGCCAGCCGGCCCACTCGTGGGACGCGGTCGGCCAGGAACGCTATGCCGAATAGCAGGGCGAGGTAGGCCACCCCGACCGCGTAGATCAGACCCAGGCTAAGGGTCACGGCGCCCGCTCCGGCTCAGTGCCGCGATGGCCACGACGAACAGCGCCCAGGCCGTGAAGGGCCACCACCAGGCAGGACTCAGGTAGGCAACCCAGAGGACCAGCGGGCTCAGAAACAGCAATGCGCCCAGCAGGGCGATCAGGATGGCGCGAGGGGCGTCCATCGTCAGCCGCTCGCAAGCACCTTGCGGTGCGCGGGCGAGCGATCCTGCGGGGCCGTCCGGGTTGGCGCGCGGGTGGAGAGCATGCGGCGAGTCTACACCGCGCGCGCGGCCCCGGGCAGTGCCGCCGGCAATGGCAGGTGGTCGCCGAGGGTGTGTCCCTGCAGGCGCTCCAGGGCTTCGGCCAGCTGGGCCTCCGGTGCGTCGGGTGCCTGGGCGTCGCCCGGGGCCAGGCCGATCACCGTCAGGGTGTCGGCCAGCTGCCGCCGGGCGGTATCCGCGTGGATGCCCTCGGCTCCGGTGGCCTTGGCCAGCTTGTCGCCGCCGGGCGCGACAAGGACCGGGTGGTGGGCATAGGCCGGTGGGGTGGCGCCCAGCGCCTCGTAGAGCTGCATCTGGCGCGGGGTGGAGCCGAGCAGGTCGATCCCGCGCACCACGCGGGTTACGCCCAGGTCCAGGTCGTCCACCACGGTGGCGAGCTGGTAGGCGACGATGCCATCCGCCCGGCGGATCACGAAGTCGCTTCCGAGTGCCTCCAGATCGAAGGCGACCGTACCCAGAAAGCGATCCGCGATCGTCCAGTAGCGGGTGGTCGCCCGGGCACGCACGGCCCGTGGCTCGCGTTCGGGCGGCAGGCCGTGGCGACAGGTCCCTGGATAGATCGGCCCTTCCCAGCCCGGCCGGCCGCGCGCGGCCAGGTCCTTGCGGGTACAGCCGCAGGGGAAAGCCAGGTTCGACGCCAACAGGGTGTCCAGGGCGCGCTGATAGGCGGGACCGCGTTGGCTTTGCCAGGTGACGGGGCCATCCCAGACCAGGGCGAAGGCCTCGAGGGCATGGAAAATGGCATCGGCCGCCCCCGGGTGAACCCGGGGGGCGTCGATATCGTCGATTCGCAGATGCCAGCGGCCGTCGGTACTCCGGGCATCGAGCCAGGAGATGACGGCGGCCAGCAGGGAGCCCGCGTGCAGCGGGCCGGAAGGGGTAGGGGCAAACCGGCCGACATAGCGGTCGGCCCGGGTAATCCGTTCGGGCGTGACCGTCACGGCCCGGCCGGGATCAGGCGCGCTGCTTTTCCTTGATCTCGTCGAGCTGCTTGCAGTCGATGCACATGGTGGCCGTCGGGCGGGCCTCCAGGCGGCGAATGCCGATCTCCACGCCGCAGGTCTCGCAGTAGCCGTAATCGTGGGTGTCGATCTTGCGCAGCGCCTCGTTGATCTTCTTCGACAGCTTGCGTTCGCGGTCGCGGGAGCGCAGTTCCAGGCCGAACTCCTCTTCCTGGGTGGCGCGGTCGGCCGGATCGGCAAAGTTGGACGCGTCCTGGCGCATGTGCCCCACGGTGCGATCGACTTCCTCGGCCAGCTCCTGGCGCCATGCCCGCAGCAGGCTGCGGAAATGCTCGAGCTGATCCGGATTCATGTAATCTTCGTCCGGCTTCGGCTCGTAGGGCGCAATGCCCCCGGCGACCATGTGCTGGGTGGAGGGCTTGTCGGTCTTTTCGTCAGCAGCCATGCGGGCTTTCTCCGGCTGGAAAAATGAGGCGCACTTAGTACCAGAGTCGGGCGGGCCGGGCAAGTCCCGTGCCATGACTGTTGGTGCCTGGTCTCGGCTGGATGCCGGGAATGTGCGGGCTCGCGGCCGGTTTTTCAGCGAGATACGGGAAAAGGCGGAAATAACGGGATGACGGAATTGCAGGCGCTGATTTTCGATGTGGACGGCACATTGGCGGACACTGAACGCGACGGTCACCGCGTCGCCTTCAACAAGGCGTTCGCGGATGCGGGCCTGGACTGGGACTGGAGCATCGCGCGCTACGGCGAGTTGCTGCGCGTGACCGGCGGCAAGGAACGCATCCGCCAGTACCTGTCCGAGGACCATCCCGCGGTCCTGAACGAGCCGGGGATCGATGCACGCATCCGCGAGCTGCATGCGGCCAAGACCCGCCACTACGTGGCCCTGCTGGAGACCGGCGCGATCCCGCTGCGGCCGGGGGTGCGGCGGCTGCTGGACGAGGCGGAGGCCGAGGGTCTGCGCCTGGCGATCGCCACGACCACCACACCCGAGAACGTCACGGCCCTGCTGGAGGCCACGCTCGGAAGCGAGGGCCCGTACCGCTTCGAGGTGATCTCCGCCGGCGACATCGTGCCGGCCAAGAAGCCGGCTCCGGATATCTTTACCCATGCACTGGAGGCGATGAACCTGCCGGCGGAGGCCTGCCTGGCCCTGGAGGACTCCGACAACGGCGTGCGTTCCGCCCGCGGGGCGGGGCTGGAGGTCGTGGTCACGACGAACGACTACACCCGCGAGCAGGCGTTTGATGGCGCCTTGGCCGTGCTGGACGGGTTCGGTGAGGCGGATCAGCCCGCGACGGTCCTAGCCGGCCCGGCACTGGAAGGCTCGGTGGTGGATATCGCGACCCTGCGCGCCTGGGTCTCCGGGGCGAAGGGATAGCCGGCGCGCCGGCTCAATCGTTTTCGCGCGGCGGCAGGCGCGGGTCCTCGATCTCGGTCCCGTCGAGCATCTGGGTATCCAGCAGGAAGCCGACGGCGGCGTCGCTGACCCCGTTGATCACGAACTGCACGGCCAGGACCGCGAGAATCAGACCGAACACCTTGGTCAGGATGTCCTTGCCGGTATCCCCGAGGAATTTCACCAGATAGCGCGAATGGACCATCGCGTAGTAGCACGCGACCATGCAGGCCAGCACCGCCAGGAACACGAGGACCAGGTGATAGATGGTGGGGGCCTCGCTGGTCAGGATCATGACCGTCGCAATCGCCCCGGGCCCGCTCATGAACGGGATGGCCAGCGGGATGACCGAGATGTCCTCGGTCACCTGCCCCTTGTCGGCCTTCACCTCCTCGGCGGTCTCGCGCTCGCTGGCCGCCTTCTGCCGGATCATGCCGATCGCGATGCCGAACAGGATGATGCCGCCGGCGATGCGGAACGCCGCCAGCGTGATCCCGAATAGCTGGAAGATCACCCCGCCCAGCAGTGCAAAGGCGAACAGCAGGGCCGTGGCGACCTTGACCGAGCGCAGGGCGGTGGAGCGGCGCTTCTCCTCGGAGGCGCGCGGCAGCATTGCGGTGAAGATGAACGCGGTCGTCAGTGGATTCACGATGACGAACACCGCGAGGAAAGTGACGATCAGGTATTCGAGCAATACGAGCATGGCTCTAGCTTAGGCAGAATGGCGTGTCGTTGCGAGGGCCTCCGTGGGGGTGCCACCGAGATCGTTCCGCACACCATCATTGCCAGGGCCCGTGGCGATCGTTCGCCAAGTCCCCGAGTCCCATGGGTCTTCCGGACGGATGGCCGTGTCGCTGCGCTCCTCGCAATGACCCATACGACTACCCGTCATTGCGAGGCCCCGGAGGGGCCGTGGCAATCTCTGGAATGCCGCACGCCGTCGGAATCCGGTGGTTTCAGAGGGGGACCGCCACGTCGCTGCGTTCCTCGCGATGACGGTGCACTGAAAAACACTGGTCCCTGCGGGGGCTCGCGATGACGGGGCGAGCGTGCATGGGCATGGATCGGGTCCGATCGTTATACTCTGCGCGCATGAAGAAACGCCTGCACCCGGAATCCTTCCCGACCCTCGAGCACTTTGTCGGCAATACGCCCCTGGTGCGCCTGCAGCGCATGGCGGCGGACCTGCCGTCCACCGTGCTGGTGAAGCTCGAGGGCAACAACCCTGCCGGTTCGGTCAAGGACCGACCCGCGCTGAACATGATCCAGGCCGCCGAGCGCCGCGGCGACATCCAGCCCGGCGACACCCTGATCGAGGCGACCAGCGGCAACACCGGCATCGCGCTGGCGATGGTCGCGGCGATGAAGGGCTATCGCATGATCCTGGTGATGCCGGACAACATGTCCGCCGAGCGCCGCGCCTCGATGAAGGCCTTCGGCGCCGAGCTGGTGCTGGTCTCGCGCGAGGAGAGCATGGAGGGCGCGCGTGACCTGGCGGACCGCATGGAGGCCGAGGGCAAGGGACGGGTGCTGAATCAGTTCGGCAACCCGGACAACCCGGATGCGCACTACATTGGCACCGGGCCGGAGATCTGGCGCGATACCGAGGGCACGGTGACCCACTTCGTCTCCGCGATGGGGACTACCGGCACCATCATGGGCGTGTCGCGCTATCTCAAGGAACGCGATCCGGAGGTGCAGATCGTCGGCGTGCAGCCGGCCGAGGGGGCGTCCATCCCCGGCATCCGGCGCTGGCCGGAGGCCTATCTGCCGACCATCTTCGAGGCCTCGCGGGTGGACCAGACCGTGGACGTGACCCAGGAGGAGGCAGAGGAGACCATGCACCGGCTGGCGAGTGAAGAAGGCATCTTCGCCGGGGTCTCCTCTGGTGGTTCGGTGGCCGCGGCGTTGAAGCTGGCGGCGCAGACCGAGGGTGGGACCTTCGTCGCGATCATCTGTGACCGCGGCGACCGCTACATCTCCACCGGCGTGTTCCCCGCATGAGTGCCCCGGTCCTGATTTTCGATCTCGAGACGGTGCCGGATATCGAGGGCGCGCGCCGCCTGCACGACTTCGAGGGGCTCGCCGATCACGAGGTCGCCGAGGCGCTGTTCGCGCTGCGCCGTGCCCAGACCGGCTCCGAGTTCCTCAAGCATCCGCTGCATCGCATCGTGTCGATCGGCGTGCTCTATCAGGGCGGCGATGCGCTGAAGCTCTCCGCCTTCGGGCGCGAGGGCGAGGACGGCCAGGCGCCATCCGAGGCCGAACTGCTGCGGCAGTTCTTTGACGTGATCGACAAGCGCACGCCACAGCTCGTTAGCTGGAACGGCGGCGGCTTCGACCTCCCGGTGCTGCATTACCGCGCGCTGGTCAACGGCGTGCAGGCCCCGCGCTACTGGGAGCAGGGCAACGACGACCGCGAGTTTCGCTACAACAACTACCTGTCGCGCTTCCACTGGCGCCATGTGGACCTGATGGATGTGCTGGCGGGCTTCCAGGGCCGCGCGGTCACCAGCCTCGACATGATGGCCAGCCTGCTCGGCTTCCCCGGCAAGCTGGGCATGGATGGCTCGAAGGTCTGGCCGGCCTGGCGCGACGGGCGTCAGGCCGAGATCCACGACTATGTCGAGCACGACGTGCTGAATACCTATCTGGTCTGGCTGCGCTTCGAATACATGCGCGGCAACCTGACCGACGCCGCCCTGGCCAGCCGGCAACAGCAACTGGCCGAGTACCTGGAGGGCAGTGGTGCGGCGCACCACCGTGAATTCCTCGACGCCTGGCAGCCTGCCGGGACCGACACCTGATGGCACGCATCGACAAGACCCCGTTCGAGGCCCGGATCGAGGAGGTCACCCTGGACGGCCAGGGCGTGATCCGTCGCGAGGGCAAGGCCTGCTTCATCCACGGCGTGCTGAAGGGCGAGCGCGTGATGGCGGTGCAGACCGGGCGCAAGCGCCGTTTTGATACGGCCGAGGTGGTCGACGTGCTGGAACCGGCCGCGGGCCGGGTCGAGCCGCCCTGCGAGTTCTTCGGCCTGTGCGGTGGCTGCAAGCTGCAGCACGCCTCGGTCGAGACCCAGCGTGAAATCAAGGAACAGGCCCTGTTCGACGCGCTGGAACGCATCGGCCACGTGACGCCGGAGGCGCGCTTCGAGCCGCTGACCGCCGACACCCTGGGTTATCGCCGCACTGCGCGGCTGGGCGCCAAGCACGTGCCGAAGAAGGGCGGGGTGCTGGTCGGCTTTCGCGAGCGCGGCAGCCCGTATCTCGCCCAGATGACCCACTGCGAGGTGCTGCACCCGGCAGTGGGTGGGCGTATCCAGGCGCTGCGCGAATTGATGGATGGGCTGGAGGCGCGCGACCGCCTGCCGCAGATCGAGGTCGCGCTGGATGACGACGAGCGCGTGGCGTTGATCTTCCGCAACCTCGATCCGTTGTCGCAGGCGGATACCCAGCGCCTGTCCGACTGGGCCGAGGCCGAGGGCATCCAGGTGTATCTGCAGCCGGGCGGGGCGGACACGGTGGAGCCGCTGGCCGGGCCGATCGAGCCGCTGATCTACCGCCATCCGGACTACGGCGTGTCGGTGCCCTTCATGCCGACCGATTTCATCCAGGTGCACGCGCAGATCAACCGCAAGATGGTGCCGCAGGCCCTGGAGGCGCTGGACCTGCAACCGGGACAGCGCGTGTTGGATCTGTTCTGCGGGCTGGGCAACTTTACCTTGCCGCTGGCACGGACCGTGACCGAGGGCGAAGTGGTCGGCGTCGAGGTGGACGACGCGATGCTGGCGCGGGCGCGTGCGAATGCCCGTGACCAGGGCATCGCCAATACCCGCTACGAGCGCGCAGACCTGGACGATGTCGAGGCGTTGAAGAGCGCCGCCTGGTTGCGCGAGGACTTCGACCGGGTGCTGCTGGACCCGCCGCGTACCGGCGCGGCCGCGGTGATCGAGGCCCTGGCGCCGCAGCGGATCGAACGCCTGGTCTATGTGTCCTGCAACCCGGCCACGCTCGCCCGTGACGCCGAGCGCCTGGTGCATCATCATGGCTATCGCCTGGAGCGGGCCGGGATCATGGACATGTTCCCGCACACTGCGCACGTGGAATCCATGGCCGTGTTCCGGCGCGCCTGACGCGCTTCGATACTTTAGGGGAATTGCATGCTGGAGATCGTACAAGCGGGTGGGTGGCTGATGCTGCCGATCCTGCTGTGTTCCGTACTGGCCGTGGCCATCGTGCTGGAGCGGCTGTGGACGTTGCGCCGCTCGCGGGTCGTGCCGCCGCGCCTGCTGACCTCGGTGTGGGAACAGATGCGCACGCAGGGACTCAAGCTGGACGATATCCAGCGTCTGCGTGCCGGTTCCCCGCTGGGCGCGATCCTGGCCGCGGGTCTCGCGACCCATGACCGCGCCCGCCAGATCACCCAGGAGAGCATTGAAGAGGCTGGCCGCCGCGTGGCCCACGAGCTCGAGCGCTACATGAACACGCTGGGCACGATCTCGATGATTACCCCGTTGCTGGGCCTGCTGGGCACCGTGGTCGGGATGATCGAGGTGTTCACCGTGATCACCGAGATCGGCGTCGGCAGCCCGCGCGATCTGGCCGGTGGCATCTCGCAGGCCCTGATTACCACCGCGACCGGGATCGGCGTGGCCATCCCGGCGCTGGCCTTTCATCGCTACTTCCGTGGCCACATTGACGAACTGGTGCTGGAGATGGAGCAAGAGGCCACCAAGCTGGTCGAGGTGATCCATGGCGAGCGCGAGGCCGGTGCGGTCGAGGGCGGGGCCAAGGCGTGAACTTCCGTACGCCAAGCCGGCAGGAAGAGCCCGGCGTCAATCTGACGCCGTTGATCGATGTGGTGTTCCTGCTGCTGATCTTCTTCATGGTCTCCACCACGTTCGATCAGCACGCGGACATCGAGCTGACCCTGCCCTCGGCCGACCGCGAGGCCGAGGCCGTGGAGCGCGCGTGGATCGACATCATCGTGGACGCGAACGGCAACTACTTCATCAACGGCCAGGAACTGATCAACCGCCGCGCGGAGACCCTGGAGCGTGTGCTCTCAGAGGCCCGCGAGGGCCGGGAGGACGACCCGGTGCTGATCCGCGCGGACGCCAATGCCACCCACCAGTCGGTGGTGCGCGCGCTGGATGTCGTCGGCCGCCTGGGTATCACCTCGGTCTCCATCGCCACCCTGGGTGATGCCGCCGATGACGACTGAGGCGTACCACCCGCAGCACGTCGAGCCTGACTCTGTGCTCGCGGCCGTCCCCTGCCGCGAGGAGGTGGGGGATGCGGGGTGATGCAGGAGGTTACGGCGCTCGGCGGTTTGCGGTCTGGGGCGCGACCTGGCGCGATTATCGTCGCGGTGAGGGGAACCGTGCGCGGGCCCGTCGGGGCTTCCTGACGCCACCCGACGAGCGGGGGCGGCTGGTCTGGATCAAGGCCGGCGGCACGCCCGAGGAGGTGCGCCTGGGGATCGAACTGCTCGGCGCGGTGCGCGACAAGCGCCAGGATGTACGCATCGTCCTGACCTTCGAGCAGGACTACCCGGAGCTCTTTGAACGACACATGCAGCCGTTTCGCAAGGTGGGGGTGGGCTATGGCCCCTGTGACCGTCCGCGGGTGGTGCGCCGGGTGCTGGAGCGTTTTCAGCCCCACGGCATCCTGCTGGCCGGCGGTCAGGCCCCGGTGAACCTCCTGCAGGCGGCCGAGGTCCCGGTGATCGCGGTCAATACCGAGCCGCCTGCCCGGGCCGTGCCTCCGGTCGTGCGCCACTGGCCGGTCGACCCGGCCGGGGCGCAGGCGTGGCCGGAGGCCGCGTTCGAAGCGGCCCTGGCGCCCGCCGACCCGCAGGCGCGATTTGTCGAGGCTCAGGCCGATGTGGTCCTGCGCGCATTGGTCGGGGGTAACGTGGAGCGCCTGTGGTGGTGGCACGGCACGTCGGAGCAGTGGCCCGCCTGGCGCACGGCCTGGCAGGCCTCTGGCCGGGGGCAGAGCGATATCCTGCTCGCGAGCCTGCGCGGGGATGCGACCGAGGCCGGGCTGCCCGGCGCGGATCTGGCAGTCTCGGCCTGGGATCGTTCGACGTTGGCGCCAGGGACCATCCTGCATCTGGATGACCGACGCTGGTTTGCCGCTGCGGCCAGTGCCGCCCATGCGGTGCATCTCGCGGCCTCGGATCGCCAGGCCTTGTGGCAGGGCCTGGCCGGCGGGGCGGCGGTGAGCCTGGGCGAGGCCTCGGCGGCGGCGTTGCCCTGCCCGGTGCTGGGCGAACCCACCGCGGTACTGGAGGCCTGGCAGCGGTTGAGCGCCGACCCGGCCGCGCGGCGTCAGCAGGGGGATGCGGCGCGGCGGCGCTTCTGGGACGAGCGGCGCCAGGTGGATGCCAATTTCGATGCTGTTCTGCAGCAGGTCTGGGATTGGTAGTCATGGGGTCGTTTCAGGCGTGGCTGAGCGCCCGGTTGTGGGATCAGTGGAGCCAGCGCGGGCCGTTCGCCGCCGCGATGTTCCCGTTGTCGTTGGCCTACGCCGGGCTTGCCGAGTGGAATCGCCAGCGCCAGGAGCAGGCGCGGCGCGATATATCCATCCCGGCGCGCGCGGTGATCGTGGTGGGCAATCTGACCCTGGGCGGCAGCGGGAAGACACCGATGACGGTGTGGCTGGCCAAGCGCCTGCGCGCCGCTGGCTATCACCCCGGCATTGTCAGTCGCGGCTATGGCGGGCGTGGGGATGTGGCCGGGATCGCGGTGACGGCCGATTCCGATCCGGTGGTGGTGGGCGACGAGCCGTTGCTGATCGCCCGGCGCACGGGCGTCCCGGTGCAGGTGGACCGCGACCGGGTGCGCGGGGCGCGGGCGCTGACCGATCAGGGCGTGGATGTGGTGATCGCCGACGACGGCATGCAGCATCACCGCCTGCCACGCGATATCACTATCCTGATGGTCGATGGGCGACGCCGCTTCGGCAATGGGCTTTGTCTCCCGGCGGGGCCGTTGCGGGAGCCGAAGAGGGCCCGTGAGCGGGCCGATTTCGTGATCGTGACCGGCGGCGAGCCGGGTCCCG
>SL_7KL_010_BRINEDRAFT_10001474_pt1 | contig 11268 bp, 10 predicted proteins | sample SodLak_010_BRINE_FD_10663 | JGI IMG/M metagenome (IMG submission 10663)
GCAGCTCAACATCGGCAATGGGGCGCCCGGCGGTGTCGAGCTTGGCTTCGCCCGGTGCATTCAGCGTGAGGATCGGTGAGGTCTCTGTGAGCCCATAGCCGGTTGCGAGGGTCCAGCCGAGAGCCTGCAGACGATCCCCTATCTCTGGCGAGAGGGCGGCACCACCACTCACAGCAAGCCTTAGCCCAGGGGCTAGGCGNTTCATAATGGGGCGAAAGAGCCACCGCCCAGGCTGCCAGCCAAAGCGCGCCTGAGTGCGGCTGCAGAGGTTTAGCAAACCATGAAAAACGTTGCCGACCCAAGGGCGGTGGCCGACGATGCGCGCTTCCAGTCGGGCCCAAATCACATCATATAGGCGGGGTACGCCAAGCAGAATGCTCGCTTTGCTATCTCGTAGCGCCTCGGCAATTCGCGGGCCGACAAGGGAGCGTGGTAACACCATGGTAGCGCCGGCCGCTAGCACGGTGAGTAGACCAATGCTGAAGGGGTAAACATGNTGTAAAGGCAGCGGNAGCAGCACTCGATCAGTGGGGTAGGCAATATTCTCCGCCAATAGCGCGTTGATGTTGCTTCTTAAATTCCCATGCGTCAGCGGCACACCTTTGGGTGCGCCGGTTGTACCCGAGGTATAAAAAAGTGCTGCCAGTTGGTCATCTGCCGGTGCACTGCGATCTGGCCATTGCTTTGTCTCGGTCTTAGCCAGCGTCGCCTCAACGGTTTCAATCGGTATCCATTGGCAGTCCGGTTTAAAGGGCAGGGCATCGTGAAGGTCTTCACTCAAGCATATGACGCGAGGCGCGGCATCTTTTAGGACATGCGCCAAGTCATCTCGACTCATTTGCGTATCAACCGGAACGATGATGGCGGCGCTGCGCAGCGTAGCGAGTGCGACTACAATCCACTCAACGCTGTTGGGTGCAAACAGTAATACCCGATCACCCGCTTCAATACCCAGAGAGTCCAGCCATGCCATCATGCTCTGCACGCGTTGCTCAAGGCTGGCCCGACTGACTTCGCGGGTTGCGCCTTCTGTATAGGCAATAATGGCGAGCTATTGTTGTCCGGTTGAATGTCGATGGTCATCGCAAACCTCGATAAACCGCATGATCTGCCATGGCGAGCATTTCTGTATCGCCCGCCGTATCACCATAAGCATAAATGGGGTGATAGTCATCAAGCGTTAGATGCGCGCGCAGGCGGTTAACTTTTTCTTGGCCACGGCAATTTGGGCCTTCTAGGTTACCCGTAATAATGCCCGTCGTTTCGTTCAAGTTCCGTTGCAATCACCTCAATACCCTCAAGCTCGGTCCAGGGGCGAATCCAATCCACCACCGAGGCGGAGATCACGATAACCCGGTGCCCGGCCGCTTTATGCCAATCTAAACGTTCCCGAGCCTGGGGGCGCAACAGTTTGTGCAGATGGTGAACGGCATAATTCGCACTCAGGGCTTGAAATTCCGCATCAGGCATACCGCCAAAAAATTGTTGAAGGATATGCACTTTCGCCACATCACGATGCACCAAGTTCAAGGGCACGCCGAGCAGCTGCGGCAAAACCCGTATTCCAACGGTGATGCAGCGCTTAACTCCGAAGTGCCGCACCAGTAAATCACTGAGCGTGTCACGACGCGTGAGCGTGCCGTCCAGATCGAATAACGCAAGTGGGCGTTCTGGTTTCATGCTTATCTCATGTTCATCATTTTGACCATTCTGCCCTCTCGCGACGCAAGCTGCATCTTTCCTTTCGCTGGTCAGAGCGGCTGAGTCCCAGTAAAGTTCGCCTTTATTCATTTGCCATGCGTTACAAGGAGTCAATTCGCTTATGGCCACGCCGCATATTAGTGCCTCGCCCGGTGATTTTGCCGATACCGTTTTAATGCCCGGAGATCCTCTGCGTGCCAAGGTTATCGCTGAAACCTATTTGGAAGATGCACGAGAGGTAACCGCCACCCGCAACATGCTGGGTTACACCGGCTTATACAAAGGCCAGCCGGTTTCCGTGATGGGCTCTGGCATGGGCATTCCCTCGATGTCTATCTACGCGTTTGAGCTATTTAACGAATACCGCGTGGAAAAAATTATTCGAGTGGGTACCTGTGGCGGTGTCAGCGCTGATGTCGAGGTACGAGATCTGATTGTTGCCATGGGCGCTTCGACTGATTCGAGTGTCAATCGCACCCGGTTTGGGGGATGTGATTTTGCCGCGATTGCCGATTATGGCCTGCTGGAAGCAACGGTCAATGCAGCCAAGGCAGCGGGTCTTAATACGCGGGTCGGTAATGTTTTCTCGGCCGAGCTTTTTTATCACCCCAAGCCTGAGATTTTTACAATGATGAAATCGCACGGCATTCTGGCTGTGGAAATGGAAGCGGCCGGTCTGTATGGGGCGGCTGCCGAGGCGGGGAAACGCGCGGTTAGCATTCTTACGGTCAGTGATCATGTGGTAACGGGCGCGTCAACGAGTGCTGAAGAGCGGCAGAATACCTTCCACGATATGATGAAAGTGGCGCTTGAGGCCGCTAACGCAGTCGATTAAAAGAACAGAGGCATATCGCGATGCGCGTGACAATTTTTGGGACAGGGTATGTCGGTTTGGTAACTGGCGCGTGCCTTGCTGAGGTCGGGAATGAAGTGGTTTGTGTGGATGTTGATGCCGATAAGATTGCGGGTCTGAATCGCGGCGAAATTCCCATTTACGAACCCGGCCTTGAGGCAATCGTGATGCGCAATCGCGAGGCGGGACGTCTGCAATTCACCCTCGATGCCGCGGCAGCGGTGGCACATGGTGAGGTGCAATTCATTGCGGTCGGTACACCGCCAGATGAAGACGGCTCAGCTGATTTGCAGTATGTATTGGCCGTTGCCGATACGATTGCGACGCACATGCATGATTACACCGTGATTGTGGATAAATCGACCGTGCCGGTGGGTACCGCCGATCGCGTGCATCAGACCGTGACCGAGCAGTTAGCCACCCGTGGCGTCGAGATTCCGTTTGCTGTGGTCTCTAACCCGGAGTTCTTAAAGGAGGGCGCTGCGGTTGAGGACTTTATGAAGCCGGAGCGGGTTGTTATTGGCAGTGATGATGAGCAGGCCCTTGAGGTTTTACGTGCTCTGTACTCGCCATTTAATCGCAATCATGATCGCCTGATCACGATGGATGTGCGCTCTGCGGAGCTTACGAAATATGCCGCCAATGCCATGCTGGCAACTAAGATCAGCTTTATGAACGAGTTGGCGAATATCGCCGATCGTGTGGGTGCAGATATTGAGCGGGTGCGAATTGGTATTGGCTCAGACCCCCGTATCGGATATCACTTTATTTATCCGGGCGCAGGCTATGGGGGGTCTTGTTTTCCCAAGGATGTTCAAGCGCTGGGGCAAACGGCGCAGCAAGTGGGTTATGAGCCAATGCTGTTGAACGCCGTAGAAGCGGTCAATCATCAGCAGAAGACCTACGTATTTGAGCAAATTAAAAAGCACTACAGCGGGGATTTAAAAGGCCGCCGTTTTGCATTATGGGGCCTTGCCTTCAAGCCCAATACGGATGATATGCGCGAAGCGGCAAGCCGCCGGCTCATGGAAGCGCTTTGGGCCGCAGGGGCGCGGGTGCAGGCGTTTGATCCCAAGGCGCTTGAGGAAACCCAGCGGATTTATGGTGACCATTCACAGCTTACGTACTGCGAGACAGCTGAGGCCGCTCTCCAAGGCGCTGATGCGCTGGTGCTCATGACCGAATGGAACGTGTTTCGTAGCCCCGATTTTGCGCAAATTGAGGAAGCCCTGTCCGCGCCGGTCATTTTTGATGGTCGTAATCTCTACGATCCGGTGGCGATGGCTGAGATGGGGTTTCGCTATTACTGCATTGGTCGTCCATCCATTGATCCGGGGGCAAGTGGATGAACGTGTATCCGGTGATTTTATCCGGCGGCATCGGCTCGCGGCTTTGGCCGCTCTCTCGTGAGTGTTGGCCAAAGCAGTTTCTCGATGTGGCAGCCAGCGGCCGAACGCTCGTACAACAAACACTGGATCGGCTCGAAGGGGTGGCTGATTTGCAACCGCCATTAGTGGTCTGTAACGAGGCGCATCGGTTTTTAGTTGCAGAACAGTTGCGGGAGAGCCCTTTGGGTACAGCCCGGATTTTGCTCGAGCCGGTTGGGCGCAACACCGCCCCGGCGATTGCGGTGGCAGCCTTGCAAGCGCTCCAAGAGGCGCCCGATGCGGTCTTGGCCGTCTTTCCAGCGGATCACCTGATTGCCCAGCCTGATGCGTTGCGAGAGGCCGTAGAAGCGGGCATTCGCGCCGCTGAAGATGGCTGGTTAGTGACCTTTGGTATCGTGCCCGATCGCCCTGAGACGGGTTATGGTTATATTGAAAACGGCGATCCGGTTGCTGATCACCTACAGGCCTTCCAAGTGCGCCAATTTGTGGAAAAACCGGATCAGGCCACTGCCCAGAAGTATTTGGATCAGGGCGGTTTTTTCTGGAATAGCGGCATGTTTGTGCTGCGTGCCTCACGCTATTTAGAGGCGCTTCAGGCCCATGCACCCAGCATTTTGCGGGCTTGTGAGGCGGCCATGGTGCAAGCGGAGCGGGATTTGGATTTTATCCGCCTAGGCGGGGAAGGCTTTGCTAACTGCCCGTCTGAGTCTATCGACGTTGCGGTCATGGAAAAAACGGATGCCGCAGTGAGTATCCCGCTTGATGCAGGCTGGAACGATCTTGGCTCGTGGGCCACTTTGATGGATGCGGCTGAGCCGGATGCCAATGGCAATGTGACGTTTGGCGATGTATTGGTTGAAGACAGCTCAAATAACTACCTGCGTGCGGAGAGCCGCTTGGTCGCGACCGTTGGATTAAAAGATCATGTCGTGGTTGAAACGGCCGATTCAGTTCTGGTGGCGCCGCGCGACCGGGTCCAGGATGTTAAGCAAATTGTGGGGCGGCTTCAGCAGGCGGGGCGCAGCGAAGCGAGCGAACATCGGCAGGTTCACCGGCCGTGGGGCAGTTACGAATCATTGATCGTGGCGGGGCGGTTTCAGGTGAAGCGCATCATTGTTAACCCAGGATGCCGGTTGTCGCTGCAGCAACATCATCATCGTGCCGAGCACTGGGTGGTTGTAAGAGGAACAGCCAAAGTCGTGCGCGCAGAGGAGTCTTTTTTACTCAGCGAGGATCAGTCGACTTATATCCCGCTGGGTACGGTTCACCGCCTAGAGAACCCTGGCATGATCCCGCTGGAGTTGGTGGAGGTTCAGTCAGGCAGTTACCTCGGTGAAGATGACATCACTCGGCTTGAGGATGTCTATGGACGTTAAAGATCACATTGTCGCAATGCCTATCGCCTAGTATTCTCCACGCTATGACAAAAAAGGTTTACGTTCGCACGCACGGTTGCCAAATGAATGAGTACGACTCAGCCCGCATGGTTGATGTGCTCGGCGCTGAGGGCGGGTATGAGCGAGTGACAACGCCGGAAGCGGCGGATGTTATTTTGCTCAACACCTGTTCGATTCGGGAAAAAGCGCAGGAGAAGGTGTTCTCAGAGCTTGGCCGCTGGCGGGAGTTAAAAGAGCAAAAGCCCGATTTGCTGATTGGCGTAGGTGGCTGTGTGGCTAGTCAGGAAGGGGCGGCCATCGTTGAGCGTGCGCCCTTCGTTGATATGGTGTTTGGGCCGCAAACATTGCATCGACTGCCGGACATGGTGAAGCGCGCGCGCGGTTCGAAACGCGCTGTGGTTGATGTCAGCTTCCCGGAGATTGAAAAATTTGATTGCCTGCCCGAGCCCAGGGCCGAAGGGCCAACAGCATTTGTGTCGATCATGGAAGGATGCAGTAAATACTGCAGCTTTTGTGTGGTGCCGTATACGCGAGGCGAAGAGATTAGTCGGCCCTTAGAGAGTGTGCTGGCTGAGTGCGCTGAGTTAGCCGAGCAAGGGGTGCGTGAGGTGACTTTGCTCGGGCAAAACGTGAATGGGTACGATGGGCTGACCGAGCCCCCCCCTGCTGATTCATTATGTGGCAGCGATTGATGGCATTGATCGGATTCGATTTACCACCTCACATCCGCTTGATTTTAACCAGGCGCTAGTAGATGCCTACGCGGAAGTGCCAGAGCTGGTTAACCATTTGCACCTGCCGGTGCAGTCCGGCTCCAACAATGTACTGACGCTGATGAAGCGCAACCATACGCGCGAGCACTTCTTGGATCTCGTCAGGCAGCTGCGCGCCGCCCGGCCGGACATCACCCTGTCTTCTGATTTTATTGTGGGCTTTCCCGGTGAGATGAAGCGCGATTTTGAAGACACCATGGAATTGGTGCGCGAAGTCGGGTTTGATCAGTCGTTTAGTTTTATTTACTCAAAACGCCCGGGCACGCCCGCTGCACAGCTGCCGGATGCAACGCCGAGAGAAGAGAAAAAAGAGCGCTTGCAGCGGTTGCAGGCACTCCTCGATCAAAATGGGCAGGCTATTAGCCAGGCCATGGTCGGGCAGGTGGAGTCAGTGCTTGTGGATGGGGTTTCACGGCGGAATGCGCACGAGATTCGCGGCCGGACGCAAAATAACCGAGTGGTCAATTTCCCCGGGCATCCGCGGCTCATTGGCCATTTTGTGGATGTACTCATTACTGAAGCGATGCCGAATTCATTACGGGGTGAACTGGTAGCGGCGATGGCTTCATGAAAGTGGATTGCTCCTTCGCGCTAGAACCCAGCAATAACGATCGTCTTGCCAATCTTTGCGGTCAATTTGATGAAAATTTACGTCAAATAGAGCGCCGCTTGGGTGTGGAAATCGAAAACCGCGGGCATCAATTCAAAGTGACAGGTGAAGATGTTGCCGCGAATACCGCTGCGGCGGTGGTGCAAGTCCTCTACGATCATGCTGCGCATGAGACGATCGGGGCGGAGGATGTCCATCTTCAGTTGCGTGCTGCTGAGAGTGAGCGCACTGGCGGTAAGTCAGCCCCGATGGTGGCAGATGAGGTGAGTATTCGCACTCGTAAAGGCCTTATTCGTGGCCGTGGCCCAAATCAACGCGATTATTTACGCCGGATCCAAACGCATGATCTGAGTTTTGGTATTGGCCCTGCTGGTACGGGCAAAACCTATTTGGCGGTGGCCAGCGCGGTTGAGGCACTAGAGCAAGATTATGTGCAGCGCCTGGTGCTCGTGCGGCCGGCGGTTGAGGCGGGCGAGCGGTTGGGTTTTCTACCTGGCGATCTTGCGCAAAAAGTTGATCCGTATTTGCGGCCGCTGTACGACGCCTTGTTTGAAATGGTGGGTTTTGAGCGGGTGAATAAACTGATTGAGCGAAATGTTATTGAAGTTGCGCCGCTTGCTTACATGCGAGGTCGTACGCTTAATGGTTCGTTTATCATTCTGGATGAGGCGCAGAACACCACCGTTGAGCAGATGAAAATGTTTCTGACGCGGCTTGGATTTGGGTCGACGGCCGTGGTGACCGGCGATGTCACTCAGGTTGATTTGCCAGTGGGCAAAGCGTCGGGTTTGCGTGACGCGATGGAAGTCCTTGCTGACATTGAGGGAGTGAGCTTTACTAATTTTACGTCGCATGATGTGGTGAGGCATGATCTAGTACAGCGAATTGTGCGCGCTTATGACCGGCGTGACGCCTGATCTGACTCTGCAGCGTGCAACGGCGCTGCCAACCCCTTCCGATGCGGATTTTTTGCGTTGGGTAAGCGCAGCGCTCGAGCCGGCAGCAGTGAGTTATGAGCTAGTCGTTAGAGTTGTGGATGAGGCGGAGAGCCAAGCGCTTAACCAGCAATACCGAGGCCAAGAGCGCCCCACCAATGTGTTGTCGTTTCCCGTTGATTTACCGGCTGACATTGAATTGTCTTTACTCGGTGATATTGTGATTTGTGCACCGATCGTGGTATCAGAAGCGATAGATCAGAATAAAACGCCTGAAGCGCATTGGGCACATCTCACCATTCACGGTGTGCTGCATCTGCTTGGGCATGATCATCAGGACACTGAGGAGGCAGAACGCATGGAAACGATAGAATGCGCCATCCTGACCAGCTTGGGCTATGCTAACCCCTATGAGCGATGACCAACCCAGCAGTACCAGCGCCAGTCACCGAGGGTGGCTGGAAAAAATAGGGCAGGCACTCGGTAGCGCGGAGCCAAAGGATAGAGAGGGTGTTCTGCGTGTTTTGCGTGAAGCACATGAGCGGCGCATTCTGGATGCAGACGCGCTTGCCATGTGTGAAGGCGTGTTGCACGTTGCGGAGTTGCAGGCCCGGGATATTATGATTCCTCGCTCGCAGGTGTCTTTACTGCCTCGCTCGGAGTCAGTCTGGGAATTGCTGCCGACGATTATCGAAAGTGGCCATTCGCGTTTTCCGGTCACTGGCGAGAACCGTGATGACGTCAGCGGTATCCTAATCGCGAAAGATCTGTTGCCCTACCTAGACCCTCAGCATGAGCGCGAGTTTCAGTTACGTGAGCTGCTTCGTCCGGCGCTTTTTATTCCCGAGAGTAAACGCATTGACGCCTTACTTAAGCTGTTTCAGGAAAGCCGGAACCATTTAGCGATTGTGGTTGATGAGTATGGTGGGCTGGCAGGCATCGTCACGATGGAGGATGTCATCGAGCAGATTGTGGGTGAGATTGATGATGAGCACGATCTAGATGAAGATAACTGGATCTTAAGCAGTGGTGGAGACGGGCGGACAATTGTTAGAGCGCTGACGCCCATTGAAATGATTAATGAACATTTTGGCACCCGGTTTAGTGATGATGAATTCGATACCATCGGCGGGCTCGTCGCCAACGGCTTTGGTTACATGCCACGACGCGGTGAGCAGCTGGTGATAGCGCCTCTGCACTTTGAAGTCGTGCGCGCCGATAATCGGCGTATTCACCTCCTTGCCGTGCGTGAACAAGCAGAGGTCTAAGCCATGTCAATTCTGTTGACCTCGTCGATGGCGCTGGTCGCCGGATTTCTAATGGCGCTTGGGTTTTCTCCGTTTGATCATCCTTGGGCGCCGTTGCTTGCGCTGGCGGTGTTGTTTGCGCTGACTGCGATAGCGCCCGGTACCCGGCGTGTTCTACTACAAGGTTATTTGTTTGGCCTGGGTTATGCCGGTTTCGGGGTTTACTGGATTTACATCAGTATTGCGGATTTTGGCGGCGGGCCGCTGGCCGCTGCGCTGGCCACCACGGCTTTGATTGCTGTATTTGCGCTGATTCCAATGCTGGCTGTGTGGCTGGGGCACCGTGTTGGTCTGCGCTCATCATCGCGAATGCTATTGGCTGGTTTGCCGCTCGCGTGGATTTTTGTTGAATGGCTGCGTAGCTGGTTTTTGACAGGCGCGACCTGGCTGAGCGTGGGTTACAGCCAGATTGATACTCCACTGGCAATGTGGGCGCCTGTGTTTGGCGTTTATGGGCCCGGCCTTGCGGTCGTGCTTCTGGCGGGCGGGGTTGCTTGGTGGTTGATTCAACCCCTATCGCTGAGACTCCTTTGGCCGGCTGCCCTTGCGCTAGGGTTTTACCTGTCTGCGGTTGTGTTGGATCGGGATTGGTCGGAACCCAGTGGTGAACCGCTGACAGTGGCATTGATTCAAGGCAATGTTCCCCAAGATCAGAAATGGGACCCGGAGCACCGCGCTGAGATTTTATCGCGCTACATGAGCCATACGCGGGCGGCTTTTGGCGAGGATCTGATTGTGTGGCCCGAAACGGCGGTGCCCGCGGTTTATCATCAACTGGCTGATGCATGGCTGGTACCTTTAGCTGCAGACGCGAATGCGGCAGGTAGTGCTTTATTAGTGGGTGCGCCGGCGGCTGATCCGGCAGGCGATGGTCTGTTCAATGCCATCGTGGCGGTCTCTGAGACACCGCAGTTCTATTACAAGCGCCATTTGGTGCCGTTTGGTGAGTATGTCCCGATGCGGAATTTTGCCGGCGGTTTATTTGATTTTGTGGGTGCGCCCCTCGGCGATTTTAATGCCGGCGTGTCTGCCGCGCCACTCTCGGTGGCGGGGCATTGGATCGGGGCTAGTATTTGCTATGAGGTGACTTTTGGTGCCCAGCTGCTGGATATGCTGCCGGCTGCCGAGATCCTCTTGAATGTCAGCAATGATGCATGGTTTGGGCACTCATCCGCGCCCTGGCAGCATCTGCAAATGGCAAGGATGCGCTCTCTGGAAACCGCACGACCGATGTTGCGTGCCACCAATACTGGGTTGAGTGCATTGATTGATGAGAAAGGGCGCATTCAGGGGCAAAGCGGGTTATTTGCTGAAGAGGTGCTTCGCGGTGAAGTGATTCCGCAGACGGGGGTAACCCCCTATATGCGCTGGCGGGATTGGCCAATCGCGATTTTTGCCTTTCTCGGGCTGGTCATGGTTGGGCTATCACGCCGCCGCGGGTATCGTTTGTTTTATGATATTTGAACATGATTCGACAGGAGAGCGGCAATGACGGGTTCCGATGAGCATCAGCAAAAAGAAGTGCACGGCTATGAGCAAATGTTGGAGCGGTTGCGTGAGCGCATTGAGACAACGGGTGAGGCCTTTGAGCAGGGTTTGCAGGATGCCTTGAAAATTGCGCGTGAACAGGCAATTGAAGTGGGGGAGTTAACCCGCGAGCAAGCAGACCGAGTAGCAGAGGCGCTGCAGCGGGACCTTGAAGATGCCGCAGAGTATGTGGCGCGGGAGCGCGGCACCTACGCCGATTGGCTGCATATGGACTTGCAGTTGGTTGAGAACTGGATTTGGGATCGCTTTTCTTCAGTTGCCGATCAAACGCGGCTGCAATGGTTAGACCTTCAGCGTGAGTTAAAGGCCGCTTCCCGGTATCATACCGGGGAGATTACCGGGCCTGGAGCGCTCGTCTGCCGTGAGTGCGGCGAGGTACTTCATTTCGCCCGTGCGGGGCATATTCCGCCCTGCCCACGGTGCCATGGAACGCGTTTTGAGCGCGCTTCACGGCAGGAAAATCATTCGTCTTAACTAGAAAGCGTTCATGGAAAAGCAATTTGATCCGGCCCGTATAGAAACGATCGCGCAGGGGTATTGGAATCGCGCGCAAACGTTTCGTGTGACTGAAGATCCTGATCGGCCAAAATATTACTGCCTCTCNATGCTGCCCTATCCGAGCGGTCGGCTGCATATGGGGCATGTGCGCAATTANACGATCGGGGATGTGATCAGTCGGTTTCAGCGGATGCAGGGCAAAAATGTTTTGCAGCCCATGGGTTGGGATGCCTTCGGCTTGCCGGCGGAAAATGCGGC
>SL_7KL_010_BRINEDRAFT_10001475_pt1 | contig 11264 bp, 13 predicted proteins | sample SodLak_010_BRINE_FD_10663 | JGI IMG/M metagenome (IMG submission 10663)
CCCCGCCGCGCCCCCGCCAGGATCGGCTCGCTGGCGCAAATGGACCGTCTCTACACAGACTCACCGCTCTCGGCCAGTCTCGCTAACGCATGCAGAGGGTGGGGGACATCTGTGACCGTGGCCAATGCCGAACGCGATCCCTGACGGAGATTCTGCATGAGATGCCTGCCCGTATTGGGGTCAACGGTCAAATAGACTCATGTCATTCGCAAGATATGGCTTTGCTGGAAAAGCTGAGTTGCGCGCCAGAGCTGTGCCGGACCCACTGCCGTGGTTCACGCTGCACATGACATGATTTCACTTCTGGGGATGGCCGCTTCCGAAAAAAGCTGCAGATGCAATGCTGCTGCGTCACAGTCTGCAAACCGCCCTCCATGTCGGTCATGCTGCAACAGCGCAAGCTCATGAGTTGAAGCCGTGAACGGCAGAAAAGTCCGCACAGCTGACCTTCGACCCCCCACTCAGGCCCCTCGCATCAGACGGGCCTGCCTACCCCTCCAGCACCTGCGCCATGGCCTGCGCGAGAACCGGCACGCTCTGGTCGTTCAGCCCGGCCATGTTCATCCGCCCGTCGCCCAGCATGTAGATGCCATGCGCCTCGCGCAGCGCCGCGATCTGCTCGGACGTCAGCGGCAGAAGCGAGAACATCCCCTGCTGATCGGCGATGAATCCGAACCGGTCGGACCCCAGTGCCTCGCGCAGGGCGGCGGCCAAGGCGCTGCGGTTTTCCGCGACGCGCCCGCGCATCTGTTCCAGTTCCGCCTGCCACATATGGCGCAGGTGCGTATCGCCCAGAATGGTGCTGACCACGCGCCCGCCATGATCGGGCGGAAAGGCGAAAATCTTGCGGTTCAGCCCGGCCAGAGTGCCCGCCAGCCTTGCGCGCTGGGGCGCTGGCACCACCGCCATCGCCAGCCCGACCCGTTCACGATAGAGGCCGAAATTCTTGGAACAGCTTGCCACCACCAGCACCTCGGGCAGGCGCGCGGCGAGATGGCGCAGCCCGCCCGCATCGGCATCGAGCCCTTCGCCAAAACCCTGATAGGCCATGTCGATAAAAGGCAGCGCGCCGCGCCGGTTCAGAAGGNCNGCGATCTCGGCCCAATCCTCGGGGCTGGGGTCCACGCCTGTGGGGTTGTGGCAGCAGCCATGCAGCAGCACCACGTCCTGCGCGCCTGCCTGTTCCAGATCGGCCATCATGCCCGCGCGGTCCAGCGTTCCGGTCGCCGCATCCAGATAGCGATAGGGCCGCGATGCCAGCCCGGCGGCGGCGATCAGCGGGCCGTGATTGGGCCAGGTCTGGGCGCTGACCCAGATGGTCGCCTGTGGGCGGGCAAGGCGGATCAGCTCGCATATCTGGCGCACGGCGGCGGTNCCGCCCGGCGTGGCGACGGCGGCCACGCGATCCGACGGGACCGCGCCGCCCAGNAGCAGNGCCTCCATCTGCTCCAGAAACGCGCCATCGCCTGCCAGCGACAGGTAGCTTTTGCTTTGCTGGGTGTCGATGATGTGCTGNTCGGCGGCCTTGACGGCCTGCATCACGGGGGTGCGCCCGACCTCATCGCGGTAGACGCCCACGCCAAGGTCGATCTTGCCCAGTCGCGGGTCATCGGCAAAGGCCTGCATCAGGGCGATGATACCGTCGAGTTTCGGCTCGGGCAGGGACTCAAACATGGATAGCGGCCTTTTCAGGATGGGATCAGGTTTGCGCGGGCGACCAGGCGCGCGTCAGCACGCGGCGGCGGTGTTCCTGCCGGACGGGGGCAAAGCCGTGTTTCTGGTATTGCGCCAGCGCGCGGGGGTGATCGAGCGTGCAGGTATTGACCTGCAACATCTCCACCCCCTCGCGCGCCCAGGCGGTCAGAATCGCGGTGCGCAGCATCCATGACCCGAAACCCCGCCCCACGGCCTGCGGGACCAGCCCGAAATAGCGCAGTTCGCAGGTTGCCCCGGCGCGCCAGTCAAGCACGAAAAACCCGTGCGGCCAGCCGTGATCGATCAGCGAATAAAGCCCGACATCGGGGTTGGCGAGCCAGTCGCCGATCTCGGTCTCCTCGCGCTCATGCAGGTCGGTCCAGGCGTAATCGCGCCCACCGCGTCATAAAGCGCGCGGAAATACCAGACCGGGGGGCGCTCGGCCCGCAACAGCGCGCCGGTCATGCCCGCAGGCGTGGGCGGCCAGCCATAGCTCGGGCGGCTGTCCATTTCCAGATAGGTGACGGTATAGCTGACCTCATCACCCGGTTTGTGGCCAGTCTGTCCGGTCATCCGGTTTCGACCTTCAGATCGGGGAACTGGCCCCATTCAGACCAGGACCCGTCATAAAGCGCGTGTCTGGCATGACCCAGCCGCTCCAGCCCAAGGCTCAGCACAGCCGCGGTCACGCCCGATCCACACGTAGTGATGACGGGCTGGGACAGATCGACGCCTGCATCCTCGAAGGCGGCGCGCAGGGCGTCGCCCTGTTTCATGGTCCGATCGTCATTGAGCAGCGCGCTGAAGGGCAGATTGAGCGCGCCCGGCATATGGCCTGCGCGCAGCCCCTCGCGCGGCTCGGGCGTGTCCCCGCGAAACCGCTCGGGCGAGCGGGCATCAAGGATCTGCCAGTCGCGCAGCTTGACGGCGGCGGCGACCTGACTGACATCCTTGACCATATGCGCCTGCCGCTGGACGGTGAAATGTCGCTCGCGCAGCATGGGGGCCATATCCTCGACCGGGTGCCCCTCGGCCTGCCATTTGGGAAAGCCGCCATCCAGAACGGCGACATCCGTCTTGCCCATCAGCCGGAACAGCCACCAGACACGGGCTGCGGAAAACAGACCCATCCCGTCATAGACCACAACCTGATGCCCGTCGCCCACACCCATGGCGCGCATGCGGGACATGAATTTCTCGACCGGGGGGGCCATATGCGGCAGGCTGGAGCGGTGGTCGCTGATCTCGTCAATGTCGAAGAACCGCGCGCCAGGAATATGGGCGGCCGCATACTCGGCGCGGGCGTCGCGCTCCATCTGGGGCAGATACCAGCTTGCATCCAGGATGCGCAGATCGGGGTCCTGCAGATGCCGGGCCAGCCAGTCGGTCGATACAAGGGTTTTCGGATCGTCCATGGTCTTGCCTCCCCGGATGCTGCGGCACCTCCCAGAACTAGCCGGGCCACGTCAGACTCGCAAGAGTGCGGCGGGGCTTTTCCAGCCCGCGCAACTGGCGTAAGCAGGCGCGCGATGACAGAAAGCTTGACGCAGATATATGACCGCAAGGTAGAAGAAGGCGCGTTGCGCCCTGATGCAGCACAGCGCGCGGTGATGCCGCTGTTCCAGCCGATCCGCGACTGGCTGGACAAGCCAGCGCCCCGGCCCGGGCGGCTGCAGGGCTGGCTGGGCCGCGCAAAACCCGAACCTGCGCCGGGCCTGTATCTGTGGGGGGGCGTCGGGCGCGGGAAATCCATGCTGATGGATCTGTTCGTGGCCAATCTGGGCGATGTGCCCAAGCGGCGGGTGCATTTTCACGCTTTCATGCAGGAAATCCATGCCGGGCTGCATGCCGCGCGCCAGCGCGGTGTCGAGGATGCGCTGGCCCCGGTGGCGGACAAGGTGGCTGATGACCTGCGCCTGCTGGCCTTTGACGAGATGCAGATCACCGATATCACCGATGCGATGATCGTGGGCCGCCTGTTCGAGCGTTTGATGGAACGCGGGGTGGCGATTGTCACGACATCTAACCGGGTGCCGGATGATCTGTACAAGGACGGGCTGAACCGCGCGCTGTTCCTGCCCTTCATCGCGTTTCTGAAGGACCGGATGGTGGTGCATGAAATCCGGTCCGAGACGGATTACCGTCAGCAGCGGCTGGCAGGCGCGCCAGTCTGGTTCAGCCCCGCGGATGCTGCGGCACGCGAAGAGATGGCGCAGATCTGGGACGATCTGACAGGGCATGACCCGGGCAGCCCGCTGCATCTGCCGCTGAAGGGGCGCGAGGTTGTGGTGCCCAAGGCGCATAACGGCGTGGGGCGGGGCCGGTTCTGGGATTTCTGCGGTCAGGCCCTTGGCCCGGCGGATTATCTGGCGCTGGCAGGGGCGCTGCGCGTGCTGATGATCGAGGACATTCCCTATCTTTCCGCGTCCAACTACAACGAGGCCAAGCGTTTCGTCACCCTGATCGACACGCTTTATGAGGCGAAGGTGCGGTTGATCGCCTCTGCCGCCGCGACGCCGGAGCGGCTGTATACCGAAGGCGAAGGGCTGTTCGAGTTCGACCGCACTGTCAGCCGTCTGTATGAAATGCAGGCGGAAGGCTGGGGCGCTTGAGAGTCGCGTTGACAGCGCGCCCTTGTCAGCGCCGCGCCGGGTCGGGGGGCACGATCCCTCACCCCCATTGAGGGGGGTCGTGATCGTCGGCGCGTGGGCGCGCCGGGCACATGCGCGGGCGGGGGGCTGGTCAGCTTCGGGGGCGCAGCCGCTCGGCGGCCCAGCGCGCGGCATCGGCTACAGTCGGGTCGGGGTCGTCGCAATGCGCCTGCGCTGCCGCGCGCAGATGCGGCGCGTCTGAATTGCCGATGGCATAAAGCACATTGCGCAGAAACCGGTTCCGCCCGATCCGCTTGATGGGCGAGCCCGAGAACTGCGCGCGGAAACTGGCATCATCAAGCTGTGACAGCTCTGCCAGATCGGGCGCGGGCATCCCGTCGCGCGCTGCATATTTCGCCTCTCGCGCGGTCCTGGCGAATTTGTTCCAGGGGCAGATGGCCAGACAATCATCGCAGCCATAGATGCGATTGCCCAGTTTCGCGCGCAGATCCAGCGGCACCGGGCCGTGATGCTCGATCGTCAGGTAGGAAATGCAGCGCCGCGCATCAAGCTGGAAGGGCGCGGGAAAGGCATCGGTCGGGCAGATATCGAGGCAGGCGCGGCAATTGCCGCAATTCTCGCGCGCGGGCGCGTCGGGGGGCAGCTCGAGCGTGGTAAAGATTGCGCCCAGAAAGAACCAGTTCCCCAGATCGCGCGACAAGAGGTTCGTATGCTTGCCCTGCCAGCCCAGCCCGGCGGCGGCGGCAAGGGGTTTTTCCATCACGGGGGCGGTATCGACAAAGACCTTGATCTCGCCGCCCGCGCGCGCGATCAGCCAGCGCCCCAGCCGCTTGAGCCGCTTCTTGACGACATCGTGGTAATCGCGCCCCTGCGCATAGGCCGAGACGATGCCGCGCTCGCGCTGCTCCAGCAGGTCCAGCGGGTCATGCGTGGGCGTATAGCTTTCGGCCAGCATCACCACGCTTTGCGCCTGCGCCCAGAGCGCGGCGGGGTCGCCGCGCCAGCCCATGCGCTCGGCCATCCAGCCCATCTGCCCGTGCCGCCCCTGCGTGACAAACGCCTCCAGCCGCGCTTTCGCTTCGGGGATCGCATCGGGGCGGGTTATGGCGCAGGCGTCGAACCCCTCGGCCCGCGCCTGTTCGACAAGTTCCGCTTTCAGGTCAGATGACATGCCGGACAGATGGACCCAGGCGCCCTAGAAATCCAGGTCGGCATAATGGGCAGGCGGGGGCATGCCGGGCAGCGTGTCGGCCAGAAGCGTGCGAAAGGCCGGGCGCGACTTGATCTTGGCATACCATTCATGCACCAGACCAGAGCGCGCCCAATCCACATCATTGATGTAATCGAGGCAGGACAGATGCGCCGCCGCCGTGAAATCCGCCAGCGTCATCTCGCCCCCTGCCAGCCAGCGGCGCTGGCCCAAAAGCCAGTCCATGTAATCGAGATGGAACTTGATCCGCGCCGAGCCCAGCTTGATGCGGCTGGAATCCGGGTAGCCCTGCCCCGTGATCTTCTTGTTCACCCGTTCATACAGCAGGTTCGAGGTCACCTCGACATGGAACTTGTCATCGAACCAGGTGCACAGGCGCCGCATTTCAAAGCGGGATTCGGGCGAGCGCGGCACCAGCGGGGGTTCTGGGATCGTCTCATCCAGATATTCGCAGATCGCGTGGCTTTCGGTCAGCATGCGACCATTGTGGCGCAGCACCGGCACCTTGCCTGCGGGGTTGCGGCGCATGAAATCCTGGCTGGGTTCCCAATAGCGCTCCTCGACCAGCTCGACCTCGATACGCTTTTCGGCAAGCGTCAGGCGCACCTTGCGGCAAAAGGGTGAGAGGGGGACGTGATAGAGCTTGGCCATAAGGGGTCTCTCGCTGGGGTCATCCCCTCTTGCCGTGGCCGCGCGCGAAGTTCAACCACCGATACAATCGGCGCGCCCGTCGCGCGCGATCGTGGCCGCCCCGTCCATCACTGCAGCCGTGCGGTTGCGCAGGAATTGCGTGGGGTTGGCCGCATCGCGCGTCTTGGGCGATGGCAGCACCACCGCCAGCCGCGCGGCCTGCGTGGGGGTCAGATCGGCGGCCGTGGTGTTGAAATAGTGCCGCGCCGCGGCCTCGACCCCGAAGACGCCATCATCGAATTCGGCGACATTCAGATAGACCTCAAGGATGCGCCTCTTGGGCCAGAGCGCTTCCATCTTCAGGGTAAAGACGGATTCCAGCGCCTTGCGCACCCATGTCCGCCCATGCCACAGAAACACGTTCTTGGCTGTCTGCTGCGAGAGCGTCGAGGCCCCGCGCGTGCCGCCCGTGTCGATGACGCGGCGGATCTCGGCCATGTCGAAGCCCCAGTGCAGGCAGAAATTCGCATCCTCTGCCGCGATGACCGAGCGTGCCATCACCGGGGCGATGCGACTCATCGGCACCCAGTCGCGTTCGATGCTGCCAGTGCGGCGCCATTCCTGCAGCATATAGATGCCACCGGGCGGGGGCACGAACCGATAAAGCCCGACCCAGGCCACGGCAACCAGCAGCGCCACCAGCAGCGCCCGGCCCAGCAGGCGGCGGGCGCGGCGGATTGCACCTGCCAGCCAATGCACTGGCCCGCGCGGGGCTGCGGCGGCCTTGCGGGCGGATTTGGGTTTGCGGGATTTGCGGGCCATGCGCGGCATCCGCCATGATTGCTGCGCCCGCGTCAAGACCTGAGTTCGTCTCAAGGCCGGGCGGGCAGGCCGGTCAGCAATCGGGCCTCACCGTGTCGGCACAGGTTCCTCGCCGCGATAGTCGTAAAAGCCGCGCTCGGTCTTGCGGCCCAGCCATCCGGCCTCGACATATTTCACCAGAAGCGGGCAGGGGCGGTATTTGGTATCGGCCAGCCCGTCATGCAGCACATTCATGATCGCAAGGCAGGTATCCAGCCCGATGAAATCGGCCAGTTCCAGCGGCCCCATGGGATGGTTCGCCCCCAGCTTGAGTGACTGGTCGATGGACCGGACCGAGCCCACCCCCTCATAGAGTGTATAGACGGCCTCGTTGATCATCGGCATCAGGATGCGATTGACGATGAAGGCGGGGAAATCCTCGGCGCTTGCAGCGGTCTTGCCCAGTTTCTCGACCACGCCCAGCAGGGTCTTGTAGGTCGGTTCATCCGTGGCGATGCCGCGGATCAGTTCCACAAGCTGCATCACCGGCACGGGGTTCATGAAGTGAAACCCCATGAAGCGTTCGGGCCGGTCGGTGCGGCTGGCCAGCCGGGTGATCGAGATGGACGAGGTGTTCGAGGTCAGAATCGTATGCGGCTGGATATGGGGCAGCAGATCCTCGAAAATCGCCTGCTTGACCGTCTCGCGCTCGGTCGCGGCCTCGATGATCAGATCGCAGGGGCCCAGATCGGGCAGCTTGGTGGTGGTGGTGATACGGCCCATCGCGGTGGCCTTGTCCTCGGCCGAGACCTTGCCGCGCGACACCTGACGCTCGATATTGCGGTCGATCAGCGACACGGCCTTGTCCAGCGCGTCGGTCGAGATGTCATTGAGAACCACGTCAAAGCCAGACAGCGCGAACACATGGGCAATCCCGTTGCCCATCTGGCCTGCACCCACCACGCCGACAGTCCTGATGTCCATCCCGTCTGCTCCTGTCCTGTTGCGATCCCTCGGATCGCGCCCGACCATATCGCGCGCTGGCCCATGTGCAAGCGCGAATGCCCGTCACGCCCGCGCGGGCACCATTTGCTGCACGATGCCCACAAGCCCCAGATAGAAGCTGGTCACGATCAGCCCCAGCGTGACCGCCTGCGGCTGCTCGAACCCGCTAAGCGCAGCCCAGCCCGCCAGTGCAGTCCATATCAGCGCCACTGGCAGCGACAGGTTGCGCCAGCGCGCCGTACGCACCGGGTGGATGAATTTCAGCGGCGTGAACATGGCTGCAGCCAGAAAGATCACGATGGCAAGGATGATCCAGAAACCGGGCTCGGCGGCAAAGATCACCACGGCGGCCATGTTCCAGCAGGCGGGAAAGCCCTGAAACGAATTATCCGGCATCTTCATGCGCGAGTCGGCGAAATAGAGGACCGAGGCAAAGGTGATCACGATAATCGCGATCCAGCCGGTCCAGCCCGGCAGCAGATCCGACTGGAACAGCGCAAAGGCGGGGATGAAGACATAGGTCAGATAGTCGATGATCAGATCCAGCAGCACCCCGTCAATGGTGCGCGCGTTCTGCTTGACATGGTAGCGCCGCGCCAGCGGGCCATCGATCCCGTCGACGATAAAGGCCACGACCAGCCACAGGAACATCATCGCCCAGTCGCCCTGCGCGGCCTCGAGCAGGGCCAGCATTGCAAAGACTGCTCCGGTGGCCGTGAACAGATGGACCGCATAGGCCTTGATGCTTTGTGTCACGCGAATTGTGTCCTCTGGCTGGCGCGCGGCCTGCTTTGCAAGACAGGTGCGGAATTGCAACCCGATGTAATGCACAAGCGCGTTGCGTCACGCCCGGTGTTGCGCCGCGCCATCGCCCGGCCCTCAGCGGCGCGCGCGGGGGTGGGCGGCGTCATAGACATCCATCATGCGGGTGGCATCCACTGCCGTATAGACCTGGGTCGAGGCGAGCGAGGCATGGCCCAGGAGTTCCTGAATCGCGCGCAGATCACCGCCTGCGGCCAGCAGATGCGTGGCAAAGGAATGGCGCAGCGCATGGGGGGTCGCGCTGGCGGGCAGCCCCAGTTGCAGGCGCACCGATTCCAGCACCTGCGCGATGTGGCGGCGGTTCAGCGGGCCGCCCCTTATGCCGCGAAAGACAGGCGCGTCGGGGGTCATGGCATGGGGGCAGGCGCGCAGATAGGCGGCCATCGCCTTTTGCGCGGCGGGCAGCACCGGCACCAGCCGCATGCGCCCGCCCTTGCCGTGGATGCGCAGCGCCTCGCCCAGCGGCAGGTCGCGCCCGGTCAGGCCAAGCGCTTCGGATATGCGCAGCCCACAGCCGTAAAGCAGCGTCACCACAGCGGCGTCGCGCAGGCCCGCCCAGTCGGTGCGTGACTGCATCGGCACGGTCGCGATCACCTCGCGCGCGGCATCAGAGCTGATGGGGCGGGGCAGCGAGCGGCTGTATTTCGGTGCGCGCGCCGCCAGAATGGCCGAGATGTCGAACCCCTCGCGTTCGGCCAGCCAGCGCGCGAAACTCTTTACCGCCGAGAGTTTGCGCGCAAGGCTGCGCGCGCTGATCCCTTCGCTGCGTGCGGACGCCATCCAGGCGCGCATGTCCGATTGCGTGATCGTGCCTAGCTGAGACACACCGGCGGCTCCGCCCAGATGCCCGGCCAGAAAGCCCAGAAACCCGGCCACATCCTGACGATATGCCTCTATCGTGTGGGTCGATGCGCCATCCCCCCCGGCGCGCCAGCCAGTCCTGCAACGCGTCGCGCAGCCCCGGCGTCAGGGCCAGAGGGCCCGCGGTCATGCCAGCCAGCGGCGCATGGACCTCTCGAAAATGCCCGCGAAAAAGGACAGCAGATCCGTGCCTTGCCCGGGCTTGAACATATGCGGGCTGTCCGATGCCATGACCAGCATGCCCGCCATCCGCTGCGGACCCAGGTCCAGGCGCATGCAGGCCTCGGACCGCAGATCGGGGGTCTTGTCGTCATAGAGCACATCGGTCTGCGGCACCGTCTGGCGCAGCACCACCTTGCGCGTGCTGGGGCCGCGACCGGAACTCATGTAGCTGTCGATAAAGCCGGGCTTGACCACGCACAGCACATCCGAAATGCGCGCAAGTGCGGGGTCGGCGCCAGTATCGGGGCTTTCCAGCACCAGTTTGACGGCATCGACACTCAGGATACGCGCCACATCGCTGCCCAGCGTGTGCAGGAAGTCCTCGAATTGCGCGGGGTCCAGCATGCGCAGGATGGCGCGGTGGATCTGGTTGGTGCCGGCCAGATTTTCATAGGCCGCCGCGATCACGGCGCGATGCGTTTCCTCCAGCCGGTCCAGGCGCGCTTCCAGCCGCTCCATCGCCAGGCCGCGCAGGTCCACGATATTGTCGCCCATGCCGCTTTCGCTGGCCGCGACCAGCGTGCGCATCAGATCCTTGTCGTCCAGGACAAGCCCCGGATCCGCGAGGATACGCGCACGAAATTCCTCGGCCATATCGGCCTTTACTGCTGCTTCTGTCATCTGTCTGCCTGTCCGTTGACTGCCCGGTTTTTCCGTTATTGGTCGGAGTATAGCAAATTACAGGATTTTTTGACCAGTTTTTTCCCAGTCCGAGAGGAATTGTGCCAGTCCGGCATCGGTCAGCGGGTGCACGGCCAGTTTGCGAATGACCTCGGGCGGGGCGGTCATGACATCGGCCCCGATGCGCGCGACCTCGAGCACATGATTGACCGTGCGGACGGATGCGGCGAGGATCTGCGTCTCGAACCCGTAATTGTCATAGATCGTGCGGATATCCGCGATCAGGTCGATCCCGTCGATTGCCATGTCGTCCAGCCTGCCGATGAAGGGCGAGATGAAGCTGGCCCCAGCCTTGGCGGCCAGCAGCGCCTGCGGGGCGGAAAAGCACAAGGTCACATTGACCATCCTGCCCTCTCCCGACAGCACCTTGCAGGCTTTCAGCCCCTCCCATGTCAGGGGCAGCTTGACGGCGATATTGGGCGCGATCCCGGCCAGCTTGCGCCCCTCGGCGATCATCGCGTCGGCCTCCAGCGCCACCACCTCGGCCGAGACGGGGCCACCGACCAGCGCGCAGATCTCTGCCGTGACATCCATGATGTCACGCCCGGATTTCAGGATCAGCGAGGGGTTGGTCGTCACCCCATCCACCAGCCCCAGTTCGGTCAATTCGCGGATGGCGGCGACATCGGCGCTGTCGACAAAGAATTTCATGGCGCTCCCCTTTGGCTTGAAGCCCCTTGTTGCGCGCGTCATACCGGATGCATGCCTGTCGCGAAAGCCCCGAT
>SL_7KL_010_BRINEDRAFT_10001477_pt1 | contig 11261 bp, 11 predicted proteins | sample SodLak_010_BRINE_FD_10663 | JGI IMG/M metagenome (IMG submission 10663)
GCGAAGCCGATTTCGAGGGCAAAGCTCCAGTGGAACACGCCGAACAGCGCGTCGAGAAACGGCGGCAGCCCGACGAACAGGCTCAGCCCCATCCACAGATTGAGAATGACGAAAAGCGAAGAGAGTACCGCCATGAAAAGAAGTTCTCGTAAAGTGAGTACAAGTTGTCGCACCTGGTCAGATGCAGGTGATCGTTAGACGGCATACGTTTGCGTCAGAAATGCGGATTGGTTGCGAACCCTCAAGCGCAGGCTCGTTTATCACTGGAAAAATGCTATCAAAGGTATATATCTTGTTCGGGTTACGTTGCGCTGCGGCGCGTTTTCCTTCAGGCCGGAACGGGTAGAAAGATGAAAGAGAATATCGAGGCTGCGACCGATTCCGATACGAAATCCGAAAGCCTGGAATCCAAGCGCGATGTCGTGCTCTACACCGGGCCGATGGCGCGGGGCGCGGACTTGGATTTCATGAACTTCATTGCTGAAAACAAGAGCAATAACGCGTTGACACTGGTTCTCTGCACCCGGGGCGGTTCACCGGATGCGGCATACAAGATTGGGCGATATCTGCAGCATCGCTACAGCGACGTCGCCGTTCTTGTGCCGGGCCTGTGCAAAAGCGCAGGTACATTGTTGGCGATTGCGGCCAAGGAAGTCGTTTTCGCACCGTTCGGTGAATTGGGCCCGCTCGATGTTCAAATGGCCAGCCCCGACAAGCTCACCTCTTTCAACAGCGGCCTCAACATGACGGAGACGTTTTTGGCTCTCGAAGAACGTTCGCGAGAGACGTTTCATAAATTGGTCGAAGAGATACTTCATGCGAGCAACGGGATCGTTTCATTCCCGACTGCGTGCCGTGCTGCGACCGACCTGGTGAGCGCCCTGTATGGGCCGATTTCCGAGAAGATTGACCCCGAGGAGGTCGGGTCGCGTGCAAGGGCTATGCGCATCGGCGAATATTACGGGCACCGGTTGGACGTGACCTTCAAAAACCTGAGGAGCGATGCACTCCACCGTCTCTCACATGTTTATCCGTCGCATGGTTTCGTCATCGATATGGACGAAGCACGCGTCTTGTTCAAGAGAGTCCGGGAAGCGACGCCGGAGGAAAAGGAGTTGATCGAACTTGCTGGGGTCAATGCAAGATTGCCGGCCTCTGATCCGTACTTCGAGAAACTTCCTCCGATTTTCATGGAACTTTCGGGATCTGCGCCATATAATCCGAACACGGAGAATGAGAGCGATGACCAACACGACCAAAAAACCGACAAGAGCGCGTGACGTGCCGGTCGAGCCTGCGGCTGCGCGCTCCGATGAAGCGGTGTCCCAGACCTCGCAGGAGATGGTGCGTCGTCGGGAACGGGTGGTTGCGGCGTTCGAGGAAATCCTCCGGAGCGAGGAATCCGGCAACATCTTTCGCCCGGCCCGCTCGCATTTCCGGCCTGCCAGGTCGAGTTTCGGCATGCGGGGCACGACCACCGACGGATGATGCCGAGCGCAGGGCGGGCATGCGCGTGGCTTCGCCACAAACGTCGCGATGTCCCGCTGCTATGTGTCCATCGCTGAAAACGCCTTTACGCACCAGTTGCTCTTCCCCATTGCGGCCACACGGGTTATGAGGCTCGCACGCTCGGAGGGCGCTCAGCGTTCTCCGCCCCGTTTTCGACTGTGCATTCACGAGGGAAGAGATGGCGAAAATCAAAGTCGCAAATCCCGTCGTCGAGCTCGACGGCGACGAGATGACCCGGATCATCTGGGACTTCATCAAGCAGAAGCTGATCCACCCCTATCTGGACATCGATCTGAAATATTACGATCTCTCCGTCCAGAGCCGCGACGCCACCGACGATCAGATCACGATCGACGCCGCCAACGCGATCAAGCAATACGGCGTGGGCGTGAAATGCGCCACCATCACCCCCGATGAAGCGCGCGTCGAGGAATTCGGCCTCAAGCAGATGTGGCGTTCGCCCAACGGCACGATCCGCAACATCCTCGGCGGCGTGATCTTCCGCGAGCCGATCATCTGCAAGAACGTGCCGCGCCTCGTGCCGGGCTGGACGCAGCCGATCATCGTCGGTCGCCACGCCTATGGCGACCAGTACCGCGCCACCGATTTCAAGGTCCCCGGCCCGGGCCGCCTGACCGTGAAGTTCGAGGGTGAAGACGGCACCGTCATCGAGAAGGAAGTCTTCCAGTTCCCCGGCGCCGGTATCGCCCTGTCGATGTACAATCTCGACGAATCGATCCGCGACTTCGCCCGCGCCTCGATGAATTACGGCCTCGCGCGCAAGTACCCGGTCTATCTGTCCACCAAGAACACCATCCTCAAGGCCTATGACGGGCGCTTCAAGGATCTGTTCCAGGAGGTCTACGAGGCCGAGTTCGCCGACAAGTTCAAGGCTGCCGGCATCACCTACGAGCACCGCCTGATCGACGACATGGTCGCCGCCGCGCTCAAATGGTCGGGCGGCTATGTCTGGGCCTGCAAGAACTATGACGGTGACGTCCAGTCCGATACGGTCGCGCAGGGCTTCGGCTCGCTCGGCCTGATGACCTCGGTGCTGATGACGCCGGACGGCAAGACCGTCGAGGCGGAAGCGGCCCANGGCACGGTGACGCGCCATTACCGCGAGCACCAGAAGGGCAAGGAGACCTCGACGAATTCGATCGCCTCGATCTTCGCCTGGTCGCGTGGCCTCGCCCATCGCGCCAAGCTCGACGACAATGCCGAGCTGGCCAAATTCGCCGCAACCCTGGAAAAGGTCTGCATCGACACGGTCGAATCCGGTCACATGACCAAGGATCTCGCCCTCCTCGTCGGCCCCGACCAGCCCTGGCTCTCGACAATCGGCTTCCTCGACAAGGTCGACGAAAACCTTTCCAAAGCCATGGCTGCGGGTTGATCGTAGGCGCCGGACCCTGATCAAGGCACGCCGCAGCATCCACCCGGGTGCTGCGGCGTTTTCATTTGACCCGTGCCGACACGGCAAGCCCGCGCGGGCAAATCCGCGCTGCAATGCTGCGCGATCCCGATGTAGCATGGTCACCTGACACGGTTTCAGGAGACAGCCCATGCCCGCCATCGCCCTCATCGAGAGTTATCAGGACGAACTCACCGCGATCCGCCGCGATCTGCACGCGCATCCCGAGATCGGCTTCGAGGAGACGCGCACGGCGGGGATCGTGGCGCAGACGCTGCGCGACTGGGGGGTCGACGAGGTGCATGAGGGCATTGCCGGGACCGGTATCGTCGGCATCATCCACGGCAAGCAGCCCGGCGAGCGCAGCATCGGCCTGCGCGCCGACATGGATGCGCTGCCGATCACCGAGACCACGAACCTGCCCTATTCCTCGCGCAATCCCGGCAAGATGCATGCCTGCGGCCATGACGGCCATACCACGATCCTGCTCGGCACCGCCCGCTATCTCGCGGCGACGCGCAACTTCGCCGGCACGGCAGTGCTGATCTTCCAGCCCGCCGAGGAAGGGCTCGGCGGTGCGCGCCGGATGATCGCGGAAGGCCTGTTCGAGCGCTTTCCCTGCGACGAGCTCTACGGGCTGCACAACGACCCCAACACCCCGCCGGGGCGCATTCTCGGCAAGCCCGGCGCCGCCATGGCCGGGGCGAGCTTCTTCGACATCGTCATCGAGGGCACGGGCAGCCATGCGGCCATGCCGCACCAGTCGCGCGATCCGATCGTGATCGCGACACAGCTCGTGCAGCAATTGCAGACCATCGTCTCGCGCAACACCCCGCCCCTGCGCCCCGCCGTGCTCTCGGTCACGCAGATCCATGCGGGCGCGGCCTATAACGTGGTTGCCCGATTCCGCCACGCTTGCCGGCACGATCCGCTATTTCGACGATGCCGTGATCGCCATGATCGAGGAGCGCGTGCGCGCCGTCTGCGCCGGCATCGCGGCGGGATTCGGCGTCGAGGTCCGCGTCGATATCCGCAATGTCTTCGACGTGCTGATGAACGACCCGGACCTGACCGATGCCTATCTCGCAGCCGCAGCCGATGTCGTCGGCGCGGAAAACGCCGTGGTCACACCGGATGCGGCGACGGGCTCGGAGGATTTCGCCGACATGCTCAAGACCATTCCCGGTTCGTATCTGCGCGTCGGCCATGCCGGAGACGTGCCGCTGCACAATCCCGGCTTCGTCCTCGATGACGGCATCCTGCCGATCGGCGCCTCACTGATGGCGCGGATCGTCGAGCGGCGGATGCCGGTCTGAACCGGCATCCCTGATCAGCGCCCGTTCGCCTCCCGCCAGGCGGCGAAGTCTTCGCGTGTCTGCGGGTCGGTGGCCGGGTAGAGACCGAGGATCGAGCGCCCGGCGCGGACCTGCTCGGTGACGAAATCCTCGAACGCCGTCATCGCCACGGCCTCGTCGGCGATCTCGTCGGCGATGCCAACCGGGATCACCACGACGCCCTCGCGGTCACCCACCACGATGTCACCGGGAAAGACCGGGACATCACCGCAGCCGATCGGCACGTTGATGTCGATCGCCTGATGCAGGGTGAGATTGGTGGGGGCCGAGGGGCGGTTATGATAGGCGGGGATCGCCATATCGGCGATTTCCGGCGCATCGCGCAGCCCGCCATCGGTGACGATCCCGGCCACGCCGCGCACCATCAGCCGCGTCACCAGGATCGAGCCGGCCGAGGCCGCGCGGGCATCCTTGCGGCTGTCGATCATGAAGACCGAACCGGCCGGGCATTCCTCGATCGCCTTGCGCTGGGGATGGGCGCGATCCTCGAAGGCGGTGATCGGGTTGAGATCCTCGCGCGCGGGCATGTAGCGCAGGGTGAAGGCCGGGCCGACCATGTTCGGCCCTTCCCGGTTCGGCGCGAGCGGATGCACGTCCTGGATGAACTGGTTGCGCAGGCCGCGCTTGAACAGGGCCGTGCACAGGGTCGCGGTGCTGACATGGGACAGCTTTTCGCGGGTGCTCTCGTTGAGGCTCATATCTGTCGTCTCCCGGTATCCGCACCGCCCGGCCAGAGCGGCGCGAGTGTTTTCAATCGAAGCGGATGCCCCGTTGCGCGATCATGGCTTCGAGCCGCTTCTGCTGCTGCTCCGTCAACGGCCAGGCGGAAGGCGGGCGCGTGGGGCCGCAATCATGGCCGAGCACCTGCAGGGCAGCCTTCACGCCGGTGACGTTGGTGCCGTTCATCTCCTCGGCGCGAATCGCCTCGAACTCGGCCATGCCGTCGATCAGCTCCATGGCGCGCGGATAATCGCCCGCCTCCAGCGCCGCATGGATGGCGACGGAGCGCTCGGGCCAGACATTGATCAGCCCCGAGGTGAAGCCGCGCGCGCCCACCGCATAGAGCGGCGGGGCCCAGACCTCGGCCAGCCCGCCGACCCAGACGATCTGCGGATCGCAGGCGCGCATGGCTTCGGCGAGGCGCAGGGGCGCGGGCGTCGCCCATTTCACGCCCATCACGCCGGGAATGGCGCAAAGCTGCGCGATCGCGGCATTGCCGATCCCGTCATTGCGCAGATAGAGCATCAGCGGCAGCCCCTCAGCTGCCTCGGCGACCGCCTCGACATAGGCGACGACGCCGCGCGGGGCGACGAAGGGATCGGGCGGCTGGTGCACCATGATCGCCTGCGCGCCCGCCGCCCGCGAGGCTTTGGCAAGGCGCTGCGCATCCTTGACGGAGCGCCCGACGCCGCCGATCAGAGGCACCCGTCCCGCCACATGTTCAGCCGCCGCATGCACCATGCGCTCGGCTTCCTCCATGGTGAGCCCGTAGAATTCGCCGGTATTGCCGTTGGCCACGAGGATATGCACGCCCGCATTCACCGCGCGATCGACGATCGGCGCGAGAAGCTGCGGGGCGAGCCCGTCATCCGCATCGAAGGGTGTGACCAGAATTCCGGAAATGCCCGTCAGGGCGCGGCGCAGCTGCACGTGATCCATCGCGATAATCCTCCCCGCATCCGGCATGCCGGCGCCGGTTTGTAATCGGCCTCAATGCCGTTGGGGAAGAACCTATCACCGGCGCGGAGCGGCGAAGTTGCGCAATCCTTCACACCCGGATGGCGCGAAACGCTTACAGACGAATGTCCTCGTTGAAGGCATCGGCGGGAATAGCCTCATGAAAATGCACGCCGATCGCCTCGGAGGTGGCACGGGCCACCGTGGCCGGGGTGTTGCCGATTCTGAGCTGCGTTCCCGGTGCGAGGCTTTCGGGAACCGCGAGGCCGGCGCCGGTATGCGAGAGGTCGAGGACGCGCCCCTTCAGGCGCCTGCCGTCGGTGAGCGTAATGATCACGCTGCGCCGCGAGGGCACCAGCCGCTCGCCGGCCCGCGCTTCGCCCAGCCCGAGCGCATCGCGGTTGGCCAGCCAGGTGAGCTGGTCGGCCAGATGCAGGCGCTGGCGGCGCGAGGTGATCATCGACATGGCGAAGCCGCCCGGCACGTGGCGCACGATCTCCCCTTCCAGACGCCCCAGCAGCGGCAGATGGCACACCACGCGCTCGCCGATGGCGCCGATGATCGGTGCGTCCAGCGTCAGATTGCCGGGTGAGATCGAAACACTGCGGCAGGGGTGATCCTTGCGATCGGCCAGCATGTAGCGGCCGTCGAGGGCGACATTGACACGCGCGAACCGGCGCCGGTCGGATCCCGACGCGATGGCGGTTTCCCCGGTCGCACTTGACTGGCTTGCGGTCATGAAGACGCTCCCGTCGAATATACACGCTGCCGCAAGGATAGGCCGGGCTTCCTTTAAGGAGGCTTAACCATCGCGACATCGGGGCGACATTCAGCAGATCTGCAATCATGTCGTGCATCGCAAGGACATGCACAGCCCGGTGATTCGTGATCGGGGCTTTCCATTCGCGCCAGCTGGCTTAGCTTGCCATGATATGGCGCGGTATACGGTCGGCGCGAGGGAGAAGGCAGGGTATGGCTGAGGGCGAGAGACAAACGGATCAGGGCGGGCAGCAGATCGCGCATCTGCGCTGGCTGAGCGCGCTGTTCTCCGCGCAGACTGGCTGGCTTCGCTTTGCGCTGCAGAGCTTCGTCCTGAGCGTGATCGGCCTGCTTCTCGCGACGGGGTTCTACATCCTGACCTACCCCGCCCTGCGCGCCGGCCTCATGGACGATCCCATGCTGCTCAATGCCTTCCTGCGTCAGATCATCGCGAGCGGGCTCCTGATCGTCTTCGTGATCAATGCGATCGGCTTTGCCAATTACCGCGCCTTCGCCGCGCGCGGCAATGACGGGCGCAGCACGGCTGCCGTGCTCGGCGCCGATCTGTTCACGCGCGGCTTTCTCTTCTTCGGCATGCATGCGATCAGCTATTATCTCGCGGCTGAATATTACGGCTCGTTCGGCGGCAATGTCCTGATCGCGCTGCAGGTGGTCGCCCCGACACTCGCCGCCGCCGCCTGGATGGGCAATCTCTCCGGGGTCTATCTCTGGGCCACCGCGATCAGCGCCCTGCCCTTCTTCATGGTGGTGCTCGCGCAGGGCACGCGCGGACGCGGGCGCCTCAACGATCTCGTCCGCACGGCGCTGACCCGTCTGGGGCGCAGTTCCGGCGAGCACGCCCGCCCCGGCTGGCCGCATCTGCTGCTCGCACTGGGCGTCTTCATATCCTTCGCCATCGCGCTATCCCTCTTCGCGATCCTGCTGGCCCTTATCATCCCGATCAGCCGGTGAGGGGACGGGGACGCGAACGCGTTAGGGGTCAGACGACAAGGAGCCTGTAGAAACGATTGTCCGGGCCGTAATGCCGGATGACATCGTGAAGGGCGTCGCCGAAGGCGTTGGATTGCGCATTCAGATCCTTGATCTTTTCGGCGTCTGCAAATCGCTCTTTCAAAGCCTCGTCGTCCGATGCTGTCGTTTCGAGAAACCGGTCGTAGCAATCAAGCGCGCGATTGATCGCTTCGGTCAGTTCGGCATCGTCTGATCGGGACACGACGTCTTCCAGACGCTCGAGCGGGGTCAAGGCGACCATGCGCTGGGCATCTTCCGGCAAAACGGTAGCTTTGGATTTGTAGATATCCAGCATGTGAATGAGCGCCGAGAAGCAGGTCAGCATACGGCTGTGCTTTAACTTGTAATTCTTGATACGCCTTTTGATTTTTTCATGATCGGGATGGCTCTTTGTGCGAGCCTCGTAATTCACACAGAACGTGCGCCATAGCCGCAAGATATCATTGGCGAAGAAAGCAGGAATATACTCATCCCTGTGATCTTCATAATCACGCCAGTAGTTGAATACGACCTCACCGATAATCTCGTCATAAGCAGCCTGCCCCAAAAGGCAGCGACTTTCCAGAGTGAGCAGCAACCTCGCAGTCAGCGTATTGCTGGCATCATCATGGGGCTTTCCCAACGTGTCGATCAGGTCGTGAAGCGGATAGTGGCTCAGATATTTTCCATCACCGTCGAATTCCGGCATATCGAGCTGTCTGGCAACCTTGATCAGATCGGCTGTGATGCAAATTGCGTCCAGATTGGACAAACGGCTCTCGAACCGCTGCCGACCTGACTTTTCGGGGTTATCGTCGAGCGGTTTGTTCAGGCCGACGATAAACACGTCAAGGTCGCTGTTCGCATTCGCCTCAAGGCGCCCAAATGATCCGGTCGCGTAAACGCAGGCACGCCCGTTCAAACGTGCATTGGCATCCTTAAGAGCCTCACGCAGCGCGTTGGTCCTATCTTCGGTGAACTCCCGCCGTTGCAGGATCTGGCTGCGCTGCGTCGTCATCGGCAAAGACCTTCGCGAAGATTTCGGCCTGCGCGATGGCATCGTCCAGCGCGTGATGGGTGTGGCGCTGGCGCGTGCGATAATGCGCGGGAAGCTTCGAGCGACCTGCCTGTGAGACCGGGAGACCGTGCCTGAAAGCGATCGCCGTCTTGATATCGAAGCATCGCGAATGACCGAAAGGTGAATCGTGGAGATAATTCATGAAATACCAATAAAGCCATGTCCAGTCGAAACTGAGCGGATAGGCAACCAATACCGGCGCGCCCCCGCCTGATACGTCGCGGATCCAGGCCGCGATTTCCGCCATGGCTTGACGCGGGTCGGACCCGGTCAGTTTCAGCTTCTCGCGATCGAGGCCGTTGACCGCAAGCGCTTCCTCTTGGAATTGCTCGGAAATCGGCTTGAACTCGCGATAGATCGATACTGAATAATCATCAGGCGCGATGAAGCGACGCCCGTCGTGACGACCGGCACAGACGAGGCCCACGGAGAGCATGGAATAGGGCCCCGGAATCGGGCCATCCGTCTCGATATCCGCAGAAAAATAGACGTCCACCTCGGACTCCGGCAGTTTGCATGCATCGTTGCAATCAGGCTTCGATCACATCGTGTGAATCGTGCCCCATTTGCCCAATGCGCAGCGCCCGCGTCAATCGCATGAACGGTCTTTATCGGACCGCATGCGCCTCAGGCGGCCCTCATCTCTCGACAAGCCCTTGCGCGCCCTCTAAAACCCGCTCGTCGAAAATTTGCGGCGGGCGCAGAGCAAGAGAGATCCCCTTCCCATGAGCGGCGTGAACGAAATCCGGTCGGCGTTTTTGAACTATTTCGCCAAGCACGGTCACGAGATCGTGGCGTCGAGCCCGCTCGTGCCGCGCAACGATCCGACGCTGATGTTCACCAATGCCGGGATGGTGCAGTTCAAGAACGTCTTCACCGGCGTCGAGCACCGGCCCTATTCGCGTGCGGTGACCTCGCAGAAATGCGTGCGCGCCGGCGGCAAGCACAATGATCTCGACAATGTCGGCTATACCGCGCGCCACCACACCTTCTTCGAAATGCTGGGGAATTTCTCCTTCGGCGATTATTTCAAGCCGCTCGCCATCGAGCTCGCCTGGAATCTGGTGACGAAGGAATTCGGCCTGCCGGCGGAAAAACTCCTCGTCACCGTCTATGCCGATGACGACGATGCGGCACAGCTTTGGAAGAAGATCGCCGGCCTGCCCGAATCGAAGATCATCCGCATCGCGTCGGACGACAATTTCTGGCGCATGGGCGATACCGGCCCCTGCGGCCCCTGCTCGGAAATCTTCTACGATCACGGCGATCACATCCCCGGCGGCCCGCCCGGCTCGCCCGACGAGGACGGCGATCGCTTCATCGAGATCTGGAACCTCGTCTTCATGCAGTTCGAGCAGCTGGAGAGCGGCGAGCAGATCGGCTTGCCCTCACCCTCGATCGATACCGGGATGGGTCTCGAGCGCATCTCCGCCGTGATCCAGGGCACGCATGACAATTACGCCACGGACCTGATGCGCGCCCTGATCGGCCAGGTGGAGAATTTCACCAATGTCGATGCCGACGGCCCGCAATCCGCCTCGCACCGTGTCATCGCCGACCATCTGCGCGCCTGCTCCTTCCTCGTCTCCGACGGGGTGCTGCCCTCGAATGAGGGGCGCGGCTACGTGCTGCGCCGGATCATGCGCCGCGCCATGCGCCATGCCCAGCTGCTCGGCTCCCGCGACCCGCTGATGCACCGACTCGTCCCCGCCCTCGTGCGCGAAATGGGCCAGGCCTTCCCCGAACTGGTGCGCGCCGAAGGCCTGATCGAGGAGACGCTGCTGCTCGAAGAGCGCCGCTTTCGCAAGACGCTGGAGCGCGGCCTCGGCCTGCTCGAGGAAGCCGCGCAGGGGCTCGGCAGCGGCGACGAGCTCCCCGGCGAGACCGCCTTCACACTTTATGACACCTACGGCTTCCCCCTCGATCTGACCCAGGACGCCCTGCGCAATCGCGGTGTCGCGGTCGATCTCGCAGGCTTCGAGGCGGCGATGGAAGCCCAGCGCGAGCGCGCCCGCGCCGCCTGGGCCGGCTCCGGCGAGGCCGCGACGGAAACGGTCTGGTTCGGCGTGCGCGAGCGCGTCGGCGCCACCGATTTCCTCGGCTACGATACCGAGAAGGCGGAAGGCGTGGTGCGCGCACTGTTGCGCCAGGGCGAGGAAGTCGATGCGCTGGCCTCGGGCGATAGCGGCCTCGTCGTCTTGAATCAGACCCCGTTCTACGGCGAATCCGGCGGCCAGGTCGGCGATACCGGCACGATCACCGCGCCGGGCATCCGCGCCCGCGTGACCCAGACCGAAAAGAAGCTCGGCGATCTCTTCGTGCATCACGTCACCGTGGAGGAAGGCAGCCTGCGCAGCGGCCAGCCGGTCGAGCTCACAGTCGATCACGCCCGCCGGGCCGCCATCCGCGCCAACCATTCCGCGACGCATCTGCTGCACGAGTCGCTGCGGCTCGTGCT
>SL_7KL_010_BRINEDRAFT_10001479_pt1 | contig 11260 bp, 11 predicted proteins | sample SodLak_010_BRINE_FD_10663 | JGI IMG/M metagenome (IMG submission 10663)
TGCCTCATATCCGCCAGCACCATCACGGGCAACGACTGCGGCCATTGCCTCTTCATCCGCAGCAAACGCAGCATCAAACAGTTGCCCAATATCTGTATCTGGAACGCCGTCATCTGTCGTGTCAGACGCTGCGAACTGCGTTTCGACGGTTTCGTTTTCTTCTGCGATCGACGCAATCACGTCAATTGGTGTCTCAACAGCCGCATCACCGTTTGCGAAAATGAACGTTACATCTTGCTCGCGAGCCGTCTCTGTAGCCGCGGCCACGGCAGCCATTGTCGCTTCGTCGGTGACAGCACCGCGTAGCAGAATATTGACTGCAGACTGCTCGTTTGCCCCGCCAAACACGGTATCAAGATAGATCGCATGCTCTTTGATCTTGTACTCTCCGGGACGGAACGGCTCCGGAACAGAATTCATCCATGCCGGGCGATCATCCGGGAGGAAGTCATTCTGATCAATACTTGTCTCGACATTCACCGCACCGTATACCCCCACAAGACTCACCAGCAAGACGATCGCGACGATTACCACTGGTGCGCGTTTGGCACCTGCAGCACCAACGCCCAAGAGCTTCGCTGCGAGTCCCCCGGTACCGAATGCAGACTTTTGTCGATCGATACCTCGACCCTCCAAAAACAGCTCAATCTCATACTTCGCTGCCGGGAGCAGCGCACCAAAAATGATGAATGCAGCAATGATCCCAAGGCCACTCAGCAGTCCGAAATCACTGATTGACCCCACGTCACTCGTCAGATTTGAAAAGAATCCAATTGTCGTTGTAATTGTTGTTGCACCGATCGCAACCACGACACCAGTCAATCCCAGTACGGTTGCTCGTGTTACATCTGCTCCAGGCTTCTCACGCTCTTCCCTGTATCGCATCACCACGTGTAGCGCATAATCAATAGAGAGCCCGATGAGGAGAAATGGGACGGCAATCAGAATTTGCGTGAACTCGATGTCTAACCACCCAACAAATCCGCCCATCCATGCCAGTACGAGAGCAATTCCACCCAATCCGAGCGTAATATCAATGATGTCACGGTAGGCGATCGTCAACAGTACCAACACAAGAACAAGTGCGATCGGCCCAATCAGTGCAAAGCTTTCGCCGGTTGCCTGTCCAGCTAGTTCGTCGACAATTCCGGGACCGAACGCAAACCGATCGAACTCGCTGTCCCCGCCCGATGCAAGCTCATTAATCGCAACTTGTGCGGCAACAAGCTCCGATGGAAGCTCGTCTGCGCCGGGCTCGCCTCGATCGTGGGTTACAATGAGTAGCTGCGCCTCGGCCGCCCCTGTGTCAGGATCGAACGTCGATGGGAAGAATCCAAGAATATCTTGATCGCCATCCTCAGTTAGATCGCTCACAATCTCTGCAATACGTGATTCGGGGACTGATTCTCGATCGCTTGTATCTGATCCTCAAGCGTTGGGTCGGACGGAGGCGGTCCGTCTGCATCCGCTAACGAAACAAAGCCAACAATATTCGCAAGCCCAAAACTCGGAGAGCCCTCCGAAAGCGTCGGGGCGATCGTCTCGTTTTCACGAATTGCTTGTTGCAGTTCCAACGACTCAAGCAACGCGTCTTTTGTCACTGCCCGATCGGAGCCACTCTGGTCGCGAATGACAACAAGCGTTGTTACCGTTTCATCGCCAGTGTCAAAGTTGTCATCAATATACGCCGCCGCATCTGCCTCCGGTGAGTCGGAATCAAATCCAGCAATGACGAACCCACCATCGGTCATGGTGACGCCATAGCCGACCACACCGGTCAAGAGTAAGACAATGAGAACGGTAGCTTTGCTGTGCTGTTGAATGAATTGGACGTATCGATCGACGAGGTCCATTACAACACTCCGGTCACCGCAACGGCAACCAATCCAACAACTGCAGCACTCTCATACCATCGCCTGCTTCGGTCTGCTGCTGCTTTTGTCTCCCCAACCGACACTGCCTGTGCAAGTTTTCCGGTCCCAACACCCAACAGTCCAACGAGAAGCATCCACAGTCCGATCGACGCCAGCACCATCCACCCTGATACGGTCCCCACCAGTGAAGCAATGGTATGCTGTGTCGACGTGAGATACACCTCGGTCAACAGTACAGTTGTTCCAGAGACTGCAACAACAGCCGCGAACCGCCGACCAATTGCTCGAACGGCATGTGCGGAAAGCCCGTCCTTGCGTATCGTTGGAACAACGATCGCAGCCATTGCAACCGTTGCACCTAACAACACAACCACAGCGACCACGTGGAGCGCTTCAATTACTAGTTGCCCAAAGCTCATACTGTCTGATACATGTTCTCTCCCTAATGCGTTAGGATAAATACGGATGTCGTATAATCCATAATAGATTATGAATGGCGAGGAACGGGATCGTGGAATTCTTTCGGCGGCTGATCGTGCCTATCTCAGGGGTGAAAAAACGTTCACCCACGAGCAGTCAAAACGAAATGCAGAAGCACGAATCAGAAACCGAGTCCGGGAGGCGACTATCGACTTCATGCTACTGGCTCGATTTCTCAAACAGAAGGATCGCGAGCAGATCTTTCAAAAACACCTAGACGACCCTGCGTTTCACAATGGGGTTCGAGCAGCACTCTCATTTTATTATCTCGGCTGCAAAGAGGCCGGGCTCGAATTTGAGCATGTCTTATCGCCAGCGATCAGAAAAGCCGAAGAAATCTATGCAGTCAACCGGCTCGGCAAAACTGCAACCGTTGACCTCACGTTTGTGGTTGACGTCGATCACCGGCAATCTACTGACGATGTGGCCGATCGGCTCAAAACAGGCGAACCGGTCTCACCACCTGCACTGTTCTCGTTGATGGTTGATGGCCACGATGTGATAGAGCAGGTTGATACATTCCGTATCCGTCTTGGCGTTGACACAGGCTATCTTGATGAAGCAGAGTTCGTTGCATCGCTCGCGGATCATTTGGATGCAACAGCGGTTGATTCGGACGATCAATACGCAGTCATCAGGCGATGACATCCTCCTCGCCGTAAACGGCGGGACTCTCTCCTTGAGTCAGGTAGTCTTGTATTCTCGATCGGTAGGAATCAACAACCAATTTCAACACCCACACCAACAAATCAACTACTGTGTACGATCGAATCCTGATTCCAACGGACGGAAGTGAAGCTGCAGTCGAAGCGACCGCACACGCGCTCGACCTTGCGAAACGGCATGATGCGTCGCTCGATATTCTCAATATTGTCGATCACGAGCGTCTCGGGCGGATGGCACCACAGCTCGGAGCCGATCAAATCCGCGACGCACTCACCGCAGAGGGTGAACGAGCAACAGCGCTCGTGGCTGATAAAGCCGACAGAGCAGGTATCGATACCAAAACGATCGTCAGAGATGGGATTCCTGCCGATACGATCGTCGAATACGCAGAGAATGAGGGTATTGACGTCATCGTCATGGGAACGACTGGACGATCGGGACTCGATCGGCTTCTGCTTGGCAGCGTTGCTGAGACGGTTATTCAACAGACACAAATTCCAGTCTTCCTCGTCAAACAGCCACAGTCGGATGCTAACTCCGAGTGATCGTTTTTTAGCGATAAACCGCTGGATTATTTTTTGAAAACAAATCAGTAGCCCCCTCATTTCATCTGTTTACACCGGGTTGGAGCGCTGTCGCTCCTGTGATACGCTTGAACAGCCCCAGCATCAGTGCATGAAACTCAACAAGCAGTACCACGCTTATGACAATGATTGCGACCTGTGTTGCCGTCGAAAGAAGCCCGAGCGAGACAATGAGTGTCGTTGCACATGCAGGTGCATGCACGGTTTTCGTTGCGATCATCGCCCAACTTGTGAGCACGATCGATAGCACCGATCCGACCATCAGTCGAAAGCCCTCTCCTGAAAATGCTGGTGGCGTCTGCGTGATTGACACGCCGGAGGCCAAAAGCGTATACGCAAGTAGCCCAGCAACACCACCGATGAAATGGCTTCCCACAATTCGGTAGGTATCGGTCCGATCGCTTTCGCGATCGAATGCCAAAATAAACGCCGACGGACCAAGGCTTGGGAAAATGAATGGCTGCCCGCTCACCCATGCGATCAGCCCAAGCACAATAAAGAGCAGCCCTGCATACAGGCTGGTTCCAAGACGGCATCTCATCGTCTGTTCTCGAACTGCACTGCTGAAAATACCCCCGAAACGAGCTGTGTCTCTCGATTTAGATATAATCGTGTGCGGCGAGTCGATCGACCGCCTCACGGAGTCGCTCTTCGCTTGCCGCATACGAGATTCGAGCATACCCTGGTGCGTTGAACGCACTTCCAGGAACGGTTGCAACGTGCGCATCCTGAATTGCACCCTCACACCATGCCTGGTCGTCGTCAGCAACAGGAAGCATCATGTAGAATGCACCATCGCCCACTGGGACATCAACATCGTGTTCTGCAAAGAGCTCAACAAGCATATCTCGGCGCTCCGAAAATGCCTGCCGCATCTCTTCAACGGCATCATCAGTTCGCTCCGAAAGCGCCTCAACACCGGCATGCTGTACGAAGTTCACTGCACAGGAAACCGAGTGCGAATGCAGTTTTCCGGCCTCTGCGATAAATTCTTCAGGCGCGTGGAAATAGCCAAGCCGCCAGCCAGTCATCGAGAACGCTTTTGAGAAGCCGTTGATTGTCAGTGTCCGATCGCCCATCCCATCAAGCGATGCAAGCGAGGTTTGTTCGACACCGTAGGTAATTCGCTCGTAGATCTCATCGGAAATCACTGCGAAGTCATGCTCAACCGCAAGGTCGCGGACACCCTCAAGCGCTGCATCAGAAAACACAGCACCGGTTGGGTTTGATGGTGAGTTCACGATGAGCAGTTTGGTCTCATCCGAAACAGTCTCTGCCAAGTCATCAAGTCCGGGCTCAAGTTGGAAGTCATACGGTGAGAGATCAACCCGCGACAACGATCCGCCGGCGAGTTTGACCATTGCCTCATACGACACCCATGCTGGATCAAGCAAGACAACCTCATCTCCATCGCCGATGAGCGTGTTGATCATCTCATACAGCGATTGTTTGCCACCGGGAGTAACGATGATCTCACCTGCGTCTGCGTCGATGCCGTTTCCACGGAGTTTCGTTGCGATCGCCTCACGAAGCGCAGGAATTCCGTTCGATGTGGTGTAGCCTGTGTGCCCTGCATCCATCGCATCTTTTCCAGCCTCAATGATGTTCTCCGGCGTCGGGAAATCAGGCTCTCCAACCGAGAGATTGACAACATCTTCGCCCTGTGCCTCTAACTCGCTTGCAAGGTTACTAATTGCAAGCGTTGCGCTCGGCTCTACCCGTCCAATTCTGTCTGCAAACTCGAAGTTCATGCTAGTACCTCAACCATATCGATCGCTGCGTTTACCGCTTCCGCTCCTTTCTCGATTCGTTCTCGTGCCTCCGCCCCACTCATTCCAGGTCCACTCACGCCAAAGGTGACCGGTTTGTCTCGATCGAGACTAAGTTCGGTCAACGCTTGTGCGGTTGCATCAGCGATGACGCGATCGTGATCGGTATCTCCTTCGACGATCGCTCCAATCACTGCAACGGCTTCAACGTCGCTCCGACGTGCGAGACGGTCGGCCGCAAGCGGAGAATCATACACGCCTGGAATCGGTATTGTCTCAACAATTTCTGCGTTACGCTCGCCGGCGGCGCGTTCGGCTGCTACCTGCATCTCTTCAGTGACTGACGCATTGAATTGCGCCACCACAAGCCCAAGTGTAACCATATCAAATCTATCCGGCGGTTACAGCAAAGAACTACCGTTACGATCTGAGAGTGGTTAATTCAAGCAGCGAACAGAAGAGTTGTATTCTCGCAGTGTTCATAAAACGTATATGCGTGGGCTTGCCGACCCCGATCGATCCGAGCGAACACTCCTTGTTGTGCTCGGTATTACGCTCCTTTCGATTGCTGTTCGGCTCTTCGATCTTGGTGGGCGTGTGTTCCATTGGGATGAGGGTCGCGTTGGCTACTGGACGCTCCGGTATATAGAGACCGGGTTTTTCGAGTATAGCCCGATCATCCATGGGCCATTCCTCCCGATTACAAACGGCTATATCCTCTCGATCCTGCCTGCCACAGATGCGAATGCACGGCTGATTGTGGCGATCGTTGGTGGGTTATTACCGCTTTCAGCGTGGCTCTTTCGCGAGCGACTCCGCGATACAGAAGTAATTGCGCTCTCTGTACTTCTTGCATCTACGCCTATTTTGCTGTACTACAGTCGATTCATGCGGAACGATATTCTCGTGGGTGGATTCGCATTTCTTGCCTTTGCGTTTGCAGTTCGAGCGATCGATACGCACGATATCCGAAAGCTCTACCCTGCGGCATTCTTCCTTGCACTTTCGTTTACCACAAAAGGAAACGCAATTCTGTATGTTGCATGTTTCGGTGGTGCACTCTTTCTGGCGCTTGATCACAAACTTGTTCGAGAATCTCGACAGAACGGCTCGCTCAAAACAACGCTCCGAAACTGGATTACAGCAGCACGATCGGAGCTTGCGAAACGCTCAGGACGCATTCATACTGCTCTCTGGATCCCACTCCACACTCTAGGACTTGCGGGAACATTCCTTGCAGTGATTGTGTTCTACTACACTCCACGTCCGGAGTTTCACACCGCCCTTCGAGAGCCATCACAGTGGGGTTGGATGCTTCATGTATCGACGATCGGTGCCGCGGAGAAACTCTACGATCTATGGTTCGACAGTGGGCTACAAGGGCACGACTATCTTCCATACCTGTTTGATCTGACAGAGACACTCGTCTACGGTGCTGGGATCTTGATCGTGTTTGCTGTTCTTGGATTTATCGCAGACGGATATGCGCGAGCCGATCTTGATACGGAGACTGGCTCACGGGCGATCGTTGCGTTCACCTTCTATTGGGCAGTGGCAAGCGTCATTGGCTACCCGGCAGCAACCGATATCCGCGCTGGCTGGACAGCGACACACGTTGTACTCCCGCTTTCGATACCAGCCGCTGTTGGGCTTGCCTACACGTATCGGGTTGTAAGAAACACATGGCAAACACGAACTGAATCGGCTACGTCTGCACCGTCATCAGCACAGCCACACGCGACAGATGGTGGGACAGACACAAGTGAGACTGTCAGTGGTGAGGAAACAACTGAAACTGAGACCGAACACAACGCCACCCCACCCAAAGCAAGGCGCATTCTTGGATTGCAGCGATCACACGCACTCACACTCACGTTGGTCTCTCTACTCCTGCTTGGGGCTGTCGTTGGGCTTGCTGCGCCAAACGCAGCCTACTGGAACTCAACGAATCCAGACCATACGGAGATGGTCCAGTGGGCACAACCGCACAACGACGTGAAACCAACGCTCGAAGATGTCGATCGCGTCATTCGCCATACGGACACGGGTGACAGCGCTGACGTGCTCTTTGTTGGAACAGCCAATCCAAACAATGCTGACGATGTGACACTGTATCTCGAAAATGAGTCCACTGCGGAGACAAAACCAGTAGGTGGACCGGCATGGCACAGTCGGCTCCCATTCCCTTGGTACATAGAGCGCGCAGGTGGCCACACTGAGAGCGTTCCACCGGAGGCAACTGCTGATGAATTTGTTGACGATGCACCGCCAGTCATAATCGCACGTGATTGGGACCGATCGTGTGACGATGAGGGCGATCGCTGTCTTGATGCGGCATTCAGTGAGGACTACGTCGCATACGAACACGAGGCCCGACTGTGGGCCTACGAGCTTGTGTTCTATATCGATGAAGAGGCACTTGCCGATGCCCGTGCTGCAGATAGACTCTCCGATCGGCGCGAATAACGCATGAACATGTGTATGTGGCCGACCTTTGTGGGAACGTTTATGCACTAACATCTACAATCGATCGACCGTGACCCTCACTGTCCCAGGACCAACTGTTGGCGTTATTGGCGGGGGCCAACTCGGTCGGATGCTGGCTGAGGCTGGTTCGCCGCTTGGTATCGAACTGATCGTGCTCGATCCAACACCGGAGTGTCCAGCATCGCTTGTTGCTCGTGACCAGATTGTTGGCTCATTCGATGATCCAGATGCCGTCGAACGGCTTGCAGAGCGTGTTGACATCCTTACCTTCGAGATTGAACTGGCCGATCCGGATGTTCTCGAACGGGTAAGCGACACATACGACGTTCCAGTTCATCCCGATCCCGAGACGCTGCGGATGATACAGGATAAACTCATCCAGAAGGAGACGCTTGCACACGAAGGAATTCCTGTGCCGGAGTTTGTCGGTGTCGCAGGGAAAAAAGATCTTACACGGGCGATCGAAGAACTCGATGGCGTCATGGTAAAAGCCCGTCAGGGTGGCTATGATGGACGTGGAAATGCGCCCGCGATCGAACCGGAACACGCCGAACATGCGATCGAATCCGTTGGCGGTGATCTCATGGCAGAGGCATTCGTCCCCTTTGAGCGCGAACTCTCCGTGATCGGCGTCAAAGGCGCAGACGAAATTGCGACCTATCCTGTTACGGAGACGATTCACGAAGAAGAGATACTCAGAGAGAGTGTTGTACCTGCGCGCGCGGATCAGGCACAACTCGATCGAGCGATCGACGTCGCCGAAGATGTTCTTGAGCTGCTTGATGGTCGTGGTGTCTACGGCATTGAGCTGTTTGAGACACAAGGCGGTGAGATCCTCGTGAATGAAATCGCACCGCGTCCGCATAACTCGGGCCACTGGACGATCGAAGGTGCAGAAACCTCTCAGTTTGAGAATCACCTTCGCGCAGTGCTGGGGTGGCCGCTTGGCGCAACCGAACTTCGTGCCCCAACCGTGAGCTCGAATATCCTCGGTGATGTCAAAGAGCCTGAGCCAGCAACGCTTTCTGGGATTGAGTCGGTACTCAAAACGCCACATACGCAACTTCACTGGTACGGCAAACATAACGTTAGACCGCTCCGAAAAATGGGGCATGTGACTGTAACTGACCCGACAGCAGATCCGGATAACTTGGCTGCGAGATCCAANCTACTTGACCACACCCGAGAGACGGTTTCAACACTCACCTTCACACAATCCACAGAGGAACAATGACACAGCCTGCAGAAATCACCGACCTTATTGCTCAGTTAGAAACGGAAGCCGACCAACAGCGTGACCCGGAGACAACACCTGATGTCGGAATCATCATGGGATCGGACTCCGACCTACCAACCATGGAGGGTGCATATGATGCCCTCCTTGCGTTGGGATTTGAGGAACAAACAGACTTTGAGAATCCTCCGGAGAGCAGATTTACGTTCGAAAGCTACGTCATCTCCGCACACCGGACGCCTGGGCTGATGTATGCCTACTGTGAAACAGCCGCCGATCGTGGACTTGATGTTATTATTGCAGGTGCGGGCGGAAAGTCCGCTGACCTCCCGAATATGACCGCATCGATCGCCTACCCAATTCCGGTGATTGGTGTTCCAGTTCAGGAGAAGTCGGTTAGTTCGGTTATCGGGATGCCAACAGGTGCGCCGATCGTCGCGGTCGACGCTGGGAAATCATTTAATGCAGGTCTCTCTGCGGCCCAAATTCTCTCTCGGGAGCATACGGTGCTCCGCGATCGACTCAACGACTACCATACTGACTTACAAGCCGGTGTTGGAACGGTCTCAAAACAGCTCCACGACCTTGGCCGAGACGGGTTCAAAAATCAACAGTAAGCGCTGCGCTATTCCCAGTTGTGCAGCGCGTCCTCGAATATCGCGTGAACGTCAGTTTTTGTAACCGGTCGTGGATTACACCTGAGCAGTCGCTGTTGACTCTCTACTGTTCGTTCGGCAAGCCAGTCGATATCATCTTCTTCAATTCCTGCAAGTTCTGTGAGGCCGCTTGGGATCACTGATAGGTCGCGTTGGAGCCGAATATACTCCTTTTTTGCCTCATCTGCGGCCGATCGGGTGCTCATCCCGCTCGTGTCCGCACCTAACATCTCTGCAACCCTCACAAACCGTTCTGGATCGCTTGCAACGTTGTATCCCAGTGTTGTCGCGGGTGTCAACGCAGCGATCGTCTCGCCATGATAGGTGTGATACCGATTCCCGACTGGATACGCCATCGCGTGACAGAGGCTTGCTCCCGCCGTCAGCCCTGCAATGGCACCGAATAGCGCTCCCCGTAGCATTGCCGACCGTGCTTCCAAATCGTCGCCGTTGTTGACGACGCGGCGGATGTTGCTGGATAAGAGGTCGATCGCTTTCTCGCTGAACATCTCCGTTAGGCCAGTTCGTCCAGCATACACTGGTCGATCGCGTGGATCGGACGGACGCAAGAGCGTGTCGTATGGGTGGGTTGTGTAGCCTTCGATCGCATGTCCAAGCGCATCCATTGCGGACTTTGCAGACATCTCCGGATCAAGCGTTGTCGTCAACGTTGGATCAAGCACTGCGGCATCCGCACGGATATGATTGCTCGAAATCCCCTCTTTGATCTCTTTTTCAGGAACCGACAGGATCGCAACCGGTGAGATCTCAGATCCGGTCCCAGCGGTTGTTGGCATGAGCACAAGCGGCGGGCCGGATTCTGTAAGCGGCTCTCCATCGCCGGTCGGTGCTGCAATGTAGTTGATTACCTCGCCACCGTTTGCGATAATCGTTCTCGTCGCCTTTGCAATATCCAAACAGCTCCCCCCACCAAGTCCGATGTAGAAGTCATAGCCCGCATCACCCATCTCCTCGCGAACGAACGAGACACACTCATCGACGATCGAAATCGATGGCTCACGCTCGGATTCGTCCCACACATCAGCCTCGTACCCATCTGCTTCTAGTTGGTCGGATACTCGATCGACGTGCCCGAGCGAGACGAGCGTGTCATCTGTGACAATAAGCCCACGACTATCTGTCGGCACGCCGAGATCGGCGAGCTGAAAACCAACTTCATTCGTTGCGTCCGCTCCGAACCGTATCTGTGGCATCTGGATATGCCACACGGACTCTGTGGAGAGCTCATGTGGCGATGCAGAGACCGATCGTTCGTAGCTCACTGTCCCCACCCATCCTGAATGGTTGCAAACTGATCGGGATCGTGTCCATAGATAACCTCTGCATCGTGTTTTCGCTGGAGATTTTTAATCAGTTGTAGACTCTCAAACCAGTGCTGTTTACCCCATAATAGATGTGCACCAAGCGCAATCTCATCTTCATAATTCTCTTTTTGATACAACTCATCGCCAGTGAAAATCACGGTCCCATCGTCATCCAAATGAATCAT
>SL_7KL_010_BRINEDRAFT_10001480_pt1 | contig 11260 bp, 8 predicted proteins | sample SodLak_010_BRINE_FD_10663 | JGI IMG/M metagenome (IMG submission 10663)
CTCCCCCCCGCCGGCGAGGGGCAGGCCGGAATCACGGCGCAGGTGGAGGCGATTGTCGGCGCGGTCGGGCAGGGCGCGCCGCCGTCGCCATCCGACAGGCCGGGTATGGGCCGGGGGCATGGTGAACGCTTCGAGGCATGACTTGGTCGGCAGGGGCTGGTGCACGCTGCGTGCGGGATACGGCGAGCCCTGACGGTCGCGCGCGATGCCGGCCATGGTCAATATTCTGCCTCGTACATCATTTTTTCCCCCAGCCGGTATCCACCCGGCGGAAGGATGCATTAAAACCGGGAGCAGTCACTCTTACCGGGAAGTCCAGATTCCATGTCCGGCAAAAGCCCCGCCATCGGGAAAGGCGATCGCCTGATCCTCGTCGATGGCTCGTCCTTCGTGTTTCGCGCCTTCTTCCAGTCGATGAACCAGGATGCGAAATACAATTATCGCTCCGACGGGCTGCCGACGGGGGCGCTGCGGATGTTCTGCGTCAAGCTCTGGCAGTTCATCCGCGAGGGCGCGGCGGGGGTGAAGCCGACCCATCTCGCCATCGTGCTCGACAAGTCGGAGGGCTCGTTTCGCCGGGAGATCTACCCGGAATACAAGGGCCATCGCCCGGATGCGCCGGAGGATCTCAAACGCCAGATGCCGCTGATGCGCGATGCCGTGCGCGCCTTCGGGCTGATCCCCGTCGAACTGGAACGCTACGAGGCCGATGATCTGATCGCGGCCTATGCCCGCGAGGCGGCAGCGGCCGGGGCGGAGGTCGTCATCGTCTCTGCCGACAAGGATCTGATGCAGCTGGTCGGCCCCAATGTCCGCTTCTTCGATTTCGAATCGGGCATCAAGGGCAAGGCCGGATACCGGGCCGAGCGCAATCTCGATGTCGAGGGCGTGATCGAGCGCTGGGGCGTGCCGCCGGAAATGATCGCGGATGTGCTGGCGTTGACGGGCGACACTTCCGACAACGTGCCCGGCGTGCCCGGGATCGGGCCGAAAACGGCGGTGCAGCTGCTTGAGCAGTTCGGCGATCTCGAAACGCTGCTGGAGCGCGCCGGCGAGATCAAGCAGCCCAAGCGCCGCGAGACCCTGATCGAGAATGCCGACAAGGCGCGGCTTTCCAAGAAACTCGTCCTGCTCGACGAGAAGGCCCCGGTGCCGGTGCCGCTCGACGACCTCACCCTCGCCGAGATCGACGCGCAAAAGCTGATCGCCTTTTTCAAGGCGATGGAATTCACCACCATCACCAAACGCGTCGCCACCGAATACGATATCGATCTCAACGCCGTCGAGGCCGATCCTGATCTCGCGCGGGGTGCGGATGCGGCGGGGAATGATGCGGGCGAACCGGGCGAAGCGGGCGTCGCTGAGGGTGATCCGCAGGCGAGCCCCGAGCGCCTCGTCAGGCAGCGCCGCGAGGAAGCGCAGGGGCTGAAGATCGATCGCGAGGCCTACGCATGCCTGCGCGACCGCGACGCCCTCGACACATGGATCGCCGATGCCCGCAAAGCGGGGATCGTCGCGCTCGATACCGAGACGGATTCGCTGAGCGCGAATTCCGCCGAGCTCGTCGGCATCTCGCTCGGGCTCCCCGACGGGCGGGCCTGCTATATCCCGCTGCAACATCGCGGCGGCACGGATCTCTTTGACGAGACCGGGCTGGTCAAGGGGCAGATTCCCCTCGATGAGGCGCTCGCCGCGCTGAAACCGCTCCTGGAAGAGCCCGGCACGCTCAAGATCGGGCATAATTTCAAATATGACTGGCTGGTGCTCGCCCGTTACGGCATCGAGACGGCGCCTGTCGACGATACCATGCTGATTTCCTACGTGCTCGATGCCGGGCGCGGCGGGCACGGCATGGATGATCTCGCCGAACGGCATCTGGGGCACACCACCATCAAGTTCGCGGAGGTGGCCGGGAGCGGCAAGAAAGCCGTCAGTTTCGACCGCGTCGCCATCGACGAGGCCACCGCTTACGCGGCGGAGGATGCCGATGTCACCATGCGGCTGTGGCGCGTGCTCAAGCCACGCCTCGCCGCAGAGGCGAAGGTGAGCGTCTACGAGACGCTGGAGCGCCCCCTCGTGCCGGTGATTGCGCGCATGGAGCGGCGCGGCATCAAGGTCGATCGCCAGATCCTGAGCCGGCTGTCTTCCGATTTCGCCCAGACGCTCGGGAGATCCAGGAGGATGCGGGCGAGCGCTTTTCGGTTTCGAGCCCGCGCCAGATCGGCGAAATTCTCTTCGGCAAGATGGGGCTGCCCGGCGGCAAGAAGACCCCCTCCGGCCAATGGGCGACGCCGGCTTCGGCGCTGGAGGAGCTCGCCGAACAGGGGCATCCCTTGCCGGCAAAGATTCTGGAATGGCGCCAGCAGGCCAAGCTCAAATCCACCTATAGCGACGCGCTGCCCCATTACATGGACGAGAAGGGCCGGGTGCATACCTCCTTCTCGCTCGCGGCCACCACGACCGGGCGGCTGTCATCATCGGAGCCCAATCTCCAGAACATCCCGGTGCGCACCCCGGCGGGCCGCAAGATCCGCGCGGCTTTCGTGCCCGAGAAGGGGATGAAGCTGATCTCGGCCGATTACAGCCAGATCGAACTGCGCATTCTCGCCCATATCGCCGAGATCCCGCAGCTGCGCAAAGCCTTCGCCGACGGCATCGACATTCACGCCGCCACCGCCTCGGAAATGTTCGACATCCCGCTTGCCGAGATGACCGGCGAATATCGCCGGCGCGCCAAGACCATCAATTTCGGCATCATCTACGGCATTTCCGCCTTCGGCCTCGCCAACCGGCTCGGGATCGGGCGCGAGGAGGCGGGCGCCTATATCAAGCAGTATTTCGAGCGTTTTCCCGGCATCAGGGATTACATGGAGGAGACCAAGAGCTTCTGCCGCGAGCACGGCTATGTCTCGACGATCTTCGGGCGCGCCTGCCATTATCCGGCCATCCGCGCCGGCAATGCCAATGAGCGCATGGCGGTGGAGCGCCAGGCGATCAATGCCCCGATCCAGGGCTCGGCCGCCGACATCATCCGCCGCGCCATGATCCGCATGGAAGACGCGCTCTCACGCTCCAAGCTGCATGCGCAGATGCTTTTGCAGGTGCATGACGAGCTGATCTTCGAGGTGCCGGAGGACGAGGTCGATCAGACCATCCCGCTGATCACGAAGATCATGCGCGAAGCCCCCGCCCCGGCGCTGACCCTGAGGGTCCCCCTCGAAGTCGAGGCCCGCGCGGCGGATAACTGGGACGAGGCGCATTGAGGCGTATCTGTGCCCAAAGAAAAGCCGGGGCGCGCGTGCGGCCCCGGCTTTGATTTCAGCGCATAAAGCCCGAATCAGCGCACGGCGCGCAGTTGCGGCTTCTGGCGGCGCGGTGCCGGACGGGCGGCGCCGGCATCGCTTTCATGCGTCTCGATGAAATCGCAGATGCGCGGGGCGATCTCGCGGCGGAAGCGACCGCCGTTGAAGACGCCGTAATGGCCGACGCGCTCCTGCAGGTGGTAGGTCTTTTTCGAATCGGGGAGGTTGGGCGTCAGTTCCAGCGCCGCCTTGGTCTGGCCGATGCCGGAAATATCGTCATTCTCGCCCTCGATCGCCATGATGGCGCAATGGCGGATGGCGCCAAGATCGACCTTCTCGTCGCGGTGCATCATCTCGCCCTTGGGCAGGGCATGCTGCACGAACACGGTTTCGACCGTCTGCAGATAGAACTCGGCGGTGAGATCCATCACGGCGAGATATTCGTCATAGAAATCCCGGTGCTTTTCCGCGGAATCGCCGTCATTCTCGACGAGATGGTTGAACATGTCCCAATGCGCCGAAATATGGCGGTCGAGATTCATCGCCATGAAGCCCGAGAGCTGGAAGAAGCCGGGATAGACGTCGCGCCACAGGCCGGGATTGGGCGGCGGCACCTTGACGATGCAGTTGCGGCGGAACCACTCGGTGCCGCGCTCCTGCGCGCCCTTGTTGACGGCGGTGGGCGATTTGCGGGTATCGATCGGGCCGCCCATCAGGATCATCGAGGAGGGCACTGATTCGTCGCCCATCGCCTCCATGCGCGCGATCGCGGCAAGGACCGGGACCGCAGGCTGGCACACGGCCATGACATGCACGTCGGGCCCGAGCAGGCGGCAGATGTCGATGATGTAGTCGATATAGTCGTCGAGATCGAAACTGCCCTCGGTCAGGGGCACCTCGCGGGCATCGACCCAGTCGGTGATGTAGACTTCATGGGTGGGCAGGAAGGTTTCCACCGTGCCGCGCAGCAGCGTGGCATAGTGGCCCGACATCGGTGCGACGATCAGGAGTTTGGGCTGCGGATCGACGCCGCGCGGCAGCATCCGGTCGAAATGAATGAGATTGCAGAAGGGTTTGTGCCAGACGACACGCTCGCGAACCGCGACCTCGCGGCCGTTGATCTCGGTGGTGTCGAGATCGAAAGCCGGTTTGCCATAGCGGCGCGTGGTGCGTTCGAACAGCTCACAACCCGCCGCCATCGCCTTGCCATAGGCAGTGTAGCTCATGGGATTGGCGGGGTTCTTGAAGAACAGGCGGGTCGCGTCGTTTGCCGCACGGGCGGGGGAGAGCAGGATGTGCCCGGCCTCGTAGTAGAAATACGCGAGATCCATGAATCATAACCTCCAGCGGCTTCGCCGGGATGCTCCGACACCGCATTGTTGCAGCACAACATACAGGAATTAAGCTTTTCGTTCCACAGGGCAATTGCGTGGTTCATGCGCAAATGGTCGAAGACGGGTTTGGGGGGCGTCGCCGACAGGGTGGCGCGGGGATCGGTATCCGAGACGGACTCTCCAATTTGGAATGTTTCTAAACTCCTGATTTTATTGACTTTTTTGTTGACGCGCAGGTTCGGGCAGTCTAGCTGAAGCGTCAGGACGCAAGTGCGTTCGCGAACCTGCTTGGTGGGGCCTTGAACCCCGCATGATGGAGGAAAAATAAATGTTACTCGACGGATTCAGCCGGCGCGCCCGCACGCTCGCCGCGACAGCAGCGCTCGCCATCGGATTTGGTGCGACCGGCACCATGACCGCCGCAATGGCCGCCGATCTGACGCTCTATTCCGGGCGTGGTGAGACGCTGGTCGCGCCGATCATCTCGGCTTTCACCCAGGAAACCGGCATCAACGTCAATGTGCGCTACGGCGGCACGGCGGAACTCGCCATCCTGCTCCAGGAAGAAGGCGACAGGTCCCCCGCCGATCTCTACTGGGCGCAGGACGTCACCGCTCTCGGCGCGATCACCGGCATGTTCACGGCGCTGCCGCAGGAGACGCTCGACAAGGTCGATGCGGTCTATCGCGACAATAACGGGCGCTGGGTCGGGATTTCCGGGCGCTCGCGCCTCTTGGCCTATTCGCCCGAGCGCCTCGCCGAGGATGAATTGCCGCAGACCATGGCCGAGCTCACCGACGCGCGCTTCTCCGGGCGCATGGCGCTCGCGCCCACCAACGGCTCCTTCGTGGGCCATGTCAACGCGCTTCGCGTAGCGGAAGGTGATGCGTTCACACTGGAATGGCTGCAGGGGCTTGCTGCCAACGATCCGGTGATCGTGCGCAACAACACCGCCGGCTATCAGGCCATCGCCGATGGTGAGGCCGATATCATGCTCACCAACAATTATTACCTCGGTCGCTTCCTCGCCAGCGATCCCGATTTCCCGGTGGCGCAGGCGACCTTCACTGAGGGCGATATCGGCAATCTGATGATGACCGCCGGGATCGGCGTGCTCGCCACCTCCGATCATGCGGATGAGGCGGTGCAGTTCATCGACTTCCTGCTCGGCCCTGTCGCCCAGCAATATTTTACGGGCAATGTCTACGAATTTCCTGTAAGCGGCAGCGGTATCGTGCCGGTGGCCGGTATGGGTGTGACCTTTGATGAGGCCGTCGCTGCGGCGCCGGAATTCGATCTCAACACCCTGACCGATCTCGAAAAACGTGAAGCCGGGCTGATCTGAGTAGAGCATCGTGGCCATATCCAGCCTGAATACGGGTCGCCGGAGAATTCCGGCGGCTCGTCTGATCTTTTCCGTCCTCGGCCTCATGGTCGGGGCCTTGATGGTTTTGCCGCTCTGGTATCTCGTGCTGCGCGCCTTCGAGGCGGATTTCGAGACGGTGATGCGGCTGCTGGCGCGTCCGCGAACGGTGCAGCTGATGCTCAACACCGCCGCGCTGACGGCGGGGGTGCTCGCCTTCTCGACGCTGATCGCCCTGCCCATGGCCTGGCTGGTGAGCCGCACCGATCTCGTCGGCAAGCGCGTCGTCAACGTGCTCGCGGTGATGCCGCTGGCGGTGCCGGGCTATGTCATGGCCTATGCGCTGATCGGGCTTGCCGGCAATTACGGCTTCCTCAACCAGACCTTCGGCTTCGCCCTGCCACGCCCGCAGGGCTGGTGGGGGGCGACGCTGGCGCTGACGCTCTACACCTTCCCGTATCTGTATCTGAACCTGCGCGCGGCCTTTACCGGGCTCGACCAGAGCCTCGAGGAGAGTGCGCGCGCGCTCGGCTGCACGCCGCGACAGGTCTTCACGCGGGTGACGCTGCCGCATCTGATGCCGGCGCTGCTCGCCGGCTGGCTGGTGATCGGGCTCTATGTGATCGGCGATTTCGGCGCCGTGGCGCTGATGCGCTACGAGGTCTTCTCCTACGTCATCTATATCCAGTATTCCGCCGCCTTCGACCGGGTCTATGCCTCCTGGCTGGCGCTGATCCTGATCGCGATCGCGCTGACCGTGGTCTGGTGGGAGAGCCGCCTGCGCGAGGGCGCGCATTATGCGCGCACGGGTTCCGGCTCCGGCGTCGGGACGCGCATCACCCGGCTCGGGCCTCTGGGGCAGGTCGCAGGCTGGGGATTCGTTTCGAGCGTGGTGATCGCCTCGATCGGCCTGCCTGTCGCAGTGCTCGCCTTCTGGATGACGCGCGGGCCGCTCGCGGCGAGCCTGCCCGCCGTCGTCGACAGTTTCGGCCAGTCGCTCTCGGTAGCGGTGCCCTCCGCCATGCTGGCGGCCATGATGGCGCTGCCCATCGCGGTGCTGGCCGTGCGCTATCCCTCGCCGCTCTCGACGCTGATCAACCGGCTGGCCTTCATCGGCTATGCGGTGCCTTCACTGGCCTTCGCGCTCGCTTTCGTCTTCTTTTCGCTGCAGGGCGTGCCCATCCTGTATCAGACGCATCTCCTGCTCGTGAGCGTCTATGCGCTGGCCTTCCTCGCGCTCGCGCTCGGACCGATCCGCTCGGCGCTGTATCAGGCGCGGCCCTCGGTGGAGGAGGCGGCGCGGGCGCTGGGCCACGGGCCCGTCTCGACCTTCGCGCGGGTGACATTGCCCACGATCCGCCCGGGCATCATCGCCGGGATGGTCCTGGTCTTCGTCATCGCCATGAAGGAATTGCCGATCGCATTTCTGCTGGCGCCGACCGGGTTCCGGCCGCTTTCGATCACCATGTTCTCGCGTACATCCGAGGGCATGCTTCTCGAAGCCGCACCCTATGCGGCGGCGATCATCGTATTCTCGGCCCTTTTCGTGGGCTTCGTGCTACGCCATGATAAGAAGGCAGGAGGCTGACAATGGACAACCCCGCCGCGACCGACGCCACGCGCACCGCTTTCGAGGATGCCGATATCCGTCCCGCCGCGCCGACCTGCCCGGCGGGTCTGATCGGTGGCGCGGCCTATGCCGGTGCCAGCGGCCCGCCGCTGATGATCATCGAGGGGCTCAAGCGCGTGTTCCGTGCCGGCGAGCGCCCCGCCGTGGATGGCGTCACGCTCGATGTCTATGAGGGCGAGCTCCTCGCCCTGCTCGGCCCGTCAGGCTGCGGCAAGACCACGACCCTGCGCATGATCGGCGGATTCGAGCAGCCCGATGCCGGCCACATCCGCATGCGCGGTGTCGACATCACCGATCTGCCGCCGGAAAAACGCGGCATCGGTTTCGTCTTCCAGGATTATGCCCTGTTTCCCCATCTCGACGTGTTCGAGAATGTCCGCTTCGGCTTGCACAAGCTGCCCCGCAAGGAGGCTGCGGCGCGGGTGGGCGAGATGCTCGAACTCGTCGGCCTGTCCGATCTCGCGAAACGAAAGCCGCACGAGCTCTCCGGCGGCCAGCAGCAGCGCGTGGCGCTGGCACGCACCCTGGCGCTGGCGCCGCCGCTGGTCCTGCTCGACGAGCCGTTTTCCAATCTCGACGCCGCCATGCGCGTCGAGACCCGCCAGGAAGTGCGGGCGCTCCTGAAGAAATCCGGCTCCGCCGGCATCCTCGTCACCCATGACCAGGAAGAGGCGCTGGCGCTGGCCGATCGTATCGTGGTGATGGAGGCGGGCAAGGTCTGCCAGATCGGCACGCCGGACGAAATCTACCGCCACCCGGTCAGCTCCTTCGTGGCGAGCTTCATCGGGCGCTCGAACATCGTCACCGGCAAGGCCGAGGGGCTCGGCGCCGAGACGCCGTTCGGGCGCGTGGAACTGTCGAAGGCGGTGAACGGCACGGTCGATCTCGCGGTGCGCCCCGAGCAGATCCTGCTCGAGCCGCATGAAGAGGGCGAGGCAGAGGTGATCGGGCGCGAATATCGCGGCCATGACCAGCTCTACTGGGTCAGGAAGGGCGAGCGCCGGCTTCTGGTGATCAGCGGCCCCGCCGAACAGATCGAGGTCGGGGCGCGGGTCAATCTGCGCGTCTGCGACTGCGTCGTGCCGATCAACCAGGATATCCAGAGCCTGATCGCGGAATGATGCTATGAATTGTTGCTTTGGCGCATCATTTTTTCCGTCAGCCGGTACCCACCTGACGGAATGATGCTTCGGAGCGCCATCCGACCTGACCGGGTCAGATCGGGCGCTCCGCGTTTTTGCTCGGACGCATCATTTTTTCCGTCAGCCGGTATCCACCTGACGGAATGATGCTCACAACGATTGCGCGGCGGCGCGGTCGATGAAGGTCGGCGCACCATGCCGGCCGGCCTCCTCGGCACAGCCGCCGGCGAGCCAGTAATCCAGGAAATGATTGATCCAGACATTGACCGCAGGGTCATGGATCAGCCGCCCTTCGAGATGCTCCTTGCGCGGCTTGGCGCCGGGCAGCTTCATGCGCTCATGCGCCCGCGTGGTCCAGCGGCAGGTCATGGCATAGGTGACTTCCGGGTGGAACTGGAAGGCATAGGCGGCGGGGCCGTAGCGCACGGCCTGGACGGGAAAATCGTCGCCGGTGGCCAGCGTCACGGCGCCGGGCGGACAATCGAAACCCTCGCGATGCCAGTGATAGACATGATCAGGCCAGGGCGTGCCGAGGCGCTTCTCGACGGCGAGCCCGGCATGGGTGGGGGTGAGCGGATAATAGCCGATCTCGGCGCGGCCCTGCTCATGCGCATAGACCCGCGCACCGAGATGCCGGGCCATGATCTGCGCGCCGAGGCACAGGCCGAGATAGGGTTTGCGCTCCTTCAGGGGCACGGCGATCCAGTCGGTCTCGCGCCGGATGAAATCCTCCTCGTCATTGGCGCTCATCGGCCCGCCGAAGATCACCGCGCCGGCATGGTCGGCAAGCGTGTCGGGCAGCGGATCGCCATAGCGGGGGCGGCGGATATCGAGGGGATAGCCGCGCTCCATGAGCAGCCGACCGACGCGACCGGGCGTCGAGGTCTCCTGGTGCAGGACGATGAGAACGGGGGATTTGTCCGGGTCTGGTGCAATCATGGCTGAGCCGTCTGCGTCTCCCTGATGGCGGTGATGGCATCGTCGTCGAAGCCGAGCAGGCGCCCGACGCGCCAGACGAGGTTCTCCTCGATCTCCCCCATCGCGCCATCCGCCGAGGCCACGGCGAAGGCCAGCGTCAGGGCGCGGCGGCGATCATCGTCATCACGCCCGATCATGTCGAGGATTTCCGATACGTCACTCACCTCATCATCAAGCGTCAGGGCGCGCCTGACAAGATGCGTCGCCTCACGGGCCGATCGGCAGAAATGCGCGTGGGCCGCCGCTTCCAGCCGCCGGCGTTCGGCATCGCTGAACTGTCCGTCGACCCGCGCGACATGCACGAGCAGCGCCGTCGCGCCCAGATGCGCGGGATCGGGCCAGTGGCCCTGTCGTGCGGGCCGCAAGCCGAAGAAGATCGCCGCAGATTTGAGCAGACGGGCGAAAGACATGGCAGAACCGGCAGCAGATTTCGGGGTGGAGGCGAACATGATGGATATATGGTGTGCCATGGCGCCGATGAAAGCAAGCTTCGGGCCGATTATCGGCCCGAAGCTCCTGATGCGTCCCGGCATGTTTGCGGCGCGCGCCTCACGAGAGCCGCTCAGGCGGCTCGCAAATGGCCGAGGAAGGCACTCATCTCGTTGCGCAGACGGTCGGCCTGCGCGGTGAGTTCGCCGGAGGCCGAGCGCAATTCGCCGGCCTTGTCGTTGGTCTCGCCGGCGGCCTCCGTCACCTCGGCGACGCTCGCGGAAATGCTCTGCGCCCCATCCGCTGCGGTCGAGACCGAGCGGGCGATTTCGGAGGTTGCGGCGCGCTGCTGCTCGACGGCGGCGGAGACCGTCGTCGAGATGCCGGAAATCTCGCGGATGGTGCGGGTGATGCCCTCGATGGCATCGACCACATCCACCGAGGCGCCCTGAACGGAGGCGATCTGGGCGCTGATTTCCTCGGTCGCCTTCGCCGTCTGCGAGGCGAGATTCTTCACCTCCTGCGCCACCACGGCGAAACCCTTGCCGGCTTCACCGGCGCGGGCGGCCTCGATCGTGGCGTTGAGGGCGAGCAGATTGGTCTGGGCGGCGATCTCGTTGATCAGCCCGACCACCTCGCCGATGCGGCTGGTGGCTTCGCCGAGAGCCTCGACCTTGCCGGAGACGTTGCCCGCTTCCTCGACGGCGCTGCCGGCGATCTCGGCGGCCTGCGAGACCTGCTCGCCGATCTCGCTGATGGAGGCGCTGAGCTCCTCGGTGGCGGAGGCGACGGCATTGACGTCGGCGCCGGCCCGCTCGGAAGCCTCGCCGGCTTCGCGTCCGCGCGCGGCGGTGCGGCCCGACAGACCGACCATGCCGTCGGCATTGTTCTCGATCTGCGCAGCGGCGCCGCTCAGGGACTGAACGATCGCCGCGACGGAGCTCTCCAGCGAATCGGCCAGACGCAGCATCGTATCGCGGCGCTCTTCCTCGGTGCGCGCCTGGATCTGCGCCTGTGCCTCCCGCCGCGCCTCGTCCTCGCGCATCGCGGCCTGGGCGGCTGCCTCGGCGGCTGCGGCCTCC
>SL_7KL_010_BRINEDRAFT_10001482_pt1 | contig 11245 bp, 10 predicted proteins | sample SodLak_010_BRINE_FD_10663 | JGI IMG/M metagenome (IMG submission 10663)
CATACTTCGAGAAGAATCCGCCAAACACTGGCAGTCCTGCAAGGCTGAACATGAAGACAGCCATCGCAACACAGGCAAGCGGAGCTTTCTGTGAGAGGCCGGCGTAGTCTTCGAAGGTCCTTCCAACGCCCCAGTACTCGACCATTGCGATGAACAGGAATGCGCCTGTGTTCATGAATCCGTAGATGAGCAGGTGTGCCATTGCGGCACCCATAACATCTCCGTTGTGTGGGCCACCTGCAGTCAGGGCAGCCAATCCGATTAGTGCATAGCCTGCATGACCGATCGAGGAGTACGCAAGCATCCGCTTGACGTTCTCTTGGGTTGCTGCGGCAAAGTTACCGACAACCATGGTCACAACTGCAAGCACTGCAAATGCGAGCGCCCAGTCGATCGACGGAGTCACTTCGAGCAGTGGCATGAACGCCTCTGCGAACACACGGAATGCGACGACGAATCCGGCTGCTTTCGACGCACTCGAAAGGAATGCGCTTACTGGTGCTGGTGCGCCTTCGTATGCTTCCGGTGCCCAGAAGTGGAACGGAACGGATGCGGTTTTGTATGCGAATCCACCCGCGATCATCAGGACACCGATTCCTGCGACGCCAGCGAATCCTGCGACACCACCATCCGCGAACTGTGCCGAAATCTCGCTCAAGAGCAGGGTTCCGGTTACCGCGTAGATGAGGCTGATACCGAAGACAAACACTGCCGAGGAGAGCGCACCGATGAGGAAGTACTTGAGACTTGCCTCGACGCTTCCACGGTCTTTCTTGAGGAAGCCAACAAGTGCGTAGGATGGCAGCGATGCCATCTCAAGGCTCACAAAGACAGTCACAAGCGAGTTCGAGACNGCCATGAGTGCCATCCCGGTCGTTGCGAACATGAGAAGCGAGTAGAACTCTGCGGCGTTCTCATGGCCTTTCAGATAGTCGTGGCTTGCCACAACAACCAAGGCTGCAACGCTTGTGAAAATCGCAGTGAAGAACAACGCCATCCCGTCGACGACGATCGCCTCACTGAACAGCGTGATTGCACCACCGTGTGTCTCTTGGCCGGTTCCTGCAACCAGATACCAAACTGTGACACCAAGTGCGGTGATCGCACCGGCTGCGGAGACGANCGCATACGTTGTGTTTGCGTTTCGTTTTGGCCAGATTGCATCGATCGTCAAGAGCAGCAGGCCAGTCAGCGTAAGGACGATGACTGGTCCGAGTGCAGTCCACTCAGGGAGCTGTGACTGTAGTGCTGCGGTCGTTACAACAGTTGGATCCATTAGAGCCCACCCCCGTTAGCAAGGATAGGAGCAACGGCATCAAAGATCATATCTAAGAACACCCACGGTGCGACCCCAAGCGCGATGATCGCGAGCAGAAGAACTGCCATTGGTGCGACATCGTGCAGTGGTGCAGCCGTGACTTCATAATCCGTCTCAAGTCGGTATTCACCGAAGAGGGTCTTCTGCATCGCAAGCAGCAGATAACCAGCAACGATGACAATACCGAACATTGCAAGCGCGGTGAAGATCGGCGCGTATGGAAGGAACGTCGATCCGAACGAGCCTGCGAAGATGAAGAACTCACCGGCAAACCCAGCCATCAGTGGAAGTCCCATGTACGCGAACGCACCTGCAATGAGAATTCCAACCGCGACCGGCATTCTATCAGCCAGCCCGGACATGTCCGAGACGATCCGTGTGTGGGTCGCGTTGTAGATCACACCGACCGACATGAACATCAGTCCGGAGATGAGTCCGTGAGCAACCATTTGGAACGTTGCACCGCCAACACCGAACTCGGTGAAGGCGATCAGTCCAAGAATCACGTATCCCATCGATGAGACAGAGGAGTATGCAACGATCCGTTTGAGGTCCGTCTGTGCAAGCGCCAACATTGCGCCGTAAATAACCGAAACAACAGCGATGATGGCGATCGGAACTGCAAGCAAACTTGCCTGCTCCGGCAGCATTGTGAAGTTGAATCGAAGCAGTGCGTAGGTACCCATTTTCAGAAGGACACCAGCCAGCATAACCGAAACCGGCGTTGGTGCCTCAACGTGAGCGTCCGGCAGCCACGTGTGGACTGGGACGACTGGGACTTTCACTGCGAATCCAACGAACAGTGCCAAGAAGGCGATCAGTTTGAGTGTGTCAGGCGCAATGCCGAACCACGTTCCAAGCTGATCGTTTGCAAGTGCCTGTGTGATCTCCGGAAGGCCGAACGTTTCGACGTTGAGGCCGAAGACGAGCGCCATAAATCCGATGAACATCACAAGCGACGCAACATTCGTGTAAACGAAGAACTTGATTGCTGCGTACTTTCGGCGTGGGCCGCCCCAAACACCGATAAGGAAGTACATCGGCACAAGGACTGCTTCCCAGAAGATGAACCACAGGAAGAAGTCAAGTGCCATGAAGACACCAAGCAGGTTTGCCTCCATGAAGAGCATGAGCCCGTAGAACTGGCTCTGTCGTTCTTTAATTGGCGTCCACGCGCTGACGATCGCAAGCGAGGTCAAGAATGTGGTCAAAACGACGAGCGGCAGACTAATACCGTCAACGCCGACAAACCACTGGACCTGAATTCCTGCAATTTCAACCCACGGAATAATCGTTTCAAAGGCGATATCACCGCCCGTCAGGGCGTTGCCGCCGGATTCGAACAGCGACCACATGTAGAGGCTCCCAATGACGGGAACCAAACTGAGACCGAATGCCACCTTTCCAGCATACTTATTCGGCACTGCAAAGACGAGCAGTGCGGCTGCAAAGGTGAATGCAATAAGTGCTTCAATAATCATACGAACCACCCTCCGAGGAGACCAAACGCGAGAAGCAACGCCGTAAGCCCAAGGGTGAGCAATGCAGCGTAGTTAGTAACAAGCCCTGTCTGGAGCTTTCTCATCCGACGACCGCCGAAGAGGCTCACAGAGGAGACTCCGTTTACAACGCCATCGATAACACCTTGATCGAACTTGTCCGCGACTGCTGCGACAGACTGTGTTCGGTGTGCGATCCAGACCTGGAATTCGTCTTGGTAGTAGTTGTTGTACAGTACGTCTTTGACCTGTCCGAGTTTTGCAGTGTGCTCGACCGGTTCAGGAACGTTGTAGAGTTTGAACGCAACGAGCAGTCCGGTCACTGCAAGCCCAAGCGAGAGGCCAGCAGCAATGAGGAGTGTCGTTACTTCAGTACCAACAACACCTGCTTCGTAGCCACCGTACTCTGCAAGCAGTGCATTGTATCCGGAGTACGTCAGGCCTTCTCCACCACTGTCGAGGTACTGGGTAAGGAAGTCAAGCTCAATTCCAGTCAGTTTCTGCACTGGAACCATGTTGATAAATCCTGCAACGACTGCAAGAACACCAAGCACCGAGAGCGGTCCTTTCACGTTCCACCCAAAGCCGTGTGGGTTGCGAGCAGTCTCCGATCGTGGCTCACCGTGGAACGTCAAGAACACCATTCGGAAGGTGTAGAATGCGGTGATTGGAACCGCAAGCAGACCCATTACCCACCCACCGAGAAGTAGTGGGTCGTTGAGACCATAAATGAACGCTTCATACAGAATCTCGTCTTTCGACCAGAAGCCTGAGAATGGGAAGATCCCAGCAAGCGCAAGCGATCCTGCAAGGAACGTTGCGTAGGTGACTGGCATCTTGTCTTTCAATCCACCCATGTCCCACATATTCTCGTTGTGGTGCATCGCAATGATGACCGCACCCGCACCAAGGAACAAGAGTGCCTTGAAGAACGCGTGTGTCATCAGGTGGAAGGTTGCTGCGACGTAGCTGCCTGCACCAAGTGCGAGCATCATGTACCCGTACTGTGAGATCGTCGAGTATGCAAGCACCTGTTTGATCTCCCGTTTGACAACACCCATTGTTGCCGCAAAGAGCGCAGTGAATCCACCAATGAACGCGATGATTGCAAGCGCGGTTGGGGAGACAGCGTAGAAGCCGTACATCCGAGCAACCAGATAGACACCTGCTGCAACCATTGTTGCTGCGTGGATCAGTGCCGAGACAGGGGTTGGACCCTGCATTGCGTCAGGAAGCCATGTGTGCAGTGGGAACTGCGCGGACTTACCGACAACACCACCGAGGACAAGCAGTCCAACGATCGTGAACCACTGTGTCGGCTCAAGACCGAATGTGGTGTTTACAACACTGGTATCGCCTGCAACCGCCTGTTCAGCGAGTACAGGGAACGACTCCGGGCCAGCGAACTGTGCAGTACCGAACGTTGCGAACACTGCGACCACACCAATCAGGAAGAAGTAGTCACCAAATCGGGTGACAAGGAACGCTTTCTTTGCTGCGGATGGTGGGCCATCACGGCGGAACCAGAAGCCGATCAGAAGGAACGAACAGAGTCCAACAAGCTCGAAGAACATGAACGCCATAAGCAGGTTGTCTGCGACGACAAACCCAAGCATGGACGCGGTAAACAGGCCAAGTCCAGCGTAGTAGCGTGGAAGACCAGTTTCGCCCTCGTCGTTCATATATCCAAGGCTGAATACGTGCACGAGCGTTGCGATCAACGTGACGATGATCAACATGAGCGCTGACAGCGGATCAATGAGTACACCGAAGGTCAGCTCCCACGGTTGGTCGCCAATACCGGTTGCCCACGTGTAGATGGTCTCCTGATGAATTCGCTCACCTGAGACGCCGAGCAGCGAAATCGCAACCCAAATCGAAAGGAGGAGCGAGCCAGCTGTAGCCGCGATTCCCGCTAACGCACCTCCCTTTGGCATATATTTGCCTGCAAAGAGGGCGATCAGGAACGAAACAAACGGCAAAAGAACGATCGCCGGAACAAAATCAAATGCAGCTACCATCTATTACCACCTCATCGTCGTTGCGTCTGTAACGGAGACGGTGCCGAAGTTACGATACAATACAAGGATGATACCGATTCCGATTGCAACCTCTGCGGCTGCAAGCGCAATCACAAACAGTGCAAACGTCTGCCCTGTCATGTTGCCCCAAAACAGCGAGAATGCGATCAGGTTGATGTTGGCTGCATTAAGCATCAGCTCAACGGACATCAAAAAGTAGAGCGCATTCTTTCGCGTGAGGACACCAAACAGTCCGATACAGAACACGGCTGCTGAAAGCAACAGATAGTACTCTGGCGGAACCATTATTTGTCACCCCCATCGCTGAGCGGCTGGGTGTCAGCTGTTGCATCTGGTGCATCAGCCGGTGACTCCCATCCACCATCTGCAATTGCGGATACGATCGAACCACCTTCCTCGCGTTTTGCGAGGAAGATCGCGCTATCGACTGCGACATCGAGACCGATCGCGATGATCAAAAAGGCTGCTAAGAACCCTTCCGAGGCGATCGTTCCCATGTCATTTTGTAAGTCGAACAGCGCATAGCCGATGTGCGCGACGATACTTTCTCCCTCGGGGAACAGAACCGGTTCCCCAAAGGATGCTTGCACGAACGCGACAGCCATTACGATAAACAGGCCGATCGCTGCAAGGCCGGGAATCATTGTTGATCCGGCACTCTCAGTTTCATCAGTTGTCATACGTTACTCACCTCCGGATCGGTTCGCGTGAGCATTACGGCGAACGTGATCAAGATGAGAACTCCGCCTACATAGACGAGGATCTGCATCGCTGCGAGGAACTCTGCCTGCAGCATCACGTAGTGCACCGCGACGCTCAACAGAGCACCGCCAAGAAGCAAAGATGCGTGGAACACATCCTTGGCCAAGACGACACCCAGGCTGAAGCCCAATGTGATAAGGGCGAACAGCGCGAACGCGATGGTCTCATAAACCATTGTGTGACTTTCCTATAGGAATCCCTTTGAAGATTTCGAGAACGATCCGTGAACGGCCCGATTTACCCGTTTATATGTCATTAATCATACACATAATAGTAAATCAGGTGACTACTGTGGGTGTTTTACCTCACTGATAGTCGATTTCGCCGTCACCCTCACCGACCCACGCGCTTCGATCTGGGTTGCGCGAGTTGAGCGGATCGATGCCCTTGTACCAAGGGACGTTCTTGAGCTGTTCTTTATTGTAGACGAATTCGTTTTTCGTGTCTGCGGTGAACTCGAAGTTTTGCGTAAGCAAAATCGCATCAACCGGACACACTTCCTCACACAGTCGGCAGTAGATACACTGTCCAATGTGGAGGTTGTACTGTTCGCCGTTTCGCATATCGTCCTGAACGATCTGAATCGTATCGTTCGGACAGACGTTCTCACACTGGCGACACCAGATACAGCGCTCTTGGCTGAACTTGTGGACACCACGGAACCGTGGGCTCACTTCAGGTGCAGTCTCGGGATATTCGACGGTAAACGTCTTCCCGTCCAGTGCGTGTTTCATCGTTGTTGCCATCGATTTGAGCAGTCCAATCATATTAGATGATCACCCCCACGATGATGGCCGTGAGAACCAGGTTTGCAAAGGAAAGCACGAGCATTCCTTTCCAACCAATTTCGATCAGTTGATCGATCCGAACACGTGGTAGCGCAGAACGGCACCACTGTGTGAACAGGAAGAACGCCCAGATCTTGATTACGAACCAGACAAAGCCTGGGATGAACTCAAGCGCTGGGATCGGTGCTGCGGCACCACCGAGGAACACAACAGCCATGATTGCCCCACCAAGGAAGATGTGAATAAACTCACCAAGGTAGAACAGGACGAAGTAGACCGAGGAGTACTCGGTCTGGTATCCGGCGACAATCTCGGTTGGTGCCTCTGGAATGTCGAACGGATTACGGCCAATTTCAGCCATATTTGCAACCAGGAACAGGACAAACGCGAACGGATTAACGAACGCATACCATGCTGGGATTGACACGCCAGCGATAGTGAAGAGTGCAGTTCCTTGTGCTGCAACGATCTCGCTCATCTGAAGCGTTCCAGCGAAAATCACGACAGACAGTGCAGTGATAATCAGCGGGATCTCATATGCGATGTTCTGCGCGACTGCGCGCAGTCCACCCATAAGCGAGTACTTGTTATTCGATGCGTAGCCTGCCATCACCAGTGCAACGGATGCGATCGACGCAAACGCAAAGACGATCGCGAGTCCTGCTTCTGGATCTGCAAGGTGTATGTTTACCGGGCCAAGGTCACCCATCGGGATAACCGCAAACCCGAGCAGTGCGGAAGCCGGGAGAATAATCGGTGCGAGGTCCCACGATGGGCGATCGACACCCTCTGGAACGATCAGCTCTTTCGAGAGCAATCGAACCGCGTCAGGAATAATAATAAGCAGTCCAAACGGACCGATTCGGTTCACCGCAATACGATCGGTGAACGCGGCGGTGATTTTCCGTTTTGCCCACGGTCCTGCGATCGCAGTCATGGTCAACATGATGTTTGCGATCAGGAATGCACCAATAAGACCACCTACGATCTCTCCGGGGACACCGCTTAGTCCGAGCAGTTCTGCAATCTGCTCAGGAAGGAGTTGTTCCGTCTGAAGTGCAAGTGCTCCCATACCCATTATCGGTCCACCTCACCAAGAACAATGTCAAGGCTTCCCAGTGCAGCAATCATGTCAGGGACATACTCGCCGTTGGACATCTCTGGGAGTGTTTGGAGATTCGAGAAGCACGGGCTCCGAATCTTAAATCGGCCTGGCTTGTCGGTCCCATCCGCGCGGATGTAGATCCCGAGTTCACCTTTTGCACCTTCAACTGCACGGTAGATCTCCGTGTCGTCGTCCGGTCGAAGCGTTCGTGGAACGTTAGACTGGATGTTTCGCTCATCTTCCGGCCAGTCTTCAAGTAGATCAATACACTGCTCAACGATTCGAGCAGACTGTTCGACCTCTTGCATTCGAACGAGGAGTCGGCTGTAGTTGTCACAGCCATCCTCAACGATGACATCCCAATCAAGCTCATCGTAATAGCCGTATGGATCGTCACGCCGGAGATCGTAATCGATACCTGATCCACGGGCAACCGGTCCAGTTGCGCCGTAGCTTTTTGCCACCTCTGGTGGAAGGACACCGGTTCCGATCGTTCGCAGTTGGAGGATCTCATTTCCGGTGACGAGATCGTGGTACTCCTCAAGGTGCTCTGGAAGCTCATCGAGGTAGTCACGAATATTCTCGAAGAACTCATCGCGTGGCTCTGGAAGGTCCCAGACAACGCCACCGAGCCGGAAGTAATTAAACATCAGTCGCTGGCCGGTGAGATCTTCAAGGATATTTTGGACCTCTTCACGATCGCGAATTGCGTACATGAAGATTGCCGTGAAGTCCCCATACACATCGAGTGCAAACGTACCAAGTGCGAGGAAGTGAGCCGCCATTCGGCACAGCTCTGCACCCATCGTTCGGATGATCTGTGCGTACTCTGGGACCTCAATATCGTTCAGGTCTTCGGCCGCACGCGCGTATGCCCACTCGTTGAGCAACCCAGCGGAAATGTAGTCCCACCGATCAGGATACGGCATGATCTGGTGACGATAGGTCGAGTTCTGACAAAGTTGCTCTTCGCATCGGTGGAGATAGCCAAGGTCAGACTCAACATCTGCGATCTGCTCACCTTCGAGGGTTGCTTTGACGTGAAGCACACCGTGTGTTGCCGGATGGTGTGGACCGATGTTAAGGAACATCGTATCACTGTCCGTCTCACTTCGGTGATCTTCTTGCAGTGGGTTCGCGTGTTCTCGCAGTGCAACGATCTGTGGCTGATCCTGATCGTAATCCATCGAAAGTGGATGGCCTTGCCACGTGTCAGGAAGAAGAATACGACGAAGGTCTGGATGATCTTCGTACTGAATTCCAACAAGGTCGTACGCTTCTCTCTCATGCCAGTCTGCAGTACGGAAGACCGCATCTGCGGATTGGCTGACCGGGTTTTCTTTATCAGCAGGAACGACGACACTGACCTCTTGGGTTGGGTCGTCGAACTTTTTCAAGTGGTAGATCGACTCGAATCGGTCTTCATACTCTTGTGCGGTGACACAGGAGAGGTGATCGAATCCAGCGTCGTCGCGAAGACGTCGAAGCGACTCCTGTACTGTGTCTGGTCGAATAACGAATCCCGGTGCATTGATGTGCTCTTCGCGGCCAATAACCAGATCGCCGAGAAGCGCTTCTAGATCGTCAGCGGACTGTTCTTGTACCGTATCTGGGAGTGGCTCTTCCAAACTCATGGTGAATCAGCCCAATTGTATCGCATAACCAGATCGTCTGTATCAATCTCTTTTGCAAGCTGATCGACAATCTCATCGCGGCTCAAGTCGCCAAACTGCTCAAGTTCGTATGGTTTGACGACAACCGGTGAAGACTCACCGTTTGCAATCCGCTCTTGGAGCTTTGCAACACCATAGACGAGTGCCTCTGGTCGTGGTGGGCAGCCAGGAATATGGATGTCAACTGGGATAACTTCTTCAGCACCCTTGACGACATTGTATCCTTCCTGGAATGGCCCACCAGAGATCGTACATGAACCCATGCCGATCACGAACTTTGGCTCTGGCATCTGGTCGTAGACGCGTTTCATACGCGGAGCGAACTTCGAAACGATCGTTCCGGGAATGATGATTACGTCCGCCTGTCGTGGCGATGCTCGAGGCACACCCGCACCGAAACGGTCAAGATCGTGCTTGACGGCGTAGGTGTGCATCATCTCAATACTACAGCAGGCAATACCGAACTGTAGCATGAACATCGACGAGCCACGAACCCAGTTCATGAACTTGTCGAACTTTGTGAGAATAAACGGCGACGAGCCGAATGCTTCACGAAGCCGAGAGTTGAACCGGTCGTCCTGCCCAGTGAGTCGGGCATCACGCGTCTCAGTCAATACTTGCGAATCGTCAGTTATGAACGGTTGATCACTGCTCATGCGTCTCCTCTTTCTGTCTTACGACGGGTAGCACGGGGACTTTTGGTCCAACTGACCGCACCGTTCCGCCACGCCCATACAAGACCGATGAGTAGGATTCCGATGAAAAGTAACATCGGTCCCTAGCGCTCGTGTTATGCCGACAACCTCTACAGCGTCGCTGTAGATGACTGCCCACGGAAACACGAGGACGGTTTCGATATCGAACACAACGAACAGCAGCGCAACCATGTAGTACTGAATGTTAAACTTGAAGCTGCGCGCTGTTCCCGTCGGAATCTCACCGCTCTCGTAGGTAGCGCTTTTTCCTTGTTCCGGCACACTTGGTCGAAGTAACGCTGACGCAGCCATCATCCCCAATGGGATGCCTACGCCAACGACCGCCAGTGCGCCGATTGCGATCCATGACATACCGGGTTCTCCGTAACGTACGACGGTTGGAAACCCACCCGTATAAGCGTTGATTTTCTGGCGCCACGTAAAATCGGTCGGGTTAGCGACGAACACGTGAAAATAGTCCAATCCGTGTCTTAGTGTGAGCGCAAAAAACAACAGAGATGACAGCGTCGCTGATAAACTGTCCACTGAGGATTAAATTTATAATTATTTTACATAATATACAAACGGTGCTAACATAACTTATGGTAGATGCAACTGTTCACGTACTCGATCGCGGATCGCTCGAATGTGACCTCAGCTATATGATGGAGGGTCATGTGCTTGGAACAAAGGATGAACCAAACCCGGATACAGACTATAGTGAGATTCCAGTGTGGAGTCTTGTAATCGAACATCCGGAAGGAACCATCTTGTGGGACACCGGCTCTCATCATGACGCCCTTAATGGCCATTGGCCGGATGCGCTCTCGCAGGCGTTCTATCCGTATGACGCACACGAACATCGGTTAGATGACGATCTGGAAGCGGCTGGGTTTGGAATTGAGGATATTGACTACGTCTTTCAGACGCACTTACACCTGGATCATGCAGGTGGCTTGGAATTCTTCGATGGGACTGACGTGCCGATATTCGTGCACGAAAAGGAGTTCAAGTATGCCTACTACAGCGCAAAAACCACAGAAGGAAGCGGTGCATACATTCTTGATGACTTCGATCACGATCTAAATTGGGAAATACTGCATCGCGATCGTGAAACGCACTTTGAGGATATCGAGTTCATCAGACTCCCCGGACATACACCCGGATTAACAGGGACGATGATTCATTTGGATGACGATGGGACCGTGATTTTCACTGGCGATGAGTTGTATCAAAAAGAGAATTATGAAGATGAGATTGCGCTTGGTGCACATCTATTGTGGGGCAAACAGTACTGGTTTGAGAGTCTACAACTGATCAAAAATCTCCAACGAAAACACGATGCAGAGGTTATCTATGGACA
>SL_7KL_010_BRINEDRAFT_10001484_pt1 | contig 11233 bp, 9 predicted proteins | sample SodLak_010_BRINE_FD_10663 | JGI IMG/M metagenome (IMG submission 10663)
GCACCGAAAAGACCCGGGCGTAGAAAAGCGCGCCAAAGAAGGCCGCAAAGAACATCACTTCGGAGAAGATGAACCAGATCATGCCCCAGCGCAGTGATCGGTCCACCTGATCGCTGTAGAGGCCCTTGACGCCCTCTCGAACCACATCGCCAAACCAGCCGATCACCATGATCAAGGTGATCACCGCGCCGATGCCCGTTACCCAGAGGCTGGCGCCCATGCCCTCCAGCCACATCGCGATGCCCACCACGAGGGCAGTGACACCCACGCTGCCGATAATCGGCCACCAACTGGAATGGGGTACGTAATATCCGCCTTCTGCCTGCGCCATGCGCTTATCCTCTCCCCGCCCGGAGCTATCGTTGCTCCAGGAAAACCCCCACATAAATCGCCAGCACTACCAGCGCCAGAAGGAACACGGTCCAGCGTATCCGGCGCCGGGTGCGGCGATCGACATTCTTGTTGATGACCAAGATCAGCGAACCACCGGCGGCGTGTCAAAGGTGTGGTGAGGCGCCGGCGATGGCACTTCCCACTCCAGACCCTCGGCGCCTTCCCAGGCCCGCGCCTCGGCCTTTTCGCCGCCACGGATACACTTGATCAGCAACCAGACGAAAATCAGCTGAGCAAAGCCGAAGCCAAAGGCGCCGATACTCGAGATCATGTTCCAGTCCGCAAACTGCACCGAGTAATCCGGAATCCGGCGGGGCATGCCAGCCAGCCCGAGGAAGTGCTGCGGGAAGAAAAGCACGTTGACGAAGATCACCGACAGCCAGAAATGCCACTGCCCCAGGCGCTCGCTGTACATGTTCCCGGTCCATTTAGGCAGCCAGTAGTAGGCCGCCGCCAGGATGGCGAACACCGCACCCGTCACCAGGACGTAGTGGAAGTGCGCCACCACGAAGTAGGTATCGTGGTACTGGAAGTCCGCCGGCGCGATGGCCAGCATGATTCCCGAGAACCCGCCAATGGTGAACAGGAACACGAACGCCAGTGCAAACAGCATCGGCGTCTCGAAGGTCATCGCGCCCCGCCACATGGTGGCCACCCAGTTGAACACCTTCACCCCGGTGGGCACGGCGATCAGCATGGTGGCGTACATGAAGAATAACACCCCGGCGAGCGGCATCCCCACCGTGAACATGTGGTGAGCCCAGACGATGAAGGACAGGAAGGCAATCGCCGCCGTGGCATAGACCATTGAACTGTAGCCGAACAGCGGCTTGCGGGCGAAAGCCGGGATGATCGTCGAGATGATGCCGAAGGCCGGCAGAATCAGGATGTAGACCTCGGGATGCCCAAAGAACCAGAAGATGTGCTGGTAGAGCACCGGGTCACCGCCGCCGGCCGCGTCGAAGAATGCCGTACCGAAATACTGGTCGGTGAGCAGCATGGTCACGGCACCGGCGAGCACCGGCATCACCGCGATCATCAGATAGGCCGTGATCAGCCAGGTCCAAACAAAGAGGGGCATCTTCATCAGGCTCATGCCCGGCGCCCGCATGTTCAGGATGGTGGCGATAACGTTAATGGACCCCATGATGGAGCTGATGCCGAGCACGTGAATCGCGAAGATCACAAAGGGGAATGCCGTGCCGGTCTGCAACATCAATGGTGGGTACATGGTCCAGCCACCGGCCGGCCCCCCCCCCGGCATGAACAGCGTGGAAAGCAGAATGGCAAAACCGAAGGGGAGCAGCCAGAAACTCCAGTTGTTCATTCGCGGCAGCGCCATGTCCGGCGCGCCGATCTGGAGGGGGATCATCCAGTTGGCCAGACCGGTGAAGGCCGGCATGACCGCCCCGAAAATCATCACCAGGGCATGCATGGTGGTCATCTGGTTGAAGAAATACGGATCCACCAACTGCGACCCGGGCTGAAACAGCTCGGCCCGGATAACCAGCGCCATGGCGCCACCCACCAGGAACATGGCCAGGGAGAACAACAGGTACATCGACCCGATGTCCTTGTGGTTGGTGGTCAGGAGCCAGCGCGTGATACCGGTTGGCTCGGCGGCCTGATGGCCTTCTGCTTCGTGGGTTGCTGCCGTCATTGCTCCAATCTCCCCTTAGGCAATGTTCGCTTTAACGAGACGCCAGTTCGGCGCTGTCGTCATTGTTCTCGGCGCCATCAGCGCCCGCGGTGGTCTCGGCGAGATCCTCGCCGCGCTGACCGGCCAGCCACTGCTGGAACTCATCCTGCTCCACCGCTTCCACCACAATGGGCATGAAACCGTGGTCACGGCCGCAAAGCTCGGCGCAGCGACCCCGATAAATGCCTGGCTCCTGGATTTCGGTCCATGCTTCGTTGATGAAGCCCGGAATGGCGTCCCGCTTCCAGCCCAGATCCGGCACCCACCACGAGTGGATCACGTCCGCGGCGGTGATCTGGAACTTGATTCGGGTATCCACCGGTACCACCAGGCGCTGATCAACTTCCTGCAGGTAGTTTTCCACCGAAGCCGGTTCGATACCGGACCCCCGCTGCCGGGCCCGATCGCTATCCCGGTCCAGACGGCTCAGGAACTGAACATCTTCATCGATGTATTCGTACCCCCAGAACCACTGATAACCCGTCACTTTGACGGTCATCTCCGTCTCACTGGTGTCCTCGAAGTCAATAAGCACCCGGGTCGCAGGAATGGCCATGGCGACCAGAATGAACACCGGGATAACCGTCCAGACGATTTCCACGGCCGTGCTGTGGTGGAACTTGGCCGGCTTGACTCCCCGGGATTTTCGGTGCCGGAAGATGGAGTAGAACATGGCGCCAAAGACGACGACGCCAATGGCCACGGTGATCAGGAACACCGTCATGTGCAGATCGTAGACCGAATTAGCCCAGGGAGTGACCCCCTGGGTCATGTTGATCAGTGACCAATCCGCCGACGCCGGCGACGCAAACAGCATGAATGCCGCCAGTGTCGAGCCGATCCCTGCCCTCGCGATCTTGCTTGTCATGATGCTCTGTCTCCAAGCCTTGTCTTGTCGGGGGTCACGGGCGATTCGTCGGCCTCGCGGAATACTTCAGCCGCCGCCGGCCGGCTGCTGATGCTGCCGCCGCCCCCCATGGGTCCGACACAGCGCCCCAGCTCTCTGGCCAGGCTTTTGCGCTCATCGGCGTCCAGAAAACTGCCCAGCTCCAGCTCGGTCCCGCGGGTGCGGAGGACCAACTGGGTGTGTTCCCAGCGCCGGGGCAGCTGCCGCAGCACCACTTCGGTCCAGGCGGGCTGCATCTCCCAGCGCCGCTGAACCCGGCCCCGGCCCTTTTCAACACAGATCCGACTGTCGCTGATGTAAATCACCTCGCGGTCCAGCGACCGCCGGGCCGACACATACAGCGCCGCGCCCAGTGCCATGAGCTCAAGCCCGGCAAAGGGCAGAATGGGCCAGAACCCGTGCCAGGTAAACGCCAGGGCAATCCCCAGAACCACCACCGATGTCACGGCGAAAAACCGGACATTCTGCCGCCAGTCCGGCGCCATGTTGGGTGCCAGAACAAAGCAGCGCTGCTGTTCCGAGTCAATTGTGGACCGAGTGCTCATAACGTTGCTCGCGCCAACGGATCTACTCGATGGGATGGCAGTTTATTGGACTCCGGCCCGCGTGGGAAGCGGCTGGGCGCAATTCGCTCATCCATCCCGCCGCCGTCGAGGCACGGAAAGACTGTCCAGGGGCACCCGAACCTCGCCCTGATCGCCACTGATCTGCTGTTGCGCGTCGGTCCCCCAGGCATGCCCATAGGCGACCTCCCAGGTGGCCGGCAGACGGCCCTCCGAATCCGCCAGACGCGCGTAGGCCTGCTCCATCGCCGCCCAGCGCCGCGGCGTGGTGAGGCCCCGTCGCCGGGATACCAGGGCATTTCTCAGACCCAGATGAGTGAGGTCGTTAACCAGTGACTTCACGTCGGCATAGGTTAGTGTGAAATGCTCCATGTCCATCACCGGATCCGCCATTCGGGCCCCCACCAAGGCATCACCGATATCGTGCATATCCACGAAACCGTGCACGTGGGGGGTATCGTCCACCTCCGCCCATGCCCCCCGCAGCTCGGTGAGCGTGTCCGGCCCGAAGGTGGCAAACATCAGCACGCCCTCCGGCCGGAGTATGCGCTGCAACTCCCGCGCCGTGGCTCGAAGGTCGGGGACCCGGTGCAGAGCCAGACTGGAGAAGATCAGGTCGAAACTGTCATTGGCGAACGGCAACTGATCCAGCGCCGCGCAGACCCCCGGGGTGCGGCGCCAGCGACGGCCCTGACGGCGGGCTCTCGCCACCAGGGCAAGCCCCAGATCCATGGCCACATGCCGGGCCCGAGGGTAGCGCTGCCGCAGCGCGGGTGCGCTGATGCCGCTGGCGCAGCCGAGGTCCAGCACCGCGGTGGGCTCCACTCGGACGTAATCAAGCCGCTCCACCAGTCGGCGGGCGACCTCACGATGCAGCACCGCCGCCTCGTCAAAAACCGGGGCGCATTGCTCCAGTCGGCGTCGAAGCTGGCCGGGGTCCAGACGCAAAGGGTCATCAGTTACTGTGTCCATCCGCTCATGCTGCCATATCCATCCGTCGGTCGGCAGGCGCTGAAGGCCACGTTTTCCCGCGGCGCCGCCTCCCACAGGATGGGGTGATGATCAGCTCCTGGCAGCATCCCGGGCTTCTGGCGCGAGCCCTCGACACCCTGTTCAGCGGGCACTGCCGCTTCTGCAGTGCTCCCGTCAACGGCGACGGGCTATGCGCCGGCTGCCATGAAGACTTGCCCTGGATGACCGCCAGCTGCCGGCGCTGCGGCCTGCCGCTGGCCTCCGGCGCCCCGGTCTGTGCAGCCTGTCTCAGCCACCCGCCCCCGTTTGATCACACGGTGGCGCTATGGCGATACGAGGAGGGCATCGAAACCCTGATCCGACGCTTTAAACTGCATGGCGATCTGGCCGCCGGACGTCTGCTGGCCCGCCTGGCCGCCCGCGAACTCGGCGCCCGGCAGACACCCTGTCCCGGGCCGCTGGTGGCCATGCCCATGCATCATCGCCGGCGGCGCCATCGCGGCTTCAATCAATCCGCGCTCATCGCCAGCTGGCTGGGCCCCGTCGTCAAAAAACCGCTGGTAATCCGTCATCGGGACACCCCACCCCAGCGCCGGCTGGATGCCGAGGGGCGGTGCCATAACCTCAAGGGCGCGTTTCGACTCCGCCGTCGGCCACCCGCCGCTGTCACCCTGGTGGACGATGTCATGACCACCGGCGCAAGCCTGACGGAACTGGCCCACTGTCTGCGCGCCGGCGGCTGCCGCCGGATTGACGTGGTGGTTCTGGCCCGGACGATTTAAAAGTTGGGCAATGTATCAATCACCAGGCCGGCAAAAACGATGCCGCCGTAGACGTTGTTGCTGAGAAACGCCCGAAAACAGGCTTGCCGCTCGCGATCCCGAATCAACCGCTGCTGGTGAACGAACAGCAGCGTCGCCAGCGCGATGCCCACGTACCAGGCAATGCCGAGCCCCGCCCGAGCCCCGATCACCAGCAGCAACACAGTCATCAACAGCTGCAGCAGGGCGATGATCGGACGGTCGAGGCGGCCGAACAGAATGGCCGTGGATTTGATCCCGATCTTGAGATCGTCGTTACGATCCACCATGGCGTATTGGGTGTCGTAAATGGTGGCCCAGACGACTGCGGCGGCAAAGACCCACCAGGCCAGCGGCTCGATGACACCCGCCTGAGCCGCAAACGCCATCGGCGCCGCCCAGCCGAACGCGGCCCCCAAATGGACCTGGGGCAGATGGGTATAGCGCTTCATGAACGGATAGGTGGCAGCCAGCGCCACTCCGACCAGCGCCAGCATGATGGTCAGGCGGTTGGTCAGCAGCACCAGCCCGAACGCCATTAGACAGAGCCCCACGAACAGTGCCAATGCCTCACGCTCGCTGACCTCACCCGTGGTCAGGGGCCGATTGCGGGTTCGCTCCACATGGCGGTCCAGGTGTCGGTCGGCGTAGTCATTAATGACGCAACCCGCAGCCCGCATCACCAGGACACCAGCGACGAATATCGCCAGCACGTCCAGCCGGGGCAGACCGTCCGCCGCCAGCCAGAGGGCCCACAGGGTGGGCCAGAGCAGCAGGAAGTTGCCGATGGGCCGGTCCAGTCGCGCCAGCCGCGCGTACAGCACGAGGCGCCGAGACCAGTCAATGCCGGTCGCGGACATGCGCACACTCCTCCACCAGCGGTTGCAGGAAGACTTCCGTGACCAGCAGCGGGCGCCCGGCGATTCGGAACACCGAGCGACGCGCCCAGGCCGGAGTGCCACCGCACTCCAGGGCACGCTGCCCAAGCCGGCTGTACGGCGTGACCGGGGCGACCTCGATGTCTCCGCGGCGCACCGGATACCGTCCGAACAGGAGCTTGCCCAGGGGCTGGCCACCCAGTCGGCGCAGGCGGCGCAGGGGACCGCTCAGGCTGTCCGCCGGAATGGCGCTGCGGGCGTAAACCAGTGGCTCCCGGTGCCGGCACAGCAGCACCTCCCGGATCCAGAGCCAGTCAGCGCCGGTGCGCCCCAGGCGGCGGCGTTCGTCCCGCCAGCCCCGGCGCCAGGACTCGGAGACCACCGCCACCCGGAAGGCATCGCCGGCAAACCCACGCAGCCGGCGAGTCAGGGAGCCCGGTTCCTCCAGCCAGGGGCGAAGCCCTGCCGGGATTGCGCCTCCCACGGGCAATGTCATGGGCCGCCAATTGTGAATACCGGGTTGACTCATGGACGCCTGTCGCTAGACCTGTGCATAGCGTTCGCCTTCTCCCACCCAGCGCCGAATCAGCGCCGTGACCGTCTCCGGGTGATCACTCAACAGCCCCGGCGCCGACGCCTGCACGCGCTCCAACAGATGCCCGTCGCGGAGCAGGTCGGCGATCCGATAGGTCAGCGCGCCGGTCTGCCGGGTCCCGAGCACCTCCCCGGGGCCCCGAATTTCCAGATCCCGGCGGGCGATACGAAAACCGTCGTTGCTTTCACGCAGAATACCGAGGCGAGCCCGGGCCGTTTCTCCAAGCGGCCCATGATACAGCAGCACACAACTGCTCCGGGTCTCGCCACGCCCCACCCGCCCGCGGAGCTGGTGGAGCTGAGCCAGGCCCAGGCGCTCGGGATTTTCGATGACCATGAGGGAAGCGTTGGGCACATTGACCCCGACCTCGATCACCGTGGTGGCCACCAGCAGATCCACTTCCCCCGCCTCGAAGCGGCGCATGACCGCCTCCTTGGCGGTCGCCGCCAGCCGTCCGTGAACCAGCCCGACGCGGACTTCCGGCAGCTGCTCGGCGAGGCGACTGGCCGTGGCCTCGGCGGCCTCTGCCTCGAGCAAGTCGGATTCCTCCACCAGCGTGCAGACCCAATAAGCCTGACGACCGGCAGCGCAGGCATGACGGATTCGGTCCACCACTGCCTGGCGCCGGGTGTCCGGCATGGCCACGGTGGTCACCGGCGTCCGCCCCGGCGGCAGCTCGTCAATGACCGATACGTCCAGGTCCGCGTAGGCAGTCATGGCCAGGGTTCGGGGTATGGGGGTGGCGGTCATCACCAATTGATGGGGCTGCACCCCGCCGGCGCCCTTGTTACGTAACGCCAATCGCTGGTGCACGCCGAACCGGTGCTGCTCATCGACAACCACCAGCCCGAGGCCGCGGAACGCCACCCGCTCCTGAAACAGGGCATGGGTGCCCACCACCAGGGGAATTTCCCCGGCCTGGAGGCCCTCCAGCGTCTGCCGTCGCTGGGCGGCCGTGGACCGTCCCGACAGCCAGCCCACGTTCAGTCCCAGGGGCTCCAGCCAGGCGCGGAAACTGCGCAGGTGCTGCTCCGCCAGCAACTCCGTGGGCGCCATCACCGCCGCCTGCCAGCCAGACCCGATGGCCCGCAGCGCCGCCAGCGCGGCGATAACGGTTTTGCCAGAGCCCACGTCCCCCTGGACGAGGCGCAGCGTGGGGCTGCGCTCGCCCATGTCGGCACGTACCTCCCGATCCACCCGCTGCTGAGCGCTGGTCAGCGCAAACCCCAGCGAGGCGAGGAGATCCCGCGTCAGCGTTTCGCCATCCTGAAGGATCGGCGCCGGCGCCAGCGACCGCTGCTCCGCCCGAAGCCGCAGCAGACTCAGGCGGTGGGCCAGCAACTCCTCGTAGGCCAGCCGCTGAATGGCCGGATCACGCCCAGCCAACAGCGCTTCAACATCGGTATCCGCTGACGGGGCGTGGACCCGCTGCAACGCCGCCGTCAGAGTTGGCAGACCCAGATTGACCAGCAGCTGCTCCGGCAGCCACTCGGTGACTGACCCGGACCAGTCCAGAGCGGCACTGACGGCCCGTCGAAGGGATGATTGGGTGATTCCCTCGGTGGAGGGATATACCGGCAGAAAACCACCCGCCGGCGGGTCAGCGTCCTCGCTCACCACCTCCCAGTCCGGGTGCACCATCTGCAAAGTGACCGGTCCCGGACGGGCTTCACCGAAGACCCGCAAACGGGTACCACGGGCCAGCTGGCGTGCCTGGTTGGCGTAAAAGTGGAAAAACACCAGCTCCAGACTGCCGGTGCCGTCACTGAGCCGGCAGACCAACCGCCGTCGACGCCCGCTCACCACCTCACTGGCGGTGACCAGGCCCTCCACCAGGGCACCCAAACCGGGCTCCAGCTCGCCAACCCGGCGCACTCGGGTGCGATCTTCGTATCGCAACGGCAGATGAAAGGGGAGATCTTCCACCCGCTGAAGACCGAGGCGCCCCAACCGCTCCGCCAGTCGCGGACCAATGCCCGGGAGCCGGGTCAGCGGGGTTCCCGGGCTGTCCGCGCTGGCCACCGGCTAGTCGCGGTCAGCCAGACTCAGGATCGCCTCGATTTCCACCAGAGCCGAGCGGGGCAATTCGTTCACCCCAATGGCGGCCCGCGCCGGTGTGGAGCCCTCGAAGTACTCGGCCATGATGGCGTTGACGGTGGCGAAGTGAGAGAGATCGGTGAGGTAGATCGTCATTTTGCAGACGTCTTCGAGACCGCCATCGGAGGCCAGACAAAGGGCCCGCAGGTTCTCGAACACCCGCCGCGCCTGCTCCTCGATGCCGCCGTCCACGATGTCCATGGTGACTGGGTCCAGAGGAATCTGTCCGGAAACGAACACCAGGTCACCGGCACGCACGGCCTGGGCATACGGGCCGATGGCAGCCGGCGCCTGATCGGTCTGAATTATCTTTCGGGCCATGAAACGCTCCCCCGGTTACGTCGCAGCAATGACTCAGCCGCGGCGGCGATTGATGCGCAGGACCGCGGACAGCCCACGCAGGCGACGCATGATTCGCGCCAGATGAACACGGCCGTGCACACTCAGCACCAGCCGCATGATGGCAATCATGCCTTCCTTTTCTTCGATTTCAACCGCATCAATGTTGGAGTCGAGATCGGAGATCACGGCGGCCACGCTGGCCAGCACTCCTCGCCGGTTCATGACCTCAATGGCAATCGCTACCGGGTACTCACCCTCGGCCATGGCATCCCACTGAACATCCACCCACTTCTCGGGATGGTTGCGGTATTCGCGAATGTTGTTGCAGCCCTGGTCGTGGATGACCACGCCGCGGCCGGCACTGGCGAAACCCACAATGGAGTCGCCGGGAATCGGCCGGCAGCAACGCGCAAAGGTGACCACCGCCCCCTCGTTGCCGCGCACCTGCATGGGGCCCGGGCGCCCGTCCAGGCCGGTTTCCCGGGACTCACCGGATATTCCTGACAGGCGCCGGGCTACCAGCCATGGCATGCGTTTCCCGAGGCCGACTTCGGAAAATACGGTCTCCAGCTGGTCGGCACCCAACTCCTCGAGCACCGCCCGGGTCTGCTTGTCGCTGATGTCATCAAAGGTCATGCCAAGGGCATCCAGCGCCTGTTCCACCAGACGCCGTCCGAGGTGCTCCGCCTCCCGGCTCTGTAAGCGCTTGAGGCGGTGACGGATGGCGGTGCGGGCTTTGGCGGTGACCACGAAATCGAGCCAGGCTGGGCTGGGCCGAGCCACCGGAGCGGTAATGATCTCCACGGTCTGACCGGTCTCGAGCGGTGTTCTCAAGGGTGCCAGGCGGTGATCAATGTTGGCGGCGATGCAGGCATCACCGACATCCGAGTGGACGGCATAGGCAAAGTCCACTGCGGTGGCGCCTTTGGGCATTTCCATGATCTCGCCCTTGGGCGTGAACACATAAATCTCGTCGGGCAACAGATCGATTTTGACATTTTCGATGAATTCCAGCGAGTTGCCGGCATTCTCCTGCATCTCCATCAGCCCATGAACCCACTCCCGGGCCCGGGTCTGGGCCACGCTGCTGGCCGCTCCGTCCTCCTTGTAAATCCAGTGAGCCGCAATCCCCGACTCGGCCACCCGGTCCATTTCGGCGGTGCGGATCTGCACCTCCACCTGGATACGGCGCGGCCCGACCAGCGTGGTGTGCAGGCTCTGGTAGCCGTTGATTTTGGGGATGGCGATGTAGTCCTTGAGACGGCCGGGCAACGGCTTGTAAAGGCCATGGCAGTGCCCCAGCACCCGGTAGCAGGTGTCCACGTCGTCCACCACCACCCGGAATCCATAGATGTCGAACACGTCATGGAAGCCCGCCTGCTTGCTCCGCATCTTCTGATAGATGCTCCAGAGGTGCTTTTCCCGGCCCATGATCCGGGCATCGATGCCAGCGCCGGCGAGACTGTCCTGGAGGGCATCGGCGACGGTGTCAAGAAGCTCCCGGCGAGTTCCGCGCTGGCGGCGCACTCGCTCCTTGAGCACCCGGTAGCGCATGGGATAGAGCGCGGCAAACCCCAGGTCCTCAAGTTCGATGCGGACACTGTTAATGCCCAGCCGCTGGGCGATGGGCGCATAGATTTCCAGGGTTTCCCGGGCGATACGGGCGCGCTTGCTGCGCGGCATGACCCAGATGGTGCGCATGTTGTGCAGCCGGTCCGCCAACTTGATGAGAATGACGCGGATGTCCTGGGACATCGCCAGCACCATCTTGCGGAAGTTCTCCGCCTGGGCTTCGGCCTTGCTGCGAAAGTTGATCTGGGTGAGCTTGGAGACCCCGTCCACCAACTGGGCCACCTCGGCCCCGAAGGCGTCGGCGATCTCGGCCTTGGCCGTGGGGGTGTCTTCGATGACGTCGTGAAGGATCGCGGCGCAGAGGCTCTCGGCATCGAGCCCCATTTCCGCCAGCGTTCGCGCTACTGCCAGTGGG
>SL_7KL_010_BRINEDRAFT_10001485_pt1 | contig 11230 bp, 9 predicted proteins | sample SodLak_010_BRINE_FD_10663 | JGI IMG/M metagenome (IMG submission 10663)
CGGATCGCCTGCAGGCTGGGGAAGGCGCGCACCAGGGTCTTGGCGTAGGTGGGGCCGAGGTGGCGGATGTTCAGCGCCACCAGCACCCGGTCCAGGGGGCGCTGACGCCCCTCCTCGATGCCGGCCAGCAGGTTGTCGACACGCTTGGTGCCCCACTTCTCGAGCGCCAGCAGCGCCTCGCGGCGCTCGTGGAGGCGGAACACGTCGGCGAGGTCGAGGACCAGCTCCTCTTGCAGCAGCAGGTCGACCGTCTGCTCCCCCAGCCCCTCGATGTCCAGCGCACCCCGGGAGGCGAGGTGGGCCAGGGACTCGCGCAGCCGGTTGGGGCAGTCGACGTTCTCGCAGAAGTGGTGCGCCTCGCCCTCGGGGCGTACCAGCGGCTCGCCGCAGAAGGGGCACTCGGCGGGCATCGACCACACCTCAGTGCCCTCGGGACGCTCACTCAGCACGGGACCGACCACCTCGGGGATGACGTCCCCGGCGCGACGCACCAGCACCCGGTCCCCCGCACGCACGTCCTTGGCGTGGACCTGGATCTCGTTGTGGAGGGTGGCGTAGGTGATGCGCGTCCCGGCCACCAGCACGGGCTCGAGCACGGCGTAGGGGGTGGCCTTGCCGGTGCGGCCGACGTTGACCTCGATGGCCTTGAGCGTGGTGGCCTGCTCCACCGGCGGCATCTTGTAGGCGATCGCCCAGCGGGGCGCTCGGGCCGTCGCGCCGAGCTCCGCCCGCTGGCCGAGGTCCTCGACCTTGACCACGACCCCGTCGATCTCGTAGCTGACATCGTGACGGGCGGCGGTCCACCGCTGGACGTAGGCCCACACCGCGTCGAGGTCGGTGTGCTGCTCGCTCTCCTCGGCCACCGGCAGCCCGGCGTCGGCCAGGGTGCGCATCGCCGCCGCGTAGGTGGTGAAGCTCGCGCCCTCCACCGCGCCGAGCCCGTGGCACCACACCGCCAGCGGGCGGGTACGGGTCACCTCGGGGTCCTTCTGCCGGAGCGCCCCCGACGCGGCGTTACGGGGGTTCATGAAGGCGGCCTCACCCCGCTCGATGCGCGCGGCGTTCATCGCCTCGAAGGCCTCCAGCGGGTAGTACACCTCGCCACGGACCTCCAGCAGCGACGGCGGGCCGTCGAGGTCGAGCCGGTAGGGGACCGAGTCGATGGTCAGCACCTGGTTGGTGACGTCCTCGCCCGTGGTGCCGTCCCCGCGGGTCGCGGCCGTGGCCAGCACCCCATCGCGGTAGACCAGGTCGATGGCCACCCCGTCGATCTTCAGCTCGCAGCCGTAGGTCACCCGGGGTGCGTCGGCGGGGTCGGCAGCGGCGAACTCCTCCTCGTCGAGCTCCTCAGGCGCGGCGTCGCTGGCCAACCCACGTCGTACCCGCTCCGCCCAGGCGTCGAGCTCCTCCTTCGAGAAGGCGTTGTCGAGGCTCAGCATCGGCTCCGGATGGGTGACCGGCGGGAAGGCGGTGTCGGGTGGTGCCCCCACCTGCCGGGTGGGCGAGGAAGGGGTCTGCAGCTGCGGGTGCTCCTCCTCCAGCCGCTCCAGCTCCTGCACCATCGCGTCGAACTGCGCGTCGGCGAGGTCGGGGGCGGACAGCACGTAGTAGCGGTAGCGGGCGGTGCGGATGCTGCGCGCCAGCTCGTCGTGGCGTGCACGCGCCGCGGCGGGATCCGTCGGTACCTCGGGGGTGGCGCTCACGGAGCTCTCCTGGTTCCTCACCTGGGCTGGTGGCCCACGGACGTGTACGACCGACCGCCGCGACGGGCGGGTTCGAGGCTACTGACGCCGCGGGCCGGGGACCCCGGATCTCCACAGGGAACGGGGATGTGTCCTTGACACCGAGGTGGCACGAACGTATGTTCGCATCATGTTCGAGAGCCCCGCCGCCGCTGACCGCCGAGCCCGCTGCTCGGCGCTCGAGGCGCGGCTGCTCCAGACGCCACTGCTCCAGGCGCCGCTGCCCGGGGGACACACCGCTGCGACGCGCTCCTGCACCGCGTGGACCCCACGGCGGCGCGCCGCGGTCCTCGCCCGCGAGCACGGCTTCGCCTACGACGCCTCCACACCACCCGGCGATCCCACACCACCCGGCGATCCCGCACCCGCCCCCGCACCCGTCCGCACGGCACCCCCTCCCCCGGGCCTGCGTGCCGCGATCATCGAGGCCCGCAACGCCCTTGAGCACGTCCGCGACCTCGCTGCCACGCAGGACGTGGGCGGCGGCACCGTCGGTGGGCTGCTCGACCTCCTGCAGGCCATCGACGCGGGCAAGGCCGCTGCCACCACCCTGACCGGGCGCATCCAACGCCACCGGCTCGCACCACGGGCGACGGGGCTGACCCTGGAGTCCTTCCTCGCCAGTCAGGGGCCACTGCCCGGCCGGGAACGTCGCGCCCTGCTCAGGACCGCCACGACCCTCGAGGGCATGCCGCTGCTCCGCGATGCGGTCGCCACCGGTGTCGTACCCGCTGCGGCGCTCACCTCGATCACCGCGGAGGCCCGCGGACTGGACGTGCACGCCCGCGGCACCCTGGACGCGGCCTTCGTCGACCACGGGCGCCTGGGCCGCCTCGATCCCGAGGAGCTCGTCCAGGCGGTCAGGGACCGCGCGGCGGAGCTGGCACCCGCGGCCCGCGACCGCGACCAGCTCCGACCGATCGAGGACCGCTTCCTGTCCCTGCAACCCCGGCTCGACGGCAGCCTGACCGGCTACTTCGAGCTGGACGCGGAGTCGGGCGCGACCCTGTTGGAGGCGATCGAGTCCGTGGCACCCCCACCCTCGGCGGGCCCGAAGGACGTCACCGCCCACGCCCACGACACCTCCCCCGCGCAGCCCGTCGTGCCGCCCTCCTGGCAACGGCGCGCACGAGGACGCCAACGGGCCGACGGACTGGTGCGCCTCGCCGAGGACCATCTCGCCGGCATCACACCGGGTGCACCCACACCAGGCATGCCAGAGGCCGACGACGCGGCAGCAGGCTGCAGCTGCCGCCACCGGCGCGCCCGCCCGCGCTTCCTCGTGCTGACCGATGTGGCGACCCTCACCGGCAACGACGAGCTGGCGACCACCTCGCAGCTGTTGTGGGCCGCCGTCGGCTCGGCACCACGGCTCACCCCGGACATGGTCCGCCGCCTCGCCTCCGACGCCGACCTGCAGCTGGTCCTGCACGACGACGGTGCGCTGCTCGGGATCACCTCACCTGAGGCCACGATCCCGGCGCCGGTGCGTACCGCGGTGCTGGCACGCGACCGCGGGTGCCGCTTCCCCGGCTGCCAGGCCCCACCCCGCTACCTCGACCTGCACCACGTCGTCCCGCGCGAGGAGGACGGTCCCACCACCTGCGACAACCTGGTGGGACTGTGCCGACGGCACCACACCGCCGTCACCAAGCGTCGCTGGTCGCTGTCGATGACCGCCGACGGGGTGGTGACGGTGCGGCGCGGCCGGCGGACCGCCACCAGCGACCCGCCGCACCGGCGGCAGCTGCGCCCGCGTCAGGATGTGGCTGGGGTCGCGACCGGCAGTCCAGCAGGCCGCTCGGCGGCCACCACCCGTCCTCCCCCCACACAGACCGTGTCGTCCGGGGAGTAGACCACCGCTGCCTGGCCCAGCGCCAGGCCGTACACGGGCTCGTCGAGTTCCACCCGGACGCCGTGCACACCGGGGACCACCCGGCCGGGTACCGACCGCCCGTGGGCCCGCACCTGTACGCGCACAGGCCCCTCGGGCGGCCGACCCGTGGTCCACGACGGCGCAGCCAGCTCCGCCCACCGGCACGCGAGCTCCTCCCGGGGGCCGACCCGCACCGTGGCGGTGTCGGCGTCCACGTCGGTGACGAACCGCCGCTCATGATGATCCAGCCCCAGGCCCCGGCGCTGCCCCACCGTGAACCGCCACACCCCGTCGTGGGTCCCCAGCACCTCGCCGTCGGCGTCGACGATCGGGCCGGTCGCCACGGGCAGGCGCTGCGACAGGTACCCCGCGGTGTCGCCGTCAGGGATGAAGCACACGTCGTAGCTGTCCGGCTTGTTCGCCACCCGCAGTCCGCGGGCCACGGCGACCTCGCGAACCTGTGCCTTGGTGAGCTCCCCGACGGGCAGCAGGGTGTGGGCGAGCTGCGCCGGGGTGGCCACGTACAGCACGTAGGACTGGTCCTTCGCCCCGTCCACCGCACGGTGCAGCTCGACACCCTCGCCCGGCTCGACCACGGGTGCACCAGCACGGCGCAGCCGGGCGTGGTGGCCCGTCGCCAGGGCCTCGAACCCCAGCGCCCGGGCCCGCTCCAGCAGGGCGGCGTACTTGACCCGCTCGTTGCAGGTCACGCACGGGTTCGGGGTGACCCCGGCGGCGTAGCTCTCCGCGAAGGGGGTCTGCACCTCCCGCTCGAACACCTCGCTCATGTCCCACACGTAGTAGGGGATGCCGAGCACCTGGGCGGCACGCCGCGCGTCCTGCGCGTCGTCCAGGGTGCAGCACCCGTGACCGGGCACCTGCTCGTCCAGGGGCAGGTCCGCGAGCTTCAAGTGCACGCCCGTGACCTCGTGTCCCTGGTCCACGAGCAGGGCCGCCGCCACGGCGCTGTCCACCCCACCCGACATCGCCACCAGTACCTGCGCCATCAGGACATCACCTCCACAGCAGCCGACACGGAGCGTCCCTGCAGCCGGGGAACCACGTCCAGGAGGACCTCCAGGGCCCGTTCGACCTCCTGGTTGGTGGTGCTCCAGCCGAGGCTCAGGCGCAGCGGCGTCCCCACCAGACCGCACGCCTCCAGGACCGGCGACGCCGTGGCAGCCCCCGCGCCGCAGGCGGATCCGGAGGATGCAGCGACCCCGGCGCGGTCCAGCGTCAGTGACAGGGCCGCCGGCTCGACACCCTCGAGCAGCAGGTGGAGGTGGGACGCGAGCCGCTCAGCGCTGGAGGCCGGCCCGGAACGCGTGACCCCCTCCAGGGCGGTGAGGGCTGCCGCCAGGCGGTCCGTCCACGCCTGCAGCCGCGCGCGCAGCTGTGCCCGCTCGGCCACGGCGGCGGTCAGCGCCGCCGCACAGGCGGCGTCCAGTGCCACCGCGAAGGTGCCCGATCGCACCCCCCGGTCCTGCCCGCCGCCGTGCGCGAGGGGCACCACGCCCAGTCCCCGACGCAGTACCGCGACGCCCACGCCCTGCGGTCCGCCGAACTTGTGCGCCGACAGCGCCAGGGCATCCACGCCCCACCCCGTGACGTCCACGTCCAGGGTGGCTACGGCCTGCACGGCGTCGGTGTGCAACGCGACCCCGCGCCGCCGCAGCTCGGCCGCCAGTGCAGGCAGATCGTTGACCGCACCCAGCTCGTTGTTCGCCGCCATGACGCTGACCAGCACCGTGTCGGGCTCGAGCGCGTCGAGCACCGCCTCCACCTCGACGCACCCGTCGCCGCGGGGGGCCACGACGGTGAGGCGCACGTCGCCGCGTGCAGCCAACCACCGGGCAGGATCCAGGACCGCGGGGTGCTCCACCGCGGTGGTCACCAGGTGCGGCACGCTGCGGCTGCGCTCGCGTGCCGCCCACACCACGCCTTTGACGGCGAGGTTGTCCGCCTCCGTGCCCCCCGAGGTGAAGACCACCTCATGGGGGGAACACCGCAGCGCCACCGCCACCTGCTCCCGCGCCTCCTCGACCACGGTCCGAGCGGCCTGGCCGGCCAGGTGGGTCGCGGACGCGTTGGCCGCCTCGAGCCACTGCGACAGCGCAGCACGTGCCTCGGGGCGGGGCGGTGTGGTGGCGGCGTGATCGAGGTAGGTCGTCATCATGACCGCGACGGTAGCGTCGAGGTTCCCAACGGACCCGGCGAGGCGAGGAACCGTGAGCGCTCCCCATCTGCCCTACGACGCCCCCTTCCCACCCGTACCCGGTGGGGTCGTCGCCATCGGCGTCGAGCTCGGTACGGCTGCCGGTCACCGGCTGACGCTGCTCAGCCTGGAACGCTGGCAGGGCTGGGCGGACCTGCGCTTCGCCCGGGTGGACATCGCCGGCCAGCAACGCCTCGCGCGCCGGGTCCCGCCGAAGGAGGCGTGGACGGTCAGGGTCGACGGTGAGCAGATCGAGGTCTTCGACGCCGTCGGCCGTGGCGACCGCTGGTTCTCCAACGGCGAGGTCCGCATCGTGCCCACCCCCGCCGTCGGCGCCCGGATCGATGTCGAGGTGGAACTCGCCACCGACACCGAGCCGCTCCGGGGCAGCTTCACCCTCGGGGGCTGAACACGAGCAGGAGTACACCCATGGCCAAAGGCGCCGACCGCTTCCTCTCCAGAGCCGCTGACCACGGCCTCCACCTCGAGGTGGCGACCTTCCCCGAGGGGACCCGTACCGCGCAGGACGCGGCACGTGCCATCGGCTGCGAGGTGGCCGCCATCGTGAAGTCGCTGGTGTTCCTCGCCGACGACACGCCGGTGCTGGTCCTCACCTCGGGTGCCAACCGGGTGGACGAGTCGCTCCTGGCCGCGACGCTGGGGGCCGAGGTGGTCCGCAAAGCCGACGCCGGTGAGGTGCGTGAGGCCACGGGCTACGCGATCGGCGGGACACCACCCTTCGGACTCGAGCAGCAGATCCGGGTGCTGTGCGACAACGACCTGCTGCGCTTCGACCGGGTGTGGGCAGCCGCGGGGACACCCACCCAGGTGTTCGGGATCGCTCCGGACACCCTGATCGCCACCAGCGGCGCCGAGGTGGCGGCGGTCACCGGCTGACCTCGACCCGGCCATCCGGCCCCACTGCAGGCTTGAACCGCGGCCCGGTGACGCCCCACACTGGGAGGTCCGGCGCACAGAGGCCGAACACACAACAGCGGCCGACGCGTCGATGAGGAGCGACCATGAGTAACGCTGACAAGCTCGCGGGCAAGGCCAAGGAGACCGCCGGGAAGGTGACCGGCAACAAAGAGCTCGAGGCCGAGGGCAAGACCCAGCACGCCAAGGGCAAGGTCGAGGAGAAGGTCGACGACGCCAAGGACACGACCAGGGGCGCCGCCAAGGCCGCCAAGGACGCCCTCCCCGACGACGAGGACGAGCAGGGCAGCTCCTAGACCGGCACAACCACCGGCACAACCTGCGTCCGCACGACAGCGCCCCGGCCATCACGGCCGGGGCGCTGTCGTTGCCCGGGGTACGGGGACCTCGGCGAGGTCACCGGGCAGCGGTCACTTCCGCGCCTGGAGCTCCTCGACCAGCTTGGGCACCACCTTGTACAGGTCACCGACCACACCGAAGTCAGCGATCTGGAAGATCGGCGCCTCACCGTCCTTGTTGATGGCGACGATGTTCTGGGAGGTCTGCATCCCGGCGCGGTGCTGGATCGCGCCGGAGATGCCGGAACCGACGTAGAGCGTCGGTGAGATGGTGCGGCCGGTCTGGCCGATCTGGTAGCGGTGCGGGTACCAGCCCGCGTCCGTCGCGGCGCGCGAGGCACCGACCCCGGCACCCATCAGGTCGGCGAGCTTCTCCATGAGCGCGAACCCGTCCTCGGAGCCGAGCCCCCGTCCACCGGCGACGACCACCGCGGCCTCACCGATGTCGGGGCGGTCGGCACCGGCGACCTTCTCCACCTCGGTGACCGTGGCGCCCTTGGCCTCCTCCGACAGGCTGTGGTCGAGGGCGACGAGCTCCGCAGGGCCGGCGTCGCTCGGCTCGGCGGGGAAGGCGTTGGAGGCCACACCGAGGAAGCTGAGCTTGCCCTCGGCAACGGTGCTCTTGGTGATCATGTCACCGCCGAACACCTCCTTGGTTGCGGTCCAGCGGCCGTCGTCGGCAAGTTCGATCCCGGAGACGTCGGTGATCACCCCGGCGTCCATGCGGATCGCGAGGCGGGCAGCCACGTCCTTGACGTGGTTGGTGGAGGCGAACAGCAGGGTGTCGGCCTCGGCCTCGTCGATCAGCTCCTCGAGCACCTCGACCTGTGGCAGCGTCACATAGCCGTAGGCGTCGGGGGAGTCCCAGTGGTAGCACTTGTCGGCGCCGTGGCTGCCGAGGGTGGCGGCGGCGTCGGCAGCGCCGGGGCCGAACCACACCGCAGCGACGGCGTCACCGGTGATACCCGCGAGCTCGCGGGCCTTGGTCAGCATCTGGAGCGACACCTTCTTGGGGCCGGCGTCGCTGTGGTCGATCAGGACCAGCATCTCGGTCATCTCGGTTCCTCACCTCTCACCCACTCGGGGCGGTCGATCGCGGCACGCGGCCCTCAGACGAACTTCTTCTCCACCAGCCAGTCGGCCAACTGCGCGGCCACGACGCCGCTGCCGTCGTCCTCGACGACGGTCCCCGCTTCCTTGGGCGGACGGGGCGCGAACTCGTACATCGTGGCCGATGCGGCGCCGGCGCCGACCTCCTCGGCGCTGACACCGAGGTCCGCCAGGCTCTTGACGGTGAGCGGCTTGGACTTCGCGGCCATGATCCCCTTGAAGGAGGGGTAGCGCGGCTCGTTGATCGCCTCCACGACGCTGACCACGGCGGGCAGCGTGGAGGCGACCACGTCCCAGCCCTCCTCGTGCTCGCGGTGGACGATGATGTTGTCACCGTCGATCTCGAGGTGGCGGACGTAGGTCAGGCTCGGCAGCGCCAGCAGCTCCGCGACCGCGGCCGGCACCAGCGAGGTCCGGGCGTCGGTGGACTGCCCACCGAACAGCACCAGGTCGAACTCCTCGGCCTCCAGCGCCGCGGCGATCACCCGGGCCGTACCGAGCGCATCGGAGCCGGCGATGGCGTCGTCGGTGATCTGCAGCCCGGCGTCCAGGCCGTAGGACAGGGCCTTGCGCACCGTGGACTGCGCCGACGCAGGACCCATGACCAGGACGGTGACCTCGGCGCCGTGCTGCTCCTTCAGCCGCACGGCCTCCTCGATGGAGAACTCGTTGACCGGGCACAGCACGGCCTCACCGGCCTCCCGGTCGACCGTGAGGCTGTCCGGGTCGATGACCTTCTCCCCAGCGGTGTCCGGCGTGCGCTTGACGGGGACGATGACCTTCATGCGCTGCTCCCTCTCACGTCAGCTCGTGGCCGGCACGACCACCGGCAACCTGCCGGATAGGGAAGTTGAGTGTTCACTCAAAATCAAATCCTCGCGCACAGCGTGCCTACCCTGCGCGCCATGTGCGACACACCCCTGCCCGCCGATGGCACACCTTCCCCACCGACGGCCGCGCCGTCCGACACCGCGGCCCACTCTTTGCCCTTGACCGGTGAACGTACCCTGCCTGGCATCGCGGACGAGCGCTACTGGTTCCTGCGGCACGTGATCGCCTACCGGGTGGCGGGCGAGGTCGTGGCCGCACACACCTTCCCCGCGGTACTGGACGCCGGGTGCGGCGAGGGCTACGGCCTGGCGCTGCTCGCCGACGCCGGCGCCGGCCGCGTGCTGGGTGTCGACCTCGACGAGCCGACGGTGTCCCACGCACGACAGCGCTACGCGGCAAGGGACCAACGCATCGAGGTGGAGGTCGCGGAGCTTCGCGAGGTGCCCCTGCCCGACGACAGCTGCGAGGTGGCGGTCTCCTTCCAGGTCATCGAGCACCTCCACGACATCCCCGGGTTCCTCGCCGAGCTGCGCCGGGTCACCCGCCCGGGTGGCCAGGTGCTGCTCGCGACCCCCAACCGCCTGACCTTCACCCCCGACAGCGATACCCCGGTCAACCCCTTCCACACCGTGGAGTTCACCGCGCAGGAGCTCACCACCCTGCTGGAACGGGCGGGGCTCACCGTCGAGCGGATGCTCGGCGTGCACCACGCCGGCCGGTTGCGGGAGGTGGAGCTCGAACGGGCGGTGTCGCTGCCGCGGTTGCTCGGTGCCATGGCGCCGGATACCTGGCCACCGTGGCTGCGGCAGGTGGTGCACGACACAGAGGAGACCGACTTCCGTATCGGCGCCGATCAGGTGGATGCGAGCCTGGATCTGTTGGCGATCTGCCGGGAGCCGGCGTGACCAGCGACGGCGACGCAGCACCTGGCGAACTGGCGCTGGTGCTCCACACCCACCTGCCGGAGCTGCGTCACCACGGGGTGTGGCCCGTGGGTGAGGAGTGGCTGTTCGAGGCCTGGGGGACCTCCTGGCTGCCCGTGACCGCCCTGCTCGAAGGGCTGGCCGAGGAGGGCCACCGTGACGTCCTCACCCTCGGTGTCACCCCGGCCGTCGCCCACCAGGTCGCCGACGCGCGGGCCGCCCAGGACCTCGGCACCTGGCTCGGTGGACAGATGTGGCGCGCCGAGGAGCAGCGCTGGCACCTCCACCTCGAGCCGGCGGTGCGCGACCTCGCCGGCTTCTTCTGGCGCCGCTTCCAGGACCTGCTGGCCCTCCACGAGGACATCCAGCGTCGGGGTGGACTGCTGGCCGTGTGGCGCGAGCTGGCCGAGGCGGGGGTCATCGAGCTCCTGGGGGGGCCGGCCACCCACCCCTACCTGCCCCTGACCGCCGATCCGGCGCTGGTCGACGCGCAGCTGACCCTGGGGCTCGACCACCACGCCCGGTGGACCGGGCGGCGGCCGACGGGGTTGTGGCCACCGGAGCTCGGCTACCGACCCGCCGGCCGGATCAGCGACGCGACCGCGCGACCCCGCAGGGTCGACGCCCACGGCACCCCCACCCTGCCCCGTACCGGACCGGTCCTGCCGGGCCTCGAGGACGTCTACGCCGCCCACGGTGTGGACCACGTCCTGGTGGACGCGCCGACCCTGATCCGGGCGGTGCACGGGCCCGAGCGGGACTGGACCGCACGCCCGGACGCGCCGGAGCCGGGGACCGACCACCCCGACGAGGTGGTCCATGACGCCGTGTGGATCGGCGACAGCCCGGTGGCGGCCTTCGCCCGCGACCTGTCCGTGGCCTACCACGTGTGGTCGCCCGCGGGCGGCTACCCCGGCAACCAGTGGTACCGCGACTACTTCTCCCGGGGCACCTTCGGCACCCACCCCTCCTGGCGGGTCACCGATCACGCCCTGCCACCCGGCGCGAAGGCGGTGTACGAACCTGCCCCCGCTGCCGCACAGGTGGAGCGCGATGCCGACCACCTCCACGGGGTCCTGCGCGAGGTGCTGGATCCCCGCCCGGGACGGGTGGTGGTGGCGGCCTACGACACGGAGCTCTTCGGGCACTGGTGGTTCGAGGGCGTGGGCTTCCTGGAGGCGGTGCTGCGGCGGGTGCTCAGCGACCCGCGGCTGACGACGACGACCCTGGCGAGCCGGCTGGAACGCCACCCGCCGACC
>SL_7KL_010_BRINEDRAFT_10001486_pt1 | contig 11225 bp, 10 predicted proteins | sample SodLak_010_BRINE_FD_10663 | JGI IMG/M metagenome (IMG submission 10663)
GCCCCGGCGGTTGTCGCACAGCGCCGCAGACGCGAGGCCAGACAGCCCGAGCGCGTCATCCAGCTCGCGCATCACCAGAAGGCCACCGTCGGAGCTGAGCTGAGTGCCGCGAAATTCCAGTCGCACGCGAGGGTCGAAATCGACCCGATCTGCCCGCTGCAAGCCCGCACCCTTTGGGTGATCCATAAAACTCGTCCCCCGCATCCATCAACACCATGATTTATATAAGAAATACCATGGTCAGGACAGCGAAATCATAGCTTTACTTGGGGNNTNCAGGATANTCAACACACCTGTACCTCCTCCACCACCACCAATTAACTGCAAGTTGGAAATGAACAGCCCTGAATCAAGCGATGAATCACCAGTGTCCGCAACACCGATCTTGATAATGTTCTCACCAAGTTGCAAAGGGGCCCTGACCGAGAGCAGCGCGCTGAAACCGTTCCATTCAATGCCATATGGAGCGTCACTTCCAGCCCACTCATTATAGTCCCCAAGTGGACCGTTCCCGTTGTTGTTATTCAGAATATAACCGCCTTCAACGTTCTGACTTATCACGCTCAGGGGGCGGTTTGGATTGTTATTGAAAAGTGCGTGATTCACGCCGTTCACATAAAGCGCTGCGATGTCGACATAAGATGAATTGATGTAGACTGGAAACTCTTCGGAGCCGAACACCAATTCAGCGCGCAGCCCTGTGACCATTGGATCAGTCACATTGATCGTGAACTCTATAACAGCGGCATCATAAGTTTCTCCCGCGTCTGAGAAGGCATCTTGCGCAGTTCTTGTCAGATCAGGGTCACCAGGAGTATTGTGATTCACAGTAAAGAATGGTTCCGAGTTCTGGGGCCCCGGAAAGCCACCCGATGAAAGTAATAAGCCCGAACCATGCACAAAATCAGGAAACCCCGCGCCCTTGATTGTGAAGTTATCTGTCAGGAAAGCTGCGTCCAGCGATCCAGTATAGGTCAGATTATCGACACTCAGTCCAAACATCGACTGAAACAGGGTCGAGAAATCATCTTCCGATGTCACATGCCCCTCGTCAATGATATCGGCAAACGACATGGGACCAGAGAGCCAGTGTAAATCAAGGGACTCTCCGAGCTCAAATCCAATTGAAAATGCGTTCTCAAGCTGGAGATCATGCTGACTGACCAAGCTTCCAAGAGAAAACCCATCACCAAGTTGCAAATCAAAACTCAAAAAATCCTCTAGATTACTTCCAACAGTCGTATCATCCAGAAATGACCAACCATCCGAGAACTTCTTACTAAACCTCCATAGGCTAAGCTCTGCATCCAGATTAAAATCAAGCAGTTTTGGAACTCCAGACAAAACTGGAACCAATGAGTAGGAGTTCTTGAAAACCCCTTCTATTGCCACGTCCACGTCAACGTCGAGGATATTTTCTTTATAGTCCTCACTTAGAGCATACGAAACAAGCTCCCCTACACCCCCTGACAATGTAACAGAAGAGTAAGCGTCATTGAATTTATACGTGAAATTATAAACCGGCTCAAACGAAAATTCTTGAACCAACTGCAAACTCAAACTGAAATCATAGTCAATAATTGTATCTTTGTACTCAAGCTTGACCCCTAAAGGTCCTGCATCACCCGAGAAAACCAAGTCATTACTTAAAAGCGCCAATGGTGGAAATTTTATTGAGAGCAAATCAAGCAAACTCAAGTCCAAAGATAAAATAGAGTCTGAAATCCTGCCCACTTCTCCTGGATCGGCGAAGAAAGCTTGTCCTGATTGAAACTCTGAACTAAGGCTCAACGGGCCCTTGTCTATCCAATCCTTTTCTGCTGCAACTTGACCACCAACGCTCACTCCAATTTTTTTATAACCTGAGTTTTCGGGTGAGCTCACAAAATGTGGCCAAACTCCAATACCATCAAAGTAGATATCGTCAAAATAATCTTTATTTAAGGAAGCAATGTCACCGTCATACTCAAACCTCAACTCTTCTATTCCAAAAGCATCGACCTTTGTTGCAATTCCTGCAAATCCTTCAAGATTTGATATCCCCTTTCCAGAAAGTTGGAATGGTGTTGTCACACCACTCACGCCAAAGTTTAATATTGAGCTTGAACTCATGAAGTCTTGATGAGAGATTTGATAACTTGGGTAATATGAAAATGCGTCTATACTACCAATTTGTGGGGCCTTCACCTCTACACCAGCCCAAAGGTTTAAGTCTATAACCGGTTTTACTGATATTCCAGGAAGGTTCCCTTCTTGTTTTATATCGATAAAACCATTGTCATTGATAAGCGATCCTAGTAGTTCTCCACTTCGCTGCGGCAGCAATGCAGGCGCGAGTGGGTGCTCATTGAAAGTGAGGAAATTTAATTCATAATAATCTGATCCAGCGGTAGAATTTAGATCTACACGCATATCAAATAGCTTGAATTCAAAGCCATCGTCAAGAAAGGACTTCAGCATTCCAGCAGGCACGGTTTCTAACCCAAACTTGACTTCGTCAAAAGCGACTGGATTCTGACCTTTTTTCCAGCTCCCCAGAACCCCACTTGGCGCAACAACCATTAAAATTCCTCCTACTAAATCATTGTCAATTATGCAGTTATATCTTGTAGCAAATACTAAATCTGAATCTGAGCATCGCTTCCATACAGTTTAAATTTACTAGGAGTACATCCTTATGTCACATGAAGCGCTCGAATATTTTGAGTACCTTCTTCTGAAGCTTATTGTTCGCCTTCGCTTTCACCGAGTTCCGCCTATAAATATCTGTTTTTCAAATTTGACTCGGCCATTATGGCCCGTTTACCCCATCCAGCCCACGGATCACCACCCACCAAGCAACTTGCATCCTGATCGCACGGGCGGGTCACCCTCGTATCGCTGAAAAAGGTGCGTTGGGCCGCGAATGCTCAAGGTCTCTAGCCTGCGGGTCCACTGTCCGTGGCGCGCAGCAGTGTTTGGAAATCCGGTGGTCATTATGTGTAACAAGGAAAATTGAAGGACTTTGAGTTGCATTAACCTAGTATTCACCAACGCCTCCGGTGGTGTCAATGGTCGTTTGAAAGCTACCGTAGCTTACCATTTCAGGTTCATCTGCGTTGCGTTTCACTACTGGCCGAGTGGCGATGTTACGGAAGGGCGTTCTGGATGCGGGGCGGCGCCCCAGCACCGCATTGAAAGTGAGCTGAAAGGTTTGCCAATGTTGCGGAACCCATAGCTCGACCCAAAATGTGGGCACAAGCAAGCCCAATGCCACGCCCGCACGGTCGCCTTACGGCAAATTCGCGTCTTTCATCATAGGGGAATATGAACCCAGTAATAGGCCACGCCCCTTTTCGTTCTACCGAAACGCCACAACGCCCAGCACAGACAGCGTTATCAGCCCGATGCCCATACCTTCACGCGCTGTGATACGCTCGCCGAAAAACAGCACCGCCGCGAGTAGTGAAAAGATTACCTCCACTTGGCCGACAGCAAAAACCAACGCGGCACTTTCCAGTGTAAACGCTGTGAACCAGCACAGGCTGCCCGCCATACCTGTAATGCCCATCCAGACTGCGGTGCGCCGCGCCGCGATCACCTGCCCAAGCTGTCCAGGCTCGCGCCACATAAGCCAGAGTGACAGTCCGACAGCCTGCAAAAGAGTGACCACACACAGCGCCAGCGCCGCGCGAACAAGCGGGTCGGCACTGGCGATTTCCAGCGTTGCGCCCCGATATCCCACAGCCGAAATCGCAAAGAAGGCACCAGATGCCAGTCCCAGCGCCATTGCACGATTGCCAAGACGCCGCCAACCGCGCTCCTTCAGACCGGGTGTATCGGACAACAGCACCACACCCACAAAACCCAGAAGTATGGCGACTGTTCCGAGCGGTGTCATCCTGTCCCCCAGAATGACAAGCCCAACAACCGCTGTCTGGACAACTTCGGTTTTCTTGAAGGTAATCCCGACTGCAAAATTGCGCGCAGCGAACAGGGCGACCACGCACCACGTCGCCAGAATTTGCGCAATTCCACCCGTCACAGCATAGACCCAGAAGACGGGCGCATGTGATGGCATACCCGCACCGCTGAAGGTCAAATAAGCAAGGGCGAGCACGAAAATAAAAGGTGCCGCGTAAACAAACCGGGCAAGCGTTGCGCCACCCACACTAAGCGCCCCCATGCTGAGGTGCTTTTGCAGCATAAAGCGCAAAGTCTGAAACGCGGCCGCAGCAATCGAGAGGGTTATCCACAGCTCCATGCACCGTTATCCCGCTTTGTTCGTTCATATATCGGGGCAGCTACGGTCGCGCCGCAATTTGCCGCCGCTTTGGTGCAGCGTCGGGCCGCAAATCAAGAATCGCCGATATTCACACCTGCTCCGCACCCCGCCCCCGCGACCTCATGCGCGTGTCCATCTTCGGGCTGGTGGGCAAGACAGGCACCCGGCTTAAAAAAAATGAAAGATGAATACCATTTAAAGTGTCTGCGCCGCTTTTGTGAATTGCCTATGATCGAGGCTGGATGGTCCATACATGAAAATTGAAACGGCTGTGCGCATCGCCAGCCCTAGCCAATCTTTCGCACCCCTGTAGTTGTGTCGAGGGGCGAAGTGTTTTTGCGTTCCTCAATCAACTGCCACTGGCGCGCCAAACGGCGACCGGAACGGTACACATGTTCTGTCTCAAGCGCTTCCGCCCGACCTGCCTGACGGTTGGTGATTGCATCCAAGATTTCGATATGTTCCTGATGTGCGCCGCGCATGTACTCTGCATCATACCATTGAAACCGGATCAATCCAAAGAACGGGATCTCATCGGTGCGGCGGATCATTTGGACCAGAAAGTCATTCTGTGCAGCTTCTCGGATCACCTCGTGAAATTCGTGATTCAAAGCCTCCCATGACACACGAACGGCGTCAGTCCAGGACTGCGTGCTGACCAGCGCGGCCGTTTCATCGATAATGCGATAAGCCGTGCCACGGGCACTGTCGGACAACCCGTTGATCGCAGCTTGGCGTGCGACCAACCCCTCAAGATTGGCCCGAACAACATAAACGTTTTGAATATCGCTCGACCCGAAACTGCGAACTTTGTAGCCGCTATTTGGGGTATACTCCAACAAGCCCTCGACCGCGAGAACCGAGAGTGCGCCGCGCACCGGGGTTCGTGAAACACCCAAGCGCGATGCCAGCTCGCTTTCATTCATGCGACTTCCGGGGCTGTACTCACCGCTGGCGATGCCTTCACGGATTGCCTGTGTCACTTCCAGACCACGTGTGGCCATGTGTTCTTGTCCTATGGTTGCCTCCATCCTGTTATTGCTTAGCATACATTATTTGGCCTAACACCCCCAATGGACACAATGTGACTGATTGTTCATTTGTCAAAGGGTCGCGCGGATGGAGGAACGGCACCGCCCTTATCAGGGGCTGGATACGCGCGCGTCACTGTCAGGCGGACCAATAGTGCATAGATTGGGGCGGCCCCCAACATGACCAGCAAGATCCGCGCAAGATGATGTGTTGCGACGAAAGCAACATCAGCGTTCAACGCCAATGCCACCAAACTCATCTCCGCAAGGCCACCGGGTGCATAGGCAAGCACAAGTGTTGCCAGCGGTATTCCCGTGGTTGCTCCCACGGCAATCGCCGTGATGAACACAATACCAATCATGATGACGGTCATGCCAAAGGCAATGGCCAGCATACGCCCGATCAAGCGCGGGGCCACACCTACAAACCGGACGCCAAGGACTGTGCCTATGATAAGTTGAGCGAGGTTAACGATTTCGGTCGGTGGTGTGAATTCTGTCAGACCGCCGACATGCAAGATTGCTGAAAGCAGCATTGGCCCCATCAAATCTTTCGCCGGTAGCCGCAGAAGGCGGCCCATGCGGCTACCGACAACAGCGCACACCAGCAGCCACGCAAATGTCGAAAGTGGTGCATCCATTATTCGATCACGGGTTCCATCATATTCGGCAATAGGCACCCCTTCGAGCAATTGCAGGATAAACGGCAGGGAAAAAACTACCAGCAATATGCGCGCGGAGTGCATCAGCGCCACAGCGCGTTCATCCGCACCACGCTCTGATCCCAGTTCGATCATTTCGACCAAACCGCCGGGCATTCCGCCGAAAAAGGCCGTAACACGATCAAACCCGGCAATCTTGTGCAAATAGACGGCGCAGCACAAACCAGACACTGCGGAAAACACCACCAACCCCAGAAGTGTGGGCAGCCAGACAAGAAGATTGTCCAGAACAGATGGCGAGAATGACGCCCCTAGCAACACACCAATTATTGCCGTCATGGGAGGGCGTATTCTGGCAGGGGCGAAGAGTTTAAGCCGAAGCACTGCACCCAGTGTGACAAGTGTCATTGACCCCAACATCCACGGCAAGGGCAATAGCAGCCACTCAAATAGCAAAGCACCAAAAATGGCCACCATCAGGGTCAAGGCAAATTTAACCCAAAGCCGCCAATCCCTCAGACCGGGGTGGACCTGCATAAAACCAACGCGCCTGATCAGACGAGCAACAGACATTAGATTGTCATCCGTGCAGCGGCAGCGCTCCGAAACGCCAGATAGGTCGCGCCCATCACCGCAAGTGAGCCGATCATAACCTCCAATGTCGGAACTTCTGCAAACCAGAGATACCCAATAACGACGGCCCAGATGATTTTCGTATAGGTCATCGGGGCAATCTCTGACGCGGTTGCATGGTAGAATGCGCGCACGATCACATACTGACAGAGGCCAGAGGCGATCCCCATGCCGATAAGGCCCGCCAATTGCCAAGGTGTCGGCGACACATAAGAATAGAACATCAATGGCAGCATCAGCAGCGCAGAAACTCCCAGCGTGTAAAACGCGATGGATTGTGTACTGTCAGTCCCCGACAGACGCCGCTGAATCAGCATGGATGCTGCACCCATCGCGCTTCCCGCCAGAGCGATCAACCCTCCGCTCACCGGGCCACCCCCAGTTGGCTGGGCCATAATCAACACCCCGCCAAGCCCAATCACGACAGCAAGCCATTGCAGGCGGGTCGTCTTCTCCAACCCCAGCGCAAAGGCGAACACGCTGACCAATAACGGCTGCATAAAGGTAATCGCCGTCACATCGACCAAAGGCATGATTGAATAGGCGTAAAAGATGCACAGCAATGTTCCGGTAAACAAGACCGAGAGCATCACATGCTCTTTAATCCGCGTGCTGCGCAGCGCGACAAGCCCACCCAGCGGAACAAGCATAAACCACAGCGGAATGAGCGCAAAGGCGTTGCGGAAAAAGATCACCTGATTTGGCGGAAACACCTCCATCTGGGCCTTTACAACCCCGTTCAGAATCGAAAAAAGGCCTATTCCGACAAGCATCAAGAGAAGCCCCTTGCGCGGATCACGATTTTCTTGTGCTGGAAAAATACCTTCTCGCACTGTCATTGGACAAGTTCTCTCAATATTTAAGGAATATCCGCTCGATTTCTGACGCATCTCTAGTTACCGTCAGCGCAAGCGCCAGAAGCAGACGTGCTTTTTGCGGTGTCAGATTGTCAGCCGACAGGATTCCGCTGTCACGCATCCGTTTGCCACGAAACACCCGACCGCTGCCGGCGCGGGTTGATTGCATAACGACGATGCCGTTGTCTTTTACCGCTTGTGCCAGAACTGACTGTTCGGCTGTCCCCGGAAAGCCCGGTGCAAACCCCGCTGAGATAATCCCTTGCGCACCCGCCGCAATGAACGCGCGCGACGCGGTCCCGTCACAGCCGGAATATGCGTAGACAATATCCACACGCGGCAGCGCATCAAGGCTGCGGATGTCGAATTCCGTATCGGGACAGGTGCTGCGCACCGGGCTGCGATAGAAGACGACCCGGTCGCCATCGGCATGCCCAAGCACCCCGAAATCTGGCGAGCGGAAGGTTTGCATTCGGAATGTCGATGTCTTGCTAACATCACGCGCTGCATGGATTTCATCGTTCAGGAGCAGCAAGACGCCCTTACCCTGCGCTTCGGGGCTTGCAGCGGTGCGGATCGCGTTGGCCAGATTCATGCCAGCATCCGTTGACAAGCCTGAAGCCGGTCGTTGCGCCCCCGTGATAACAATGGGCAAAGGCGTTTTCGCAACAAGCGACAGCATATACGCTGTCTCTTCCATTGATGCGGTTCCGTGCGTGAGTACAAAGCCAGCAAGATCGGGGATACTGGCGGTCAACTCATCCATCTTCAGAACAAGCTCTTTCCAATCCGCAAAACCCACATCGGGGCTTGGGATCGCCTTATAGGGCACGGGGATGACTTCGGCACAATCATGCACTTGCGGGAACAACTCCAAAATACCGTCAATCTGAAGCATCTTCTGATTGGCACCATAGTCCACGATATCGAACGGGCCGGCGCCGATAGAGGCAATCGTCCCCCCCGTCCCGATGACGGCTATCTTGGGTTTCATGTCAGCTTTTCCTTTGGAATTGGCCTGTCAGGGCGGATCAGAGGGTCAAGGCAGATCGGGCGTACGGTCAGGCAGCCCATTTGCCGCTTCAAATGCACCGGCAAAGCGAAACAACACGCGCTCAGAGAATGCAGGGCCGGCAAGTTGAAATGCGACTGGCAATCCCGATGCCGAAAAGGCGCAGGGCACAGTTAACGCAGGAAACCCAAGGTAGTTTATAGGGCGTGTGCAATGATTGATGCTGCCCAGAATTTCATGCAGCCCCGCACCGTCACCGACATTGGTTTCTGCCAGCGTTGGAACGGGAAACCGCAACACGGGCAAGAACATCACATCGGCATCGCCGAACGCAGCATCAGACACTGCGCGCGCAATGGTGCCGCGCAAATGCAGGGCGCTCAGATACTCGACAGCCGAGACGCCAAATCCTGCCTGCATACGTGCCCGGATAAGCGGCGCATATTTTTCAGGACAAGATCGCTGCCAGAAATCATGCAGCGTGCACTGCTCCGAACTTCCAACAGCATTCCCCAGCGCACCGATAATGTCGTGATGGGGCAGATCGACATACACAACCTTTGCACCAAGCGATTTGTAGACATCGAGCGCTGCCTCCAGCGCCTTCGATATTTCGGGGGCAATATCGTCGAAATAGTAGGTGTTTGGCACCGCAATACGCAGTCCCGCGACCCCGGCATCCAGATCGGCCTCGTAGTCGTCGACAGGAACCGGCAGCGCCGTTGTGTCCAGCGGGTCCGGTCCCGATATGACCGAGAGCAAGCGCGCACAATCGCGCGCGCTTCGCGCAATTGGCCCAACATTATCAAGCGAAAACGAAAGCCCCATGACCCCGTGACGGGACACACGGCCCTGTGTCGGCTTGATGCCGTAAGCCCCACAGATTCCGGCAGGCAACCGGACAGAGCCACCCGTATCAGACCCCAGTGATCCCGCGACAAGCCTACCGCCCACCGCCGACCCCGAACCAGTTGACGACCCTCCGGTGATATGTTCGGGATTCCAGGGGTTGTGGCAATCCCCGTGGTGCAAATTATGACCCGTCGGCCCAGAGGCAAACTCGGACATATTCAGCGTGCCGACATCGACAGCGCCCGCAGCATCCAGCCGTTTTAGAACCGTCGCAGTGGTTTCGGGAACAAAATCACACCGAATTTCTGAACCGCATGTGCTGACCAGTCCAGCGCGGTAATACATGTCCTTATGGGCCAATACAGCGCCGTGCAGTGGTCCGGGCTTTGCTCCGCTGGCGCGCGCCGCGTCCAGTGCCGAGGCTGTTTCCAAGGCGCGTTCAGTGTCGATGCGGATAAAGCAGTTCAGCACCGGCTGACGCAGCGCGATCCTTTCCAGAACCGCCTCGGTCACCTCAACCGCCGAGATATCGCCAGCGCAGACGGCATCCACCGTTTGCACAACACTCCAGTCGGCGGGGTTAGACGCCAGATGTGCCTGATCCTTCATGAAACGTCTCGCGTGTTACATGTGTCGGCAAAAGCACGCGAAATCAGGCCACGTTCGAAATGTGCCGGTTCTGTATCGAAGAGGCTTGGCAACGGGCTTTTCAGCAGCGCCTCGGAAATCCCGTTTGTGATGCGCTGGATACGGGCCTCATCTTCGGCAGAGGCGCAGACACCTTGGTCGCGCACCAATGCTGCGCGGGAACTGAGCCGCCCTTTCAGGCTGTCAAGGTGGTCGAAGGTCATATCGTTTCTTTCTGATAAAGGTGCAGGAACAGCACAGCTCTTGTTCAGGGAATGGGGGGTGTCAGCTGACCCTGCGGCGCTCGGATGCAGCGTTGCGCGACAGGCAACCAATCAACAGATCCGTGTTCATGACATCGCCAAAGGTCGCGTAAAATGCCGTGAGGGCCGCATTATGCTCTTCATCTGTCAGCGCCGCATTCGCATCACTGACCATGATTGTCTTGAAGTTCAGCATCATCGCGTCGCGGGCCGAGCTATCGCAACACACATTGGTGACAGTTCCCACAATCAGCACCGTATCGCAGCCGGCCGCCCTCAGCCTTACCGGGAGATCGGATGACCCGTCAATAAATGCTGAAAACCTTGTTTTCTGGACAGTTTCATCTTCGGGTCGCACATCAAGGGCAGGATAAAGCGCGTGCCCTTCACTGCCCGCCGACATCGACCGCACACGATGAAGCTGTTTTTCTTGCACTGTATAGTCGTGAAGTATGGACCACTCGGTCAGGCAGGTGTCATCATGGGTGTTCTGCACCCAGAATACCTTGCCACCGCTTGCCCTGACGGCAGTGGCCAGACGGTTGACGTTGGGCACAATCCCCACCGCGGTCTCGCACAGGGCATGGGCGATGCCGGGAACCATGAAGCCATTTTGCAGATCGATCACGACCAAAGCAGTGCGTGCCGGGTCCAGATCACTGAAGGGATGGGCACTTCCCCGCCTGTCGGTTACGCGCTTTACGATATGTTGCGGTATGTGTGTTTTATGCATTTCGAATTTCTCCTGAGGTCAGGCACTGACCTTTTGTGGCAATAGATGGGGGTCACGCGTCGGATCGGGCAGGATGCACCGGGCGTAGCGATCAGCCCCGAGCATAACCTGCGGCGGCTCCGCGGCCTGACAGCTTGCGGATACATGCGGACAGCGTGGGGCGAATTTGCACCCGGCGACGCGCAAGCGCATATCTGGCGGGCTGCCCGGAATGGCCGGGATGTCCTTGCTGCGGTCCTGCCCATGAACCGTAGAGGCCAGCATCCCTTGCGTGTAGGGGTGCTGGGGGTT
>SL_7KL_010_BRINEDRAFT_10001487_pt1 | contig 11220 bp, 10 predicted proteins | sample SodLak_010_BRINE_FD_10663 | JGI IMG/M metagenome (IMG submission 10663)
AGAACTCGAAGAATTGATCGACGAGCGGCAACGAACACTCTCGGAGTGGTACGAGCGAAGCCTTATTGATACGACGACGTTCGATGAAGCGAGCCGTCAGAAAATCCAGGAGGTAATGGACCAGTCGGAAGATGTCTACGGGAGTGAAGCGGATATTCGGACATTTTTCGAACAGGGAATCTCGGTCCTCGGTGGGGGCGTCGAAAAGACCGGTGATAATCTCTTCCGTGCAGACCTTCCTCAATCGCTCCAACAGTCTCCAGAGACTGATCAGTATGGCCCATTCACATTTAATCGTGAGTTTGCGATGGACCACGACGGGATCGAGTACATTTCACCAGACAACGAGCTTGTCCAGAAGCTCATGCAGCAGGTGCTTGGCAGTGATCGAGGTACTGTCGGTCTTAAGATACTACCGTTCGTCGACGAACCTGGCATCACCTACAGTTACCGTGTGACATTCGAAGACGGAACGGGCGAAGTGATCAGAGAAGAGATCATCTCCGTCTTTGTCGATGTATCACATCACGATCCGCAACAACGGCTTGGTCGGCGGGTCATTGAGGGAGACACAATCAAAGGCTCACCTGATGAGGGTCGTGTGCGTGGTCTGTTAGAGCACGAAGATGAGATGCGGTCAGCTGCTGACAAATATATCAGCCAGCAACTCTCGTTGCTTCGAGATGATCTCCAAGAGCGGAGACACGAAGAAACACGGGAGGAACTTGACGATCTCGAAGCCTACGCTGAGTCTGAACGTGAACGTATTGAGCAATTCATCGAGAATTACCAGCGCAAAGCAGCAGCAGGCGATAACATGGATATCGCCATTCGTGGCCAGCGAGATCGGCTCTCTAAGCTTGAAGAACGGATTGAGAAGCGTCGACAGGAGCTACAGCGGAAAGCGCAGGTGATTTTGTTGGCACCCGAGATTGAGAACTACTGCCTGACACTGCCTGTTTAGCTCTCGAAGTCGATCATTCCTCTGCCCAAGTCCCGTATTGTGTATTTGGAGCGGATAGTCTTACATTCTAGTACGCCGAGAGAGCCTGAGAAGAGAAATTGATGGTAGAACCACTTCACGACATATTACGCCATATAAACACGGGGAACAAAGACGGCGAACTGGAACTAAACCGAGCAATGAGTGTCGGAGAACTTCGCAAAGCTATCGAACACGATTCCGATAATCCTGACGAGGTTCAGGACGAGCACCTCTCAACGGTGGTCCGTTCGCTTGGAACAGGGTATTCTTGTGTTATAGTCACAGTTTTCAGCGAGAACCCACCGCATATCGGGATCGATGATCGACACGAAAGCAGTGTGAGAAAGGCAACAATGGAACTATTTCAGAAATTGGGATACTCTATGGTCGACTCTGGGGTGAAGGAGTACTCGTACAAAGACGGGAATAGCTATCAATACGCCTTCGCAGAGTTCCGACTCAAAACTGAAAAAGCCTAAACTGAATCAGGTATCGAGCCACAACAAGCCAGACCTACTGCAGATTGCGTAACTGGTGGGGGAATACTTCATGAAACCGTTCACCGTATTCCAAGAACCACTTGATATGGTCTTCCCAGCTCTCTCTGTCGGCAAGCGTTCCATCCGTCCGGAGTCGGATCTCACTTCGCATATTCCCGGTGCGTGTCTCTTTCGGCTCGACCCACTCCAGTGAATGACCGAGTTCCGTCTCGATTTGGTCTTGGTCCTCGACGAGTTGCCAGAACGCGTCCTCGTCGTCTTCGATATAGAGCGTAATACCACGCTCATGTTCCTTCCGATCAAACAAGAACGATATATGGAACCCGGATATGCCAATCGGATTCGAATAGTAATGCCGAGGGCTTGGCTTCCGTGCACGCAACGGCGTCTGTGTTTGGCTGATCCGATCTCGGAACGCAGTCCAGAACGCTTCACGACGTGTATCACGTTCCGAGATCTCGCCTTTGGATCGTTGTGCTTTCTCTTTCCATTCGCTTGGCTCCTCGATGGGATTGAAACGAACTGCGGGTGGGGAGTCATCAATTTGCCAGACTTCCAGCCGAATCGCAAACAGGTCGACCTGTTCACGACTATTGGTGTTCAGCCACTGGATTGCGTCTCGGTGTTCGTCGTTGAATTCAGGGGCAATCCAGACGATAATGTCGGCGTCGACGCCGGCAGCGTACGCGATTGACTTCCCGAGATGGTCGTGATCAGAACGGGCGAGCTGGTTCTCGATGACGATCTTTCGCTCGTCGTCGATGACTTTGGCGAAGATGTCGACGTTGTATTTTCCAACTGATTTCTCTCGTTCAATAAGCTCGATGTCGAGACCAATCGCGTTCTCTAGTTCCGAGGCAGATTCAGCGTCGAGTTGGTCGGCTATCCACGGCGTGAAATCACGCTCTTCATGCGCCCAATACTCGCGGACATCTTGCGGTTCGAGCGATGCAAAGTCTGGCATAGTAGTCGTTCGAAACAAGGTGTCATAATCCTTGTCCGACCAAGAGCAAGGATTTCGCAGAATGTCTCCAACCTCCAAGTAGAAGCAGCTACACAAGTAATCGCTCAAGATCGATCCCCGAACCTGTGGCCGTCAGTAGCCACATCGATGGATTACTATCTGATTCATACGTACTGATTGGAATCGTAGGGCCAGTAACGATAATGGGGATATTGTACTCCTGGACGCGAGTCTGCGTAGCAACGTGCAGATATCCTGTAGCGATACCCAACGTATGTATCCCCGAGTACGAGAGCACGAGTGGTCTCTTTAGTGATGATTCGCCGTGCACTGAAATATTTCGTGCTATGGAGTTCTACGTTGGTATCATTTTGTTTCGGATACTGTTTCCACGTGCTCCAGTAATCTCGCATTTAGCTCCAACTTCCCATGATTGACCAATCTCGTGGGTTTCCCAGTTAACGACCTCCAACGATTTCCTGTGGAGATCTCTCATGGCCATTTCGGCCTCATGCCGTGGTTTTGGATTTACACGCACAGAGTCGACTGTCAGAATGGTTAGAACTGGAAAGACGTTGTTTGTGCGGCACATCATCCCGTGTGAACATCACATCCTGTAGCCATTGAGATGTATAGATGGTTGCCGGAAACACCAATATGAGGTGTGATTCAATTAACCTATCTTCGCGATATGGGATGTGAAAAGATTTCATCGAATACTTAGATAGATCGTTGACTAAAGAGTAGCATTCAATGGATCTATTTTACAAATGACGCTATTATAACATTAATTTTAGAGCTTCGTCGTGTATCTTTTTCGCCTGAGATTTGTTAATATATTCAAGCTTTGTCAAGTCAGACACTTCTGAATCAGCAACATCCTCTATGGAGTGATACCCATCTCTGTAGAGTGAGTAAAGTTTACGCCAAAAAATAGATTCCATTTCTGATAAGTCTGAGTTATATACATCTATAAGTGTGGGTATTGCTTCAGTTTGAGGGACACCTCTGTTAGCAAGTGCAACAATTCTTTTTTGAGCATCGGGTATGGATAGCGTCGTTTTTTTAGCCAATAGAACTGCTGCAGGTTCACGTTGACCTATTGCTGCCTCCGCACCATACTTTGCGATTTGGCTAAAAATTTCACCAAAGCCGTCTGTTTTTGATATCTCTGATACAGATGCGTGGGCGACCTCCGGTATTGACATAAATCCTCCATATAATAATGACCGTACCTTAGAGGGACCAATACCTGGAATTAATAATAAGCTTGTCGCAGAAGGTTGTTTTTCATAACTATTCAGCTTTAGTGTCGGGAGCTTCCAAATAGGTCGAACAGGATATGGCCGTTCAGGTGCATCGAGACCCGCGAGGCGTACCATTGGTTCAGAGACTCTAACAGTATAGTTCTGATCTGTGAATTTGTCAATACTATACTCTATCGAATTTAGATCAATCTCCCAGACCTCACGGTCTGAATTCCACGTTCTATGCGTGCGATTCCAATCGAGATTCCTGATCGCGCTGGCTTTATCTGGTGACGATCTTATCGCCGCAGCTGGTCCGTACTCGTCAGCATACGCATCAATAATAGTTATTATGTCTAAATTACAGTCCGAAAGAACCCATTTTTGATCACCTAATCCTCGATACTCAACGAATCGTTCTGTAGGACGAACATCGCCAAGGTTAGCTGAGGATTTTGGACCGATCATTGCAGCAATCCCTTGAACAGCTTCAATTTGAGTTCTTAAATATGGTTCAAGTTGTTCTGGGGAAGTGAGGTTTCTTGTAATACCCGATATATTGATTCGTGAGTTTCTTTTAGGAGTTTGATAAGCTTATATTCAGCCCATTCGGCTCGTTTCTCTCCTTCAAAATCACTCGGTGCATATTCAAATACAGAGTAGTCTTCGAAGATAGAGACAATTGTCTGTTCAGCCTCAATGTACAATTTCTGAATCTGTGCCCATGTTGCAGTCCCACTAATGCATTCTTGTCTGAAATTAGGATTATTCAGAGATTTCACCCCAAACATTTTTGCTTCTTTCTTATCGAATTCATCAAAAAAGAACCACCGCTGGATCTGCCATCCGTCACCAGCAACTTTAACAAGATACTGTGCACCGATTGGCCCTTGGAAATCTTCTATGATCTGAACTTGTCCCGTAGTAGCATTAATTTCTTCAATAACCTTCATGATATCAAACCTAAACTCGTAATAAGAGACAGTATGTTTCAACACCCTATAAAAATGGCAGATTAAATTAATAAAAATTGACCGATCGAGTTATAGGGTAATGTGGTCAGACTCTCTTAACTACGCCGTCTGTGACAGTCAAATTAATCTAAAGTAGCCAATTTTTAATTTAATTCTCTGAAATACATCTTTATTTCTCTCTATATATATTGTTAGTCCTCTGGATGGTCATTTGAAATCAGTCACCTTCTATTGAGCATATAACTGAACGCTTCAAGTGTATTTTCACCTTCTTCGGTCGCCTCGACGTACTTGTTCCGGCCTTTTTTATACGTCTCTACGTACCCGTCTTCACGAAGCGAATCGAGCAAGTGTGAATCAAGCAAACGATACAGGCCGCGCGTGTCGTCCCCTTCATGATCTGCGAGAGGATCAAGCCCTGCGTCGATTGCAAATTCTATACACTCCTGCTTCGTTACCGGTCCTTCCTCAACGATATACTGGAGGAATCTGAGCGGCTCATGTGAAGGAGATTGAATTGGGTATGTTGGGAGACGAGAAATGCTCGTTACGTTTTCAGCCACAGGAATTTCCATGTCCTGGCCGTAGTCTGAAGCACTCACGTAGATTGGTTCGGCACCACCCGTAACCATACAGGCGATCATACCCGCGATTGCAGTGACCTTGCCACCCGAGGCAAGGTTGACGTAGACATCGTGGTCTTGGTTAGCTTGAATGAGTTCGGCCACTGTCCTCAAGGTGTCATACAAGTCAAATATATTGCAGACGTTACTATCCTCGACCGTAATGCCAGCCGCTTCCAGATCTTCGTGGATGTCTTGATAATACATCGGTCGCCCATCAGGATCGTCTCCGTCGTGATAGATGAGACATACGCGATCTGCGCGCATTCGAATCGCTGGAACTGTGACTCGTTCGTATTCGTATCCCATCGGAACAATGTGAACTCGATCAGAAATATTCAACCCCTCAAACGAGACGGATTCATTTTCTACACGAGTATTTGAACGATCTCCATGCCTAGTTGTATCGGTCTCTTCGCTGGTCATGGTCTGGCTTCTACGAGAGAGATTATGAATAGTACGGTTATTATGAAAATATCGTTGCTATATTTAATATCAGCAATAATGTTGTTTTGTCAGCGTAGTGTTTTAGTACTCTGTTTTCGTGTCATGTCTAGTAAATGCAAAGTAAGCAAGACACGTTCGATTCCTTCAGTTCCCCTCAAATTGCAATGGATGCTGCTTCAATCACGGGAATCATCGACTTTGTCTCTTGGTACAACGATGAACCTGCACTTAAGTTCGCACAACCGGGTGTTCCAATTCATCAGCGTCCAGACCTCCCACTATCCGAACTCGTAGGGACAGACATTCGAGTGACAATCTCAGAGGACCAATATTGTACGCGATGTGGCGACCCAACCGATACCTCCCCATGTTCAGACTGTACAGGAGAGCCTCCGCATGCGACGTGTGTAATGCATCCTGCGACCCATTGTGAGTACACCGGCTGTCCATACCCAGATTACAAACAACGATCATGCTCACATACGCATCTCGTCTACCTCGCAGCGAGCGACCGTATCAAGGTCGGAATCACTCGGGAGTCTCGGGCACGCTGCCGCTGGGCCGAACAGGGCGCATCTCACGCGATCCCCATCGCCCGTGCGCCTAACCGAAAGGCTGCAGGGGTTATCGAAAAAGGCATTGGTGAAGAGTGGCCACAACGCCGCTATCACGAGTGGTATCAGCCAATGGAAAACAGCGTAGAACGACTCACAGACGATGCCCTCGCCACGGCAGCTTTGATCCCCGAAGAGCTACAGCCCTGCTACTTTTGGGACGGCAGCGATCGACAGGAAGTCTCTGATGCTGTTGTCGACGTTCCGTCTGTCGAAGCACCTACTCTCGACCAGCGGTTGACAACAAACCACTACTCACTGTCTACGGGCGAATCACGAGAGGGCAGAGTACTCGGCGTTCGTGGTAGTCTACTGGCGACTGATTCGTTTGTTGCTAATCTAAAGAGATACAGTAGCCACGTACTCACGATCGAAACCGATGATCCATTCTTCGAAGACACAGACTTGCGCGTTCAGCAAACCGACGAAGACCAGTTACAGGAACGTCAACAGCTGTCTGAGTACATCTCTTCTCCGAAGGAGGGCGCTGCATGACTGAGTTTTCCTACGATATCGTCGAAGACGAATACGGCGAAAAGCTAGCTATCGGTTTTGAGTACGACGAAGACATTAAGAATCGATTGAAGGAGCTTGCTTGGGAAACGACCCATCGTGCCTGGAACCCAGATGCTGGTGCGTGGACGATTGAACTGACGCCAGCGAGTATCCAAGCGTTCGAAAAAGAGTTCGAAGTGAGCGTTCCAAACGAGTACACGCCTGACGAGGGTACTAGTGGTAATGGCGAAGTCACCAACTCAGCTGCGAGTGAGTTCCACCTAGCCACCGAACAAAGCAGTACCACCACAAGCGAGCAGATACGGTCCGACTACGACGAGGAGGCAGCTATCGAGGATGCTCTCGTTGACACACGTGATATTTCGGCCAGTGGTCACGGGTTAACAACATATCCCGCAGCACAACGAATCAATGACGTCCCTGTGTACGTCTACGATGTCCTCATCGCGACGGGGGATCAGGCACAGTCGACTGCCGAACGACGTCGCCGAACGTACGCTGCGATGCGAGAGATCCGCGAGGAGTACGAAGATCGAGCACCACCAATGGCGTATGCCGGCGATCTTGAGGTCGTGGCCCTCCATCCGATCCCCGGCGATGGGACTCTCAAAAGTGAGGGTGTTCGCAAGCTAAAGGATGCAGGTGAACGAACGCTTGAATTGTCGAATCAGGCCGAGCGTGCACAAATTCAGCACCTCGTTGAGGAAGCATTCAAACAACGTGTCGCCGAGCAGGCGTTCATCGTCCACGGAATGCACAAAATTCTCAAGGACGATCCCATCCCGATCCAAGCTGGTTCTGGCAACTTTCGACTCCATGAGCGGTTTGACTGTGCTATCACCGTCTCATCGTCCGGTCACGTCTATCTCCATGTGAACCCCAAAACGCGCGTCCAGACCGACTATACAATAGATCAAGTCGAGAATCACCGACTCTATCCAGGACTCCGAGTCGCTACAACATATAACGGTCGCGGGTATCGACTTGGCCGCGTGCAGTCCGAGCGTGCTCGTGATCCAACAATCGACGCCGAAACAAGTGTCGTCGACTACCACAAAGACGACAACCCACTCGTCGATAACGAGACAGTCGAGCAAATCGACAGCGCAAATCGCCGTGTTGTTACCGCATACCCAATGGGTTCGGGTAACAAGCAAACCTTCCCGCAAGAGTTGCTGGCTCTTCAGGGACATACAAAGAACCTCGCGGACTTCGACGGCGACTTTTGGACAGAAGCGCAGCCGAAGATGCGCCGGTCAGCATCCGCTCGTGTCGAAGACGCCGTAGATTTCGCCCGGCAAGTAGGCAACATTCCTTTCGATAGCACGACTCTGTCTTTCCCGGCTGATGCACCCTTGTTCGGTGGTAATTCACACTTCCGTGTTGAGCAGTTGTATGAGACCGACGCGGAAGTTCTCAAATTCGCCAATGGTCGACTCGGTTCACACCCGAGAGAAGTCGGTCAAAAGGGCGTCTACGAACCGCCAACATCATTTAACGTCCTCTATGTTTACCCGCAACAACTTTCAGGCGACCGAGCCGATTCGTTCTGGGATACGTTCACTCGGAGGCTCAGATCTATGGGTGCTGAACCGGAAAGTCGGTCAGATATCACATTCGAGCCAACATCAAAAAGCGATGGGCCGGGTGACGTCGATATTCAGGTTGGTCGCCAAATTTCGAGCAATCATGACTATGACGCCGCGTTGGTAGTCCTTCCTCCAGAAGAGGGAGCACTGACATCGTTCTACCAGCCCTACGACGAGCTCAAAGAGGTACTCGCCGAAAAAGGCCTCCACTCCCAGATGATCGATCGAAAATCGATGAATGAGACTGGCCGCCATCAGAATATAGCCCTCGGGTTGATTAGTGCAGCTGGCGGCATCCCATTCACTGTCGAAGGATCACTACCGGGGGATGCCGATCTCTACCTCGCGTTCGATGTCGGCCAATATTTTGACGACGATGACAACGGCCTCCAGGATGGGGTCCGCGTCGGTGCGTCCGTGACTGCTATTACGAATTCAGGCGCGGTTCTCGGATACGCTCATACAGGTCCGCAGGCAGGCGAACGGATTCCGGCGTCAGCCCTCCGCCGGATCGCCAGACAGTCACTATTGGGATACGAAGAGCACTGTGGCGATCCTCCCGGTCATATCGTCATTCATCGCGATGGTTTCATGAACGATCCAATTGAGCCAGCTCTGGAGTTTCTCGACGAGCGCGGGGTCTCCTACGATATTGTCGAGGTACGTAAACAGGCACCGGCTCGTGTCGTTAATCAAGAGGGTGGACTAGCGAATCCAGACAAGGCGATTGCCTGCCTCAATGATGAACAACAGCTTGCGTATATTGCGACCTATGGCCAACCGGAGCCACTCGCGAAAGGAACAACTGGAACGCCACGACCAATTACCGTTGAACGAAAGCAAGGGAGTACCAGCATCGAGACGCTTACACGCCAGGTGTATCTACTATCCCAATGCCATATCGGTGTCGCGAACACCACTACCCGACTGCCAATCACGACAGCTTACGCCGATCGTGCAGCGACTTCGGCGGCGAAAGGGCATCTACCGCTCACGACAGATCTTGAAACCGGAATTGGATTTCTCTAGCGCTTAATTCCCCATCAAAATCATGCCTTTCACATCAACCCGCGATGGCGAACGTATCCTCCCCCACGAAGCAGAATATACCGATTTGATTGTTTGTCCTATCTGCGAGGATACAATGAGTGTCGTCGCAGAACATCGACGGTGTGGTAGCTTCGTTGCCCGCCATTTCCGTCATCAGACTAATGATCAATGTTCCGGTGAGTCGATCCCTCACCTGCGGATGAAGGCGATTGCCTTCTCCAAACTCGTAACCAACTACCCGAACGCAGACATCAGTATTGAGGAACCAGTTGGATCTCGACGAGCAGATGTTCTGGTTAAATTTCCGGAACCACGCAATCCTCTTGGCAAGGGTATCGCCGTTGAGGTGCAGCACCGGAACAACTCGAAGGATCTTTTTGCGACTGACCAGGATTACTACAATAAGGGATTCAGCGTCCTCTGGCTTTCCGAACAGCATTATTCCGAATACGACGTCGCCATCGATCACGTTCAGCCGGTTTGGCCGAAGGCTCTCCCTCAGCTTCGTGGATACGATGGGATCTCATGGCCGGTTGTGAATAAGTCCTCAAATCCTGAAATCCAGGTTCTACTCCCACCTGACTATCTAGACCACTACAAACCGTCAATTCGTGAAGCATTCAAACAAGGGCAGCGCCAACGGTCAAGCAGATCGTGGACGACGCATCGGCAAGTATGGCTGAGTACACCACGTCAACCAACGAAACGGTCCCTACAATTTTCCGAAGCGCCTGTCAGCGGGTTCTACTTGAAGCTGAGTAAGGGCAAAAAAGGAGAAACCCCCAAGTTCGTCCACGTCTTGATCAGTGAGGACGATGTTGACAGCCTTCAGAATGTTCCAGAGATGATCGACTCTGCTCTGGAAAAGGAGCAAACTGAGGGCGAGTGGCAGGATCTAGATGTCTGCTGGCTCAAAGCCTACGACGACCCTGTTACGGCTTGGCTAAAAGTCGTTTCCACTCCTGACAATGGCTATCTTTTGGAATTGGGTAAGAAAGATGCGAATGGGCAATCAGAGCAGGTAAAAACAGCATTCACTCCATCAGAGAAGTTCCAGTACAATGTTCGAAACTTCTTCGATGATCTCGGACCCTATCTTTTGAAGGATTAGCTTTCATTTACGGTACTTCACCGTAGACTCGATTGTAAATGGCGCTCATGGCTAATAAATGTCGATGACGTATGAAGTTCGGTTAGGCCGAGAACACGACTGATATATGACATTTAGATCAACTCATCAAGCAGACCACGATAGGTCGTGTTTTCCCGAGCTTTGATACAGAGCAGAACAACGTGCTGCGGGAGTGTAAGCGGTGTCTAGAGATTTTTGAGGAGTACTGAGAAACCGCACAACGGGGCAGGTTGATCTCTCTCAATAAAATGGGGAAATCTTCGACTTCGGGAGAGCCTTCACCTCGTGTGGAATTGGAGGCTGAATATGTAACTCTCTAAGGATTTCAACAGAGCCGCCCTATCCTAACAGCAGAAGCAGTGGAGTGGGTCAGCGTCCAATCCGGCACACATCTTGCGAATACTGATAAAAATCGGTGAATTACCACAAAACGAGACCCCAGTTATCACTTATCACTTCAGGAAACAATCTGCCACTTCACGATCGGCCACAAGATGCTGATAATTAGTTTTTATCCCTCCTACAAGTACCTGTGGTCGTGCAAGACTTCTCGGTGGGTGTTTACTAACTAACAATAGA
>SL_7KL_010_BRINEDRAFT_10001489_pt1 | contig 11212 bp, 9 predicted proteins | sample SodLak_010_BRINE_FD_10663 | JGI IMG/M metagenome (IMG submission 10663)
GATTGGGCTCTATTTTCAGAAAGTGTTTCATTATAGGCTTTTGATGCGCGCGAATCGGTATGCGATCCGATTTCTATTTTTATATCTGGATACCTGTTCATAATATCTACTACTTTTTGTAATTCTAATGCTGCATCTGGACGAATATCCCATTTATCTAAATCAAAGTATATTTCTTCAATTTGAAGTATTTTAGCCAAATCTTCACCTTCTTTAATGTTTTTCTTTCGCTGGTCTAACGGCATTTGTAATGTTTCTAAACCTGTTTCATTTTTTAACGCTATTGATTGTTCTTTAACCTCGTAGCTAGAATGAACAGCGCGAATAAAAAATTGATCTCCGCATGATGCTGATTCAACAAAATATTCTCCTTTTGAATTAGTTTTGCCTACCTCTAATTGTTTTTTATTAGCATCAAAAACCAAAACTCTTGTATTAGGCAGAACATCTTCAGTTTGGCGGTCAACTACTTTTACTCGTAAATTTTTTCTACACCCAAATTGAATTTTCTCTCTTAATTTAATTCGGTAAAGATTATCGCTTTTATATTTCCCTTTTGTACGATTAGAAGTAAAAAAACCCGTTTGATCTTCATCTAGAATTAAGGCAAAATCATCCAACTGACTATTGAGTGGTGCGCCAAGATTCATGATTTGATAAGCTCCTTTCTCTTTATATTCAGCCACAAAAACATCTAAACCTCCTAAGCCTGGATGGCCATCTGAAGCAAAGTAGAGCATATTATCATGTGCTATAAATGGAAAACTTTCTTTACCTTCTGTGTTGATTTCTGGACCTAAATTTTCTGGTTCCCCCAAGCTACCGTCTGAAGCGATTTCAACTTTATACAAATCTGAATTTCCATACCCGCCTGGTCGATCTGAAGCAAAATATAATTTTTTTTCATCTGGAGAAAGTGCTGGATGAGCATTACTAAATTCATCAGAATTTATGGGTAATTCTTCAATATTTGTCCATTTTCCTCCTTTTAATTCAGCTTTAAATATTTTCAATAAAACAATACCTTCTTTATTCCTTATAAGTGACTTGTCCTTATAATTGTTTCGGGTAAAATACATTGTTTTACCGTCTTTTGTAAATGCAGGAGTTGATTCATGATAGGGTGACTCAAGTTCTTCTGCAAAGGCTTGTACATTTTTCAGTTCTTTATTTCTGTCTTCAATATCCGCCACATAAAATTTAGTAAAAGGCCTGTTGTTCCATTTGTGGATTTTCTTTTTATACCATCCCGTATCCCTTGCTGAAGTAAAAACTACCTGATTTTTGTAATAGGCAGGCCCGTAATCAGATTCTTGTGAGTTTACTCTCACTAAGCCTACTTCAAAAAGCCCTGAATTAGCATCAATTACTGCTTTGTAATCCCGTTGTTCAATAGCCATTAATCCTCTGGAATCAGCTTGATTTAATAAGTAAGCTTCTTCAAGAATTTGATCAGCTTCAGTATATCGTTTCACAGATTTTAAAGTATGAGCGTAATTGAAGAAATCATCTTGCGTTAAATCAATTTTATCTTTCCGTCTAAAAACCCTTCGGTAATAAGGAAAAGCTTTTTTGTATTCTGATTGTTTGTAATATGCATCAGCATTTGCTTTTAGCCAATCTAAAGGTGCTTTTCCTTTATGGATAAGTTTTTCAAAAACCTCTGTAGCATCTGCAAATTCTAAGTTTTCAATATGTTCAAAGGCTTTTTTCTCCATCACTTTTTGGGCTTGTGCTGCAAACGTAAGTGTGATAATAAGAAAAAACGATATGTACAAATGCTTTCTCATACTTAGAAAAATCGGGGTGAGATTATTTTGCCTTCTCTATTTAACAATTCAAATCTAATAAATAATTCATGACTTCCAGAATTGTAGTGTCTTAGAGGTGTTGTTTCCACGTCATAGGCATAGCCAACAAAAAAACGATCATTAATTTGCCATCCTGCTAATGCGGAAAATGCTGCACTCCAGCGGTAAGCAGTTCCTAAAACAAATTCATCAAACAATCTAAAATTTGCTGATACATCTACTTGCATTGGCGCTCCTTCTTGAATTTTTGTCATTATTGCAGGTTTAAAATCTAGTGCAGGAGACAACTCAAAAACATAACCTCCAATAGCATAGAAAGTCATTCGTTCTGGACGTACAGCAACAGATTCATCATTGCTTAAAAGCTGTCTATCAAAAAACATAGGAACCGACAAACCTACGTATGCTTTTTCTGAGTGAAGGTATAAACCAGCGCCTAAATTTGGGCTAAATTCGCTATTTACAGGTTGTAAAAGTGGATCTGTAGGAATTTCTGGGTTCAATCTTCCAGGGCTTAAACTAAATAATTGTGCAGTTGCTTTTATCCCCATTGAAAGTTGATAATCTTGGTTTAATTGAAGTGAATAAGATAAATCAACAGAGATTAGATTTTCATCTATAGGACCAATTCTATCATTTACAATACTTAACCCAAGGCCTAGTTTTGATTCTTTTAAGGGTGTATGTATTGCTAGGTTATTAGTAACTGGTGCATTGCTCATTCCTACCCATTGATTTCTGTGCATTGCGAAAGCGCTTAGCATTCCACGAGAACCTGCATAAGCTGGATTAATGCTCATGGTGTTGTACATGTACTGTGTGTACTGGGGCTGCTGCTGAGCCTGTAATTGGTTAGTTTGAAAGATTATAACAAGTAATATGCAACAAAAACTAAATTTTGAAACAATAACTTTTTTGGTATGTAATCTCTTATTTGTCAATTCCCTTGATTAATATATAAATCGCCTTGCTTTTTATGTCTATTACCTTGATCATCTGTATATTCTAAAACATAAAAATAGACTCCAGAAGGCACCCCCGAACCACTGCTCAAAGTAGCTCTTCCTGTAGATTTACCATCAAAAACCACTTGTTGGTTGTCATATTTTTTTTCATCGTAAATCTTAACTCCGTACCTATTAAATATTTGAAGTCGGTTATCTGGATAACATTCTATGCCTTTAATTTTAAAGAAATCATTAATGCCATCGTTGTTAGGAGTTATTGCATTATAAATTTCGAGTTCACATTGAGCAAATTCAACTATTGTTGGACGCTCTTGAAAAAAATCATTAAAATCAGACAAATCACTTACTTGTTGGTCCAATGGAGAAAAGGCAAAGACTTCTGCTTGGTTTATAATTTTTCCCCTTTCTAAATCAGACTCTCTAATTTGGTAATTGCCAGTTAATTCTCCACTTACCACTTCGCCTACTTGTAAAAAATCAACAGAACCTAGAATTTCAATTCCAGGCAAATCATCTATTAATTCTATATCATACAAGTCAACATTACCGGTATTTTTCAGATCAAAACTATATGTAATTATATCATTTAGAATAGGCGTAATACTTGTGTTTTCACCTGTCATAGCTTTTTTAACTAGTGAAATTTGAGGGTTTTGTGGCAAAATTACAGTTGTACAAAACGGGCAACTTTCTAAATAAAAGGGATGGTTTTCTGGCAGAGGTTGTGGGTCTTTAGAAAGGACTAATAGAGTTTGAGAAGTTTCATTCACTGCACTTGCTTCCGCTTGATTATAGACCACCCCGTTATTGATATCATCTTGGGTTATAGAATAAAAAGCCTCTACACTAACCGAATCATTTGGAAAAAGTGTAGTAGTTTCTAAGTCGGGGATTTCTATGGCTTCTGGAAAACTAAAATCATTCAGATTTAAAGAAGACAAAGTTTGTTCACCAATATTAGTTAACACAAAAGTATATTTAATTAAATCACCCGGGGTAAGAAATGCAGTATTTTGCATTTCAAAGATATCGCCTACTTTTCTTAAAGCGAGCTCAGACTGTTCAATATTAGTGATTAAGGGTTCAAAAAAAACTCCAGAATCAAAGGCTTGGTCTGCTACATCTGCAATGGCAATTTTAATGGTGTAAACTTCATTAAATTGTAAACCTGCTATTGTAGATTCAATAATTTCAGTAATTCCATTGTATTCTACATGAACAGGAAATGGTCCAGGCTGTGGATTATTATTAGCTGAACCATCTGTAACATGACCGTTATTTATATACAAATTAGTTTGTGTTAAATCTGTGGGACTTCCATCACTATTTGAGCCTACTATTCCTCCATTTACAAAGTTCACTGCTGTAGGATTACCTGAAGTTGGTATTGTAGCTACGTTGGTGGATTCATCAAAACCAGGTCCAGAAACAAAGACAGCAAAAACATCGTTAAATCTACTCCCTACCCAATTAGGGTATTCTTCAGAGCCAAATTGATAACGCATTTTGACTTGAGTTACACTTGGGTGGGTAACTTGAATATCAAATTGGTAAATTACTGGATCAAATACAGCTAAGGAATCAATAGACTGAAGATCATTATCAAAAAAAACTTGATGTGTATTGCTGGTTTCTGCATTTGTATTTTTATTTAGCAAATCTTCTTCAGCATTACCAGTAGAAAAAACAATAGCCTGATCAATTGCTAAATTAGCTCCCTCGATCCCATTAAAAATTAAAGCTATTTGTTCATTTCTATTACCGCTTATCAAGGAGGCGTTAGAAATTGAAATCCCTTCAGCCTCAAAAAAATTGTTAATAACCTCATTACTTGGGCCAATATCAAAACTTGATTGTGCATTTAATTGAGTTACACATAAAAGTAAAATGATAATAATGTGATTTTTAAACATAATTATTGATATTCTATACAAACATAAATAAACCATTACTGATATTTAAATAATAGTCATTTTTTTAAATAAATAAATTCGGTTAGGCTATCATTTAGTGTGATAATAGAACAATGTTAAGTTTTCTTAAAACCTCCCAATTAAATGAATAATCACTTGGTTTTCAATAATTAAACTGTAGTTTTGCATTGAATTTCAGTAAAATCTGAATAAATCAAATTTTAGAAAAATTATTTTATGAGTCAAGTTAAAGAAAAAGACACAGTTAGAGTACATTACACAGGAAAATTAAGTGACGGTCAGGTTTTTGATAGTTCTCTTGAGCGTGAACCATTAGAATTTACTTTAGGTGAAGGAATGTTAATTCCAGGTTTTGAAAAAGCTGTTATTGATATGAAAGTTGAAGAGAAAAAAACAGTAAGCATACCTAAGGAAGAAGCTTATGGTGAGAAAATTGATGACTTATTTCAGAAAGTTGATAAAGCTCAATTACCCGAAGAAATTAAGCCAGAAGTTGGAATGGGCTTAGTATCTAAAAACCCTGATGGTTCAGAAAGACAATTAAGAGTAGCTGCGGTAAATGATGATCACATTATTGTTGATGCAAATCATCCATTAGCAGGACACGATTTAGTTTTTGATTTAGAGTTAGTTGAAATCAAGTAATTTTAATTAAAAGTCATTATAAAAAAATCCCAAGCAATTAATTGCTTGGGATTTTTTAATTTAACGAAATCAATTATTAAGGTAATAAAACCATATCTATTACGTGAATTACTCCATTAGTTGCATCTAAGTCTGCTGCTACAACAGTAGCTACATTACCTTTTGAATCTGTGATTTTTACACTGTCTCCATCAAGGCTTAAAGTTAACATACCACCTTGAGCAGTTTCTACTTGTGCTTTACCTCCGCCGTCTTTTATAGCACCAACAACTGCTTTAGTATTTAAATTACCTGGTACAACATGATAAGTTAACACCATTTGAAGCTTCTCTTTGTTGTCTGGTTTTAGAAGGTAATCAACTGTTCCATCTGGCAAGGCTTCAAAAGCTCTATTAACAGGAGCAAAAACTGTAAATGGACCATCAGATTGCAATGTCTCAACTAAATCTCCAGCCTTAACTGCAGCTACTAAAGTTGTGTGGTCTTCTGAAGAGGCTGATATTTCAACAATGTCTTTGTCCTGAGCAAAGCCAAAGCTTGTAATAGCAACAACTAATAAACTAAAAAATACATTTTTAAACATCATAACTTTTTTTTGTCAAATTTAGATTGAAAAAACATTCAGACAAATCAACTTAGCAAAGCATTAACTCATTTAACTTGATTTAGGCAAGTGTTTATCTAAAAAATGAGAAATTATTAATCGATGTATCATAATTAATTAAAGAAAATATTTTTCCAACAAAAAAGCCTGCCTAAACTATAGGCAAGCCTTAAAACATTATATCTCAAATAAGTCAATATTTAAAATTAGTTGAAACTTCTTGGCCCCATGAAATTAGCCGTAGTTGTTTCAATTAGTTCATCTCTATTGTAAATTCCTATTTTTAATTTAGTTTTATTTCCTTCTAACTCTGTTGGAGGTAAGTTAATAAATAAACTGCCTTCACTCATTCCTTGCTCTGGAACGCTTTCATAATCGTTCTTTACTAGCTTTACTTCGCCAGTGTGTGATATTAATCTAAAATTAAGTGAGTCTATTTGACGCGTAGTTTTATTAATTAATTTGTAGGTATAAACATTTCTAAGTTGACCATCATCTAAAGTTTCAAAAAGGTTTCCTGGGAGTCTTAAAATTCTAGCTTCAACATCGCTTCTAATGAATAATAAACCAACTAGTATTCCTGTTAAAATAGTAAGCACAGCGGCATAAGCTTTCATTCTTGCAGTCAACTGAAACTTTTTACCTTTGCTAATGTTATCTTCTGAAGCGTATCTAATTAAACCCTTAGGTTTATTAATTTTTTCCATGATATCATCACACTCATCAATACATGCGGTACAATTTACACATTCTAATTGTGTACCGTTTCTAATATCAATTCCCGTTGGACAAACATCTACACACTGAAAGCAATCTATACAATCACCATGACCTAAGGCTTCACGGTCTTCATTTTTTCTAAATTTCTTTCTTCCATTTTCTGCTTCACCTCTAACGTGGTCATAAGCTACAACCACCGATTTTTCATCCAATAAAACACTCTGCATTCTTCCGTAAGGGCAAGCAATAATACAAACTTGCTCTCTAAACCAAGCAAACACAAAGTAAAAAACAGCCGTAAAAATTACCAGTGGGATAAACGTACCCAAATTCTCTGAAGGCTTTGAAGTAATATTTTCTATAAGTCTATCACTACCAATTAGGTAAGCTAAAAAAACATTCGAAATAATAAATGAAATCAAAGCAAAAATAAACCACTTAATACTTCTTTTAGTGATTTTTTCTTTATTCCACTCCATGCGGTCTAGCTTCCTCTGTTTATTTCTATCACCTTCAATAGCATATTCAATTCTTCTAAACACCATTTCCATAAAGATAGTTTGTGGACAAATCCAACCACAAAATATCCTTCCAAAAGCAACTGTAAAAAGAGCTATAAAAACTACAAGAACAATCATGGAAATAACAAACAAGTAAAAGTCTTGTGGCCAAAATGGAAATCCAAATATATTGAATCTTCGCTCTAGAACATTGAACATCAAAAACTGATTTCCATTAATTTTTACAAATGGCGAGAGCAGTAAGAAAGCTAATAAAAAATAGCTAACCCATTTCCTATAATCATAGAATTTACCAGAGGGTTTCTTAGGATAAACCCATGCACGTTTTCCTTCATCATCCATGGTACCTATTCGGTCTCTAAAATTATCTTGATCTTGTTGCATGATTGTTTTTTTCAAAAAAGGCTATGACAAAGAATAAATCTTATGCGTCACAGCCTTTATTTATTTATTGAATTAATTATTCTTCTTCTTCCCAAACATCACCTTCAGGTGCTTTCCCGTCAGCCGGGTCATTCTCTTGCAAGGTAAGCACGTAAGAAGCTACTTGTTGCATCTCTTTTGCTGATAGATCGGATTTCCAAGCAACCATTCCTTTACCAGGTCTTCCTCCTTCGCTAATGGTTTTAAAAACATTTTTAATTCCGCCGCCTAAAATCCAGTATTCATCGGTCAAATTAGGTCCAATACCCCCACCTCCATCAGCTCTGTGACAAGCTACACAATTAGCGGTATAAATTTTCTCACCTTTCTTCAAGTCGGAAGAATCTTCTAAGAAACTAACATTATCCACATTAATGATGTCTTCGGCGGTAGCCAAGTAAGCCTCTATTTCTTCTTGAGCCATAGCTACTTCACGTTCGTATTCTTCAGCTTGGGTATAATCTCCAACTACATGAAAACGCACTAAATAAATAACTCCAAAAATAATTGTAGCGTAAAAACTATATAACCACCAAGGCGGAAGCCTATTATCCAATTCTTTAATTCCATCGTAATCATGGTCTAAAATAATCTCGTGCTCTTCTTCAATTTCTTTAGACTTAGTCATACTTTGCATTAAGCTATCCCATTTTTCTTCAAGTTTAGATACTTTCGCTTGTTCTGAAGCATGATAACGCTCTTTACCTTCATCAGAAAGGGATTGGTATAAGACATTTCTTAAAGAAGCAATAGAAGCTTCAACTGCTATGGCAAAAATTAATACAATGCCAATAAACACTCCTGCAAAAGGATATTCTAAAACAGCCCATTGCCCGGGTTCTGTTTCCATTAAATATTCTGTACCTGCTACAGCAATTGCCACAAGCACAAATACTCTTAAATATGATGCGAATGATTTCATTGTTCTTTAGTATTTAAAGGTTCTTCATCGTTTAAAGGCATTTCACTCACATTTTTGATATAGTCTTTTTTGGCTGTAATCACCCACCAAAAAAGGATTACAAAAAAGCTAAAGAAAATAAGTAAGGAGAAGATGGGATATATTTCAATCCCTTCTATTCCTTCTAAATATTGTTTTGCAAATTTCATTGTGCTATGTTTTTAGTTAGAAGCTTGACTTGCTTCAGGTTCAACTATTTTAATATCAGTTCCTAATCGTTGAAGGTAAGCAATAAGTGCCGTGATTTCGCGATTTTTCATTTCAACAAACTCAAGTCCGTTTTCTTCTGCGTATTTCTTATCCGCTTCATAAGACTTCACAAAATCAGGGTCATTATACAAGTTTTGTTCAATTTGAGTTCCTTGTTCAAGCATGTTTTTCTGAACATTTTCAATATCTTCATCAGAATAAGGAACCCCTAATTTTACCATTGTTTTCAATTTAGCTTCAGTATTAGATTTATCTAATTCATTAGCAATAAGCCATTGATAAGCTGGCATAATTGAGCCAGAACTTGTGCTTTGCGGATCGTACATGTGGTTAAAGTGCCAGTTGTCTGAATACTTCCCACCTACTCTTAATAAATCCGGACCAGTTCTTTTACTTCCCCACAAGAAAGGACGGTCATATACATATTCACCACCTTTTGAATATTCGCCATAACGTTCAACTTCAGAACGGAAGGGCCTAATCATTTGTGAGTGACACCCCACACAACCTTCTCTAATATAAATATCTCTTCCTTCTAACTCTAAAGGAGTATAAGGCGTAACGCTAGTAATGGTGGGTACATTAGATTTCACTAATAAAGTAGGTATAATCTGCACAACTCCACCTATTAAAATAGCTATGGTTGCCAAAATTGTAAGTTGAACAGGTTTTCTTTCTAACCAAGAGTGAAAAGCTTCACCAGTTATTCTACCACTTTTAATCTTTTGAAGTGGTGCAGCTTCAGCCAATTCATCTTCTACGGTTGAACCTGACTTGATAGTCATTACAACATTATAAAGTAGCAAGAACATTCCTGAAATATATAGCGTACCTCCAATAGCTCTCATCCAATACATGGGCATAATTTCTGAAACGGTTTCCAAGAAGTTACCATACACTAATGTACCATCTGGATTAAAGTCTTTCCACATTAAAGCTTGAACAAATCCAGCTACGTACATTGGTAATGCATATAATACAATTCCTAAAGTACCTACCCAGAAGTGAGCATTAGCCAATGAAACTGAATGTAATTTAGTTTTAAACAACTTTGGAATTAAGAAGTAAATCATACCAAAGGTTAAGAATCCATTCCACGCTAAAGCTCCAACATGTACGTGAGCAATAATCCAATCTGTAAAATGTGCAATGGCATTTACATTTTTAAGCGAAAGCATTGGTCCTTCAAAAGTAGCCATACCATAGCCAGTAATAGCAACAACCATAAATTTAAGTACGGGACTTGTTCTTACTTTATCCCAGGCTCCTCTCAATGTTAAAAGACCATTAATCATTCCACCCCATGAGGGCATTATTAGCATAACTGAGAATGTTACCCCTAAGTTCTGTGCCCAATCTGGTAAAGCTGAATACAATAAATGGTGAGGACCTGCCCAGATATAGATAAAAATTAATGACCAAAAGTGAATAATTGATAATTTATAAGAGTAAACTGGACGGTTAGCTGCTTTTGGAACAAAATAATACATTAAACCTAAGAACGGAGTAGTTAAGAAAAAGGCTACTGCATTGTGTCCGTACCACCATTGCACTAAAGCATCCTGAACGCCTGCGTAAGCAGAATAAGATTTTAATGCTGTTACAGGTAAAGCCAACGAGTTAAAAATGTGTAACACTGCTACCGTTACAAAAGTGGCTAAATAGAACCAAATTGCAACATACAAGTGACGCTGCCTACGTTTAAGTATAGTTCCGATTAAATTCCACCCAAAAGCTACCCAAACTACTGCAATAGCTATATCAATAGGCCATTCTAGTTCAGCATACTCTTTTGAACTTGTAAACCCTAAAGGTAAAGTTATTGCGGCAGCAACAATAATTAACTGCCATCCCCAAAAATTAAGATTACTCAGTGCATCACTAAACATTCTTGCTTTAAGTAAACGCTGCGAAGAATAATAAACACCTGCAAAAATGGCGTTACCTACAAAGGCAAAAATAACAGCATTGGTATGTAAGGGTCTAAGACGCCCAAAGCTTAACCAAGAAATCCCATCAGTTACCTGCGGGAAAATAAACATAAAGGCTAAAAGTAGCCCAACAGCCATTCCAATAATCCCCCAAAATATAGTGGCGTAGAGGAACTTTTTCACGATTTTGTTGTCGTAATGAAATTGTTGTACTTCCATAAATATTACTTGTTTTGATCGTTTTGTTTTGAACCTTTAGAATCTTCTTTCACTAATTCATCATCAAAAAGCATTCTAACTGATGGTGTATAACTATCATCATACTGCCCATTTCTAACTGATAAGATAAATACCACTAAAAAAATTACAGCTACAATTATGCTTATTGCTAATAATCCGTAAATCACATTCATGAATTCTATTTTAATACAAAAGTATATGAGAAGAAAAGTTTAAAAAATGACCTTAATCATGTTTGTGAAGA
>SL_7KL_010_BRINEDRAFT_10001490_pt1 | contig 11205 bp, 9 predicted proteins | sample SodLak_010_BRINE_FD_10663 | JGI IMG/M metagenome (IMG submission 10663)
GGGCTCAACCCCGACGAGGCACGCGACGCGATGCTGGCGATGCAGGAGTTCGAAGCGCCCTACTACCAGGCGTTGAACGAGAAGCTGCTCGGTCAGCTCGTCACCCTCCACTTCGACGCGCACCACACAGACCCGGACCGGTTCCCCTACCCTGACATCTACGCGGTCGGCTCCACCCTCTCCAAACCGTTGAAGCAGGCGACCAAGGCGATGCGTGCCATGGTGCTCGAGGCGATGCCGGGGCGGACGGACGATGACTTCTCCTGGCTGAAAGATCCGGACCAGGACGTGGTCAAATCCGCCCCTGGCCTTGGCGCCCGGCTCACCTCGATGTACGAGACCGAAGCTGGCCGCACCACCCTCCGCCCCGGCCACACATCTCACCCGTCGCTAGATGTAACCGCGGGCGGCATCAGCTACGTGGGGGTGAACAGCCTGGGGCTGCCATCACTGTCGAAGATGGTGTCCACCGCGGTGCTGCTGCGCTTCGCCGCCTACGCCGGCTCGCGGTCCGGTTCGCGGGCTGTAGACGCGAAGAAACCCCGGTTCCTCATCATCGACGAGGCCAACTTCATCGACACCGGCGTGCTGCTCAACCTGATGTCCCGCTGCCGGTCCGCCGGCATCGCCGTGGTGCTCTGTTCCCAGAGCCCGCTCGACTTCGACGCGGGCGGCTCCCGGTTCAAGGAAGGGGCCGGGTTCGCCCAACTGGCGCAGAACACCAACGTGTCCATAATCATGGCCCAGGGCGACCGCCAAGCCGCCGAAGTGTGCGCCGACTACCTCGGCACGATGGACCGCGCCCAGGTCTCCCAACGGATGGTCGACGGGGAACTGGTGGAGGAGGGCACAGTCTCCAGCCGAGAGCAGCACAAAGTGTCCCCCCAGCAGCTCACCGAGCTGCGGACCGGGGAAGCGGTCGTGAAGGTGCGGGTCCCCGAACCGAAGCTGGCGTGGGTGAAGGTGGCGATGTTCAAACTGGCCGGACGGGGCAGCTGACCGTCACCGTCCCCGCAGGCCCGCCCCCGTCGAGGCGGGCGAGGGGCGCGCCGGTTTCCCGGTCAGCGCCGACCCACAGCAGTGGCACAGGCAAGGGGAGCAACGCTGCGGGGGGTGCGACCCCCCGGTCCCACCGCCACACCGGCACACCGACCTGCACGCTGGCGCCGGCGAACGTAAGGGGAAGGCGAACATGGTGGGTGGCGACCTCTACGTCCAGCAGCAGCTGCTCGGCGGTGACCTCCACCGCGCACGTCCCCCAGCGGGAGAACCGGTCGACGACCGCTTCGAGGCCGCCGTCCGGCGTTTCCCCCTGTTGCGCAACTCGCGCCCCTCCCGGCAACTCCGGCGTGACCTGCCACAGCTGCTCGGTGGCGGCGGTGAGGCCCTCCCGGTGTGCGACGGCGGCGAAGCGGGCACGCTGCTGGGCGAACCGGTGTGGTGTGACGCCGGGGAGGACCAAAGGCGAGGTGCCGAGCAGGTGGGTGCCGATCAGGAAACAGCCGCGGGGGGAGGGCAGGGCACGCACCCAGCCTGCCGGCCCGAGGTCCAAGTCAGGGAACACGTCGTCCGGGCCTGCCTGCGCCTTGGCGGCCTCTGCCGCCGCGACATACAGGTCAGGGCCGGCAGACCGATCCGACACCTGCAGCGGGTTACACGCCAGCGGCAACGCCGCGAACCACACGGCAGAAGGCTGCAACGTCCGGGGAAGGTCTGCGACCGCGGCACGCAGCTCGGCAGGGGTCGGCGGTGTTCGCATCGTCACTCCCGGGAGTAGCACTCGGGGGCACCGTAGCTGCGGGCCGGTCCGACGCCGGGGGACCGGGGCACTGGCGCAGACCGCCACCGCGGCACGATCACCGCTATGAGTCNAACATCTGCGCCGCTACCTGACCGCCTCTCGCCCTCCCGGGCGAAAGACTGGATGAACTGTCCCCGGAAGTTCTACTACAAGGCGGTGTTGCGGCTGCCCGACCCGCCCGGAATCGCCGCGCTACAGGGAACCGTCACCCACGAGATCCTCGAAGAGCTGCTCCAGCTCCCCCGAGAGGAGCGGACACCTGCGTGGGCCGAAAGCCAGGTCATCCCCCGCTGGCGTGACCACTACCGCCGCCACCTGGAACGGGGGCATCCGCACCTGGTCGCCATCCCCGGCTGGCTGCCAGACACGCTCCGCCCGCCCGGAGCGGAACAGGTGTCAACCGACCTGCCCGCCGAAGATGCGGTGCTCACCTCCATCTCCACGTTCTGCCACAACGCGTTCATCCTGGAACGTCTCACGAACTTCGACCCCTACGCCACCGAGCAGCGCTTCGACGTCAAGATCGGCAGCGTCCCGGTGCGTGGGGTCATCGACCGTCTCGACCAGATCGCCTCCGCCGGTCACGACTACCTGTTCATCAGCGACTACAAGACCGGGAAGCCGCACAATCCGCGCTACGCCGACCAGGCGTTCTTCGCGATGCGGGTGTATGCGCTGATGGTGCAAGAAGCGTTGGGCATCACCCCCTACCAGCTGCGACTGATCTACCTCAGCCGAGACGACACCGCCGAGGGCATCGCCACGATGGAGGTGACCGACCGGATGTTGGCAGACACACGCACCCAGCTCGACTCGATCTGGCGGGGGATCCGCACCGCGCACCGCAACGACCACTGGCCTCCGCGGGTCAACCCGCTCTGTGACTGGTGTGCGTTCCGAGACATCTGCCCCGCCTGGGCAGAAGAGGTTCCCGCGTTGGAGGAAGAGGCCGCCGTCAGCGGGGGTGACGATCGGCCCCGGTGATCACTGCCGCCACGCCAGTCACCGTCACCGTCCCCCGCGTCCCTCGGCAGCGAAGGCACTGATGCGCGACCGTCACCGTCTCCTCCAACTTCCCGCACAGGCGGTTCGGCCCCTGGCGAAACGATGGCGGGGTTTGACGCTGCTGGCGGTCGGTGGCGCGGTTGCTGTAAGCCTGCTGTCGGGACCCTACGCCCGCCACGTCGAAGCCAGATCGCACGTCGCTGACGTTGCTGCCGCCCTGGCAGAACTGGAGGCGGCCAACGCCGACCTGGAACAGCGTGTCGCACAGCTGCACGATAGCCGGTTCGTCGAGGTGGAAGCCCGCCGACATCTCGGGCTCGTCTACCCCGAGGAACAGCCGTATCTGCTGCACGCACCCCAGGGACCGCCCGACCCGCCCCTACGTGGCCGTCCGCCACAGGTGGACCGGTTCGACCTGGGGTTGCGCTGATGGAGGCGATCTGTGACATCTCGGCGCTCCGGCGGGCAGTAGCTGCTGCCGGGGAGGTCATCCCCCACAGCAGCGAATCGGCGCTGGCGGCCTACACCGCCCTGCTGCTACGGGCCCGTCCCGAACGTCTCGAAGTTATCGGTGCGGACGGCGAACTCGCCATCGGCATCCACATCCCGGCGACGGTCACAACCGCCGGCCAGCAGCCCCTGCCCTACCGTGCGTTCCAACGGTGGCTTGACGCCACCAGCGCCACCCAGGTTGCGGTGACACGCGAAACCGGCGGTGCGCTCCTCTCCGATCCGGACACGGGACACCAGACCCGGTTCCACCCGCCTGCGGTGACCGTCCCAGACCTCACCCTGCCGGCGCAGGAGCCGGTCGCTATCAGTGGTTATGGATTGCGTCGCGCGGCCCGGAACGTGCAACGTTCGGTCGGTACGGCGGATGCGGTCCAGCTCCGCTCCACAGACCTGGAGCTGGCGCTGGTGGCAACAGACAACCATCGCCTCACCCGGGTGGTGGTGCCAGGGTCCGGTTTCGGCCGCTTCGAAGGGCTCCTTCCCACCGCCGGCATCTCCCTGTTGGAACAGCATCCCCTCGAGGCGGTCGGCGACACCGGCGACGGGGCGCTGTGGTTCCACGGACAGGACCGCGTGCTGCGGGTCCCTCTAGTCGACCGGCCATTCCCCCTCGAGGCGGGGGAGCTGCTCGACCGGGCCGCGCCGGTGCGGTTGGAGCTGGACCGGGCCGACGCTGCGGTGGCGGTCGGNGAGTTGGGGGCGTTCGCCGGCGAAGACCCGGAGGAGCTGGTTCCGGTGCGGGGACGTGTCGAGGGGCGGACAGTGACCTTCTCTGTCGATCAGAGGGGTGTGGGGCGCGCAAGCCGGCAGCTGACCGCCGGGCAGGCCGACGGTGTGGACAGTCAACCACCCCTGCCGTTCGCGGTAAGCTGGCGGTTCCTCTCTGATGCGCTGGAGGTGCACACGGCTGACACGGTCACGTTGGAGCTGCAGGAGGGGGTAAAGCCGGTGGTGCTGCGTTCGGGAGGGCAGCTGCCGACCACAGTGGTGATATCTCCGGTGCTGCTATGACAGACGGATGTGGCGGCCACCGTCTGGTGGCCGCCACTGGGGTCAACGCTCGTTTTCGTCGGGGCTTGCCACCCATCGACGGAGAGGGCTTGCGGCGGCAACGTTCCGCAGCGTGGAGAGAACCGTCGGCGCTCCATGTAGTTCGCGACGGACTGCGCGGATCTCCCACGCGGCGGCCAGACCGACAGCTGCTGTGGCCCAGATCAGGGTCGCAAGGGCCCACACGGTCGCCCAGTGCACGCCGGAAGTGACCGACACGCCCGGTTCGAGCTGCAGGGTGTTCACCTCCGCGAAGGTCTGTAATGCCGGGAGCACCCCGTCCCGCCCGAAGGGAAGGCCGAAGGTGTCCATCGGCAGGCCGGTGGTGTTCGCCGCGGTGCGCGCCGCCCACAGGCCTGCGAGCAGCGGCATCCACCAGCGCAGCGTTTTCGTGGCCACCAGCAGCGTCACGGTGACGATGCCGACAGCGACGAGGATGTGGGTTTTGAACGGTTCGGTGTAGACCGAACACGGTTCCGCGGAACAGCGTGCCTGACCGGTCCACTGTGACCACAGGATCGGCCGGGTTGCCAGCCAGGCGGCGGCTGCCGCGAGCAGCAGCCCGATATAGCGCCAATGGGTTACCCGGTCCTGCTGCTGGGAAGTTGGCGGCCCGGACGTCTGGTCTGCTGGCTGGGCGGCGGCTGCCGCCGGGGCCGGGTCGGGGGTTAGGGAGCTGTCAGATTCGGTGGTGGCCTGCGGCGGCCGGTGCGGCAACAGTGGGTGCTGCGGCATCTCGCTCCTTGTCGTGTGGGTGCCGCCACCGTGGCTGCCGGGGGGCGGAAGCCAACGGTCTGCACCCCGAACGCCGCTGTCTGCTGTCGCCGCACGACTCCACAGGCCCTCCCTGACGCTGCAGGTGTGAGAGGCCCCCTGCTCCCGGCTTCGATGTGTGTCGGCGAGGGGCACGGGCGGGCTACACGCCTCCGCCGGGCAGGAGCCCGTGCCGTTGACCCATCGCTGCCGCAGAGAACACCTGGCCGGCTGCGCCCTCGCCTGGTGGGCGGGTCAGCAGCGTCAACGCGAACATCAGGTCCAACAGCCACGTCCCCACCTCGTTGTCCCCGATCGTGGGGGTGGCGGTGTGCAGGTCGGTGCGGAACGGGTCGGCGAGATAGTCGAGAAGCTCCCGGTAACCTTCCGCGAACCGGGGTGGTTCCCCAAGCACGTCAACGACTTCCTCCGGAAGTCGGTCACGGTCACCGTGTTCGGCCGCGAGGACGGCAACCACAACACAGACGACGGTAACCACGTCGGTCTTGGGGTGGTGTGCCAGTGCTGTGGTGATCGCTGTCAGGTCGCCAGGCATCTCCTTCGCGGCGACCGAGGTCCACGCTGCCAGGTCGTAGATCACATCTTCCATACCACACCTCCGCTGCCGACGGTGCGCGCCACACCGCAGCTGTCGGACATCAGGGCGCGCAAAACGCGCGCGTGATTGACCACACCGCAGGTGCGCGCACGGTGGAGGCCATGGCTACCTCCTCGAACCCGTCCCCCCGTGCCGCTACCGGATCGCGCGCCAGCGACGAGCTGTTCTCCACGCCGTTCGTGGCGTCCTGGATCGGCCAGGCCCGCCCTGGCGACCGGTTCACACCCGACCCGGCCCGCCGGGCGGCTGCCTGGAGCCATTGGGCCGCCTCGCAGCTGACCGAGATCAGCACCGGTGAGCGCACCTACCCGGCGTTCTGGCTTGACGGGTTGTTCTACGACCCGCACGGCACCGGCCCGAAGCTGCGCCCGCATCTCGAGATCGCCCGGGGCCGGCTGCGGAAACCAGATCCGTCTTTCCCCGACCGGCTCGCCCACGCCGGGAACGGTTTGGCGTTCGACTGGTGGGTGTATCCCGAAGTCACCGCCCTCCGCCGCAACGTGCTCACCACTTCCGCCGGTGACCCTTCGCCGTTGTTCGAGCTGCTCGCCACCATCCGCGGGGAGCTTGAAGCCGCTCTGGTGCAGCTCAACACGATGGTCGCCCCCCGGTTCCGTGAGATCGCGATGCTGCTCCAAACCGCCCCCGACGGCCTATCTACCGAAGCTGCAGGTGATTTCACCGGCGACGATGTTGCCCGCTACCTGCCTGCCGCAGCCACGTTGCAGCTCGAGGTGCGTTATGACGAGAAGCTTCGGGACCGCTCCGGTCCTCGCGCCTCCCGCCGGGTGGGGATCTGGCAGCTCCGCGGTCGGGACACTGCCGGTCAGCGGTTCCAGGCCGGTGTGGTCACCCCCCGCCTCACCCAGCGGTCCACACTGACAGACGAGCTGTTCCTCGCCGAACGTGAAGCGCCAGGTGCGCTCCTGGTCCGTGGCCTGGTGCTCCGCAGGCTGCTCGCCACACGGTTCCATGACCGGGCGGCAGCCGACCTCCAAGTCGGTGACCCTCCCGTCGCCGCAAGCCAGACGCCCACCCCCAAAGGCCCGCGTCCGTATCTACGGGCCGTCCCGGCCCAGCCGAACAAGCGGCTGCCGGAAGCGGGTGTGGACGCCGCCATCCGGTTCCTGACCACCTACCCCGACGAGGCCGACGCGTGGCGGCAGCTGCGGGAGTGGGCGGGGACCACCTACCGGCTCACCACCGCAGAGGCCGGCTTCAAGGCGGCACACCGCTCTGCACGCCGGGCGGTGGAACGGGCAGAAGATCCACACCGTGACGACATCGACGTGATCCTGCCTCTGGGGTGGGCGGACGGCAAACTGGTTCGGGTCACCTTCGCACGACCACCCACCTCGGACTAGCCGTCCCAACACCCCAGGTTCCGCCGGGCTCTGCCGGTATCTGGGGTGCTGGCACCGCGGCAACGTCGCCGCTGTCCGCAGGCTGCACCCCGCATTGCCGTCCGGGCGGCAGCGGCACCATCCGACCTATGGCTACCCAACAGACGCTCCTTGACCCACCCCCAGCCCCGGACCGGGCACCGGCCCCCGCCGCTGACCCGGGCCGGGTCGTCAACGTGCTGTGTGACAAAGCTGGGCGGATCGGCCCGCTGAGCTATCTCGCCCCTGACGGGCAGGTCCCTGCCGTGGGTGTGGCGGTAGAGGTGCCATTCGGGAAGACGACGAAAGTCGGGATGGTGCTCGGGCCGGGCGACCCGGACAAAGCGACCCGGACGATCTGTGGCGTCTATGGCCAGCGCACCACCGCAGCCGACATCGCCCACGCTCAGCGGGTTGCCCAGCGGCACTACACCAGCTTCGAGCAGGTTGCCCCCCGGCTTGCGCCCCCGTCCGGGAAGGGGGCCGCGCCATCACGTCCCGGGCCGGTGAAACTCACCCCGAAAGTCGCCGACGGCGACACCCCGGCCGGATGGGATCCCGGCAGCACACCGCATCGGCGCTATCTGCTTCGGGCGCCGCTGGTCGCCGCCTCGGAGCTTGCAGCGAGAGAAGCGGCCCGGATCGTTGACGCCACCGGCGGTCAGGTGCTGATCCTCTGCCCGTCTGCCGCGCTGGTGTCCGCCACGTTGAAACTGTTCGACTCCGGCGCTTGCCGTCTGGACAGGAAAGCGGACCTTGGCGCCTGGAGCGGGTTCCTTGCAGGCACCGTCCCCGTCGGGATCGGGGCCCGGACCGCCGCTCTCTACGCCGCCGGCCAGCTGGGCGGCATCGTCGTCGTCGAGGAAGACCACCCCGGCCATCAGGAGCAGTCCGCGCCCTACACCCATGCCCGTGACCTGGCCATCTCCCGCACCTGGGCTGCAGACGCACACCTCTCCCTCATCGGGATGCGTCCCACTCCTGCAGCTCTGGGCACCAAAACCCGGGTCCAGCAGGTTGGCGGCAGTGACGATTGGCCGACGATGACGCTACTGGACCGCGCAGACCTTCCCCCCGAGCAGCGCACCTTGCCCTCCGAGATCATCACCCGGGTCCGGGACGCCGACGCACAGGGCAAACCGGCCACCGTCATCGTCGAACGGCTGCCCTCCTTCCGCCGCTGCGGCCGCTGCTCGAACGTGCGGACCTGCGACACGTGCGAGGACACAGGAGCTGCACAGTCGGTCTGCCCCCATGACCTGGGCCCATGCGCAACGTGTGGCGACACCCGGGTGTGGGTTGCTGGCTGGGACGAGGCACGCACGTCCCAGGCGTTCCAGCGGCTGCGGGCCGAGGTCAAGACCGCGACGTTCCCACAGCTCGCCCGCCGAACACGCGCCGGGCTGGTGACCTGCATCGACATCGACCGGGCATTGAACCGGCCCGGGTTCGACCCGGACGCGGTTGCTGCACCGATGCTGCTGGCCGCAGCGCAGGCAGCTGGCAGAGGAGGGGAGCTGCTGGTCGCCACCAACGAGCCGGACCATCCGCTCCTCACGGAACTGTTCGAACAACAGGACCAGCTCGCCGGTGCGAAACGGGCATGGGCCGCCGCACATGACAACCGCCTTCCTCCCTTCTCCACCCTGGTCACCGTCCGGCTCGGTGGCGCAACACGGCCCGACACCCGCAGCTGGCCGGGCCGGGTCGTCGGACCCAAGCCGGTAGGAGGGGAGTGGGAAGCGCTCGTGCTGCTCGAGCCCGGCGAGGAGGAGACCTTCGCGCCGGTCGTTGCCCGTCTCCGTGCCTCCGGCAGGGTCCGGATCGAAGTGACATAACCGGCAGCGGCAGCACGGAGGCGGCAGCTACAGCTGCCGCCTCCGAAGCGTCTCAAGCTGCGTTCACAGCACGTTCCAGCACCACGGCCCGGAACCGTTCCGGCACGTCGGTGTGCGGCGCGGCTGCCAGCCAGTCCTGCTCTGCTGTGCGGAGCAGCTCACCGACCCAGGGGCCAGCCGTTCGGCCCGCTGCTGCCAGCAGGTCTGCACCGTCGATCGGCAGTGGTGCGCGCCAGCGGTCTGCTGCCGCACGTGCCGCCTGGAGCGCAGCAGCCGGTTCTGAAGCCAGCAGCGGCGCGGCCGCATCCAGCACCCTGTCAGGGTGTGCCCGGACTGCGGCCCGTGCAGCCACCGCATCGGCGTCCGCAACCTGTGCCGCGACCGTGAGCGCTTGCCGCACCAGCTTCTGGTCCGACACCGGCATCCCCAGTTCTGCTGGGAGCTGTGGGCTGATCGTTGACGCCAGCCACACCAGGCGGCTGGGCCGGTCCGGCAGCGGTGGCGGCTGGAGTGCGGCGGGGGCGCCCGGAAGGACGTCGCCGAGGACGTGAAGCCGTCGCATCAGCGCGACCGCGTGGGGCAGCACGTCCGCGTCCGGGTGGGCGAGCACCTTGTCCAGTTCAGCGAGTTTCCGTTCCCGGGACACGACATCCAGCGCCTGCCGAGCCTTGGCGGCTGCGGCCAGCAGCGCATCGTCGAGAGTCAGGCGCAAGGTGGCGGCGAACCGCCACGCGCGGTGGATCCGGAGTGGATCGTCGCGGAAACTGATCGCCGCGGTCTGCGGCGTGGTGAGCACACTGTGGGACAGGTGCGCACGTCCGCCGAACGGGTCGATGAGGTCCAGGTCTCCGGCGAGGGGGACCGCCATCGCGTTGATGGTGAAGTCCCTGCGGGATAGGTCCTCAGTGATGTCGGTAGTCGTAGAGACCACCGGCCGGCGACTCCCGGGGGTGTATCTGTCGCTGCGGAACGTCGCCACATCGACCTCCTCACCGGAGGAGGCGATCTTGACGACACCGTATGCGGCGCCGACCAGGTTGACCGTCCCCAGCCCGTCAGCGGCGTCGGCGATCTTCTCGGGGGTGGCAGCGGTAGCTACATCGAGATCGGCGGTTGGGCGGCCCAGCAGGGTGTCGCGGACCGGGCCGCCAACCACGAACAGCGGTGTTCCTTGGTTGGCAAGCCGGGTTGCGAGCGGCCCGAGCACCGGGTGCCGTTCGCATCTGGCACGCAGACCGTCCAGCGGTTCACAGAACATGGGAACCTCTCTTGTTGGGTGGAACCACTCGTGTCGGCCCTGCCGGAGAACCAACCCTTTGCTCGTCTGACGGTGCCGTCACAGTGGAGATGTCGAGCGAGACAATGAGAGACATTTCAGACCGGTGCAGGGGTTCCTCGACTCCTCTTCCTGCACCGACGCGGCGCCGCCCTCACGGTTGCCGCAGCGAGGCTCCAGCAGCCAGGTTCGCCGCCACGTCCTCCTGCGTGGCCGTTGCGCCGGCTCCTCGGAGCCCGCTGCTGTTGAGACTCACCGGCCGGGCAGACATCTGCCCGGCCGGTTCCGTCTGCCTCTGCCGCCACCTCCACCTGCGTGACGGTGACCAGACCTCGGCACCGTTCCCGCCCTTGCCATCTGCCCGGCCGCGCCGACGGTCCACATCCCCCAAACAGGGGAGGTCAGATGGAAACCGATCCACGTTCCCGAAGGAGATCCTGTTGCCTGCACGTGTCAAGACCCCCACACCGATCCACGTCGCCCCGAACGCGGGGCCGTTCAAGCCCTCCTATCCCGACAACGGGTTGGAGGTGCCCAGACGGTTCACCTCCGAAGGCGCCGACCCGTTCGACGGGTTGGCGTTCACCACGACTGATGTGAAGATCACCGACGCGACCGGGGCGACCATCACCTCGATGGATGGGGTGGAGGTGCCGGCAAGTTGGAGTCCGCTTGCCGCCAAGATCCTCGCCTCCAAGTACCTCCGTAAGGCAGGGGTGCCCCAGTATGACGCCGCGGGGGAACCGATCGTCGATGACGATGGCAACCCGGTGACCGGGCCGGAGACCTCTGCGAAGCAGGCGGTGCTGCGTATCGCGAACGCCTTCACCCTCTACGGGCAGCGGGCCGGCTATTTCCGCTCCCAGAAGGACGCCCTCGCCTACCGTGACGAGCTCGCCTACATGATGATGGCCCAGGTCGGTGCGAACAACTCGCCGGTCTGGTTCAACGTCGGGCTGCACGAGGCC
>SL_7KL_010_BRINEDRAFT_10001492_pt1 | contig 11195 bp, 10 predicted proteins | sample SodLak_010_BRINE_FD_10663 | JGI IMG/M metagenome (IMG submission 10663)
GGAGCCGGCGGCTCGGGCGCAGACGCAGATCTGCGGCAGCGGCGGCATGCGTCGCGAGCGGGAGCGGCAGGTTGCCGGGTCGGCGGGGCGCAGTCATGGGGTCATCCCTCGTCTTGCGGTCAGGCGGCGCCTTGGTTACGGATGCGGTCGACATTTAACACCGACACGTTAATGGTTTGGTTAACGATTTCATACGCGTGTCAAGTCACGAATCCGCAAGACCGCCCTGATCCGCAAGATCGCCCTGATCCGCCGGGCGCAGCCGGGGGCGGGCCGCTTGCGACCGTGACCATTGCCGGGAGTTGAACCAGATGGCGAAACCGCCGATTCCGAATCGCCCCGCAGCCGCGCCCGACCCGGCACGGACCGGGGCGGCCACCGGTGACGTGCCGGTCACGGCCGCTTCGCGCGGTACCGGGCGCCACGGCGTCTTCACGGCTTTCGGCCTCGCCGCCGAGACGCAGCCGCTTTCGCCCGGGCTTTATGTCGTTGCGACTCCGATCGGCAATCTCGAGGACATTTCGCTGCGCGCCTTGCGCATTCTCGCCGCCGCGAACGCGATTCTCGCCGAGGATACGCGCATCACCCGGCGGCTGCTGGCGCATTACGGCATCACCACACCGCTCGTCGCCTATCACGAGCATTCCGCCGAAGCCGTGCGCACGCGCATGGTCGCGCGTTTGCAGGCGGGGGAGGCGCTCGCGCTCGTCTCCGATGCGGGCACGCCGCTCGTCTCCGATCCCGGCTACAAGCTCGTCCAGGCCGCCATCGCGGAAGGCTTGCCGGTCACGCCGATACCGGGCCCGTCCTCGGTACTCACCGCGCTGGTCGTCTCGGGTCTGCCGAGCGACCGCTTCTTCTTCGAAGGGTTCCTGCCTTCGAAATCCGGTGCGCGCTGCAACCGTCTGGCGGCGCTTGCGACGATTCCGGGCACGCTGATGCTGTTCGAATCAGCACAGCGCCTGCCTGCCATGCTCGCGGATGCGGCGCAGATGCTCGGCCCGCGTCCGGCGGTCGTGGCGCGCGAACTGACCAAGATGTTCGAGACGGTACGCCGGGGCAGCCTCGCGGAGCTCGCGGAGCAATTCGCGGAAGAAGGCCCGCCCAGGGGCGAGATCGTGGTGCTGATCGGCGAGGCGGCGGAGGAAGACCGGCGCGCCGATGCGATGGGCGATCTCGACACCGCCCTGGGCGACGCGCTCGCCTCGCACAGCGTCAAGGATGCCTCCGCGATCGTGGCGGCGCGGCTCGGCCTGCCCAAACGCGAAGTCTATGCCCGCGCCATCGCGCTTGCGCGCGGCACATCGGGGGACGGCGCCTGATGCGCAGCGAGCGGCAAGGCGGGCCTGATGCCGATGACGGGCAGAGCACGCAGATCGGGCAGGGTGCCACGCGCAAACGCAAGCGCCGCCGGGCATTGTTGCGGGGGCATCTCGCCGAATGGCTGGCGATGGGGTTTCTGATCTGCAAGGGCTACCGCCCGCTCGAACGCCGTTTCGCGGCTGCGGGCGGCGAGATCGATCTGATCATGAAGCGCGGCGGCACGGTGATCTTCGTCGAGGTGAAGGCGCGCGCGCGGCTCGATCTGGCGCAGGCCGCGATCGGCGCGCGCAAGCACAGGCTGTTCAACCGCGCTGTGCGTGCCTGGCGCGCCCGCAACCCCTGGAGCACCGGCTTCACCCTGCGCGCCGATGCCGTCTACGTCACCCCGTCCGCCCTGCCGCATCACGATATCGATGCCTTCGCCATCGCGGATTGATGCGCCGACGGAAGCCGGTCGCGAATTTTTCAGGCAACCCGCGCGCCGACCCTTGCGCTTGGCTGGCCATGCGGTATACACCGCAGCGCAGATCGGACACGCCACCGCAATGGTGGCGTCAATGTCCCGCCGGAGGGGTGGCCGAGTGGTTTAAGGCGCACGCCTGGAACGCGTGTATACGGGAAACCGTATCGAGGGTTCGAATCCCTCTCCCTCCGCCAGCACAACTGAACTTTCCCCAACTTACTGTTTTTTCAATATTGTCTTGAATACTCAGTATGACTCTCCCCATAGGTCGAGAGCGGTCCGGGTTTCCCAAGTAGTCAGCAATGGCAGGGGTGGTGTTTTAGTTCCAGGTTTGATCCGGATTGTGTGGACCGCGTCGCATTCACTTAGAGAATCAGTCTGTGGGCGGAAGCTGCAGGGAGACCCATTCTTCAACCAGGAGACTGAAGAGCAGCAAATCTCTCAAGGTTGCCGACGCTCCGGCTACCGGCGGCTGTTCGTCCTGTTGCGCGGCGAAGGGGAGCATCGGGGATCAACCGGATCTACCGCATATACCGGGAAGAAGGGCTGACCGTGCGCAAGCGCCGGGCGCGTTGCAGGGCTGTCGGAACCCGGGCGCCGATCCTCGTGGATGCGAAAGCGAACGCCCGCTGGTCGCTCGACTTCGTGCACGACCAGTTCGCCTGCGGGCGGAGATTCCGCGTACTCAACATCGTTGATGACGTGACGCGCGAATGCCTGGCGGCCGTCCCGGACACCTCGATCTCGGGCCGGCGCGTGGCGCGCGAACTGACCGACCTGATCAGGAGGCGTGGCAAGCCCGGCATGATCGTGGCGGATCACGGCACCGGGTTCACCTCGAACGCGATCCTTGCCGGGGCGAAGGATGCGGGCGTCGATCAGCGTATCAGAAACGGCGGAGACTCCAGTCGCTACCGGATGAAGCTTCCGGCGCAGGTCAGTCCAATGGACATCTGGTTGGTTCAGCCCACCAGCACACCCATCGAGATTGCTCGGGAGATCATGCCGGGAATGAGGGTGGTGGAGTGGAATCTGGGATCAGGATCATCACCGCAAACGAGGATCGAACAAGCGAGTAAAGCCATCGCTTGTTTCCTTCGCGAGTTGCCACCCGAGACCACCGAGGTCAGCATCAGGCCGATCAAGCGGTCACTCGGACTTGGCATCCTCGGGAATACTTCGTTCCAGACAGCACGAGACCGCGCTTGTGCGAGGACTGGGTGGATCGCGCGAGGCAGATCCCTTGCTAGCCCAACTTAATGCTCACCTTTCTACATTAAGGCCGCGGCTGGGAAAAATGGGCATTAAATCAAGGGGTGGGTCCGGAGCTCGGGAAAGCGGTGCGGAGCGGTCGATCAATGCCGTCCGGGTCCACCTACCTCCGCTGACCCCCGCACCTCCCGCATGGCGCGATCGAAGAAATAACGGGTGGGCTGTTCCCGGGCCTTAGGATCGCTGAACACGATGTTGCGGAGGTCATTGTCGCGGTGGAACGTCGTTATCGCGCCTCGAAAAATGCTTGAGCTTCCAATTATGTCAAGGTTTAGAGACTTTGCGTTGGGGTTTGGGATCTGCCGACGCTCCTAGTCTGTTATGGTGCGATTGTTCTGGATCAATGCGCCGGGGCGCAAGTCAACCGATAAGGTATCGTATGGGCCATGTCCTCGCCAAATGCCGGATCATAAGGGCCATCGCGGTTCTCGCGCTGGCGGCTCTCGCCGTGGTGGCCGTGGCGGGCATCCCGGCGATGAATCATGCGCCCGTCGCTCAGGCGCAGACGATGGTCGATCAACACGAACACCATGATCATGATTTGACCGGCGTCCCCGGTCACGGCGGCCTGCATCAGCCGACGATCCATTCCGACCTGGCGCATTGCTGTCATGACGAGGGCGGGGAGTCCGATTGCGCCTCGATCTGCGCGGCCATGGCCGGCTGCCCCATGCAGATCATGCCCGGTGAGGGAATGATCGATATCGTCACGAGCGATACCGGCCCCATCTCCGGCAAAGCTGCTTTCCACGCCGCAATTTCAGTCATCCCGTCTACGCCTCCACCAAAAGCCCGGATCTGAGTCCCCTGCCCGTTCAGGGCCGAAGAAGACCCGATCCGTTCCGCAAGGAACACGCTTTTTGATGGAGACAGACGATGAAACGCGAAATGCTTGCGCTCGCCCTCGCAGCCGGCTTGACGACGATGATTTCCGCACCTGCCCTGGCGCAGAGCCAGGGGCACGGCCTGCATGGTCAACACGGCCAGCATGTTCAGCATGACCAGAATGCCGGCGATGCCGCGCAAACCGCGCCGGGCGGCCAACCCATGGGGATGGATTGCCCCATGATGCCTGGCCCCATGATGGGGCCCGGGATGCAGGGCGGCATGATGCCGATGCATCAGATGATGCAGGGGCAAGCCCATACCGGTGCGGGTCATGCCGGTGCGGCTGCCGCCGATCTCGACATGAGCGCCTCCTCGATCGCCTTCCGGGCGGTGAACGAGGCGATGCATCACGGCATGGATATCGCGATGACGGGTGATGCCGATGTCGATTTCGTGCGCGGCATGATCGCCCATCACGTGGGAGCCGTGAACATGGCTCGGATCGTGCAGATATTCGGCTCGGATTCCGAGATCGCGGCGCTCGCCGAGGAGATCATCGAGGCGCAGGAAGCCGAGATCGCGATGATGCGTGAATGGCTGGACCGCAACGCCCCCGATCACGCCGAGTGAAGCGTCGTTCCGTCGGCATCGCCCGAAAGGCATGCCGGCGGGGCTCCTGCGCATGATCTCGAACCCGAAGACAAGGATCACCGTCATGAATCGACGCCGTTTTCTCATCGGAAGCGGGGCTGCGCTCGCACTGATCACAGCGCCTGCGATGGCAAGCCCCCAACCCGACACCATGATCGTCCATTATGACCCCGGCTGCGGCTGCTGCGGTGCCTGGGTCACCCATATCCGCGAGGCCGGCTTCACCGTCGAGACCCGCGCCACACGATACATGAACCGGCTCAAGGATGATCTCGGCATCCCGCCCGAACTCTCCTCCTGCCACACGGCGGAGATCGGGGGCTATCTCATCGAGGGTCATGTACCCGCCGATGCGGTGACGCGGCTCTTGCGTGAGCGGCCCGAGGCCACGGGGATCAGCGTTCCCGGCATGCCGATCGGCTCACCCGGCATGGAAGTGCCGGGCATGGAAGATGATCTCTACGAGGTCGTGCTCTTCGATGCGGGCAAGACCGCTTCCTTCGCCCGCTATCGCGGCAAGGTCCTGATCGGCGAACAGGAGCAGGCACGATGATGATGGATGGCGCCATGCATGGCGGCGGTGCCTTCTGGGGCATGGGGATCAGCATGGGGATCATCTGGATCCTCGTCATCGTGCTGCTCGGCCTCGGGATCGCGGCCCTGATCAAATATCTGCGCAACTGAGCGCGAAAAGCACACCTGCTGCATGGACGACTTGCGGGCCAAAACGTGCAGCAGGACCGTTCACACGACCATCCCTGCTGTTGTTATGCGCAGCGGTCCGGTCGGAAAACCGGCGGAATCCACCTTCCGCAAGGGAGAGACCATGTCTGGCGAAACGAAAACCGCACAGGCCAACGAGAAATCCGTTTCCAGCGTGAGCCTGACCATACCCGGCATGGGCAGCGACCATTGTGCGGGTATCGTGCGCACCTCGCTCGAACGGCTCGATGGTGTCGGCGAAATAAGGACCAGCATCGCCGCCCATCGCGCCCGCGTGGCGTTCGATCCGGCCCGTCTCACGCCCGGCGATCTGAAATCGGCCGTCGAGCGGGCGGGTTATGAGGTCGAGGATGTCAAAGGCGCGGGCGGCGCAGGAGAAGTTCGGCTGACGGTCCCCGGAATGGGCAGCGATCACTGCGCCGGCATCGTGTCGGAATCGATCCGTCGCCTGCCGGGGATCGGGAAGCTCGATACCAGCATCAGCAACCATCGCGTCCGGGTCTCCTTTGATGCCGGGAAAACCGATGCGCAGGCGATCCGCAAGGCGGTCGAACGCGCAGGCTACGAGGTGGATGCGCTCGAGGAGGGACAGGATTCCGATCAGGATCGCGACAGCGCCTCGGAGGAGCGCCATCTCGCACGGGCCTGGAAACGGCTCTGGATCGCGGCTGTTCCCACGACGCTGATCATGGTGCTGATGGGACCGCACATGTTCTGGCAGCCCGTCCCGGGCTATCTGGCGATCATCGCGGTGCTGGCCTTTCCCGTCGTCTTACTCTTTGGCGGATGGGCCACCCATGTCTCGGCCTGGCGATCACTGACCAATCGCACGGCGAACATGGACGTGCTGATCTCGATGGGCAGCCTGCCGCCCTATCTGATCGGCCTTGCGGGTTTCGTCTGGCCGATGACCTCGTTCATCGAGATGGCGGCCACGATCATGACCTTCCATCTCGTCGGACGCTATCTGGAGACCCGCGCCAAGGGCCGGGCCAGCGAGGCCATCAAGCGGCTGATCACCATGGGCGCCAAGACCGCCTCCGTCCTGCGCGACGGCGAAGAGGTCGAGGTGCCCGTGGCCGAGCTGCAGCGGGGGGACGTCATGGTGGTGCGTCCNGGCGCCAAGGTGCCCACGGATGGTGAGATCATCGACGGTAACAGTCATCTGGACGAATCCATCGCCACCGGNGAATCCGTCCCCGTCGAGAAGGGCAAGGGCGACGCGGTNATCGGCGCCACNATCAACAAGGAGGGCGTCCTGAAGGTGCGCGCCACGCGNGTCGGGGCCGATACCTTCCTGAGCCAGGTCATCAAGCTCGTCGAGGAGGCACAGAGTTCGAAGGTGCCGATCCAGGAACTGGCTGACCGGCTGACCGGGTATTTCGTGCCGGCGGTTCTGGTCATTGCGCTCGTGACCTTCGGTGTCTGGCTCGCCTTCGCCGACACGTTGCGGCCGGTTCTCGAATGGGGCGCGGGCTTCCTGCCCTGGGTCGATCCGCAGATCTCACCGCTGATGGGTGCCATTCTTGCCATGATCGCGGTTCTGGTCATCGCCTGCCCCTGCGCATTGGGACTGGCAACACCCACCGCCCTGATGGTCGGCTCGGGAATGGGCGCCGAGCGCGGCGTTCTGATCCGCTCCGGCGAGGCGATCCAGGCCCTCAAGGACATCAAGGTCGTGGTGCTCGACAAGACCGGCACGATCACGAAAGGCAAGCCCGAGCTCACCGATGTCGTGGCAATCGAGGCGTTCGACGAGGAGAATATGCTTCGCGCCGCAGCCGCCGTCGAGGCGGGTTCAGAACATCCGCTGGCACAGGCCGTCGTCACCGGAGCCCGCAACCGGGAAATCGACGTGCCCGAGGTCACGCAGTTCAAGGCACTCACCGCACGCGGCGTACAAGGGGATCTCGACGGCAAGACCGTGCGGGTCGGCAGCAGGCGCTTGCTCGAAGAGGCCGGGATATCGCTCGGCGATCTCGATGCGCGGCTCGCCGAACTCGAAACCGAAGGCAAGACCGCGATGCTCGTCGCCATCGGCGAGGAAGCCGCCGGTCTCGTCGCCGTGGCCGATACGATCAAGGAGGATTCGAAAGCCGCGATTGCAAAGATGCATGAGCTCGGCATCCATGTCGTCATGGTGACGGGCGACAACGAGCGCACCGCCCGCCACGTCGCCAGACAGGTCGGGCTCGACGAGGTGAAGGCCGGCGTGCTCCCCGAGGGCAAGGTCGAGGCGATCCGGGAACTGCAACGCGAGCACGGCGATCACGTCGCCATGGTCGGAGACGGGATCAACGACGCGCCGGCACTCAAGCAGGCCAATATCGGCATCGCCATCGGCGCGGGGGCGGATGTGGCGATCGAGGCTGCCGACGTGACGCTCGTGACCGGCGAGCTGACCAAGGTCGTCGAGGCGATCCGGCTGTCGAAAGCGACATTCCGCAAGATCGTCCAGAACCTGTTCTGGGCCTGGTTCTACAACCTCGCGGCCATTCCCGTTGCCGCTCTGGGCCTGCTGCATCCGATGATCGGCGTCATCGCCATGACCGCGAGCTCGCTCTCGGTGATCGGCAATTCGCTTCTGCTCAAACGTGCGAAGCTCGGGGTGGAGCAATCATGACGCGGAGCAATCCGGATCGGTCGATTCGCCTGTTGCTTTCGCTGGCGACAACGATGGCTGCCGGGCTCGTGGGATTGACCGTGCACAGCATCCTGATGCTGGTGAAGGATGCCTTCGCTATCTTGCCGGGATTTCGGCCCTATGAGGATTTTCAACGTCTTCTGGGCGGCTGGACCGGCGACAGCCTCGGGAGCATTCTGCCCTATCTGACCGGCGCGATGATCTGGGGCTTCCTCTATGCCCGGCTGCATGAGCACCTTCCCGGCCGACTTTTCTGGACGAAGGGGCTCGCCTTCGCCGTCATCGCCTGGGCCGCCATGACGACGGGCTTCTTCCTGCTCGCAGGCCACGGCCTTCTTGGTCTGGGACTGGGTTACGGCCTGTGGCCCGCGGCATTGATGTTTCCGATGCTGGCAGCCTTCAGTCTCGCTCTGAGCTTTTCCCATACCCGCCTGCGGGCGGATGACGAACGGCGAAGTCGGATTGAACCGGCTGCCCGCAAACATGGTGCCGCCGAGCATGATTCATAGCCGTCGGATGCTTGACCTTCCCATCATTGGAACCCGCACAGGGGCAGGATCTGTGCTTCTCACCGTCTGACAAGGAGCCTCGCATACAGAACTTCAATCTCCACACCATGACTTGCGGCCATTGCGAAAAGAAAGCCCGGGAGAGGCCAGCCGATGCCCTGAAGGCCCAAGGGTACGAAAGCCGCTGATGATTCCAAATACGTCAGGGCATTTTCAGTGCCTGGACTGCATCGCCGCCTCGGCAAGACACGAGACCCGCGAATTCATGACGAGCGCCCGCATCACGACAATCCTGCACGTCTTGCTCGCCCTCGCCGTCATACATCAACTCGCGACCTCGCTGTTCTTCGATCCGAGGCAGTACAGCTTCGGAATCACCCTGCTTTGGACACATGATCGCGTTGGACTGGCAACAGGTGTGCTGCTTGGCCTGTTCTGGGTCTGGTCAATCGTCCGGCGTAACGGGCCCGGGCTCTTCAGCTTCTTCCCCTGGCTCTTTCCACGCCGGATAAAGCATGTCGGCGCTGATGCATGGGACCTTGCTCGTCGCCTGATACATTTCAGGGCAATACCGGAGGGACGTCTTGGGATCTCGCGGCGACCGTCCAGGGAGCGGGCCTCATCATCGCGTCGATTCTGGCGCTGAGTGGAGCGCATTTGCACTTCTACGCACGGCCCACCCTGATCCCTCCGAATGACATCCGCCGGGCCCTGACGATTCATCTGGCAGCCGCAGATCTCATGTGGCTTTGATGAATTGAGGCAGCTGAATCAGCCGAACGGTCGTGCGCGGTCCTGCCCAATGCAGGAAATCATTGAGGACAGAGCGCCTTTGAAACTCCGTTCCCTCGGTGCATCCGTCGCGCTCTCGGGTCCAGCGATCGAACGCATCGCAAACGAGGTCGTCGTCGCCCAAAGCGCCGCGTAGAATTGATCGGCTTTGAGCTCGCCGTCGAAATCCCTGATCTGGGAAGCCTCGTCAATGATGAGCACCTTGACGAACTCGCTGCGTGGAACCGGCTTGCCTTCTGGCCCGAGAACAGGCGTATCATCAGCTCGCTCAAGCTCGGTACGGCGCTCACGCGCCCGGAACATCAGCCGGTGCCCCGGGTCGACCTTCGTTCGCTTCGCTTCGGCAATCAGGGCTTTGAACTAGGCGACATATCGATGCTTCCGCTCCTGCGCTTGCGACAGGCTATCGGTTCGCAACGATCGGAGAAAACGGGGCTTTCCGAGAACACTGCGGAGGTGCTTGGGAGCCTCAATGACGACATACCAGGAATTGCGATGCTTCTGGAGATACTTTTGATCGGCCATGGCAAAACCACACACGTTTGTGTCGAAAAACGCAGGAAACGCAAGCCTTTGAGCTGAATCTTGCACAACCGAAAAAGGGTCTCTCTACCTCCGCCAGATCACCCCTGAGCCAGATCGGTGCAACCCTGATCTTTGCCGGGAATGAACACGCGTGAAATCCCGCCAGCGCCTTCTCGGTTCGGATGCGCCGGCAGCACGGATGCGGGTCTCCCTTGCGGGAAGACCGGCCTCGCCGGCGCTGGCATGATGGTGCAGGGGATTGCCGAGCAGCATCACGGCAGCGTCACGCGCGCCGCTCGTGCAAATGGTCGTCAGTGCCGGTGCGTCAGCCGATGCGTTCGAGGAAGGAAGCGATCAGCTTGGCGCGTGGGGCGATCGAGGAGATCAGGGCGTATTCCTGGAGGGTGTGGGCGCCGTCGCCGTCGATGCCGAGGCCGTCAAGGGTGGGGACGCCGAAGATGGCGGTGAAATTGCCGTCGGAACCGCCGCCGGTGCGCGGGCATTCCTGCACGTCGAGGCCGATCTCCTTGCCGATCTCCTGCGCGAGCGCGAAGATCTGCGCGACCTCCTGCGTGCGCTCGAAGGGCGGGCGGTTCATGCCGCCGGTGACGGTGACCTTGAAATCTGCGGCGAGCGGCACGAGCCCCATGATCTTCGCGGCGAATTCCTCGCCGTCAGCCACGGTGGCGACGCGCAGATCGATGGAGAAGCGGCAATGCTGCGGCACGGTGTTCATGGCCGTGCCGCCATTGATCAGCCCCACCGTCGTGGTGACGCCGCGCTCGTAATCGGTCATCGCCTCGATCACCGCGATCTGGCGTGCGGCCTCGTGGATGGCGTTGCGGCCTTCCGCGTGTTTCGAGCCCGAATGCGCCGGACGGCCCTCGATATGCACGTCGAAACGGCCGACACCCTTGCGCGAGGTGACGACGCGTCCGCCGTCGCGGGCCGGTTCGGTGACGAGCACCGCCTCGGCATGGCGCCCGAGCTCCTCGATCAGCCCGCGCGTCGTGAGCGAGCCGATCTCCTCGTCGGGCGTGAAGAGGAAGGTCAGCGGGCGCTTCGCCGTTCCGCGCCGGGCCACTTCCATGAAGGCTTCGAGCGCGAGATAGGCGCCGCCCTTCATGTCGTAGATACCCGGCCCGTAGAGCCGATCGCCCTCGCGGCGCACGGGATTGTCCTTCTCCGCCGTGCCGATCGGATGCACCGTGTCGAGATGCGACAGGACGAGGATCGGCTTCTCGTTGGTCTGCGGCCCCGCACGCAGGATGACGCTGTCGCCGAGCCCGTCGCGCCCCGGCACGCGCTCGACCGAGGCGATGCTCTCGTCGATGCCCGATACCAGCATATCCATCATCGCATTGACGGCATTGGCATTGCGCGTCGGGCTCTCCACCCGCACCCATTCGCTGAGCCGCTCGACCATGCGGGCGATACGGGCCTCGTCATCGAAGGCGTTGACGGC
>SL_7KL_010_BRINEDRAFT_10001494_pt1 | contig 11182 bp, 8 predicted proteins | sample SodLak_010_BRINE_FD_10663 | JGI IMG/M metagenome (IMG submission 10663)
TTCAGGAAGGTGCCGTCGGATTCGTCGGCCTCGACCACCATCCAGTCGCCCTTGCCCATGCGGGCATTGGTGCCATAGGCGTTGATGATGCCGCCATTGATCACCGTCGGATCGAAATTCCCGCCCTCGAGCAGGGTGGCGACGATGGAGGTCGTCGTGGTCTTGCCGTGGGTGCCGGCAATGGCGATCGCGGTCTTGAGCCGCATCAGCTCCGCGAGCATCTCCGCGCGCCGCACCACGGGAAGACGCAATTCGCGCGCGGCCACGAGTTCGGGATTGTCGCGCCGGATCGCGGTGGAGACGACGACGACCTCCGCATCCTGCACGTTTTCGGCCGCATGGCCCGTGAAGGTGCGGATGCCTTTCTCCGCGAGCCGCGCCACATTGGCATTGCCGGCGGACGCATCCGAGCCCTGCACCGTATAGCCGAGATTATGCATCACCTCGGCGATGCCCGACATGCCGATCCCCCCGATACCGATGAAATGGATGGGGCCGAGTTTCGGGGGCAGCTTCATGATGGTTCTCTCGTTTGGGCGATCAGCCCTGCTTGCGGGCGAGACGCATGACCAGATCGGCGAGACGCTCCGCCGCATCTGGTATGCCTGCGCTCTTGGCCGCCTGCGCCGCTTTCGTCAAGCCTTCCGGATCGGCCAGACGCGTGGTGAGTTCCTCTGCCAGACGCTGTGGCGTAAATTCCGTTTGTGGAAGCATCAGGGCAGCGCCGGTATCGGCAAGCAGCGCGGCATTGGCCGCCTGGTCCTGATCGAGGGCGCCGGGCAGGGGCACGAGGATGGCCGGACGCCCGATCACGGCGAGTTCCGAGACGGTCGAGGCGCCCGAGCGCGAAATGATCAGATGCGCGCGCGCGATGCGCCCGGGCAGATCCCTGAAGAAGGGCTCGACCTCGCCGGTGACGCCGTTTTGCGCATATATCCCGCGCACGCGCTCCAGATCCTCGGGCCGCGCCTGCTGGGTGATGCGGATGCGCGCACGCAGCTCCGGCGCGAGCAGCGCGATGGCCTGCGGCACGATATCCGACATGATCCGCGCACCCTGGCTGCCGCCGAAGACGAGGAGTTCGAGCGGGCCGTCGGCGCTGATCGCGGGATAGGGGATTTCTGCTGCTTCCAGCACGGCGGGGCGTACCGGATTGCCGGTCATCACGATTTTCGCCTTCGCCGCCTCGGATATCCCGCGCAGATCCGGCACGCTCGACGCCAGATGCGTGACCCGCCCGGCAAGAAAGCGGTTGGCGCGCCCGATCACGCCGTTCTGCTCGTGCAGCACCGTCTTGCATCCCGCGAGACTGCCCGCGAGCAGCGGCGGGACGGTGGGATAGCCGCCGAAACCGACGACGACATCGGGACGCTCCCGCGCGATCAGCCGGCGGGCCCGGAAGAAGCCGCGTGCCAGCGTCACCAGCGCCTTGAGTGCCGCAACGGGCGAGCGTCCGGAAGGCGTCGCGGCGGGAATGGCGACGACCGCGTCGGCGGGGAAGCTTTCCGCCAGTTCCCCGATGCGGTTATCGGTCACCAGCATGATCGTGCAGCCGCGCGCGCGCAGGATCCCGGCGAGCGCCTCGGCGGGAAACAGATGCCCGCCCGTGCCGCCGGCGGAGATCATCACGCGGGGCTTGTCGCCACTCATGGTCAGGCTCCGGCGGGACGCGGCACATAGGCGCGCGGTTGCAGCCTTGAACGCGGGCGCTTGCGCGTCAGGGCGATCAGGAAACCGGCAGCAAGCGCCAGCGAGAACAGCGACGAGCCGCCATAGGAGATGAAGGGCAGCGTCATGCCCTTGGCCGGAAGCAGATTGACATTGACCATCATGTTGATCGTGGCCTGAAGCCCGAACATCAGCAAGAGGCCCGAGACCGCCAGCCGCGAGAATGCATCCTCGTTGCGGCCTGCGAGCAACAGCCCGCGCAGCACGATGAAGGCGTAGATCATCACGATGACGAGGCAGACCGCAATGCCGAACTCCTCCGCCGTCACCGCGAAGATGAAGTCGGTATGAGCATCGGGAAGCACGCGCTTGACCGTGCCCTCGCCCGGCCCGCGCCCGAGCCAGCCTCCACGCGCGAAGGATTCCAGCGCCATGTCGACCTGAAACGTATCCCCGGAATCGCTGTCGAGGAAGCGGGTGATGCGCTCGCGCACATGCGGCAGGAAGTTATAGGCGCCGATGATGCCGATCACACCGACCCCGCCGAGCCCCATCACCCAGAACCAGTGCAGCCCGGCAATGAAGAACATTCCCGCCCAGACGGCGGTGATCAGCATGGTCTGGCCGAAATCCGGCTGCAGGATCAGCGGCGTGATCGTCAGCGGCAGGAGCGCGAAGGCGATCCAGACCGCCGGCAGATCCGGGCGCCGCGCGGCCTCCGAGAAGGCCCAGGCGGTGAGGATCACGAAGGCCGGCTTGACAAATTCCGAGGGCTGGATGCTCACCCCCATCAGTGAGATCCAGCGATGCGCACCCTTGATCTCGGGACCGTACTGGATCGCGGCGACGACGAGCGCCATGCCGATGACATAGGCGACCAGCGCGAGCCGGCGGATCAGCCTTGCATCGAGGAAGGAGATCGTCACCAGCACCATCAGCGCCGGCAACAGGAACAGCGCCTGCCGCTCGACGAAATGGAAGGTCGAGAGCCCGATCCGCGAGGCGACCGGCGGCCCGCCACCCATCAGCATCACCAGCCCGATCACCATCAGGCCGCACAGGGCGGCGAGCAATGACCGGTCGATCGTCCACCACCAATCGCCGACGAGCGAGCGCTGCGCACGCGAGACCATGCTTCATCCCCGAAATCACGCCGAACGGACCGGCTCCCCAACGGAAGCCCCGTCGGACAGCCATGGCGCGATTGTGGTGAACGGGTGGTTAAGAAGGACTGAAGAAGACGCGCGATCGCAAACTGTTGCAACGGGCAAGGGCAACGGGCAAGAACCTGATTCGACGGCAGATACACTTTTTGCGGGTATTAAACTATTTTGCAACCATTGAAGACCAACGTCGCAGCCGGTTCACCTGCGAAGCGAGGAGCTGTCGCGTGCAACGGACAACAGAAATCCATGATCTTATCGGCATCGGTCTCGGCCCCGCCAATCTCGCGCTCGCGCTGGCGCTCGATCCGCAAATGATGCGGTTTCGCTTTCTCGAGCGAAAGCCCCGGTTCGGCTGGCATGAGGGCATGCTTCTTGAAGACGCGACCATGCAGGTCTCCTTCCTCAAGGACCTCGTCACCCAGCGCGATCCCACCAGCCCCTACAGTTTCCTCTGCTATCTGAAGGAGCGCGGCAGGCTCAGTGCCTTCCTGAATCTGCGGGAGTTCAATCCGACCCGGCGCGAATTCCACGATTATCTCGCCTGGTGCGCCGGGCATGTCGCCGGCCATGTGGATTATGATGCGCAGGTGCTCGGTATCGATCTGGCGCCGGTCTCCGATCATGCGGGACCGGGAAGCGCGCTCAGCGTGAAGGTCCGCAGCGGCAGCTATGTCAGGCAGATCCACGCACGCAACATTTCCCTCGCCCTGGGTCTGAAACCGCGCATGCCGGAGGGGATCGTCGCGGATCGCCGGATCTGGCATTCCGGCGATCTGCTGCACCGCCTCGAAGGCCTCACCCCGCCCCAGGGCGCGCGCTATGCCGTCATCGGCGCCGGACAGAGCGCCGCCGAGACGGTAATGCATCTGCTCACGCGAGACCCCCAGGCGCAGGTTCATGCGGTGATGACGCCTTTCGGTTTTCTGCCTGCAGACGATTCCGCCTTCGTCAACGAGATCTTCGATAACGAGAGCGTCGATGCCTTCTTCGCCATGTCGCAGGACCTGCGCGCGCAGGTTCTGGATCGCCATGCCAATACGAATTACGGGGTCGCCGATCCGGAGATCATCGCAGCCCTCTATCGCGAAACCTACAAGGACCGTGTCGCAGGAAGGCAGCGCCTGCATCTGGAGCGCCTGACGCGCCTCGTCCATGCCGCGCATGACGGTACCGGGCTTGCACTCACGCTGAGCGATCCGACCGGCGCGCAGCACCGCAGCCTCGGGGTGGATTATCTCGTCTGCGCCACCGGATACAGACCGGTCGCGCCCGAGAGCCTGTTCAGCGATGCCTTGCGGGAATTGCTCCGCACCGATGCGCAGGGCAAGCCGCTGCTCGGGCGCGACTATCGCGTCGCGACCGACCCACGCCTGAGCGCCGGGATCTATATCCAGGGCGATTGCGAAAACAGCCACGGGCTCACGGCGACCCTGCTCTCGAATCTCGCCATCCGCGCCGGCGAGATCAGCGAAAGCCTGATCCGACATGCCGGGGCACGCCATTTCGCCGATGTCGGCACCTGAACCCGGCATTCCCCGGATGGCGAGGCAACGCGCATGGATATCTTCGCATTCTACGAATACGACATCGAGGCCTACGATCTGCGCTGCCACCCCTTCGCACCGGCGGGTGCGCCGGCCGGGGCCGTGGTCTGCGAAGTCGCGCCCGGTCAGGCTTCGCGCATCCACAACCACGCCGAAACGGAAGCCTTCCTCGTTCTGGAGGGGGAGGGCATCGTCACCGATGGCGTGACCCGCAAGCCGATCCGGGCCGGCCAGGGCGTTGTGTTCGCCCCCTTCGTCAATCACATCATCGAAAACCGGGCCGGGGCCGCCCCCTTGCGCCTGATCTCGATCTACTGGATGGGCGATCTCGCGACGCGTCATCGCGAGCAGGTGCAAACCGGTCCGGATCTGCGCGATACGCTCATCTATTCCGCAGCGTCACGCGGCGATCAGAACCCGCATCAAAGCGGGGCGATCCTGCACCGCGCCCTGGACCAGCGCGGTGTGGCCTGTCTGCATGTGAGAGCATCCGACGACGCGCCGGACGTGGATGACCGCGCCGATCGCGCCGCTTTCCGTGACATGGTGATCGCGCAGCTCATGCGGGACGGCCATGTCGTCACGCGTACGGCACCCGCTTTCATCGATGCGACGGGCCGCTTCCTGCACGAAACGCACGTGCGCGGAACCTGCCCCCATTGCGGTTGCGAGACATCCGCGCCGTTTTGTGAAACCTGTCGGATGCCCGTTGCCTGCGACACCCTGATCGATCCGCGCAATGGCCGGGACGGAACGCCCGTGGAGATCGCGCCGGTCGCGCGGCGCTTCTTCAGGCTCGCGGAGATTGCGCCCAGGCTCGACACCGTGATCAAGCAGATGCAGATGCCCGCCCGCGCCTATGCCTGCGCCCAGGCCATCCTTGATCATGGTTTGCACGATATCCCGTGCTCATATCCCGTACCCGCAGAAACCGGGATTCAGGTGCCGGGATATGCCGGTCAGGCTGCCGATACCCCGGCCGATACCCTGGCCGATCCACTTGCGGAACGCTGCATCGGCCATCTGTGGGACATCGCCCGCGCGACGATCGCGCAGGGCAGCCTGCCCGCCGTACCGGGCGAAGCCCTCTCCCGTGCCTGTGATCCGGACAGGATGCTGGTGCATTGTTACGGGCACGCGGATATCGCGATTCACACGCTCCTCCTGCCCGCCCTGCTCGGCGCGCTCGATCCCGCGCTCGCCATGCCGCGCCAGCATCTGGTCACGCCGCTCAGTGACGGATCGGGCGCTTCGCACGCTCCCGGCACCGCCTCGGACCCGCTCATCGGACAGATGTTGCAAAGATGGGGCGAGGATGTCGCCGCGCTGCTCGCGCCGCATGGCGGGACAGTGCCGGAACCCGGTGCCTGGCTGACCGATCAGCAGGCCTGGCTGGCGCAGCTGCACGATCTCGCGGGCCGACTCGACCGGCTGCTGACACCGGAAGCCTTCGATCCGCAGATCGCATGGCGGAACCTGACGGATTTCGCGCAGGACAGCATCCGTTTCTGCCAGGCGCAAAGGCAACTGGGCACGTCGGGACCCGCACGCGACTATGCCCGCACGGGGGCGGCGCTGGCCGCACTCGGCCTCAAGGCCTTCGGAATCCTCGCAGCGCCGCTCCTGCCTGATCATGCTGCCGGCATCAGGGCGGCGTTTCCCGATAGCCGGAATGATGCGCGCGACGCCGTCGTCTTCCTGCCGGCCGGGACCGTATTCAGGCATGAGGTGATCGGGAACGCGGAAAGACGGCAGGCGGCAAATGCGTGATGCAGCTTCAGGCTTGGAACTCGAGGCTTGGAACCCGCAGCTTGCGGGATATCGGCATCGGTATTGTCGGAAAATGGTGGGCGCGACAGGGATTGAACCTGTGACCCTTCGCGTGTGAAGCGAATGCTCTCCCGCTGAGCTACGCGCCCGATGCCGGTTTCGTATGTCGTGTCGCGGCCCGCGTCAAGTCCGCTTTTCACGCCGGCGGCGGTGCAGCAGGGTCAGGGCGAGGATGAGCGCGATCAGGGGCAGCGGCCAGGGCCAGAGATAGGCCGGGGCGAAGACGACGACATATCCCGCCGCCACGAAAGTCAGGCGATGAATCAGATGGCGCAGGTGATGCGCATCGCCCGGATCGGCGATGAGACCTTCCAGTTCCGCAGCGCTGTGAAACACCGCGAACCCGACATAGAGCGCGACGAGAAAGGCCGGCGCGGCAAGGACGAGCCCCCAGAGCAGGCGCGTCGGGCGCCCCGCGCGGCGCAGGAAGAGGGCGGCGAAGAGTATCAGCAGCAAAGCCGCGAGCGCGCCCGCCACCCCGAACAGCGCGATCAGCGCCTCCGTGCGCGGGTTGACCGGCTCGCCGCGCTCCAGCACGCGCAGATAAGCCAGCGCCGCAGCGGCGAGGCCGGCAAGGGCGATCCGCCAGACGGTGCCAGCGAGAACGGCCGCGAAACTGCGTAACCCGCCTCCCCCGCGCACCATCGCCGCTCAACCCGCCGCTGCGCCGGCTGACGCGCGCGCATTCTGCGCGGCCTCGCGGATGGCGGCGATGTTGCGCGCATAGGCATCCTGCCCGCCCTTGAACACGGCGGAGCCGGCGACGAGCACATTCGCACCCGCTGCGACGATTTCCGGCGCGGTCTGCGGCGTGACGCCGCCATCGATCTCGATCTCGATCGGACGGTCCCCGATCATGGCGCGCACCTGCGCGATCTTGGGCACGACCGAAGCAATGAAGCCCTGACCGCCGAAACCGGGATTGACCGTCATCAGGCAGACCAGATCGACCATGTCGAGAAGCGGTGCGACAGCCTCCGCCGGCGTGCCGGGATTGAGCGCGATTCCGGCCTTGCAGCCGAGCGAGCGAATCGCCTGCAGGCTGCGATGCGTATGCGGGCCGGCTTCGGCATGAATGGTGATCACCTGCGCACCGGCATCGGCGAAGGCCGAGAGATAGGGATCGACCGGTGCGATCATCAGATGCACGTCGAAGACCTGCGTGGTGGCCGGGCGGATCGCCTTGATGATCGGCGGCCCGAAGGTGAGATTGGGCACGAAATGCCCGTCCATCACATCGATATGGATCCAGTCGGCACCAGCCTCGACGACGCTCTCGACTTCGGCGCCCAGGCGCGCGAAATCGGCGGAGAGGATGGAGGGAGCAATGCGCAGCGGGCGTGGTTCGGTCATCCGGGCAATCCCAAGGGTGGCGTCCTTATGGACGCTGACTATCCTGCGCAGGCGCTATCATGCGCGCGCGCGCCGCGCAACTGCGACCGGGCGGGCCTCCCGGTGATGCGGACAAGCCGCGCCATCGCCTTAACTCTTTTTGAACCTTGATTCGCGATCCTTGATGAAAGCGGCACGGTGTGTCGCCCGTGTCACGAGTATCGAGGGTGTTCGCGTGCGTCGGCGTCGGAAATTCTTCGGAATGCGGTGGGTCTGCGCCACTGTCGCGCCATGGGCGCTCGGCGGGGGCATGCTGGTTTCCTTCACCGCCGTGGCGAGCAACGACGTCTCCGATATCGGCCATACCATCCGTGAAACGGGTCGCGTCGGCGCGATCACCGCGAGTGACCAGCTGATCACCCCGCCGCGCGTGACCAATCTGCGGGCCCTGCCCGGATCGACGGCCCTGACGGCGCCGGTCGCGCACAAGGCCTCCCTGCGTTTCGGCCTGCCCGATGACGCCCTGCGCACGGATCTGGTGCGCCCGCCGCGTTTCGAGCCGAAAGACGGCGCCTTCGAGGGCGAGATGCCCGAGCTCAACCGCGACAACAAGGGCGATCCCTATGTGCCGCTGCGCCCGACGCTGAGCCGGCTGGGGCGTGATATCGAGAACGAAGACCCGCATCTGCGCGCCTTTCGAGGTACGACAGGTGCGCTGCCGCCGCTGGAACGGGGCGGCGCCCTGCCTGGGGAACTCAGCCTCGATCAGGGTTTCGAGCGTCCGCCGCAGCCGACCACGACGGATCGCGCCACCGCAGAACGCTCCCCCGAAGCCGCCGAGCAGGGCTCGTCCGGTATCGGCAGGGCCGGCGGCATTACGCCGGGTCGGGACGGCGCCACGCCTTCCGTCGCCCGGGCCGAGACCTTCGCGGCGCTGACGCCGGTCACCCATAGCTGGAGCCCGGTCGAGGTCGCCGCCGTGCCGGTGACGCTGCCCGCAGGCGCCTCGCGCTTCGTGCGCCGTTATCCGAACCAGCCGCATTACGCGGCACTGATCGATCCCGGCAAGCGCTCGGCCGAAATGCGCTGCCTCGCCGAGGCGATCTATTTCGAGGCGCGCAGCGAGCCCGAACTCGGCCAGAAGGCCGTGGCGCAGGTGGTGATGAACCGGGTGGCGAGCCGGCTCTATCCGAATTCCATCTGCGGCGTGGTCTACCAGAACCGCCACCGGCATCTCGCCTGCCAGTTCACCTTCGCCTGCGAGGGCCGCTCCCTGCGTATCCGCGAACCCGCACCATGGCGGCGCGCCGAGCGCATCGCACAGGAGGTGGTCAGCGGCACGAGCTTCGTCGAGAGCGTCGGGCTCGCCACGCATTACCACGCCGATTACGTCAATCCGCGCTGGGCCCGCGCGCTGCTGCGCCGCGACAAGATCGGCCGGCACATCTTCTATCAGCTGCGCCCCGGCCAGCGCTGAGGCGGGCGCACCCCTCAATCGATCTGCGGGCGCAGATCCAGCGTACCGCGCTTGCCGATATCGTCGTAATGGCGCTCCAGCCAGGCCCGCCCCGCCGCATGGCCGCGATCCTTCAGGGTCTTGATCGTGCTCCAGTCGGGGCGGATACGCGAGGAGGCGGCGAAATCGTCGAGATAGCCCGTCGGCTCGACCCGGTGCATCAGGACGCGCTTGTATTCCTCATGCGAGAGCTTGCCCTCGTCGATGAGCCGGGTGACGAATTCGATGGCGCGCAATTCCTTCACGAGGCTCGCATTGAAGGTGATCTCCGAGAGCCGGTTCGAGATTTCACGGGCCGTGCGCGGGGTCTCGCGGTGCTCGATCGGGTTGATCTGCACCAGAAGGATGTCATCCGCCGCGACCCCGTAGAACAGCGGATAGAGCGGCGGATTGCCCATATAGCCGCCATCCCAGTAGGGCACCCCGTCGATCTCGACCGCCTTGAAGACCTGCGGCAGGCAGGCGGAGGCCAAAAGATGATCGACGGTGAGTTCCTCGCGGGCGAAGACCTTGAGCTTGCCGGTCCAGACATTGGTGGCGGCGATGCACAGCTTGACCCTGGGGCAGGCGCGGACATTTTCGAAATTGATCAGATCCGCCAGCGCATCGCGCAGGGGATTGGCGTCGAGGGGGTTGGAATCGTAGGGGTTGGAGAATTTCTTGAACGATTCAAGCCACATCCGCCCGAACGAGTCTTCGTCGTACCAGAACCCCATCATCCGGTCGAAGACGCCCCGTTGCATGGGTGAGAGCTGCCCCCCGAGGCTGACGCGCTGCCAGAAGGCTTCGAGCCCGGCACGCGCGCCTTCCGGCCCGCCTTCCTGCCAGCCATCGGCCAGCGCGATCGCATTCATCGCCCCGGCGGAGGCGCCGGAAATCGCCTCGATGGCGAGGCGCCCGTCCTCGAGGATGGCGTCGAGCACGCCCCAGGTGAAGGCGCCGTGCGAGCCGCCGCCCTGGAGGGCGAGGCTGATCGTCTTCTCTGCCTTCGGGCCGATGAGCCCGCGTGGCCCCTCTGCGAGAGATGGTGCTCGTCCGCTCATGTGATCCTCCCGATGGCGTGTCTGGAACCGACCCGCACTGCGATTTCGCCGCAGCGCAATATACGCATATAGGCACGCCCCGTCCCGTCTTTCCAGAACCGCGCGGCGGGTTGATGCGCCATCGGCTTGTGATCGCCCGCCGGATCGGCAAAGATCAAGGGCAATCCGGCGGATGCAAGCCGGCGCATGACAGCCGGGAGATCGCCTCGAAGGCGGCACGGGAGGAAATCATGGAAGAGGCGCCGCAGAGGCCCGATGCCGCCAATGCGCGGCGCAGTGCCCGGATTCCGGGCTTTCACCGCATGAGCATGGGCGAGCGCCGCGCCGCACTCGCCGCCTTTGCCGGGCTCGGCGATGACGAGGTGGCGCGGCTGGCCGAAACCGGCGCCCTGCCCGCCGATCTCACCGAGCGCATGATCGAGAATGCGGTGGGGACCATGCCGGTTCCGATCGGCATCGCCACCAATCTGCGCATCGACGGGATCGACCGGCTGGTGCCGATGGCCACGGAGGAATCCTCGGTCGTGGCCGCAGTGTGCAATGCCGCGCGGCTCAATTACGATGATGGCGGCTTCACCACCTCCGCCACGCAGGCGCTGATGATCGCCCAGATCCAGCTCGTGGGCGTGAGCGACCCGCTAGGGGCGCGGCTCACGATCCTCGAGAACCGTGCGCGCATCGCCGGGATCTGCAATGCCTGCGATCCGGTGCTGGTGCGCCATGGCGGCGGCTTCGCGGATCTGGAAGTGCGTATCATCGAGAGCCGCAGCGGGCCGATGGTGATCACCCATATCATCGTCGATACCCGTGATGCGATGGGCGCCAATGCGGTCAACACCATGGCCGAGACGCTGGCCCCGCACATTGCCGGCTGGACGGGCGGGCGGGTCTATCTGCGCATCCTCTCCAACCTCGCCGACCGGCGTCTGGCGCGCGCGCGGGCCGTATGGCGTGCCGAAGCGCTCGGCGGGCCCGATGTCGTCGAGGGCATCGTCCAGGCCTCGCATTTCGCCGAGGCCGATCCCTATCGCGCCGCCACCCACAACAAGGGCGTGATGAACGGCGTCGGCGCCTGTGTGCTCG
>SL_7KL_010_BRINEDRAFT_10001496_pt1 | contig 11179 bp, 11 predicted proteins | sample SodLak_010_BRINE_FD_10663 | JGI IMG/M metagenome (IMG submission 10663)
GTCTTCGACAATGGATTCGATTTTGAGGCGGCTTGCGCCGGCGGCTGGGGTCCCCATTGTCAGGGCCAACAGCAGAGCCAGGGCGATCGTCAGCGGGCGCAGTGTTGTCTTTTTCATGCTCAAAAGCGTAGCAGATGCTGCGCTAAAATGGCGTTATGGATGTGGTGCGGATTTGGTTTCACAAGGCGCTGGTTTGGGCGCTGGCCGTGCTGTTGACAGCCAGTGTCGGCAGCATCGTGCAAACGCAGTTTAATCTTGCGGCCATTGCTGCCTTGTCTGAGCCCATTGGCTTAATGGTTCGGTTGCAGGTGACGACTCAGGATCTGCTTGGCTTTATGCCGGCATGGAGCTTGGTGGTGGCGCTGGCGCTGCTGCCCGCATTCACCGTGGCGGCGGGCCTGCATCGTTGGACCCAATGGAATCGATTGACTTGGTTTATGGTGGCGGGCGTGGCGGCACTGGCCAGCGCGCTGTGGTTGCTCAGCTCAGTGTTTCCAATTACGCCGATTGCTGCCTTGCGCTCCAGTGCGGGGTACTGGGCGATGGTGTCATCGGGTGCGGTCGGGGGCTGGTTCTATGTTCGGCTAACGACATAGCGGCCAGAACTGCCACGCGCGCCGGCACCTAAACTGCGCCTCGCACTCTCGCAATTGGGCGGTGTATTCAATGGAACGCTGCTCTACACGGCGGGCGATGTTTTGCAGTGTGCTGTTGTTGCGCCAGCCGCCACGTTGGTAGCCGGTATGGCCGTCGTGATAGGCCAAGTAAAGATTAAAGGGATCATTTTTCGCAATGCCCAGTCGGCTGTTGCTGATGTCGTTATACCAACCGATAAAGTCACTGGCGTCAGCAAAGTTGGAGCGGCGCGCAAAACGGTTGCCGCTGGCGGCCTGATAATCCTGCCAAGCTGGGTCTTGTGCTTGCGCAAAGCCGCGGGCGGAGGAGGGTCGACGACCGGGAATAAAGCCTAAAATCCGCTTGCGCTCAGGCCGAACGCGGGCACGAAATGAGGACTCTTGTTGCATGAACGCCATCTGAATGGCGATGGAAGTGCCCCAGCGGCGCTCTGAAGCGCGTGCGTGGTCATACCAGCGCGGTTGGTCTCTAAAGACCTGGCAGATGTTTTCCTGCTGGGCGGGCGGCGTGGTGGCACAGCCTGCCAACACCGCCATCATGATCATACCCAGCAAGAATTTATTCATCTGCCCACCTTCAGCTGATTGGGCAGCCTTGTTTACCCCCAACTGCATTGGGTGGCGGCCGTCCTCAGCGAATTAAGTTTCCGGTGACCCATAAAACGCGTAGGCCAACGCCCAGCACCAGTTCATCGCCACCGATGTCTCGGTCATTGTACTGTAGGCCGGTGTGCACGGAAACTTGATCGCTCAGGTGATAGCGCCCACCGAACGCGAAGTAAACCCCGTCATTGCTGGCGCCGCCATCGTCGTTGAAATGGCCAGCATTGGCGGCCAGTGTCCAGTCTTGCCAGCGGTAGCTGACAGTGCCGAACAGAAAGTCGCCATCTTCTAAGCCTGAATCACGGCGCTCATAGCTGCCGGACACGGCAAACGGTCCATTGGCGTAGCGTGCGCTCAATTTGCTGCCGGTGACGTTATCTGGGCCACCGCGGTATTCGCTGCCTTCAATGTGCGAGAGAATAAGGTCCACTGGGCCGAGCGGCGCGCTCACCGAAAAAGACCACGTGTGATCATTGTTGCTGTCGCCCGGCGCCACAGCGCTGTCGAAGGCAACAAAACCTCTGAATTGAATCGGGCCCGCAGGACTGGCGTATTGCACCGCGCTGTTGAAGTTGCCAGCGTGGCCAAATAATCCACCCGTACGCCCAATATTGCCTCGCGCTTGCATGAAAGTGGCGTTAAGGGGATCCCAGCCGAGGCCGGCCAATCGATAGGGCGACTCCAGGCGTCCACCAACAACCTGACCCCAGTCGCCGCGCAAGCCAACAAACGCATCGCGAGTGGCGGAGGCACCGTCTTTGAGCCCCTCGGCATCAATGTTCAGCCCGACTTGGCCAATCATTTTCAACCCAGGACGGACTTGGTGATGGCCACGCAGATAAAGCGCGCCCCATCCAGCGCTGTTGGTGTTGCTGCCCGCCCAACCATCAGTGATGGCCCAGCCGTCTGTGCCCATGGCATCTGGCCGATCACCGCTGGCATGAATGAGTTCAGGCTGCAGTCTTAGCAATAGCTCGAGGTGACTGCTGTCATCGTTGGTATCGCCGAGCGCCACAGATGCATTGAAGAGTGCTGCCGAGCACACACCGGTCAGCAAAAGCGAAGCCAACCTCCCGGCACGATGTGGGGAGGGTTGCGAGGTCGGGGTAGTCATGGTTAGTTCCTTTGTTTCGGGGTCAACACACTAAACGGGGGAATGAGCAACAGCGTGGCCAGCACGCCGACGCCGATGGCGCCGCCGATCAGTGACAGCCAGTCGAGAATGCCAGTAAGGTCAGCAAAGGTGGCCTGCGTAATGGTTGGCCCAAGTAGGACAGCTGCCACGGTGGCTGTTGCACCACCCAGTAGGCTAAAACGCAGGGCCTTGCTGTGACCTAGGCTGTGTTTGCGCAAAGCGGCGATCAAACAGACCGTGACAGCAGCCAATATGATAACGATCAGCGGCAAAAACGGCCGCACCAACTCCAGCAACACGGCAATGATGCCCAGTGGTGAGAACGCCATCAGATGCGCCCTCTCAACATGGCGTTGTAGGCCGGCAGCAGCATGCGATCTTTCATCACCCAAGGCACCCAATGCTCACGGTAGGGGCTGATAAAGGGAAATGAAGGCACCATGTTCAAGGCGTAATCAAATTCCACCAAGATGCCTTTGCCCAGTCCAGTGATCAGCGGGCAGGAGGTGTAACCGTCATAGCGCGCGGTCATCGACTCACCCTTGATCAAGCTGACCATATTGGCGGTGGCGACAGGCACCTGCGCCTTGACACTGGCCGCGGTTTTACCAATCGGGGTACCGACGCAGTCGCCAGACCCAAACACATTTGGGTATCGCGGGTGTTGCATGGTGTATTGATCCACTTCCATCCAGTTGCCGTCATCGGCGAAAGGCCCTTCTTGCCACGCCAGCGGGCTGTTGCCCAGCGCATCGGGGGCACGCATCGGCGGTACCACATGGATAAAGTCATAATCCAAGCGCTGGGTTCCGTTGGGCGTGGCAAAGCTGGCGCGTTTGAGTTCGGGTTCGATGCCAACCAAGCGGTGATTCCAATTGATGAAGATGTCACGCTCTGGGAAGTTCTGTTTCAGGAAAACATCCATGTCCGGCTGCGAGAACAGTCCCTCGGAGGGTGAGTTATAGACAATCTCAGCGCTGGCGCGGCGACCCTCACGACGCATGCGATCTTCGGTCAGCATAGTCATCTTCAGTGGCGCGCCGGCGCATTTGATGCCACCCGGGCCGCGCGTAAAGAGTGCGGTGCCCCCTGTGGCAACGAAGGCATCAATGGCTTTTGAGGTGCGCGTGGCGTGATCGGGGTTGTCATAGACACAGCCAATGCCATGCTGACCGATCAAGTCAGGGTGCATGCCCTCGACCGCGTCATAGTCCACCTTGAGGCCGGTGGTGACCAACAGATAATCGTAGTTGATGGCCTCACCTGACTCGGTGATCACCCGATTGGCATCCGGCTCGAACTCAACCACATTGTCGTGCACCCAACGAACGCTGTCCGGGATGTAGCGCGAGTTGGCGTCAATCACTTTGCTTTCTTTCCATACACCGGTGGCCACCAAAGTCAGTCCGGGCTGGTAAATGTGTTCCCGACGCTTGTCAATCAGGGTGATGCGTGCGCCGCTGAGCGCGTGACTCAAGCGCGTGGCTGCCGACACGCCGGCAGCGCCAGCACCGACAATCACAATGTGTGCGTTGGTGTTGGGGGTTTGTGCACTGACCCACTGTATGGCGCCGGCTGAAGCAGCCAGGCCCAGCCCGCTCACTTGCAGGAAGCGTCGACGTGATTGGTTTTGAAGTGGGGCGGTCTTGGGGCGATCAGCGTTGTTATCCGACATGGGGTGCACCTTAATCATCTTCTATGTGAATTTTCTATTACCGTAACATCGAAGCATTTGACGCGCGTCAAATCTCAGATGCGACGGAACTACGACCTTAGTCGTAGATTCACAGCAGGTAGCGACAGCGAATGGTGGCAGGCAGGGCGGATAGGCGTTCGACAATGGCCGCAGGGTCGGCGCATTCCAGATCCATCACCACATAGCCCACATCAGGCAGAGTCTGTAGATATTGCGCCGCAATGTTGACCTCAGACTCTGAAATCGCGGCATTGAGTGCCTGCAATACGCCGGGTTCGTTGCGGTGAATGTGCATGATGCGGCGCGCATTGGCGTGATCGGGTAACGCCACTTGCGGAAAATTAACCGCACCCATGGTCGAGCCGTTGTCGGAGTAGTGGGTCAGTTTGGCGGCCACATCGCGGGCAATGTTCTCCTGCGCCTCGTGCGTGCTGCCGCCAATGTGCGGGGTCAGCAAAACATTATCCAGTCCGCACAAGGGCGATTCGAAAGGTTCATTGTTGCCAGCAGGCTCGACGGGGAAGACATCAATCGCGGCGGCGGCAATGTGACCAGCAGTCAGCGCCTCTCGTAAGGCATCGATGTCGACCACTTGCCCGCGAGAGGCATTGATCAGATGTGCACCCGCACGCATCTGACTGAGTCGGGTGGCGTCGATCAGATGGCGTGTCTGCTCCGTGTCTGGCACATGCAAACTGACCACCTCCGCAGACGCCAGGACATGCTCTAAAGACTCGCTGGCCTCGGCGTTGCCCAGCGGTAGTTTGGCATCAATGTCATGGTAGATCACGTGCATGCCCAAGCCCTCAGCCAATATGCCCAGCTGCGACCCAATGTGCCCATAACCAATGATGCCTAATGTTTTGCCGCGCACCTCATGCGACCCCTGCGCGCCCTTTAGCCACTGACCGCGATGGGCGGCGGCATTGCGTGCGGGGATGCCGCGCATGAGCATGATGATCTCAGCCAGCACCAGCTCAGCCACGGAGCGGGTGTTCGCGTAAGGGGCATTAAACACCGAAACACCACGTTGCCGTGCCGCATTGAGATCAACTTGGTCCGTGCCAATACAAAAGCAACCAATGGCCAGCAGGCGTTCGGCAGAGCCCAGGACCGCCTCGGTCACTTGCGTGCGCGAGCGGATGCCCAGAAAATGCACTTTGCTGACTTCATGCAACAGCTGCTCGTTGTCGATGGCCGTCGGGATGGTGGTGATTTGACTATAACCACGCTGACGCAGCACCGCTTCGGCCTGAGGGTGGACGCCTTCCAGTAGCAGAAAGCGAATCTTATCTTTAGCCAGAGACAGCGGTTTTTGAGTCATAGCCCTCAGTCTTGGGTTATGGTGGATAGTGAGTTCATTATTGCAGGATCGCGCCGCTCGTGGTGGAGCCCTCAGCATTTATATCTAAGCCCTTGTCATCCCGCGCACAGGCCGAGCTGCAGCGGTTTGAGCACGACACGGCAGCTGACACCTTGGCCCACTATGGGCAGGATTGGACACGATTTAAGCACCCTGACCCCGCCCTAGTGGTGTGGCCCAGAGACACTGATGAGGTTGTCGCCCTGGTCGAGTGGGCGCGTCGTCACCGGGTGGCATTGGTGCCCAGTGGTGGCCGCACCGGGCTCAGTGGCGGCGCTGTCGCTGCCGCAGGCGAGGTTGTCGTCTCTATGGACAAGCTGCGCCGCGTCTTGGCCTTCGATCCCGCCACGCCGGCATTGCATGTTCAGGCTGGCGTGAACATTGCTGAGGTGCAGGCGGCTGCTGTGGCGCAAGGGCTGTATTACCCGGTGGATTGGGCGGCCGCGGGCTCCAGTCAGGTTGGCGGATCCATTGCCACCAATGCCGGCGGCATTCGAGTATTGCGTTACGGCATGACACGAGACTGGGTGCTCGGCCTAGAGGTGGTGACCGGACGCGGGGAAGTCCTGCAACTCAATCGCGGTTTGCTTAAAAATAATGCGGGTTTGGACTTGCGTCACTTAATGATTGGCTCTGAGGGCGTATTGGGCTTGATCACCGAGGCCACGCTGCGCTTGACTCAGCCGCCCGTTGAGCAATCCGTGCTGCTGCTCGCGTTGATCAGGCTAGACGGCTTGATGCCAGTTTTGCAGGCGCTGAGGCAGGCATTGTCTCTGTCGGCCTTTGAGTTTTTTGACCGCGCCAGTGTGGCGCAGGTGGCCGAGGCCTCAGGCCAGACATTGCCGATCGATGATACGGCACCTTTTTATGTCTTGGCTGAGTTTGACAGCCCACAACAAAGCGGTGATGACAATGCCTTGCGGGTGTTCGAGCAGCTGATGGATGAGGGTTGGGTCGGTGATGGCACGCTCAGCCAGTCGGCCATGCAAGCGCAGGCGTTGTGGCGGTGGCGCGAGGCCATTTCGGAATCCATTGCCCATCGCACTCCCTATAAAAACGATCTGTCGGTGCCGATCGCGCAGCTGCCAGCTTTTCTGACTAAGCTGGCTGCCCTAGTGACTGAGGCTTATCCCCAGTTCGAGGTGTTGTGGTACGGCCACCTTGGCGATGGCAACTTGCACATGAATGTGCTCAGGCCAGAGGGGGCGGAGGTGGATGAATTCCACGCGCAATGCAATGCTTTGACGCCGGCGGTATTTGCCCTCGTGCAGCAGCATGGCGGCAGTGTCTCAGCCGAACATGGGGTGGGGCTGCTGAAGCGTGATTATTTGCATTACACTCGATCGGCAGAGGAAATCGCGATGATGCGACAGATTAAGGCGGTATTGGACCCCGATGGTATTCTCAACCCAGGAAAAATGTTGCCGCTGGGTTGAGTGGGATTCAATCTCAAAGCAAATCAATTAATCAATTAGTCAATTAATCAAACAGAAAGAAAGACAGCCAGACAGACAAAACGTTAGGGAGAGCAAGATGGCGCGAGCACAAATGAATCACAACGGGAAGGCGCTTTGGCGTCGGGTATCGCTGACTTTGATGAGTGCCGTGGTGATGGCAGTGGCGGCGGTTAGCCTAGTCAGCACGGTCTCCGCGGGCATGACCTTAGAGCAGATTGCCAGTTTGAAGCAAGTGGGGCAGGTGGTGGTCAGTCCGGATGGGCAATACATTGCCTACACGCGCGTTGTGCCGCGCCGTCCGGGCCACGATTCCGATGGTGGCGCGTGGGTTGAGCTGCACGTCATCGACGCGCAAGGCGAGAGCCGACCCTTTATTACCGGTGAAGTGCGCATTGGCCAACTCGCCTGGATGCCAGACAGCAGTGCTGTGACCTATGTCAGTCGTCGAGAGGGTGACGCGCAAAGTGCGCTGTATCGCATCCCAGTGACTGGGGGTGAGTCAGAGCGCTTGGCCACGATCGGTACTGGCGTAGTCAGTTACGACGTCTCACCCGATGGCCGCTCTATCGCCTTGATCGGCACCGAGCCAGATGATGAGGCCTTGGTCAGTGAGCGCAATAAAGGCTTTACCCAGATCGTTTTTGAAGAGGACTGGAAGCCGCGCCGCTTGTGGATCAAGCCCATTGGCGGCGAGCCTGAGATGATCGCTGTGGAAGGATCGGTGCAGCGGGCGCACTGGTCGCCGGCCGGCGATCGACTGGCGATTGCAGTCACTCCGCGTCAGTTGGTTGATGACAGCCTGATGTTCCAGCGCGTGCGCATCATTAGTCCTGATGGCAGCGAACTGGGCCGAGTGGATAATCCGGGCAAGTTGGGCCCGATGGCGTGGAGCCCAGATGGTCGTCACCTGGCATTGATCGCCACCGTCAGTGTGCATGACACTCGCGAAGGTCGGTTGTTGGTGGTCGGTGCGGACGGTGGTGAGTGGACAAAGCTGTTGCCAGGCTTGGAAGGTCACATCTGGCATGTGGATTGGGCCGCGGATGACCGACTGGCGTTTATCAGTTACGAGGGCGTGGAGGCGCGGTTGGCCACCATCGCAGCAGATGGCAGCGATGAACAAACGGTGATGTTGGAGACCGGTCTGATTTTTGAATCCCTCAGCGTGGCCAATACCGGCCGCATGGCGGTGCGCGTGTCAACGCCTACACACCCGCCTGAGGTGTATGCCTTCGATGGCGGGGGCGCACAGCGCTTGACCGACTCCAACCCATGGTTGGCGGATGTGCCAATGGCCCGCCAAGAGTTGCTGCGCTACGATGCAGCCGATGGGCTGATGATTGAGGGTCTGCTGATTTGGCCCTTGGATTATCGCGAAGGCCAACAGTACCCTTTGATTGTGGTCGCCCATGGTGGTCCTGAGGCGCATTACTCCAACGGCTGGCTGACCGGCTACAACCAGCCGGCGCAGCATGCTGCGGCGCAAGGTTATTTCTTGTTCTATCCCAACTATCGAGGCAGCACAGGACGGGGCGTTGAGTTTGCGTTGACTTCACAAGGCCGGCCTGCGGCCGAAGAGTTCAGCGACATTGTCGATGGAGTTGATGAGCTGATTGAACGCGGGTTGGTTGACCCTGATCGGGTCGGTATTACTGGCGGCTCTTACGGCGGCTATGCTTCGGCCTGGGCGGCGACTTATTACTCAGAGCGCTTTGCGGCAGCGGTCATGAATGTTGGTCTGTCAGACAAGATCGCCATGCTGGGCACCTCCGACATTCCTGAGGAGCTTTATTTGGTGCACTACTTGACCTGGCCTTGGGAAGACTGGGACATGTATCGCAAAGCCAGTCCGATCTACTACGTGACGCAGGCACAAACGCCTATTTTGATTTTGCATGGCGATGCCGATCCGCGGGTGGACCCCACTCAGTCGAAGATTTTGTATCGCTATTTGGTGCTGCAAGACAACCCGCCGCCGGTCCGCTTGATCTTGTATCGTGGCGAGGGCCATGGCAACGCGCGTGCCGCCTCACGCTGGGACTACAGCCTCCGGTTGATGCGGTGGATGGATCATTATCTCAAGGGGCCGGGTGGCGAGAAACCCCCGCACCAGCTCGATTATCGCTTCGACAGCAGCGAGTGGCCATAACAGGATGATCATGGCAGACCAAGACAAAGCGACGGTGCTGGCCGAGATCAATCGTTGGTCAGCGAACACCCTAATGGGCACGCTGAACATTGAGTACACCGATGTCGGCGAGGACTTTCTGGAGGCACGCATGCCGGTGACGCCGGCGGTGCATCAACCCATGGGCATCCTGCACGGTGGCGCCACTGCGGCCTTGGCCGAGTCGGTGGGCAGTGCAGCGTCGACCTTGCGGCTTGATCTGAGCAAGGAAGTGCCCGTTGGTGTGGAGCTTAGCATCACCCATTTGCGCAAGATGCGCCAAGGCGAGGTGGTGGCGCGCGCCACTTTGGTGCATGGTGGGCGCAGTATGCATGTATGGGAAATCAACATCCATGACCAAGACCACCGCAAGGTGGCTTGGTCACGGTTGTTGATGAAAGTCATCCCCAAACCTGAAGACGCACCCTATTAATTTATACAGGGGGCAGGATTGCCTTAGTGCCAGCCAGGCACATCTTGAATCAGCAGTCGCGAGCCGGGATGGTGGCGGGTTTGCGTTCTAAATAGGCGTCCGCCATACTCATAAGTCACGCGGTAGCCACTGTGGACGCGCTGTGTGGCACTGTGGCGCTCGATGCGGCAGCGTTGCTGCAGCGTGGTTTCATGATAGGTGGTGGCCTTGGCGCGACTGGCATCGCGGCCAATGCTGCCGCCCAGTACCGCACCGGCGACCGTCGCGGCTTTCTGGCCGCTCCCGCCACCAAACTGAGACCCCACGACGCCACCAATGATGGCGCCAACGATGGTGGGTGTCGTCGAGGTGGACGCAGACCGCACTTCATTACTTACCAAGACGGGTTCCTGCTCACACACCGTGCGCTCTATTGGCATGATGCGATGCTCATAGAAAGGTTCAACGCTGATGACGTTGGCGTACTGGCTGCTGGCAACACTCGCGCCGCTGAGGCTTAAGCCCGCGGTCAGTGCCATCGCAGCGATGAGGGGTTTGAAGGCGGTCTGCTCTGTCATGGTCCTGCTCCCATTCATGGATAAGGCAGGATCAGCGTAGCGCAGTCAGGCTGAACCGTTTCTGAATGCGGCGGCGTCACACAAGCTTTGGTGTAGGCGATCTGTTTGAGCGATCAGTGCTTCGCGACTGCTGGTGTTGTCGAGCACATGGTCAGCGCGGGCCAGACGTGCCTCACGGCTGGCTTGGGCAGCGAGCATGGCACGGGCCAGCTCTGGCGTGATGCCATCGCGATCGATGAGCCGTTGCAGCTGCACAGACTCTGGCACATCGACGACAACCACTTGATCGACGTCAGCAAAGACCCCAGACTCGACCAGTAGCGGCACAACAATGACAAGGTAGGGCGGGGCAGTTTCGCGCAGTGCATCAATGCAATCGCGCGCACTGCGCTCGATCAATGGATGCAACAGGGCTTCCAGTTTGGCACGTTGTTCGGGTTGATTGAAAACTCGCTGGCGCAGGGCGGCGCGGTCTAGTTCTCCACTGTCTTGAAATACCCCATCACCAAAAAGTGATCGCAGCCCCGGCAAGGCGGCGCCGTCTTTGGCAGTCAGTTCATGGGCGATGCGGTCGGTGTCAATCACGGGCACGCCAAGCTGCGCCAGGTGGTCACTGACCGTGGTTTTGCCAGAGGCAATACCGCCGGTCAGTGCCACCTGCAGGGGTGAATGGGGCACGCCGCTTCAGCCTGCTGGGCTGATGCGATAGACCGCGCCATCAGCCCGATCAGTAAGCACCCAGAGGCTGCCATCTGGTCCGGTGCGCACATCGCGGATGCGACCAATCAGTCCAACGATCAGGGCCTCTTCGTGAACGGCAACGCCGCCCTCAAGCACGACACGGCGCAGCTGCTCACTGCGCAGGCCGCCGGCGATGATGTCGCCATCCCAGCGGGGCCAGTGCTCACCGCTAACGCGGGTCAGCCCCGAGGGCGCAATAGATGGCGTCCAGTCCACCACTGGATCAATCATGCCTTCTTTACTGCGTACNCCGTCGCCGAATTGCTCTTGGGTGCGGTAGTCGCGACCCAACGANACGGTGGGCCAGCCATAGTTGCCGCCAGCTACGATGAGGTTGAGTTCATCACCACCCCGCGGGCCGTGGTCACTGGCCCAGATGTCGCCAGTATCGC
>SL_7KL_010_BRINEDRAFT_10001499_pt1 | contig 11157 bp, 10 predicted proteins | sample SodLak_010_BRINE_FD_10663 | JGI IMG/M metagenome (IMG submission 10663)
GCCAGCTATCTGTTCAGCCGTGACGACGCCCGAGCCGAGCGGGTGATCCCGCAACTGGAGTTCGCCCATGTCGGCCACAACACCGGCACTGGGCCGGCACCCGAGGCGCCTTTCGGCGGCATGAAGCAGTCAGGGTTCGGGCGTGAAGGCGGTATAGAGGGGCTTTTCGAGTTCATCGAGCCGCAGACCGTGCCGCGCGGGGACTGAGCCAGCGGAACCACGGTTACCCCGGCGCCGTATCAGGCCGGGGTGATCACTGCCGATCTCAGGCGGGGCCGAACGCCTCCCGCCGCTCCACATAATCATCGACGAAAGCCTGAAGGCGCACCGCATCCATGGGCTGCAGGCCGCTCACAAGCACACGTTTGGTGCCATGTCCGACCTGCCGGCCCTCGCTGTGGACGCTGAACCGCAGATACTCCTCGCCACGGCGTCCCCTGACATCCAGCGTGGCCTCCGTGAGATCCATGGAGACGTCGGCGGCCACGGGTGCCGTCAGCTCGAAGGCCATACTGTCGTAGATCACCAGCGGCCGATCCGGATTGAACATCATGCCCTGCTCGTGCATCAACGGCTCCAGGAACTCGGGAAAGTTTCGCCCCGAAAACGCCGCATAGCGGCGTATGAAGGCCTCGGTCACCGCCGCGTCTCGAATGCCCTCGCCTTCACTCTCCACCTCCAGATAGGTCCGGCCATCAACATCCGACAACTGCAGATGGTTATCCGTATCCTCTGCTAACTGCAACGGCAGATCACCGGTCACCATCCCCCGAAAATAAAAGGTCATCCGCGGATACAGACCGTAATGGCCAAGAATCAAGGCGAACAACAGATCCCCCGGCACACAATAGCGGCGGGCGCCGGAGTCGTGGATCGGATTGAAGTCGCCGGCCACTTCCTTGGCGAACAGGCTGCCCTGCTGCTCCGAGATTCGGATCAGGCCATCGGCGAGATCGTGGTAGCGGTCAAGAAACATGCGCTCTGCCTTTCTGTCAGCGTTGCTTTCTGGCGCCGGCGATCGGCGGCTTTTGATAGCGATTCCGCCATGGTCGGTGAAGTTGCGGTCAGTTGGAAGTCGCCACGCGAGCGGAGGGGGGGTCGGCAGCCAGCAGGCCAGTCAGGAAATCAGCTGTTCGGACTCGGCAAGTGTGCGCTGCATCAATTCGGGATCGAGCATGGTCTGCACCCGCCGACGCGTCTCGCGGTCGTGTTCGATGCCGCCGCGACCGGATAGCGTACGTTCGAGTTGCCGACACAGGCCCGCTGCCAGCGCGTCGTGCTGTCTGGCCAATTCACAAAGCTGCGAGGTCTCGGCGGCCGCGCCAAGCAGCAGGCCAAGACGCATACGCAGGAAGGCCAGGTTTCCATGCAGCGCCTCACGTCCGGCGGCCAGGCGATCAGGCGATCAGGCTCAATCCCGAGGTCCCGAATCAGGCTGGCCCGCTCCTTGTAATGCGTTTCCATGCGGCCGAGCTGCTGTTGGTAGCGAACCTGTTGCCGCAAGGCACTCTGCAACCGCTGGGACAGCTCGGCCTCGCGGCGCACCGCGTCCCGAAACGCCAGTTCCTGCTCGGCATGGCGCTTCTGAAACGAGCGTTCGCGGGCGATCATCCACCAGCCAAGCAAAACCAGCCCGGTGATCAGGGAGACGCAGAGTGATAGCAGAAAGAGGCTGAACGCAGTCATGGTATTCATGACAACGGCCACAACGGCTAAAACTTTAGGGCGGACTCATTCATCCAGCGAAATCCGGCGCTGCAGGGGCTCGCTTTCGGCTGGCCAGACACCACGACCGATCGCCACGCCACCGGAATAGACCAACCAGCTCTGGCGCACCTGACGCGGCAGGCTGCGCAACAGCGGCCGCATCGCATCAGCATTATCCGCCGAGATTGCCAGCACCGCCAGACCCTCCGCGGTACGCAGGGTCCAGACATTCGCCGTGCCACGACCGGCCATGCCCGGCGGTTGCGAATCGAGGCCAAGACCCTGTAACAATCTGGCGACCTCCCTGGTCGAGCCAATCACCGCAAACGGCTGCTCGGCCGCCAGCGCAACCTCACCGTTTTCAACACGCCCCTGACCGCGAAACAGCCGCCGGGCCAGGCGTGTGCTCATGGCCTCCACCTCCTCGTCGCCGCCGGCGGCGATACTGACAACGGGCTGCTCGACCAGCGTCAGATCACGCAGGATCGGTGGCGCTTCGCTGGAGGACAGACGTCGGAACAGATCGCTGTCCGGATCGATGGTGACCTTCTCCGGGCGGCCGCGAACGCTCAGGACGATGTCCTGCTCGAGGTCATCCACTTGCGCCTGGAACCTATGCCGTTCGCCATTTTCGAGCAGGACTTCGACAGGCACGTTCAAGGCGAACGGCGGATCGCTTTGCCGCAGCCCGATAAGCAGGGCGTATTCACCATTTTCACCAGCGCTGGCCATGACGTTGCCGATGTCGAGAGACGGCGCCCCGGTTCGTTCCAGCCACTGAGCAAAGAAAGGCTGCAGATCCTGCCCTGCCGCATGCTCGAAGGCGGAAATCAGATCGGACCAGTCGGCATGCGCGAATCGATGAGCCTGCCAGAATTGCCGCAGGCCCCGGGCGAACACCTCCTCACCAACCTTATGCCGCAGCATGTGAAACAGATAGGCCGACTTGCTATAGCCGATGATCAGACTTGGATCGCCATCCCGCGAGCGGAAGTCCGCTAGCGCCATGTCGCGCGCTTCGGGGATGGCCGCATAATCACGCAGCCAGTCCCGTCGCATCTCCCGACCGCCATTTTCACGGTGCCGGTCAGCCATGGTGTGGTCGGCCATGTAAGTCGTAAGCCCTTCCGACCAGTTGCCGCTTCCCTCAGCGAGCAGGACGCCATTGCCCCACCAGTTGTGCAGGATTTCATGCGCGAGGGACTGCACGGGAAAGAAGGGCAGGGGCAACACCGTGCGCCCGACATAGGTCAGACCCGGATAGCCAAGACCCACGCCAATCGGTGCCGAGACGATGGCAAAACCACTGAAAGGGTAGTCACCAATTGCAGCAGAGAACTCGTCGATGTACTGCGCGGAAAGAGCCATGTATTGGCGCCCGAGTTCACGCTGTTCCGGCTCCAGGTACGTCCGCAGCTGCAGTCCTTCGTGATCCTTTTCCTGGATCTCCCAGGGTCCTACGAACAGGGACGGGGCCCGATGGGCGCCCTCGGTGATAAAGCGCGCACGGTAATCCGTTTCGCCGACATGCTCCTCAAGCAGCTGCCCGGCGACCACGGCGACATAAGGCTCGCGGACCCTGACATCGACCAGGCTGGCACCGGCCTGCCCGTCCAGCCCGGGAAACCAGCGACTGCTTCCGGGCAGATAGGCGCCATCCTCGTTGGCCAACGGCCGGCCGCCCATACCGCCGCGGCCGGCACCCCTGAAACCACCCAGTTCGCCCCGCCAATCGATCCGCAGCCAGTCGGCCTCCCCCAGACCGCTGATCCGCCATTGTCCCCGATCGTCGGCCCGGGATACCGCCAGGCGGTTACCGGCTGCGTCAAAGGCGGCCCGCGGCCGCAAGCCATCGGCCAGATTCAGTTCGACGGTGTCTCCACCCTCATGGCGAAACCACCCGGACCCCTGCAGCTGACGAGCAGCCGGATCCACCATCACGGAGAAGCCGCGCACGGCTTCCGCATCGCGGATACTATCGAGGTCGGGCGGCTCCTGAGCCGCGAGCCGGAGCGGGCTGATCAGCGACAGCAGCAGCGCAAGGACGATGAGCGTCCGACTCGCAGCCCGCAGAGGGCGGCATGATGTTGCGGCAGGGGCAGATGAAGGCACGAAAAACCTCGCGTTTGGGACCAGGGATCAAAAAGGCACCGAGCCATTGCATGAGTTGTTAAGACGATGAATAACCGGTTGAAGTTCATGCGCTGGATTCAGTCCGCGTTAAGCGAGTGCGGGGCAATCTGACAGCGCTCACAGAGAACCATGGGCCCCGCGGGCCCCCGCCTTTGACACTGAAGGAGTTGGCAAAATGAAACCGCGAAACCTGCTTCTTGCTGCCGGTCTGTTCGGTACCGCCCTGGCATTGCCGCTGACCGCCAGCGCGTATGATTCACGCGTGCATTACGCCGATGTCACACAGGTCATCCCGATTCAGCAAACCCACCGGGTGTCATACCCGAGCCAGGAATGCCGGAACGAACAGGTCGTCCACCGTGAAGGTGGTTATGGCCGGGGCGGCATGCTGGTGGGCGGCGCCGTCGGTGGCATTGCCGGCAGCCGTTTCGGCGGCGGTCGCGGCAAGACCGCGGCGACGGTGGCCGGAACGCTGCTCGGCGCCACGGTCGGTGACCAACTCAGTCGCACACCCGAGCGCTCGTACACCACGACGGAACGCGTCTGCCACAACGTGGACCGCTGGTACGACGAGGAGCGCACTGTCGGCTATCGGGTACAATATCGCTTCCGTGGTGATACCTACTGGACGGAAATGGATTACCACCCGGGCGACACGATCCGCGTGCGGCAGGATGTGACGCCACTTGGTTAAGGGACCACTGATCTATTTGCGCAACTGCGTTGGAGTCCGCATTTTTTCCGAGGCAGGCAGCGCAACGCCGCAGTCGGGAAACCAGTGGTTCCTCAAGCCGGGTTGCACAGGGAGTCGAATCGAGACGTGACTGCGAGATCCTTGCTGTGGCGAAGCGCTCTGAGCCCCCTGGGCCGGTTGGTGATTGCGGTCGTGCTGCTGATCGGGTTGCCGGCGACGGGCCTCGGCAACCCGCCCCAGGTGCCCATGGCGCAGCCGGGTCATCTGATTCCCGCAAGCGACAGCATGAGCCTGAACCAGGCCACTCGCATGGTGCGCGAGCAAACCGGGGGCCGGATCCTCTCGGCGGAAGAGGTGCAGCGTGGAAACCGCTCCGTCTATCGGATTCGAGTGCTGCTGGACGAAGGCCGGGTGCGTGTGGTCGAGGTTGACCCAGGAACCGGGAGGATGCGCTAGGTCATGCGTTTATTGCTGGTCGAGGATGAACAGGAGCTGGCCAGCCAGCTTTGCAAACGCCTGCAGGACGAGGGCTTCATCGTGGATCACGCCGCGGATGGGCCGTCGGGGCTGCATTTTGCCACTGACTACCCGGTGGACCTGGCGATTGTCGACCTCGGGCTGCCCGGATTCTCCGGGCTGGAACTGATCCAGCGGCTGCGTGCCGATGGCTCCAGACTGCCGGTTCTGATCCTGACAGCACGTCAGGCCTGGCAGGATCGCGTCGCCGGCCTTGAAGCCGGCGCTGACGATTACCTGGGCAAGCCCTTTCGGATGGAAGAACTGCTGGCGCGGGTCAACGCCCTGCTCCGTCGGGTCGGTGGCTGGGCCCATCCGGTACTGGAAGCCGGCCCGATGGCGCTGGATACCCGCAGCCAGACCGTGAGCCTGAATGGCGAAGCACTGGACCTGACCGCCTACGAATACCGCCTGCTTGCCTATCTGATGCACCGTCCTGACGAGGTGGTCTCCAAGCTGGAACTCACCGAGCACCTGTATCCGGACGACGCCGACCGCGACAGCAACGTGATCGAAGTCTTTATCCGCCGCCTGCGGCAGAAACTGGACCCCGACAATACCCTGCATCCGATCGAAACCCTGCGTGGCCGCGGTTATCTGTTCCGTCTCGGCGCGCCGCCGCGCGCATGAATCATTCGCTGCAACGGCGGCTGCTGATTGTCGCCAGCCTGGTGCTGGCCGCATTCCTCGGCGCCACCGGCTTTGCCCTGGACCAGGCCTTCCGCACCAGTCTGATCCAGGCCCAGAAAGACCGTTTACAGGGCTTTCTCTACACGATACTTGCCGGCGCCGATGTCCGTAATGGGCAACTCCAGGTACCGGGTGACCTGCCCGAGGGCCGTTTCCAGCAGATCGGTTCCGGGCTTTATGCCGTGGTGCTCGACGACCAGGGCCGACTGACCTGGCGCTCCCGGTCTCTGATCGGCCAACGGCTGGATCTGGAGCAGACACTGCAACCCGGCGAACGTGACTTTTACCGCGCGGAGCTGGACGGAGATCGTCTGGTGGGGCTCGCCTATGGCCTGTCCTGGGAGGATCCGACGACCGGTCGCGGCGAATTCACGCTGCATGTGGCCGAGTCAATCGCCTTCCGGCTGGAGGAGCGCGCTGCCTATCGTCGCAGTCTCTGGACCTGGCTCGGCGGCGCCGGCGCCGGACTGTTGATCGCTCAAATGCTGGTGCTGCGCTGGGGGCTGCGCCCCCTCCGACGCGTTGCCCGTGATCTGCAGTTGATTGAACGTGGTGCAAAGGATTCCCTGGAGGGCCGCTACCCACGGGAGATACGCGGGCTCACCGAACGGCTCAACCAGCTCATCCGCGCCGAGCGGGAACGGACCACGCATTATCGCAATAGCCTGGCAGACCTGGCACACAGTCTGAAAACGCCGCTGGCGGTGCTCCGCACGACGCTGGAAGCGGACAGCAGCCAGCCGCCATCGCCACAGACCATGGAACAGATCGAGCGCATCCATGAAACGGTGGATTACCAGCTCGGCCGCGCTGCCCTGGCCGGAGCGCCGCGGTTCGGCGAGAGCACGCCGGTGCAGCCTCTGGCAAAGCGGATCCTGGACACGCTGCCGAAAACGCGGCCGGCCGGCCCACCGACGATCCGTTTCGAGTGCGCCGCAGAGGCACGATTCCCCGGGCCCGAGGGAGATCTGATGGAAATCCTCGGCAACCTGGTGGACAACGCCTGCAAATGGTGCCACGAGCAGATCAGCCTGCAGGTGGACTGGCGTCGCGAGGGCCGAGGATGGTTACTGATACTGCAGATGGAAGACGATGGACCCGGCGTTCCGGAGGCGGCACGCGAACGCGTCCTGCAGCGTGGCCATCGCGCTGACGAGACACGGCCCGGTCACGGCATCGGGCTGGCCATGGTCAGCGACCTGGTGCGCAGCTACCACGGCGAGATACACATAGATCCCTCCCGGCAGTTGGGTGGTGCCCGGTTTACGCTGCAGCTGCCGGTGAACGTCTGAGCCACGGTCCGACATCGGCCATTTCAATTTGCCAGCGGCAAAGGCACACTTTGCGCTTCTTTCGATGCCACAATCCCCAAATCCATGCCCCGAACCGTCCGCCAAACGCTGAATGAGTTGATGCAAGATCTGGAGGCGGCCGAGCTGCATGCCGGTCTCAAGGGGCTGGAGAAAGAGAGCCTGCGGGTCACATCCGACGGCTCCATCGCGCAGACACCGCACCCGAAGATATTCGGCTCGGCACTGACCCACCCCTGGATCACGACCGACTACTCGGAAGCGCTGCTCGAATTCATCACGCCGCCGGTCAGCGGTCTCGACGAAAACCTTCAATTTCTGGACGAGATCCATCGGCACGTCGCCACCCACCTGGACGACGAGCTGCTGTGGACGAGCAGCATGCCCTGCGTTGTCCGCGGCGCCGACAACATTCCCATCGCCCGCTACGGCACATCCAATGTCGGCCGGATGCGTCACATCTATCGCCGTGGTCTCGACTGGCGTTACGGACGTGCAATGCAGGCGATTGCCGGTATCCACTTCAATTATTCGTTCAGCGATACGGTCCTGCGCGCCCTGCAACGGCAACGCGGGCACACTGGATCACTGCGCGACTTCAGTTCCCGGACCTATTTCGGCGTGATCCGCAATTTCCAGCGCTTTGGCTGGCTGATCCCCCTTCTGTTCGGTGCCTCGCCGGCACTGTGCCGCTCATTCGCGGGCAATCAGGAGCTTGGCTTCAGCGAATTCAGTGACGACACCCTGTATGAGCCCTATGGCACCTCACTGCGGATGAGCGATATTGGCTACAAGAACAAGGCCCAGGCGGCACTGAACATTTCCTATGACAGCGTGGAAAGTTACATTGCCAGCCTCACCCGGGCGATCACCACCAGCGATGCCGAGTACGAACGCATCGGCGTGCAGGTTGATGGCGAGTACCGGCAGTTGAACACCAACGTGCTGCAGATCGAGAACGAGTATTACAGTTTCATCCGACCCAAGGCCGTGGCCCGCTCCGGAGAGAAGCCGACGCTGGCATTGCGACGCGCCGGTGTTGAATACATCGAAGTCCGCGCCCTGGATCTGAACCCCTTCGAAGCCATCGGCACCAACATGGAAACCCTGCGGTTTGTCGAGTGCCTGCTGTACCTCTGCCTGCTACGGGACAGCCCGCCGATCAGCCCCCGTGAACGTTGTGGCATCAATCGCAACCAGGGGCTGGTCGCGCGCCATGGGCGTGATCCGGACCTGCTGTTGCAGCGTCAGGGTGACGAACATCTGCCGTTGCGGGACTGGGCCCTGTCCCTGATGGAGGAACTGGCCACCGTCGCCAGGGTCCTGGACGAAGGCCGGCCGGAAACGCCTTATGCAACGGCCATCGGCAATGCCCGCCTCGCAGTCGGGGACATGTCCCGCACCCTGTCAGCGCGCGTTCTCGAACAAATGCAGGTGCGCCAGGAAGGTTTCATCGAATTCGCGCTGGAACAGTCCATGCTGCATATCCGGCAGCTCCGGGCACGCCCGCTATCCCCGGAAAAAGAGGCCGCTTTTGCGGCCGCTGCGCAAAAATCACTGCGCGATCAGCAAGCCATCGAGACCGCCGACCACCTGAGTTTCGAGGACTATCTCCGCCATTACATGCAGCAGGATGCGCTTGCCGCCGTCGAGTCGGCGCGATAGCCCAACGATCCCGACTCAGCCTGTCCCCGTCTGCAGTTCGATGCGCACCGACAGACCGCCCTCGGCGGAGACGCCAAGCTGCATCTCGCCGGCATACAGATCCACCAGTTCACGGACAATCGACATACCGAGCCCTGACTGGGAGCGTTCACTGTCCACCAGCTTGCCGCGATCCATCGCCGCTCGGCGCTGCGCCTCGGACATGCCGGGCCCGTCATCCTCAACCAGCAGCCGGATGCGGCCATCGCCGGCCTCCAGGGTAAAACGCACCAGACCGTTGGCCCAGCGAACCGCATTCTCCAGCAGGTTACCGGCAAGTTCCTGCAGATCATGTGGATCCAGCGACACGCGTAACCTTTCATCCATGCGGACTTCCAGCTTCACGCCCCGCCGTTCGGCCATCTTGCCCAGCCCGTCCAGTACCGGCGCCAGTGCCGTCGCGATCATGATCTGTCCGGAGAAGCCGGCGGATCCCGCCGCCGATGCCCGCGCCAGATGATGGCGAACCGCCTCGTCGACTCGCTTGAGCTCATGCCCGAATCGCTCCCGTTCGCGGTCTGGCAGGTTCGCGAGCTGGGTTCGCATCACGGCCAGCGGGGTCTTGATCGCATGGGCCAGATTGCCGGCTGCATTCCGACCGCGCTCGATCAAGCGGCGATCCCGGTCCAGCACCCGGTTCATGGTCTCGGCAAGGGCGCGAAGATCGGCGGGCAAATCCGCATCAAGGGACTCGCGTCGCCCACTCTGCACCTCACGCAGATCCTCACGCATGCGACGCAGCGGGGCGAGCCCCCAGCGCACCTGAATGGCGATCAGCGCCAGCAGCAGCCCGCCGAGACTGGCCAGGGCAATCAGCAGCAGGCGTCGGAAACCAGCGACTTCAGCCTGGACCTCGGTGGTTGGCCCGGCGACCACAACCTGCAGCGGCTGCGGATAATCGGGCAAGCGCAGGCGCCGCTGAACCTGCCGCACCGGCTGTTCACGCGGCCCCATGGCGTCACCGGCAATGACCTGCCCGGTTTCACCCCCTGGCATCGGCGACAGAGCCTCGTCCCAGAGAGAGCGAGAGGACAGCAGCGGCCCCTCGGCGTCGGACACCTGCCAGTACCAGCCTGAGAACACCTGCTCGAAGCGGGCATCGCCCAGGGAACGGGACAGATCGAGACGCCCGTCCAGGTCGGCCCGGATCGCACTGGAGGTGACATGCAGCATGGCTTTGAGCCGTTCGTCGAAGGCCTGGTTCACTGCTGACTGGAACGCCAGTGAGAGGGCGACGCCGGCCAGCGGCAGAATCAACAGCACCAGCAGCCATGACGCCAGCAGCAGGCGTGCAACCAGGGGCCAGTTTTTCATACCGTATCCGAGGCGGAGGGATCGACCACCCGATAACCGCGGCCACGCACCGTTTCGATCAGGTCCGAACCGAGCTTGCGCCGCAGGCGACTGATCTGCACATCAATGACATTGGAGTCCGGCTGCTGATCGCGCTCATAGACATGCTCCACCAGTTCCAGTCGGCTGACCAGTCGCGGCATCGCGTGCAGCAGGTATTCCAGCAGTCGCAACTCCTGGGCCGTGAGACTCACCGGCCGCCCCGAGTTGGTCAGTGAGCCTGTATGCGTATCCAGGGCCAGATCACCCACGCGCAACACGGGATGCGCATGACCATGGGCCCGGCGCAGCAGGGCACGCAGACGGAAGAGCAATTCGCCGGTCTCGAACGGCTTGGTCAGATAATCATCAGCGCCAGCGGAAAAACCGGCTGCCTTGTCCGACCAGCGACCACGGGCCGTGAGCACCAGCACCGGCAGATTGATGCCCTGCTCGCGCCAGCGGGACAGCCAGGCGGTGCCGTCACCGTCCGGCAACCCCAGATCCAGCACCACCACATCGTAATGTTCGGTGGCGATCAGGAAATCAGCTTCGGCACCGGAGCCAGTGTGATCCAGCAACACGCCGGCCTCGGTCATCGCCTCCCCCAGGGCCTCGGCCAACCCCAGATCGTCCTCCACCAGCAGGATCTTCATGCCATTGCTCCGAGTGGGAAACGCTGGTCGATACCGATCAGCGTTTCCGTAGGGAGACACTGATCTATTGCCACGCCTGCGTTGGAGTCCGCATTTTTTCCGAGGCAAGGCGCGCTGCGCAGCGCCGCAGTTATTCTGCGGCCAAGCAGCGCAACGCAGCAATCGGGAAAAATGCGGCCCAACCAGAGGCAAGCATGCGCCGTCGCACGCCGCCGCGTGACCGTCGGATTCGCTGGCCTGCAAGGCGCGGTGCGCCGCACGAGGGTGATTCCCTCGTCAAGCGCCGCAACGCCGCAGGGCGGTGAATCCGACGGTAACCCGCAGGGCCCGGGCCGTTCTTCCGCCTGGCGGTGTCGCAGGCCACCCCGGGTAGCACCACTACCCGAGGCGACCTGCTCCTGGCCAGCCGGAAGAA
>SL_7KL_010_BRINEDRAFT_10001500_pt1 | contig 11153 bp, 10 predicted proteins | sample SodLak_010_BRINE_FD_10663 | JGI IMG/M metagenome (IMG submission 10663)
CGATTTCCGGGCCAATATAAAATATTGTTTGATATTAGAGAATACAAATCAGTTTCTAATTCAAAACAAGGAAGATCGTTTACAGCTTCAAAATAATTCATTTAGTTTCCTTAAGGCAAAATTGTTAAATCTTTTATTCGATGCGGTTGCTCAAGTACCCAATCAACTAAGTTTACAACATATTCTAAGCTCATCTTAGGTTCTTTTATATGAGAAACTCGTTCAGAATCAAAATAACCTAATCTAAGAACTGTTGTATTTACACCTTGATAAAAAAGTTGTTCGTTAGCTTTATCTAATGCACTTTTTTCAATTGCATACAAGTGACGGTGTTTTTTTATTCCGTCGCCTGAATTAGATCCGATATTTATAATTTTTTTGTTTAATGAAGCAGCCTTATAGAGCATTTCAACTTGTTCAAAACCATTATGTTTACAGTTTATAAAAATATCACACTCTTCTAAACTTTTGCAATTTCCGTATTTTTCTTCTAGTGCTTTGCCTAGGCCTCTGCGTGTTCCGGTTATATAATATTTCATAATTTTCTCTTTGGAATTTTAGAATCTGCCGACGAAACGCATGTTTGGGTTATGCATTTCTTAGGCTCTTTAAACAATTCAAATCCTGTCTCAATATGTCCTAATGGAGCATCGTCACAAGAATATGATCTTTTAATATATCCGTCAGGTTCTCTTATAATAATACCTTGATGCCCAGCATTACATTCCCAACCTTTAAATTTGTTAAAGTTAAAAGCGTTAAATCTTTCTGCTTGATCTAAGTACCATTTTTTACCATGCGAATCTGTAAGTTCTACTTGCATTGTGGGAGCAGCTCCTTTTTCAGGATTTCCTATCGTGGTTTTTGGAACAGAGTACATCGGTTTGGGTCGACTGTTCCACTTTCTTTTTTTGCAAGTAAAATCTTTTTGGGGCATGCCGTTATACAAAATTTCCTTCATTTCGTTAGTGTATCCGTTAACTACAAAACTTGCTGTAGGATCACTTTGAGGTTTCAAAGTTACATTTATTCCTTGATCATAGAAAAAATGTGCTTTTTCGTAATCTTCCCAAAATCTTTCTGGAACCATTACAGTATTAATTGTAACTTGAATGTCGTTTTCTTGACAAAAATTTAATTTATCTGCAAACTCCTGCATACTTTGTGTTGTATTTACATATTCGGTGTGCAAACTAGCAGTAATACTTGCTCTATGAAAATTTCTAGCTATCGTTGCATACTTTTCAAACCATTTCAAGTTCCTTGAACAATTTGATGTCATATGAATAGAAGTATAACTTGTATTAGGTACATCGTCTGCGAGATATTGCAAAATATCTAGATAACCCGGATGAAAAGTAGGTTCGCCACCGGACAAGGAAAAATGAAATCCGTTAAATCCGTTTTGTATGGCCTGTCTTTTAATTTCATCAACGGTTTTTAAACAAAGTTCAGTAGGCCTATGATCTTTTTTGTCTGATCTAGCATAGGGCCAACAATAGCTACATTTATAATTACAGAAGCGACCTAACAACCACGAAACTGTAAAAATATCTCTATAAAGTAAAGAACGCTGTCCTAACTCTATAATATCATCAAAAGGAATTTTTGTAAAATCATAATTCATATTACTTTTTATTTGTTATTTTGTTTTTCTTAAGAGTTGTCACAGAATAATTATATTTTTTGTTTTAAAATTTGTCCTTGTTCTCGATTTGCAACTCCACATGTTTTAATGCATCTAGGTATTACATTTACATCTGTCCAAGAACTTTCTAAACCGTTATTAAAAAAACTATGGTTTAGTATTTCGTTCCACGTTTTTTTTCTTAATGTTAATTCATTTACAGGATATTTGAGCTCTTCTTTAGTATGTTTTTTATAAGTTTCGTAATGGTCACTAATATAACAGCAAGGAAAAACTTCTAATCTTGAATTTACATATATTCTTTTATTTTTTTTATAAAGACAAGATATTTCATAATCTCCGAAACTGTTCAAATTAGATTTTGCAAAACCAAAACTGTTAATATTTGTTAAATATTCGTAGGCTGCTTTTATGTCCACAACAGGAGCTACTTTTTTCATTTTTTCTATATCAGGATGACGTAAATCTTGATTGTCTGGTTGTTCTAGATAATATTCAATATTTCCTTTCTTATCGAGAACCGGAAACGGATCAAAAGTATCAAATCTTGCAGTTCTCCTAATCCTAAATTCATCTACACCATATTTAACTGCTAATTCTTTGCATTTTTCAACTTCGTGTTCGTTGTGTTTAAATGCTAAAAAGTCCCATTTTGCTTGTGTTTTAGATTTACAAACTAGGTCTAAATTTCTCAAAATAATGTCAATATTGGTATTTCTTCTGTATAAATGATTTGTCTCGATGCCGTCGATTCCGAACGAGATTCTGTCGTTTTCGTCTAATATTTCTAAAAAATTTAACCACCACTTTTTTGATCTTAAACTTCCGTTAGTAAAAATTTCAATCCTAGCGCCTTTGGTTTTTGCAGCCTCAACAGCAAAAAATAGATTTTTTGCAACAAGAGGATCGCCGTGGGTGCCGCAAAAATATACACATTCTAAATTTGGAAGTTCGTTAGAAAAAACCGATTGAATATCTTCAATCGACCACTCATCAAGGCCTCTTCCTGCTTTAATATTTGACCCGAAGATATTTCTATCACACATTGGGCACGCAGCATTACATTTGTTTGTAACTTCTACGTGTAACTCTCTAATTTCATCTATTTTAAGGTACATAATTGTGGCTACTAAATAACAGAGTATTTAATAAACATAGTCATTTAGAGAACTCATTATGAAAGAAATCCCTAGCAAAACATTCTGTTCAATGGCGTGGAATCATCAGATGATCGAGCCGAGAGGTAATGTAAGACCTTGCTGTCGGTTTCTCGAAGAAGAGCGGCCAAAAGAACATAATTTGCATAACATGTCGATAGAAGACGTATTTTATTCCGATTGGATGAAAGATCTACGACAAAAAATGTTGAAGGGAGAATACGTTAAAGGCTGTATTCGCTGTTATCAAGAAGAAAATGCCGGTAAACGTAGTCTTCGCCAAAGATATCACGAAAGATCTGATCTTCCTTTGGAAAAATTAGTAGATATCAAAAATCCAGAAATTAAATGGATTGAACTTGCAATATCTAATGATTGCAATTTAGCATGTCGCATGTGTGATAGTATATATTCATCTAAATGGTATGCTGAAGAAATGTCTATTTACGGAAAAAGTCACAACTATCAAGAAAAGACTCATGCAGACATGTCTTCTATTTTTGAAATAAGTGATAGATTTGTACATTTAAAATTTACAGGCGGCGAACCTTTAATGATTAAAGATCATTGGAAGTTACTTAACAAAATGGTTAGCGAGGGATCAGCAAAAAATATTTTCTTAAACTATAGTACAAATTGTACTATACCTCCTAAGAAAAAATTTATCGATATTTGGGATAATTTTCAAAAAGTTGAGTTTGCTCTTAGTTTTGATACTTGTAATTCTGCAGAAGCCGAATATATTAGATGGCCTGCAAAATATTCTCATTATGAAAACACTACTAAAGAATTTCTTAAATTAGCCGAAAAAGATAATTATTTTGTAATAAATAGAGCCACAATTAGCATATTAAATATTTGGAATTTTCCTGAAACTTTGCTTTGGTGGTACAATCAAGATCCGACAGATAAAGATCTTCAAACAATAAACCCGTCACATCTTAGGCATCCTTATTTTTTATCTGTAACAGTTTTGCCTAAAAAATTAAAAGAGAAAATTTCTCAAAAATTTAACAAATTCAAAAACAAACATCAAGATAAAATTAATATAGTTAATTCATTAAATTATATGGAAAACTATATGTGGAGTAATGACGACTCAAAACTGATTCCGCAACTTGAGAAGTATATAAAAGGAACAGACAAATTTAGAAGTCAAAACTTTTTTGAATACTACCCACAATTCGATAACATTTTTAAAGAGTAAAATATGACAATAGATTGGCGTAAAACAAAACTTTGTCCTATTCCATGGATTCATCAAGCAGTAAGGTCAACAGGAGACCTTAGAGTTTGCTGCCATGCATCACACGGGCCAAATCAAGGAATACTTAAGGACAACGAAGGGAATTCACTAAAGGCACAGAATACAGACTTAAAACAGGCTCGCAATCATCCTCTCTTGAAAGAAATAAGAAAGTACATGATACAAGGAAAATGGCATCCTGAATGTAAAAGATGTCAAACTGAAACCGAATCAGGTGTAAATTCTCGACCAATTTATGAAAATCAAACCTGGATCGATTCCGGCTTATACCGCTGGGAGGAAATGTTAAAATTTACAGACGACGACGGCACAATTAATACCAACCAAATCGAATGCAGTTTTTATGACATAAGACTAGGAAATTTCTGTAATTTAAAATGTAGAATGTGCGGTCCGACAGATAGCAGTCTGTGGTACGACGACTATGCAAAATTATGGGACACAACTACCTATAAAGACAGTCACGGCGAAGTAGAATTAATAAAAAATCTAAAAGGTAAATTTGCTCCAAAAAACGACCCTTACCAATGGTACGAAAAAGACGGATACTGGCTTCAGATGAACGATCGGATGGAAGAAATTAAAAAGATGATGATTGTTGGTGGAGAACCTTTGTTAATAGAAAAACATTATGATTTTTTACAAGAATGTGTAACTAAAGGCTATGCAAGTAACATTATTTTAGAATATAATTCTAACTGTACAACAATTCCACAGAAAGCATTTGATTTATGGCAGGAGTTTAAAGAAGTACGTATAGGAGCAAGTGTTGACGGAGTTAATGAAGTAAATGATTATATTCGTTATCCTAGTAAATTTTCTCATATACATAAGAATCTTATAAAATTAAAAGAAGCAAAAGGAAACTACAAAATATGGATCGCAGCGACTATAAACGTGTACAATATTTTACATCTTCCTGATTTTATAGAATGGATTATACAAAACGATCTGTTTAATGTTACGAATGCCGACGTTCGTCCAGTTTTGACTCCGCATCCGTTACACAGACCTAAGTTTCAAAATGTTCGTATATTACCAAAACTCGTTAAACAGCATGTTGAGAAAAAGTTTAACTTAAAAAAAATAGATTTAGAAAAAACTATTGCTAAAAAAATAAAAGACCCAACACAAAGGGCCTGGGCAATAAGAGATATGAATAAAATTTTGGACGAATATATTAATTTTATGTGGGAAGACGATTATTCGGACCAATTAGATAAATTTTGGCAAACCACACGGAAATTAGATCAGATGAGAAATTTAAGTTTAGAAAAAAATTTACCAGAATTATTTGAATTAATAAAGGACACTGAAAAATGAATATTTTAGTAGCAGGAAATAAAAACTACGGATTAGCAAAAAGCATAGATAATCTTTTACCAAACTGTACATTTGCAAGTAGAACAACTGGTTACGACTTATGCTGTCGCGAGACAAAACAGAAATTAATTAAGGAGAGTTTAAATTTTGATGTTTTTATTTCAGTTAGTTGTTTATACCGCGGCGAGCAGACATTATTAATAAACGAACTTGTCGAAGAATGGTACAAAAACGATCATAAAGGATATATTATTGTACTCGGTAGTACCGCTGACACTCCAGTTCCTGGCAGTTATTGGTTATATCCTGCAGAGAAAAAAGGTCTAAGAGCATACTGCAGACAGATTTCTATTATGATTTCTTCCGACACGCCGCCTGCTTTCAAACTCACTTATCTTTCGCCGGGTAACATGAACACCCCTAGAGCAGAAGAAAAGCGGCCTGGTATACCCAAGTTAGATACCGACTATGTAGCAAAAATAATCAAATGGCTAATAGACCAGCCAAGCAACGTAAATATTAGCGAACTATGTTTAGATCAAATACAATATTAATTGTTTTTTTTAGGATAAAGAATATCTTCAACTAGATGATAGTGATCCCAGTCTTTTAATTTAGGTACTCTCAAGTCAAGATTATCTCTGCAACTTGACTTTGGACATCTAATCGGAGAAGTTGGAAGATCAACTGAATCTAAATCGTATATATTTCCTCGTTTGCCGCCTACATGACAGCTTCCTATATAGATGTCTCCGATCGGAGATATTTTCATATGCTTTATTCCTGCCCAGCATAACCAACCTTGAAATCCTGCTTTATTATGCAGTCTTAATTGATTATAATGATAGTCTTCATTATAATAAGTATCTGTTTTTGAGTCGTAGAACCAATGTTTTAGTTTTTTCTTCGATTCAGTTACACTGTTTGTAAAGATAGTATCTAATTTATCTTTATATTCTTGACTTGCAAATTTTTCAAAGCTATTTCTTCGCAAATTTACTGTAGAGTTGTCAACTACTAATTCATCCTTTGATAGTTTTGTTAAATCAATATCAAAACTAATTTTTTTTGTTGGCATCAGATCTGCCGAAGAGCCGCTAAGAGGTGAAATAGGCCTATATTCAACATTTTCTAAACCTGCATTTTTTAATTCATTGCCCATATATTCTATCTTTTCGAAATAATCAGGATGAATCATAAATCTATATATTACAGTTTTTTCAGACAACTTTGTATCTTTATTAAGCTCTTTTCGTTTTTTTTCAATTTTTATACATTTTGCTATATAATCATCTACTTTTTTATGCATAAACTCAAAATGAAAACTTATTGTAATATTATCTAGATATTCTAGCAATTGACAAAAGTAATCAGCAGTTCTAGACCCATTTGTAGTCACACTAGAATGCACGCACCCTAATTCATTAACATATTTGCACAACTCCATAAATTTAGGATGTATTGTGGGCTCGCCGCCGCAAAAACTCCATAATATATTAGCCCCGTTTTTTTCATAAATTTTGTCCACTAGATATTTCATGTTTTCATACGGAACATGCGGTGACTTGTAGTCGTGCAAATAGTCTGCACAGTAAGAACAACTAAAATTACATCGTTTTCCTATATACCAATCTACTGACATTGCAGAACTTGGATTAAACTTAAAATAATTTGCAACTGATTCCACTATTTTAGCCTCTTCTTGTTTGTATTTTTTCCGTATGCACTACTATATTCGAACTCAGTTCCGCAAGTTCTACCGCAAGTGTATAATCTTTTAAAGTTTTCATCTGGATTATTCCAACTGTTTTCTAGATAACTTTTAAAAAAATCATGTTTGAGAATACTCCAACCGTGTTTTCTTAAATCGTTAAAATCTTTCCCAAATAAAGAAAAAATATACTCAAAATCTTTTCTTTGTATATTATCAGGAGAAAGATGTTTTGGTGCTCCGTGCCATGTACAAGGCCATAAACACATATTCATGTCAATAAAAACAGCATTTTGTTTTTTATACTTGCAACTAATTTTAGTAGACATGGCATAATCATAAAAACTGTCATGCTTCGAAGAAATTTTTTCTATATCTTTTTGATTTGGATTTGTTTTTCTATCTTGTACTTTTTCGTTCTTTTTATTTTCTATCGATTTTTGATTTCTTTCTGCAAATCGAGAAGTGTACTTTATATTAAAATATTTAAATCCTAATGTTTTAGACAATTCTTCTGCTTGTTGTATTTGGTGATAGTTATGTTCAAATTCTAAATAATCCCAACGTGCAATTCCGCCTGCATTAATAAAAGACTGTGCGTTTTCTATTATTTTTTTAAAATTTGAATTTACTCGATACAAATGATTTGTATCTTCAAGCCCATCAATGCTAAACGCTACTAGTAGGTTGGAGTTTTTTGCTCTTTTTGGTAGATTCGCCCACCACTTTTTGGATCTTAAACTGCCGTTTGTTATAATCTTAATTGCCTTTACTCCTTTACTTACACAATAATCAAAAGTATCATCAAAAGTAGGACTAGCAAGACAATCACCAAAATTTCCGCAATGAAAAATTGTAATTTTTGAACAATCAAAAGGTTCTAAAATAATTTCGTAATCTTCAACAGATAAATCTCCTATATTCATATGAGGATTAATTTTTTTTCCTCCGTCGACATTTCTAGCACATTGCGGGCATGCTAAATTACATCTACTAGAATGATCTAGCTGAATTGTTTCAATTTCGTTGATATCTAAAAACATCAAAATAACTCTTTTATTTCTGGCAGAACGTTACGCCAATTGGTTTTTCTTTGTTTGTCTAAATCCTCAAGGTAGTTTAACAAAACTTGCTTATTATTTTCCCACAAAGATTCTTGCATCATAAAATTTAAATAAAAGACACTATTAGGAACAATCTTTACTTTATTAACTATCTCGTATTTAAAGTGGTCAGGCAAATTTTGTACACTTAAATGAGCAGGCGCAGTAACGTAATCTGAAAATCTAAATTCTATATTCGAAAAATGATCTCTACAAAATTCATATGTTTCAGGCAGGCGTAATATATTTAGGTTATAACATGTCCAATTGAAATATGCGCTGTCTAATTGTTTATTTATGATTTGTAAAATTGAATATAAACTATTCCATCTTGTTGGAAATCTTAAAAATTCAGCAGTTTTTCCAACTGCATCAAGAGAAATTCCTAAATCTACCTTTCTAAATTTTTTTAGTTTTTTTAAATACTGCGGAGTTAAAGAAATACCATTTGTAATATACTTTAGGTGCAAATGTGTCTTTTTGTTTTTTATACACCAATCAAGAAATTTTAAATGGTCTTTATGAACAAAAGGTTCACCGCCTAAAACATTGATGTAAACTATTTCGTCGATGTTTTGTTTTATCCAAGACCAGACATTGCCTTTTTCTGAGATCCAGTCGTTGTTAAATTTTAAATTAGGAGTATTTTCGTATTTGTCTAATAATAATTTGTCCTCGTACCATTTGCTACTATTTCCTGTAAAGCAATGTACGCATTTTAAATTACACACATTTCCTATTCTTAAATCGATGTATTTGGGGTTTTCTGCAATTGCTCCGTTGCTTTGCGTAATTTCTTTTAGATATTTTTCATCAATTTCAAATTCTCTATTAACGTCTTGTCTCTTGCTTTTTCCTCCTAAACTTTCTTGCAAATGACAATTTTTACAATTGCTGTTTTTTATACCTTTCAGCATGTCTAGTCTTAGATTTTTAAAATAGTCTGAATTCCATGCTGTATTGATGTCTGTATTTTTTAAACTAGAAGTTTTGTCAACAGGCGAACTTCTTCCGCATGCTCTAACAGTACCGTGTGGATTGGTATTAATACTAATCCACGGTAATATACATATAGATTCATTTGTCATAATATCTTCTAAGCAATTTTCTAACACCGACAGGACAGTTTTTGCTTTTGTCCCAAGCAATATGAATTGCTTTTGTTCTATCTAAATTGTGTCTTTCGCAAACGAAATCGTATGTCTTTCCGTATTTGTTATGCCAAAAATCAGATCCAAATTTATCAATAAAATTTTCTCCGATCCACATTAAACTCTGTATGGTCATATTGTAATCATTTTGTAAAGAAATTGGTCCATTCCATCTTTCTCTTGTGTATCTAACTCCAATTCGATTAGCACCCAACCCTAGAGATTTACTTAGACTAAATGCTGCACTTTTTATAGACGGGCTAGAAAAATCAAACTTTATATCTCTGCAACACCCGTACCAGCATCCATCGATGTGCAAATTAACGTCTCTTTCTTCAGCTACTTTAATTAAGTTGTTCATTTCAGGATGTATGTCTCCGTAAGCTGGAAACGGCATACTAATAATTAAATTATCGTTTGTTTTTAAAGTGTCAATTGTTTTTACTCTTAATCTATCACCGTAAATTCTCCAATGATATCGATATTCTGCATCTAATACGCATACATTTTCTTTTATTTGGTGAATTTCATCAAGATATTGAGTTACTCCTACAATAACATCTTTGTTAGATAAAGATTCTAGATTTTGCAGACAATTTAGTTTGCTATCTAGAATCCATTTGTTAAATTTATCGATAAATCTTTCTCTATCCTGTTTTAGATCTTGTCCTAAAAAAAAGTCTGCCGAAATTAAAGAAGTAAGATACTCCTGAACTTCTGCATCATGCATTGCTTGAGGTCGATGATATTGTAATAAACTATCTAGATCTTTCATAATATTTGTTTGAATAACGGAAAAACTTTTAAAAATTTATTTTCCCAACCCCTCTGTTTATTAACTAGATTAATATATTCTCTAGTCTCAGGTAATCTTTGGCTCCAATCTTCTGCATTCATAAAATTTATAATACCTTTAAATCTAGAAAGTCCATAGGGCGCATTCAAGAATTGTTGTTTTGAAATTTCTTGTTCTTTTACGCCTGTAAATTTTTGCCAATTTTCCTCAATCCAGGGATAGAATTCGTTTTCGTATTTTTCTTGTATTTGTTTTTTAATATCTAGAGGAAGAACCTTTACATTTAGTTGCGGAGGCCAGTATGCAAAATGCATGTTAATTCCTCCGGCGCCGAGCGGCCACGCATTAATCTTCTTAAAGCCTTGATTTACTTTCCACTGAACAAATTCAGGCAAGTATGCTACATTAAGAGCCATAATAGTAGTAGCTGTTGTAACTTGCACCGATTCTGGGGTTTCATCTAATAACCAAAATACTTCTTCTTGGTGTTTCCAGTTTGAAGGATATCTAATATAATTGTTTTGCTCTCCGAATGCATCTATTGAATAATGAAATCTAACTCTTTTAAACTCTGCCCATAGATCGAAAAGGTCATCTCTCCACTCTACTGCATTTGAATTATATCTTAATTCAATGTTTTTTGCATGTCCTCTTTTTATACATTCTTCTAGCAATTCATAATGTTCGTCTATAATCAAACTTTCGCCGCCGGCAAAGTATAACTGATACATGTTAGGAACTTGTTCCATAAGTTCTTTCCAGAAACGAGGATTATTTTTGTGCCAATTATAACTCGCACCGTGGTTGCGGCCTTTATTTTCCCAACCACTTGTGCCTTTGAGATTTTCGTTTTTTATTTGGGGATATATCGCACTCCAGTCTTTTATCCAACCAGAGGAATCGTGAGGAGAACACATAACACAAGATAATTGACACTTTGTTCCCATCCTTAAATCGATATATCTTATTTTTGTTTCAATTGATCCGTTGTCTTGTG
>SL_7KL_010_BRINEDRAFT_10001502_pt1 | contig 11150 bp, 8 predicted proteins | sample SodLak_010_BRINE_FD_10663 | JGI IMG/M metagenome (IMG submission 10663)
CGGATATCCGCCCCAAGCGCCCTGAGCGTCTCGATCAGCACGGCGGTCTGGATCGTCATGTGCAGCGACCCTGCGATGCGCGCACCCTTGAGCGGCTGGCTCGCGCCATATTCGTCGCGCAGCGCCATCAGGCCGGGCATCTCTGTCTCGGCAATCGCGATTTCCTTGCGGCCATAATCGGCCAGCGACAGATCACGGATGATGTAGTCCTTGGGCATGCTCACCCCTCCTAAATGCAGGCACTGATTGCGCGGCGCTTAGCACCCGCGACCCTTGCCCACAAGATGCGCGCAAAGTGTCGCGCATCAAGTGTCGTTTGCGATTGTAGCACGTAGCTCTATCTGCGAAAGTCCTAGCCATGTGGTCAAGAGTTTGCGACGCGATGACACAACCTGTCCCAAATGCGCCCGTCCGGGCGTCTACATGGCGTATGTTCGGCGTTCCGGGGGTGGTCACTGGTCTGGCAGTCACCTTTGCCGGCCCGGTCTGGGCATTCGATGACCTGCGGATCAATTTTCAGGGTGACGATTCGGCCCTTGAAACCGCGCTGACGCGCTCCTCGCTTCTCGCCGCCGCGCAAGACGACGGTCTGGAAGATGATTTCGAGCTGTTCACGATTGCGCGCGCCGAGTATGGACAGTTGATCGGCATTTTCTATGAGGCGGGGTTTTACGCCCCCGAAATCTCGGTCCGGATCGATGGGCGAGAGGCTGCTGATATCTCGCCCCTGAACCCGCCATCGCAGATCGGCACGATCGAGCTGACCCTGAACCCGGGGCCTGCCTTTGTGTTCGGGCAGACCCAGCTTGGCCCGGTGACCGACGACACAGAACTGCCTGCCGGTTTTGCCACGGGGCAGCCTGCGCGCAGCACCATTATCCGTGATGCCGCGGGTGAGGCCGTTGATGGCTGGCGCGATCAGGGCCACGCCAAGGCCGAGCCGGTCGAGCAGGAGATCACCGCCCGCCACCCGCCGGGCGAGTTGGATGTCGCCGTGCAGATCCAGCCGGGCCCGCGCCTGCGTTTCGGGTCACTGCGCCCTGATGGGCAACGCCGCACCCGCACGCGGCGGATTGTCGCCATTGCCGGATTGCCCGAGGGTGAGGTATTTTCCCCCGAAGAGGTGCGCCGCGCCGCCGCCCGTCTGCGCCGCACGGGCACCTTTGCCTCTGTCGCGCTGCGCGAGGCGGAAGAGCCCAATCCCGATGGCACGCTTGATATCAATGCCGCCGTGGTCGAGGCGCCGCGCCGCCGGATCGGCGGCAGTGTCGAATACGATACCGAAGCAGGCGGCAAGGTCACGGCCTTCTGGCTGCATCGCAATCTGTTTGGCGGGGCCGAGCGCTTTCGGATCGAGGGGAGGGTCGGTGGGCTTGGCGCAAGCAGTGGCAGGCCGGATTTCCGGCTGGCCACCACACTCGCGCGCCCGGCAACCATCACGCCTGACACGACGCTTAATCTGGGTGCCGTGATCGAGACGGAGCGCGAAGATGATTTCGAGGCCGAGCGCATTCGCCTTGATGTCGGGCTGGAGCATCGATTCAGCAATGAACTGACCTTTGGCGCGGGCATCGGTGTGTTGCTGGAGCGCGCGAAATTCGGCCCCGATCTGGAAACCGAACGCGATTTTCGGCTGCTTCTGCTGCCGCTGGACGTGACCTGGGACCGGCGGGACAATGAAAACGCCCCCACCACCGGCACATATCTGCGCGGTGAGGTGACGCCCTTTATCGGCGCGCGCGGGTCCGACAGTGGCGCGCGGGCCTATGCCGATCTGCGGGCCTATCGCGGCTTTGGCGAGGATGATCGCGTCGTTCTGGCCGGACGGGCGCAGGCAGGCGCGGTCTTTGGATCGGCGCTGGATCGGACGCCGCGCGATTTCCTGTTCTACTCGGGCGGCAGTGGCACCGTGCGCGGCCAGCCCTTCCGGTCACTGGGCGTTACCTCGGATGGCGTGCGCTCGGGCGGGCGCGGGTTTGCGGCGCTTTCGGCCGAAGCGCGGGTGCGCGCGACCGAGAATATCGGCGTCGTCGCCTTTGCCGATGCGGGCCGCGTGTCGGACGGGGCAATCTCTGGCGGGTCGGACTGGCACGCCGGGGCAGGGCTTGGCCTGCGCTACAACACCCCGGTCGGGCCGCTGCGGGTGGATATCGCCCAGCCGGTCGCGGGCGATACGGGTCGCGGGGTTCAGTTGTATCTCGGGATAGGGCAAGCGTTCTGATGCGGTTTCAGCCACTTCTGCTCTGGGTTCTGTGCACGGTGTTCGTGCTGGATATCTCACCGGCATCGGCGCAGTTTCTGGACCGGTTGCTGCCTGGACGGTCGGAAAGTGATGAGGGGTTTCTGACCCGCACCTTGCAGGAAAGCCTGTCGGGTAGTGGCCGCGAAGTGCGGATCACCGGGTTTGCGGGCGCGCTGTCCTCGCGCGCGACATTCGATAGCATGACCATCGCCGATGATGATGGCGTCTGGCTGACCATCGAAGGTGGCGCGATGCAATGGAACCGCTCGGCCCTGTTCCAGCGGCGTATTGATATCGGGGAGTTGTCGGCAGACCGCATCACGGTCGAGCGTGCGCCACTGGGGGATGAGCCCGAACCCGCCGAAGAACTGGTCCGTCGCCCCGAATTCGCGTTGCCGGAGTTGCCGGTTTCAGTCCGTCTGGGCGTTCTGCGCATAGATGAGGTCGTGCTGGCGCCAGCGCTACTGGGTCAGGAATTGCGCGCAAGCGTCAGCGGCACCGCGCAACTGGCGGATGGCGAGGGCAGCGCGGAATTGGAAGTCGAGCGTCTGGACGATGTCGCCGGGCGCTTTGCGATTGATGGCGAATTCTCGAACGAGACCCGTTTCCTGCGTCTTGATCTGCGCGCGGAGGAAGACCCTGGCGGCCTGGCGGTCAGCCTGCTGGATATTCCCGGCGCGCCTTCGGTCAATCTGGAGATATCGGGCGAAGGGCCGATCGACACTTTTGCCGCCGATATCCGGCTGGCCACGGATGGCGAGGACCGGGTCACTGGTGATTTCGAGCTGCAAACCACCCGGCCGGGTGTGGCACAGGCGATCCGGCTGGATCTGGGGGGCGATCTGCGTCCCTTGCTGCAACCCGAGTTCCATCCCTTCTTTGGTGCCGAATCCCGGCTGAGCACCGAGGCGCAGCGTTTCGAGGACGGACGCCTGTCACTGGATGAGCTGGAAATCCGCACCGAAAAGCTGGGCCTGCGCGGGGCCCTGGCGCTGGGCGCGGACCAGTTTCCAGAATTCATCGACCTGCGCGGCGAGATCGTGTCGCGCGACGGGTCGCGCGTGGTGTTGCCGCTTGCGGGCGGGACCACCAGCATCGAATCTGCCGAACTGCAACTGGGATTCGATGCCTCGGTCGATGAGGATTGGACGCTGATCGCGGAACTTCTGGGCTTTGACAATGAAGATTTTCAGGTCGAGCAATTATCCGTGGACGGGATCGGCCGGATCTCGACCAGCGGCTTTGGCGAAGATATCGATGTTGTCGATGCGCTGATCGATTTCTCGACCCTCGGTCTGTCCGCGCGCGACCCGGGCATTGCCGAGGCGCTGGGTCCCGCTGTGTCAGGCTCGCTTGCGCTGTTGTGGCGCGAAGGGCGGCCCCTGTTGCTGCCGGGCTTCCAGCTTGAAGGGCGCGATTATGCGCTGAATGGCCGGGGGCAACTGGATGACGGTGTGATCGAGCTGAATGCGCAGGCCGATTTCCGCGATGTGTCGCGCCTGTCGATGCTGGCGGACCGGCCACTTTCCGGGGCCGTGCGCGCGCAGCTCGATGCGTCGCTTGGGCCGCAGAGGGACCGGTTTGACGTGATGGCCGAGCTGTCAGGTCAGGACCTGACGATAGATCAGGCCGAAGTGGACGCACTGCTGGCCGGGCGCAGCGTGATCGCGCTTGAGGCCTCGGGTCAGGGCGGCACGATCAATCTGCAAAAACTGGAAGCGACGGCGCGGACATTGCGCGCGGAACTGTCCGGTCTGGTCACGTCCGATGATGTCGATCTGGGCGGCGAGCTGGATTTTGCTGATCTGTCCGTTCTGGGCGGCGATTTCGGGGGCGCGATGGACGCCCGGATCAGCCTGCGCGGCGAGTTCGAGCGTGAGAGGCTGCGTCTGGATGCCATGGCCCGCGATCTGACTGTGGGCCAGGCCGAGGCCAATCGCCTGCTGCGCGGCGAGACGCGGCTGATGCTGTCGGGCCAGCGCGACGGGCTTGCCTTTGACCTGCAGGCGCTGGAGCTGCGCAATCCCGCACTCAACCTTGATGCGTCGGGGCGGTATGAGGCGGGCGCCTCGCGTCTGCTGGCGGATCTGCAATTGCCCAGCCTGACCGCAATCCGCCCGGAACTGGCCGGCAGCGTTCAGGGCCGTCTGCAGGTCGAGGAAGATGGCGACACGCGGCGCGCGTCGCTCGATGCCTCGGCGCAGGGGCTGCGCGTCGGGGCTGATGCGGCCAACACGCTTCTGGCCGGGCGGCAGGAACTGACCGCATCGGTCACGCAGCGCCCTGACACGATCCTGCTTGAAAATCTGCGCCTGAGCGGGCCGCAACTGAACGCCACTGTATCGGGTGAACTGGTTGACGGACTGCCCAGCTTGCAGATCGACGGACGGCTGAACAATCTGGCCCTGCTAGTCCCCGGGATCGAGGGGCCGGTCACACTGGGCGGCACGGCACGCGGGCAGGGCGATGGCTATGTGCTGGACCTGTCGGCCAGTGGTCCGGCAGGTGTGCAGGCGCAAGTGGCGGGCACGATCAGCGATGATCTGCGCGGCGATCTTCGGGTGCAGGGCGGCACCGATCTGGCCCTGATCAATCCGCGTATCGAGCCGCGCTCGATTCAGGGGCCGGTCAGTTTTGACGCAAGGCTGAATGGGCCGCTTGCCCTGTCATCCGTATCCGGCAGCGCGGAAGGGTCAGGCATCACGCTTGTCCTGCCCCAGCAGAACCTGCGCATGACCGATATTTCCATGCAGGCGCAACTGTCCGGCGGGCGCGCGACCGTGGACGCGCGTGGCAATTCCGCCAGTGGCGGGAATTTCACGCTGGGCGGGGATATCAATATCGATGGCCAGCCCGAGGGCGACCTGCGCATGAGCCTGAACGCCCTGCGCATCGTGGACCCGCAATTGTTCGAGACCGAAGTCAGCGGCACGCTGGGCATTCGCGGCCCTCTGACGCGTGGTCCCAGGATCTCGGGGGAACTGCAGCTTGACCGGACCGAGATCCGCATTCCACGCGTGGGGCTGGCCGGTCGCGGGTTCATTCCGCCCAATATCAACCATGTCGGGGAACGCCCCGAATCGCGCGTGACACGCGACAGGGCAGGTATCTTTCAGGGCGAAACGCATGGACGCACCCCCTTTCCGCCCTCGCTCGATCTCTCGATTGATGCGCCCAACCGGATATTCATTCGCGGACGCGGGCTTGATGCGGAACTGGGCGGCAGCCTGCGCCTGACGGGCACCACGGCAGATATCATCCCCATCGGACAATTCAGTCTGATCCGGGGGCGTCTGGACCTGCTGGGCAACCGGTTCACGCTGAACGAAGGCTTTGCCAGCATGCAGGGCGATCTGATGCCCTTTGTGCGGCTGGTCGCCTCCACCGAGCGCGAAGGCGTGGTGGCGCGGATCGTTCTGGAAGGGCCGGCCAATGCGCCGGAAATCCTGTTCGAATCGACGCCGGAACTGCCAGAGGAAGAGGTCGTGTCACTCCTGCTGTTCGGGCGCGGATTCGAGACGCTTTCGGTGTTCCAGGCCGCGCAGCTCGCGTCCTCGCTGGCAACACTGTCGGGGCGCAGCGAAGGGATCATGGAGCGCGTGCGCCGCAATGTCGGGCTGGATGATCTGGACGTGCGTACGCGTGAAGATGGCGAAACCACAGTCCGGCTGGGGCGCTATCTGACCGAGCGTATCTATACCGATGTCGAGGTCAGCCCCCAGGGCAGCACCGAAGCGTCCATCAATATCGACCTGACATCGTCGCTGACCGCGCGCGGGCGGGTGGATAACGAGGGGCGCAGCAGCGTCGGCCTGTTTTTTGAGCGCGATTACTGAAGGAAAACCACCATGGATGATGCCGCTGCACTTGCAGGCAAGGCTGTCCTGATCACCGGCGCCAGCCGTGGTATCGGGGCAGAGGCCGCGCGCGCGTTCACGCAGGCCGGGGCGCATGTCGGGATTGCCGCGCGCTCGACCGCCGCGCTGGATACACTGGCGCAGGAAACCGGTGCGCTGCCGATTGCATGTGATGTCGCCGATTTCGCTGCGGTCGAGGGTGCGGTTGCGGGTATGTTGGAGCGTTTCGGGCGGCTGGATGTGCTGATCAACAATGCCGGTGTGATTGATCCCATCGCGCCCTTGTCCAGTGCTGACCCGGAAGAATTCGGCGCGCTGATCGACATCAACCTGAAGGGCGTGTTCCACGGGATGCGCGCGGCGCTGCCGGTGATGTCGCAGCAGGGCGGGGGCACGATCATCACCATCGGATCGGGCGCGGCGCATAACCCGCTGGAAGGCTGGGGCGCTTATTGCGCGTCGAAATCGGCCGCGCTGATGTTGACGCGCGTTGCGGATATAGAGGCGCGTGGCCGAGGTGCGCGTCATGAGCCTGTCGCCCGGCACGGTCGCCACGGATATGCAGCGTACCATTCGCGACAGCGGCATCAATGCGGTGAGCCGTCTGGACTGGACAGCCCATATCCCGCCCGACTGGCCCGCGCGCGCGCTGGTCTGGATGTGTTCGGCAGATGCGGAGGACTGGGTCGGGCGCGAAGTATCGCTGCGCGATGAGGGCATTCGCAAGCGGATTGGCCTGTCGGCATGATCCGTGTGGCGCAGGTCGGGGCGACATGCACCCTGACGCTCGATCGGCCGGAAAAGGCGAATGCGCTGGATGGCGCGATGTTGCAGGCGCTGATCGACGGGGTTGATGAGGCCCGCACTGCCGGCGCGCGTGTGCTGGTGCTGACAGGCACTGGCCGGGTGTTTTCCGCCGGTGCCGATCTGGACGCGGCGCGGCAGGGGCTGGCCACCTCGCCCCTGTGGGAAGAGCTGTCGGCGCGCATTGCATCCTTCGCCGGGCTGAGCATTGCGGCCCTGAACGGCACTGTCGCCGGGGGGGCTTGCGGGATGGTCCTTGCCTGCGATCTGCGCATCGCACCGCGCAAGGCCAAGCTGTTCTACCCGGTCATGAAGCTGGGCTTTTTGCCGCAACCATCGGACCCGGCGCGGCTGGTAGCGCTGGTCGGGCCTGCACGGGCGAAACTGATCCTGATGGCGGGGCTGAAGGTCAGCGCGGAAGAGGCGCAGGGCTGGGGTCTGATCGACCGTATCTGCGATGATGACGGGCTGGACGCGATGGTGCAGGAGGTGTCCGCCGATGTTCTGGCCGCGCCGGATGGCCATGTCGCTGCGATCAAACGCCTCATCCCGGCATATTCGGCTGTGCCGAAGGGCGCGGTTTAGCTAGACAGAGGCTATGCGCGCACGGTTACGGATATCCTTTGCGCTGATACTGGCGCTGGTGCTGGGCCTGGGCAGCCTGACGCATGCGCTGGCGCGCCATCAGGCCGCAGGCGCGCAGACCATGGTCATCTGCACAGGCTACGGGCTGGTGCAGATCACGCTGGATGCCAATGGCAACCCGGTCGAGCAGACCTTGCCCTGCCCCGATTGCATTCTGGGCGCGGGGGCGTTGCTGGCGACCACGCCTGCCATGGCGCGCCCCGATACATTCAGCGCCCGGGACGTGCCCGCATCCGGTGTCGTGGCGCGATCCGGGTCCGGGTATCTGTGGCCCCCGTCGCGGGGGCCGCCATCGCTTGTCTAGAGACGAGTTTTGCAAATCTCAGACAAGGACAAGAAAATGAAAACCCAATTGCTTGCGGCCACTGTTGCCGCCCTGTTTGCCCTGCCCGCACTCGCGTCGGACAGCATCCGGATCACTGACCCCTTTGCGCGCTCTGCCCATGGCATGGCGCAATCGGGTGCGGCCTTCATGACCATCGAGAACCATGGCGATACTGACCGCCGCCTGATTGCCGCCCGGTCGGACGCGGCGGCGCGGGTCGAATTGCACACCCATGTCGAGGATGATGAGGGCGTGATGCGCATGATCGAGGTCGAGGACTTCCTGATCCCCGCCCATGGCGCGCATGCCCTGGAGCGTGGGGGCGACCATATCATGTTCCTTGGGATCGAGCAGTCCTTTGACCACGGGGCAGAGGTCAGTGTCACGCTTGTATTCGATGATGGGGCAGAGATGGAACTGACTGTCCCCGTTGATCTGGAACGCGGGGCCGATCATGGGGCTTCGCAGGATCATGATGATGACCATGGGCATTCCCACTCGCACGACTGAGCCGGGCACAGCCTGATACGCGACCCATCTGAAACGCTTGCGCCCCGTCCATGATGGACGGGGCGCAGCTATGTCTGATTGTCCGGCTGTGGCCGTTCAGCTTGTGCAGCGCGCTTCGGCGGCTGCGCCAAAGGCCCGGTAGCGCGTCCAGAACGCGTTGTCCCGGTCGCTTTTCGACATGCGCACATCCTGCGCCAGTTGCGGATCGCGGAAGAACCGCGCCGCGCGGCGCTGTTCGGCGCGTGTCAGCGATTGCCGCGCAACCGAGTCGATGCAGCGACACAGGGCGCGGGTCGCCTGTGGCCTGTCAGAGCGCAGGCAGGCGCTCTCGATCGGGCCGGCCTTGGCCATGGTGGGAATGACGGGCGCGATCAGTGTGGCAGCAAGTGCTGCGAAAAGAATGCGTTTCATCTGCCTCTCGGTGTCCTGTCTTGTTGGCGCGCTCGACCGCCCGTGTTCTCCGGTCGTGCAGAGCTGCGCTTCAGTTTGCCTCGGGATCGTTAACCCCGAGATAATAGCAGAAATCGGCGTAGCGGCGCGACCGTTTTTGCACCCTGGCGCAAAATGTCTCACCCCTTCTCGGGGCGGATGTCAGATATTGCGCGCGCCGCGTGGCAGGGCACAAATCATGCCATGCGGACTGTGGTTTCTGCCCCACAAAAGGGCGTGCCTGCTGGCAATGACGCCGCGAATCACCGCAACTCGACCCCGGTCAGCAAACTGCCGGACAGAAACGCGAAGCGCCCCGAGAAAGCGGCACCCGTGGCAAAGCCTGGCACATCGGTATTCAGCTGCGCACGGAATGCGCCCTCATTCAGGTCAATGCCCAGTGTGATGGCGTGGAATTCCAGCATGGTCCGGCTGATCGGGTATTGCGCCTTGTAGACCGCTTCCTTTGCCGAAAAGACCAGCTTGGCGAAATGACCCCGCTGCGATGGACCCAGCGTGGCGAGCCAGTTCATTTCGTCCGTGGTGCAGATTTCGGGCCACAAGGCAGGCTCGACCGGGCTGAGCGGTTCGATATCCAGCCCGAGGCTGCGGATATCCGGGTCATCGCTGACCACCGCCAGACAATCGCGCGCCGAATGCGTGATCGATCCGATCAGGCCAGCGGGCCAGATCGGGGCGCGATCCTCGGCCTGCAAGACAGGGCGCGGCGGGTGGCCCAGAAGTTCCATCGCATCGCGCGCGGCCTTGCGGCCAGCGCCGAATTCGCGAGCGCGCGCGGGGCTGACCTGTTCAACCGACAGCACCTCATCCCCGATCAGGCGGGGCATGGCGGCGCGGGGGTCGGCCCAGGCCAGTGCAACCCGGTCGGAAAAGAGCGGGCGCGCGAATTCCAGAAAGGCGAATTTCTGCTGTATCATCTCTGCCCCATCCGTGCTGCCCGTGCCGCGCGTCTGCGGGCCATGATGCTGTTACGGTCCGTCGCGGGCGGAGTTTCGGACGGCGTGTCGATTTTCGCGGCGGCTGTCGGCAGCGGCGTCACCTTTACCCCTGCGGACGGGGCCGGTTGACTGTCCAGATGGCGCACCAGATCGCCCAGAACCGGAAAGCGGAATACATCGGTGATCGACATGCCGGGGCGATTCAGGGCAGCGCGAATCTCTCGATGCGCCTGCACCGCCAGCAGCGAATGGCCGCCTAGGTTGAAGAAGTTATCCGACGCGCTCACCTGTGCCAGCCCCAGAACATCGCACCAGATGCGCGCAATCGTGGCATGGGTGTCGCTGCCTGTGGCGCTGGCCTCGGGCGCGGGTGCGGCTTGGGGCTGTGCGCTCGCGCCCGGTGCGGGCAGGGCCTTGCGGTCGATTTTCTTGTTGGGGGTCATGGGCATCGCCGCCACGGGCATCAGATGCGCGGGCAGCATATGGGCGGGCAGGGCGCGCGCCAGTGCCGCGCGCAGATCGCCCAGCGGGCTGCCGGTGTAATAGCCCACCAGCCGCAGATCGCCGGGCTGATCCTCGCGTGCGATGACCACGGCCTGCGTGATGCCCGGCTGCGCGGCCAGCGCGGCCTCGATCTCGCCCAGTTCGATCCGGTGGCCGCGTATCTTGACCTGATGATCCACACGCCCCAGAAAATCGATCCCGCCCCGGGCATTGCGGCGCACAAGATCGCCCGTGCGATAGATGCGGCCCGTGCCATTCGGGTCGGGCAGGAACCGTTCTGCCGTCAGATCGGGGCGGTTCCAGTAGCCGCGCGTCACCCCGTCGCCGCCGATGAACAGCTCGCCCTCGGCGCCCATGGGCAGGGGGCGCAGCCCTTCATCCAGCACATGCAGTTGCGTATTGGCGATAGGCCGCCCGATGCCCACAGTCCCGGCCCCGCCCGTGGTGGAGGTGGTCGAGGACCAGATCGTCGTTTCCGTCGGGCCATACATGTTCTGCACGGGCTGGCCGGTCAGCCCGGCGATTTCCTGCGCCAGCGTGCCGGGCAGCGCCTCTCCCCCCAAGAGGATGTTGGGGACATGGGCGAGCGCGGCGCGGGCCTCATCATTCAGGGTCAGCATCCGCGCCATGGAGGGGGTGCATTGCAGATGCGTGACCTTGTGGCGGTGAATCTGCGCCGCGATCGAGAAATCATCCTCGGCCAGGTCCATTCCGGCATTGGCGCGCTTGACCACTTCGGCCAGCGGATAGAGCCCTTCGAGAACCTGCTCAGTCCCGATGCCATAATCGATCAGGCAGGCCACTTCGGTCACGCCGATGGCCTTGATCTGCTCGACCCGCGCCAGACAATCCTCGACCGTGCCGAACAGGCCCGA
>SL_7KL_010_BRINEDRAFT_10001503_pt1 | contig 11147 bp, 5 predicted proteins | sample SodLak_010_BRINE_FD_10663 | JGI IMG/M metagenome (IMG submission 10663)
TAGTGTAGCAGGGAGATCCATTAAAAAAAGGAAACTAGGTGGATTAATAAAAAGTAAAGATCCCATCCAAACCCTAGATGAACTTAAAAGTTATATAGAACCTGTAGAGAAATATAAACATAAAAACCAACGGTGGTTCATCAAACAGATGCTTAATAAAGATATTTTTACTACTGATAAACCGTTAGACGCTTTATATGAAAAACTGATTGATGCGTTTATCGCACAAAGAAACTTAGCAGAAATTTATTACGCCATGACTTACTTTAATATCTTCAGCGATGATAATGGAGTCGTTGAAGGTGAACACAAAGCCAAAACACTAAACATGCCTATCCTTTCAGTCCATGGGGATAAAAATGAAGCCATTCCAGCAGGAGTTGCCAAATTTAATGAACGTGCGATTGGGAAAAACGTAGAAACGCATATTTTAAATGGCGTTTCCCATGTTCCATTTATAGACGATGATAAATACACTGCTGACTTAATAAAAACTTTTCTTGAAAAACATTCAAAAAAATAAAAATCCATATTTGGATTTTTATTTTTTGATTAATCTATGACAATGTCTTCTTCTTCGATAATTTCTTTCACCATTTTTACATCTCGACGGTACTGTTGGCGTTTATATGTTGATTGTAAACTAAATAATAACATAATACTCATGAAAAATAGCACTATCGCAAATGGTAATCCACTCATAATAACTCCATACTGTAACGCTTCTAAAGCTTGTTCGCCACCTATAATTAATAAGAGTGCTGCAACAAACCCCTCTAAACCAGCCCAAAAGACTCTTTGGCGTGGTTTAGTTTCAGTTTTACCACCCGATGTAATGGCGTTTACCACAACTGACCCAGAGTCCGATGAGGTAATAAAGAAAAATGTTACCAATAAGGTTGCCACAAACGATAATATCACGGTAAATATAGCGCCCCAAAAAGCATAATCAATATTATAAAACATTTCAAACATTCCAACTTCTAGTGAATCAGAGACAATGTTAAACAATTCTCCATTCATCGCTTCATTGACACTGAATGCTGTGCCTCCAAATACTGATAACCAAAAGAAACTTAATAATGAAGGAATAATTAGTACCGCGGTTATTAATTCTCTAATGGTTCTACCTTTTGAAACACGGGCAATAAACATACCTACAAATGGTGACCACGAAATCCACCATGCCCAATAAAATATGGTCCATCCACCTTGCCAATCTCTCTCAGCACCCGATGGTTCTAAACTTAAAAATAACGTTGCGGTGAAAAAATCGTTAAAGTATTGTCCAAGTGAAGATGCAAATAACCTTAAAATGTAAAGTGTTGGCCCAAAAATAAGTACTAATATCATAAAGATGGCCGCAATGCGCATATTCATCTCAGAGAGGAAACGAACCCCTTTTTGAATACCAGAAATGATTGAAAGTGTCGCTATCGCTGTGATCAATGTAATTAAAATAACTTGTACTGTAACACTATAAGGAACTCCAATTAAGAAGTTTAGACCGCTGTTCATCTGTTGAACGCCCAATCCTAATGACGTTGCCAGACCAAATAATGTTGCGAGTACGGCGAGTAAGTCAATAACGTCTCCTAAACGACCGAATACACGTTCTTTAAAGATGGGGTAAAATATTGAACGCAACGATAAAGGAAGTTTTTTGTTATAAGCAAAATACGATAATGATAAAGCCATAATCGCATAAATAGCCCAAGGATGAAGTCCCCAATGTAAAAAGGTAGATGCCATCGCAGAAATTTGTGGATTATCCCCTTGATAGATCGGTGGAATATTCATACTGTGTGATAATGGTTCACTTACAGCATAAAACATTAAACCAATTCCCATCCCTGCACTAATAAGCATTGAATACCAAGCAAAATTCGTAAATTCAGGCTTTGTTTTTAATCCACCAATACGAATCCTTCCTAGTTTAGAAAACGCTAAATAAAGTCCTAAAATAATGAAGAAATTGGTTGCGAAAATAAAGACCCAATCAAAATAATCAACTACAAAAAAGGTAATATTTTCAAAAACGTCAAACGCTGATGGAATCCCAATTCCTTCGATGTTAGACACTACGGTATAAATAGTAAGTAAAAAGATTAAAATTATCGCTATAAACGATACAAACGGATTGAGGTCAAACCCCCATTTTTTAAAATTGCGACTATACAGTTTCTCTTCGAGTGTTTCGGCTATGATTGTTTCTTCTTTCTTTTTAGATTTCTTAGGTTTTTTTGTTTTGGTAGACTTTGCCATGTTATCCCTGCCTCTTTAAAGTATAGTTTGTACAAAATATATTTTAATGGTATTTACCATGTATTTCAATGATTAATTAATGGGAGTCTCTTGATTTTTTCATGTTTAGCGCCTGTTTTTTCTAACGTACTTTTGACCAAAGCAAGTTCATTAACTCTCAAATATGGAAGACTTTTTATATCAAGACTTACTAATTTTTTATCTTTTACTTTTCTAGCAAGCGTAATATGAGGGGTGTAAAAACGAATTGGTTTTTTTAAAAACTCGTTTACACTCTGTTTTAAAGATAGATGCAGTGATTCTAAATACGAATGTGGTTTTAGTGTTAATACTAAAGTATCACGAAAAATATTAACATTTTCTAATGAAATAGTAAAACTTTCTTTTGAAATTTGTTCTAACCACGATTCAACGTTATGAATCGTTTTTGAATCTTGATTGCCTAAAAATAAAAGCGTAATGTGCAACTGATCTTCTTTTACAAATTTCGCATTTATTTTCTTTTTGAGCACCTGTTGAAAGTGCATAACCTTTTTTATAGACTCTTTGTCTAAATAAGCCGCAACAAATAATCTCATGCAATCACCTTAAGTAAAACAAATGTCCTCTTCCCACTATGAAAAATGGGAAGAGGATATTTTTAATTATGTGTAATCTAATGGATTTTCAATCACATCTTGAATGGTTTCTTTTCTTAAGAAGGTCGTTGGATCATCATTTTCATAATCGGTATTTTCAAATGTGAACATACCTTCTAGTTCATCGGTTAAAGTATTTCTTACAATCATTGATGATAAAATAATTTCTTGATCACTTTCATCAAGGGATTGAACACCTGCGAAGGTGAACTCAACTGTTGTAAAGTCACCGCCACTACCACTTGATTGAATAAACTGATCAGAAGCAATGATGAAGTCTTCAATTTCTTCGGAGGTTAAGACATCATCGACCATGTTAAATGTCTCATCTTTGGTTGCTAAGTCTGGAATTAATAATTCTTGATTGGTTTCAATCATGTTGTGAATTGTTATATGCATCGATTGACTTGCTAAGATGTCATCCATCTGACTTGTAGCATCACTAATGGCCTGAGCGTCCATATCACCATCAAAATCTGCACCAAGAAGTTCTAATGCCTCTAACAGACTAAGCAGTTCTTCATTTTCAATCATGTTTTCTAATACTGAATCTCTTAAAATCGTTTCAGTATGTTTCGTAGTAACAACTAACTTCATATTTGTATCTGGTAAGTCTGATTCATCTATCGTATTAGGTAAAATTAAATCACTAATTGTTAACTGCATCGATACACTATTTAATAGTGCTTCAAGATCTAAGTCATCTAAAATATTTGAAGCATCAAAGCTGATGGTAGAAAACTCTTTTAAGTCTAAAGTTTCTAAAGCGTCGAAAATATAATTAAGTTCTACCATTTCGATATATGTATAAGTCTCGTTGTCTACTTTAATTCTTAGGTCATCGCCACTTCTATTCACATCAGGAATTTTTAATGCATCGTTGGTATCATTGAGTAATTTATTCGAAATGGTCGCATGAATTGCTGATGATTCTAACAATAACGCTCTATTTTCGAAGAAAGCATCACTAGGGATTTCTGCGCCAAAACTATCTAAATCAGAATAGTTCATCGCCAAGAATCCATCAATCATTGCTTTAATTTCTACACGAGTTATGAACTCAGAAGTATCATTGATGATTCTTAACGCAGTATCATCATCGATTGCTTTAGTAGGNACNATTACAACAGCATCGTCTAAATCCAATATTGTTTTGGAAATAGTAGCGTGTAAAATTGAACTGGCTAAAATCTTATCTTGGTCTGACGCTTCTTCTAGGTTCTCTAAATTAAACGCACCTGTAAAATCATTCACTAAAATTTGATCAGTCTCATCATCTTGAAGTAATACTATAATTCCTTCCAATAGATGATGTAACTCAGATTTGATAAGATAATAATTATTTTGAGTTTCTGTTAGATCATCTAAAGTATATAACAATTGATTATCTGGTGTAGCAGCGGTAAATTCATAGGTTGGAAGTTCAATGATTTCATCATTTTGCAAATCAACAATTTGCGAAGATAAAGTAGCGTGTAAAATACTTGAGTTAAAAATTGTTTCACGGGTATTAAAATCATTAAGGCGCATTAAATCTAAATCGCCATCAAAATCATTAATAAATAGTGTGTCTGATTCACCATCATCTAAAAGCTCAATAACTCCTGTAATAAAGCTATCTACTTCTGATTTTAAGATGTATAGCGTATCTGTTTGTTCCAAAGAGTCTCCAACGCTAAGCGTTAATTCTACATCAAATGCTGTTTCACTAAACTCATATTTTGGAATGTCTATCAAATCATTTTCTTGTTGATCGATAATTTGTGAAGATATGGTAGCGTGTAAAATGCTTGAAGTTAAAACTGTACTTCTTACAGTTTCCTCTTTAAGCAACATTAAATCCAAATCGCCATCAAATTCATCAATATTATCGGTTAGTTCTAAAGCATTAAGTCCATCAAATAAATTTCTTAACTCATCGGCTAAAATATAATCATTTCCTTGAACTGCAAAACGAATTTCAAGAACTTCAGTTTCATCAAAGTATGGGACTTTTAATACATTATCCCCATCACCCACAGCATCAAGCAATTGTTTAGATAAGTTGGCATGAATAATTGCTGAGTTTAACAAAGCATCGACAGTTGTTTCATCACTTAAAACATCAATACTAATATCACCGGAAAAGGAATCAACATCTTCAATGCCTAATTGTTCTAACGCATTAATCATAGCTTTTATTTCATCGCTTATAATATATTCTGTTTCTTTTTCTGAGGACCCACTGCTAACAATTACTTGAACGTCTGAAGCGGTATGCGATGGAATAAATACCAAATCTTCCCCAATATCTATGAGCTGTTGACTAATTGTCGCTTGTAAAATCGCACTGTCTAAAATAGTATCGATGTTTTGATTGATTTCATTTACCGTTAGATTCTCAACATTCTCAAAATCATCAAAAATATTTAAATCAATAAAAACAGATAATAAAGCATTTAGCTCCGTTTTAACTATATATTCAATATCATCCTCAATATTTAATTGTCTAATAGGCTCATTGTCAATATCATAATGCGGAATATTTATAAAAGCTTCTTCTCCTTGTGTTAATTCAAGCATGACATTAGATAATGATGCATGAATAATTAAAGAGTCGAAAATACTTTCTATGTCGTCCTTATCTATATTTTCTATAATAGACGGCTCTAAAGTAAAATCATCTATATCATCTAAAGCTAATGTTTTGAAAGATTGAATTAATGCTTTAAGTTCTTCTTGAGAAACGATCAATACAGTTTCATCATTTACTAAAATATCAACAGTAATACTATTAGGTATGATAAGTTGTTCAACATCATCACTTAAGCTATACACTAAATTTCCAAACGTTGATGCAAATATTTTGGAATCCAGTATAGAATTAAAGACACCTTCACTTAAATTCAATGCTGTGTTCAACCCAATATCATCAATATCTGTTTCTGAGAGTTCATCTGCAATCTCATTGAATGCTCTTAAAATAATACGTAATTCTCCGTCTTGTCCATTTTCATCTTGCCAAACAACATCATCAGGAACAATCAATTCATCAAAACCTAATAAATCATTATTGCCACTTAAGGCATTAATCATTGCACCTTCTAACAGTATAGAATCTAAAATAATTTCTAAATCAAGATGAACCAATTTAGAAAAAATTGCATTAAAATCTTGTTCTTGAATATCTCTTATGGTGATGTTCGTGTTCGCAATAGATCCTAAAATTCTTCCAAAGGCTTGAAACTCTGAGCCCCAATCCATATCTTCAGGGACATTGATATACATAGTGAAATCATCCCCAAGCTGTGCGAGCACCAAATTCATAACCGCAGGTGATGTAAAGACTTCTGTTTCACTAATCGCATCAAACATCGATTCTATATCGTCACCATTAAATTCTGCAGCTTCATAACCCACATTCTCATCAAAAACCCCTGCAGTATTTAATATTTCTATCATAGAAGCGGCAACTACGCCCATTTGATTGACTTCGTTTCGCCAATCAATACCATATAGTTCTTCTTCACTCATCCCCATGTCTACTTCCATGTATTCTGTTCCGAGTTCAATGGCTAAAGGAAGTAAAGCTACCAATAAATCACTTTTCGCTAAATGAGACACAGCAGTTTTTAAATCTTCACCTTCTAAATCACTCACATTTTGAGTGTTCGCAAATTCACTGCTCAAAAAGACATCGGCTAAATCACTGACCATCGCAATTTCATGTCTAAAGCGAATATTATATTCTTTATAATCGATTGAAAAAACCATATCAAACAAACTTAGGTTTAATGGCGTAACTCTACCAGATTCACTATCAGTTACTGTAACGCGCATCAAAGTAGATACCACAAAATTATCATGGTAAGCATTTGTCATATCCCTTAAGAGTTCAAGTTCTTCACTTACCTCAGCTAAAGGATCTTCATTATTATTCATATCTACACCTGAGTAATATGCAACTTGTTGTGCAGAATCTTCTTCATTTAATAACTTTACAAAATTGGCCGAGACATCCATGACCCCACCGAGTAAAATAATCGTGATAAAGACACTCAAAACACCACTTGCACCACCCATAACCATCGCAGGAATACGTTTTTTAGGTTTGTGTTTATCTACTTTTTTAGTTCTAAAGAAAATCATGCGAATGATAAACGTAATCAAACGATAAAATAGATTAAATACTGTAAAATAAAAAATCGTATACACTATCTTCACAACAAATAATGATAAAGAGGTCGCGAACTCTAAGAAATTCTCATTTTGTAAAGTCGCATTAAAGTTATCACCCATCGTCATTTCAATAAAAATAGGGAGCGCTTCACTAAGCGATCCTACGTTTTGAAAATCGGAGCCTAACGCTTCAAGTCCAATGGATAAAAACGGAAGATGCACCGTCCAAATAAGATTAACCATCAAATTTAAAGTCACAAAGAATATTGCATAAAAAATTAATTTTGTTATGAAGCTATAAGTAGTTTTTTTAAATCCTCTTAAGAATCCAATAAGCATTCCTAAGCCAATAACCCCAAAGAAAAACAAATTAAAATATAAATTAAAATCTTGATTTTCTAACATTCATCTTACCCCCTATTTAAAGTAAAAACTCTAAATTGATTAAAAAGATAGTTGAAGCTATGCCACAACTATCTGTCTAATTTATTATCTTGATATTATTAATTATAGTGTTAATTCTTTTAATTCGCAACTATTTTGTGTTCCGTATAATACTTATCTTGCAAAATATTGAGGACAACATTCTCACAGTGGTCTCCAATTCTTTCAATGTTCGATAAAATATCAACAAATAACTCCTCATCCGTTCCATTATGATTGGAATGCGTTCTATTTACAAAGCGTCTACGCATTGTTTTAACGAGTTCATCGATTTCATCTTCCAAAGCCAAAACTTTTTTGGCTTTACTTTTGTTTGACTCTTGAAACGCTTCATACATTGTATTGATAATGTCTGTAGTGGTCGCATAAAGCGTTTTTAAATCAGAAATCGCTTCTTCGCTTAATGAAAGTTTATTTTCATAACGATATTCAAAGAAATCAAATAAGTTTTGTGCATGGTCTGCAATTCTTTCAAAATCTCTGATTGTATCTACATAAGAAGATTGAGTATGTGCAAGTGTTTCATTTAAATCATCTTGCGAAATCATAACCAAATAATCGTGGGTTTTTTGATCCAGGGTATCTACTATTTCTTCTAAACTGCGGCCACTTTCTAATAACTTTCGATCACTATTAAATGAATATTGAACACTTTTTTGAAACATGCTTCGAACAATATCGCCCATTGATAAGATGACTTTTTTAGAAGCCTCTAAGGCCAATGGTGGACTATCATGAACTAAACTTTCTTGAAGAGAATCAACGTTGACTAAATCATCTGTATCTTCTCCAGGAATCATGCGTTTTGAGAATCTCACCAAGCGGGAAATAAAGAAATACATTACAAATGTATTGATAATATTAAAGAAGATATGAGCAAAACTTATTGTCATTGCCTCGGGATTCCCTCCAAGGAAGATATCTTGCATCCATTGAATAAAAACCGTATATGGAAATATTAAAAGCAAGAACAAAATCGAACCCAATACATTAAAAATTATGTGGATTAATGCTGCGCGTTTGGCAGAAACTGACGCACCTATTGATGCGATAAATGCAGTGATTGTTGTACCAATATTACTCCCTAAAACAATGGCAATAGCAGCAACTAAAGGCAGTGCACCGGTAGTATATAACGATTGTAAAATTCCAATAACACCAGTTGAAGACTGTAATAAGAACGTAAATATTGTTCCAATTAAAACGCCTAATACTGGATAATCTGAGACACTAATGAATACATTACTGAAGACATCAAACTCTAAAAATTGTTTTAAAGTTTCTCCCATTAAATCTAATCCAAAGAAGATTAAGCCAAATCCAAGTAATGCGCCGCCTAAACGTTTATAACGATTAATCTTAAAGAAAAATGCAAGCATTGATCCAATCCCAATCATAGGTAAACTAATCGCAGTAATATTTAAACCGATTAAAAAGCTAGTGACCGTGGTTCCTATATTTGCGCCTAAAATAATGCCTACTGCCTGTGGCAAGGTCATTAACCCTGCACGCACAAGTGATATCGTTAAAGCAGTAGTTCCCGATGAGGTTTGTAAAATTACAGTAATTAAAACACCCATAAAAATCCCTTTTAATGGTGTGTTTGTAGTTTTTTCAATTACACGTTTTAATTTATTTCCTGCAAGTAACTTTAATGATTCCCCTGTTAGATTGATCCCATATAAAAACATCCCAAAACCACCAATAATGAAAAATATGGTCTCAACCCAATTAATTGTGGCCATTAAAATCATAATGTAGCCTCCTATGATAACTTCTAAATTTTGTGTAATGTATAATATATTTATATTAAATAATAAAAAGTGACAAAAAGACATCCCTCAAGGGACACATAATAGATTAAATCATTAATTTCTCTATTACTAATCTTTTTGTCACTTCATTCATCTATGCATCATGCTCCAATTTTGCATAATCGATGGCAATCTTAGCCGCCAACAATGCATTATTATACACTAGTTCTAAATTCGCTTCTAGTGATTGGCCTTTTGTTGCAAGTTGAATTTCATTTAATAAAAACGGTGTTATATCTTTTCCAGTAATATGATTGTCTTCTGCTTTCTTTAATGCTAAAGCAATAACATTATCAATATGTTCTTTGTCCATACTATGAGAATCTGGAATAGGGTTGGCGATAACCATACCTGTTTTAAATCCAAGTTGATTATATTGTACATGCATCATCTTTGCAACCTCAAATGAACTTTTTGCGTTATAAGGTACACTGAAACCGCTTTTTTGAGTGTAAAATGCAGGAAGTTCTGAAGTATTATATCCAAGTACCAATACACCTTTCGTTTCTAAATACTCAAGCGTATTTTCTAAATCTAAGATACTTTTAGCACCGGCACAAACCACACTGACTTCATTATTGGCGAGTTCTTCAAGATCTCTTGAAATATCAAGTACTTTATCTACACCACGATGAACACCACCTATGCCACCAGTTGCAAAAACCTTAATCCCTGCCATTTTGGCAAATAATATAGTCGCACTTACTGTAGTTGCGCCATGTAATTTATTCGCAATCGCATAAGGAATATCTCTTTTCGACAATTTTAAAACATCAGAAGCTTGGGCTAAAGTCTCTAAATCATGCTCATTCAAACCAATTTTTATAACGCCATCTAACACTGCAATTGTAGCGGGTAAAGCGCCTTGGTCTTTAATGATTTTTTCAACCTTTTTCGCCATTTCTAAGTTTTTGGGATAAGGCATCCCATGTGAAATAATGGTAGATTCTAAAGCAACCACTGCTTTGCCTTCATTTATAGCTTTCTTAATATCATCTTTAAGATCTAAATGCATACATTCACTGCTCCATTTCTTTTATTAATAAGGATTCACTTAATGATTGATTAACAGCTTCTTTTGCTTTTAATGTTAAGGCACTCATTGAGAGTCCACATTTAAGCATATCTCTTTGATGAACTAATCCATATATTGCTCCTGATAAGAAACTATCACCTGCACCACTCGTGTTTATAATCTCACGACTCATTACATTGCCAAATTGGACTTCTTCATTATTTGCATAAATTGCACCTTTATCGCCTAATGTAATAAAAACATGTGCAATTCCTTTGCCAATTAATTTTTTCGCAGCTTTTATAAATTCATCAATGCTTTCATTTGATTCACTAAGTAAAGCATTGGCTTCATAGGTATTTACCTTAAGTATATATATATGCTTTAAGTATGGTAAGAATTTCATGACTTTGGTAGTCGATATTCCATCTACTATAATTGGGTTTTTAAATCGCTTAAATATCTCATCAATCAATGCTTTACTTAAGTTACCCTCTAGTAATATATAATCACTCGATTGTATTGTATCATGGTAAGGAGTAATTGCATTAAAAGTGAGAACGTTTTCTGCAGATTTCATATCGTTAAACCCCATAAATAAATCATTATTTTCATCTTGAATCATAACATATTCGCTGGTTTTACTCGCTTCAATGATGTAAGGTTTAACATTTAATCTTTTTAAATGAACAACAAGGTTTTTCCCTAAATCTTGAGTGGATAATGCAGTTATAAAAAAGGTTTGTATATTTAATCGTGCTAGATTTTCAGCAATATTTCTCCCAACCCCTCCAAACGACCTTTCCATTGATG
>SL_7KL_010_BRINEDRAFT_10001504_pt1 | contig 11138 bp, 6 predicted proteins | sample SodLak_010_BRINE_FD_10663 | JGI IMG/M metagenome (IMG submission 10663)
GGACTTAATGGTTCGGGTAAATCTACTTTGATGAAAATCATTGCTGGAAAAGAAACCAATTACCGTGGTGATGTAGTTTTTTCGCAAGATTATTCGGTTGGTTTTTTAGAACAAGAACCCGATTTAGATGATGAAAAAACAGTCTTGGAAATTGTTAAAGAAGGAGCGGCAGAAACCGTTGCTATTTTAGACGAATACAATAAAATAAATGACGATTTTGCCTTGCCAGAAGTCTATGAAAATCCCGATAAAATGCAGAAGCTTATGGATAGGCAAGCAGTTTTGCAGGATAAAATTGACGCAACTAATGCATGGGAGTTAGACAATAAATTAGAATTAGCCATGGATGCCTTGCGTACTCCGCCTTCCGATAAGAAAATCGGAGTGCTTTCAGGAGGTGAACGCAGACGTGTTGCTTTATGTAGATTGTTACTTCAAGAACCTGATGTATTGCTCTTGGATGAGCCTACCAACCACTTGGATGCAGAATCGGTGCATTGGTTAGAACATCATTTACAATCCTATAAAGGAACCGTAATTGCCGTAACTCACGATAGGTATTTCTTAGACAATGTAGCGGGGTGGATTTTAGAGTTAGACCGTGGCGAAGGTATTCCTTGGAAAGGAAATTACTCTTCTTGGCTAGAGCAAAAATCGAAGCGTTTAGAGCAAGAACAAAAACAAGAAAGCAAGCGTAAAAAGACCTTAGAACGTGAATTGGAGTGGGCTAAAATGTCGCCTAAAGGAAGACAAACCAAGCAAAAAGCAAGATTAAAGAATTACGATAAACTTCTTAATCAAGATCAACAAAAGTTAGATGATAACCTAGAGATTTATATTCCTAACGGTCCGCGTTTAGGCACCAACGTAATTGATGCTAAAGGCGTGAGTAAGGCGTATGGAGATAAATTGCTGTATGACAATTTAAACTTTAGCCTTCCACAAGCAGGTATTGTTGGAATCATTGGTCCAAACGGTGCGGGTAAAACTACCATCTTCCGAATGATTATGGGTGAAGAAACTCCTGATGGTGGGAATTTTGAAGTGGGTGAAACGGCCAAAATAGCTTATGTAGATCAATCCCATTCCAATATTGACCCACAAAAAACCATTTGGGAAAATTTTAGTGATGGTCAAGAGTTGATTATGATGGGAGGGAGGAAAGTGAATTCCAGAGCCTATTTGAGTCGCTTTAATTTCAGCGGAAGCGAACAAAACAAAAAAGTAGAAACCCTTTCTGGTGGAGAGCGTAACCGACTTCATTTGGCCATGACGCTAAAAGAAGAGGGGAACGTCTTGCTGTTGGATGAGCCCACTAACGATTTAGATGTAAATACACTAAGAGCATTGGAAGAAGGATTAGACAATTTTGCAGGATGTGCAGTAGTTATTTCTCACGACCGTTGGTTCTTGGATAGAATATGTACACATATTTTAGCCTTTGAAGGCGATTCTCAAGTTTATTTCTTTGAAGGAAGCTTCAGCGATTATGAAGAAAACAAAAAGAAACGATTAGGCGGTGATATAATGCCTAAACGAATCAAGTATAAGAAGTTAACGCGATAAATTTTTTAATCAAACCATATAAAAAACCAGTTTAACAAGTGAAAACTTACTTGTTAAACTGGTTTTTTATTTCTTCAGTTGGATAGAGTCTTTGCCAGATTCAACTTTTGATAATGCCTTCAGTATTTCATTCCTTAATTGAAAACTTTAGACCTTATTTCAATAAACTTTTATCTTTTCATTTTTCAAGATTATTCCTTAACATTTTAGATACTTTAGATTACTTACATTTGCAAACAAAAATACCCTAATGAATAAAATTACTTTTTTTCTAGGTTTACTTTTTGTAAACCTTTTAAGTGCACAAATTATAATTAACGAAGTTGATGCAGATACTCCAGGAGTAGATACTATGGAGTTTGTTGAATTGAAAACAGATGAACCATTTACTTCTTTAGATGGATACGTTTTAGTTCACTTTAATGGTTCTAACTTTGGATCCAATCAAGTTTGGTGGACTTTTGATTTAGACGGATATCAAACCGATGTTAATGGACTCTTTACCATTGGAGGTCCAGAACTATCTCCTGTGCCTAACGCGTATATGCCTATTAATACTATTCTAAATGGAAACGCAGCATTAGGTGTTTATTCTGGGTCTTCCTCAGATTTTCCTGAAGGGACTCTTGCTACAACCAATAATTTAATTGATGCATTAGTGTATAGCGTGGGTAATCCACCAAGTCAGACTTTATTAGATTTAATGGGAGAAACTGAGCATATTGATGAAGACGTGAATGGAAATAAAGATTTTGAGTCCATGCAACGTGATAATGATGGTAATTGGTTTGTTGCGGAACCAACACCAAGAGCGCTTAATGATGGTACTGGTATTACCCTTAATGGTATCACCATTGTTTTTGATGAAGAAATTATTGATGAAGGAGATACAATTGAAATTGATTTTGTTTTGGATTTTCCTGCTGAAGAAGAGTTTACATTAGAATTTACACTTTCTAATGATGATTTTGATGAAAATGATTATGAAGGTGATACATTTGTAGTATTCCAAGAAGGTGATACATCAGCAACTGCTACCATTGAAATTTTGTTGGATAATCAACCCGAAGAAGACGAGTTAATGATTATTAGCATGTTACCAGTTGATGAAACAACCTACATGAAAAATAATAACAACATTGAAGTTTGGGTTATTGATGCAGACTTTTTTGTTTCACCATTTGGTACGCCATTGGAACCTACCTATGGAATTGTCCAACCAGCAATTCCTTCTGGATATTACAGCACGTTGGACGGAAAATCTGGTGAAGAGCTCAAGCAAGCTTTACAAGATATTATTGCAGACCCAGAAGTTGCAAGAATTCATCCTTATGCAGAGGTATGGGAAATGCTTAAGGAATTAGACGAAAACCCTAAAAATTCAAATCAAGTTTGGCGAATTTATTTAGAAAGTCCAGAACAAAAATTTTTGAGACAAGTAGGTTCTAGCGGGGTTGGAAGATGGAATAGAGAACATGTTTTTCCAAGATCTAGAGGGAATTTTTTTGCAATCAATTCACTTGATGAATTTCCTACTGGTAAAGAAAATTGGATTGCTACAAATGCAGATTCAACTCGACACGGTATGACAGAAATACATTCGCTTAGAGTTGCAGATGCAACTGAAAATAATGTGAGAGGTAATCAACATTTTGGTCAATATAATGGCCCCATAGGGAATCAAGGTAGCTTTAAAGGAGACGCCGCGAGATGTATTTTTTATATGGCTGTAAGATTTAATGAACTTGAAGTTGTTGAAGGTTTCCCTACAGAAACATTAAACGGACAGCATGGAGACTTAACAACTATGCTAGAATGGCATGAATTAGACCCACCAGATGATTTTGAAATGAATAGAAATAATTTAGCTTGGGGTTGGCAAAGAAACCGCAATCCATTTATAGATTTACCTGAGTTAATTGACTATATTTTTGGTGATAAGCAAGATCAAATATGGAATAACCCTATGAATACTAAAGACTTTTCGCAAAATGAATTAAGTGCATATCCAAATCCATCTAATGGAAAGTTTCAGATAAAAGGCCTCGAGGAAAATGCCAATATTCAGATTTTTAATATGCAGGGTAAGAGAGTTCACTTACAACGTATTAATGAAGATAATATGATTGAATTAGATCTAAATTCAGGGACATATATTCTTAAAATTGATACCTCAACTTCTTCACAAGTCAAGAAAATTATAATAGAATAGCAAATTTATATCAGTCCATAAAAAAAGCACTTTAAACAAAGTGCTTTTTTTATGGATTAAGAAGTTTATAGAGCGCTATTCGCAAGCCTTTCAGTTCTAAAAGAGCTGATTAGCCTAAGTCTTTTATTTTTTGGAGAGCCTTTTTCATGTGTCTTGTGGCATCAAGATTATTAAATCTCATTTGTAACATACCATTCCTATCTATCACAAAAGTTTCTCTTCCAGGAATAAGACCTAGTAAACTTTTTTTCACTCCAAATTTTTTTCTTACCTTTCCAGAAGAATCTGATAGTAGAGTATAAGGGAGTTGGTGTTTTTTTGAAAAACGCTGATGTGATTTTTCAGAGTCACCACTTATCCCAATTACTTCTGCGCCCAAATCTTGAAAGTCTTCGTACGCATCTCTAAAATTACATGCTTCTTTTGTACAGCCTGGTGTAAAATCTTTAGGATAAAAAAAGATTACTACAGGTTTAGAGCCAATAATATCGGCAGAGTTAAACTCATCACCGTGTTGATTTTTAGCCTTAAAATTTGGGACTATGTCGCCGATTGATAATTTCATACTATTCTCCTTTATAGGTTACAAAATTTCTTGGAGTTTCATAAAGTGTTACTTTCAAATCAAACTTTTTATCAAGTCTATTTCTAAGTTTATTCCAAATAACTACTGCAATATTTTCTGCAGTCGGGTTTAAGTTTTCAAAGTCCTTTACTTGCTCATTTAAGTTTTTATGATCAAATTGATTTTCAATCTCTTCTTTAATTAAATCTTTTAAGACCTTCATGTCTATAACATAACCTGTTATTGGATCTATTTCGCCAGTAACTGAAGTAATTAACTCATAATTATGACCATGGTATTGTGGATTATTGCACTTACCAAAAACTTCATCGTTTTTTTCCATGCTCCAGTTCTTGTTAAATAATCGATGAGCGGCATTAAAATGCGCTTTTCTATGTACAGTGACTTTCATAAATTTAGATTTAAGGTTTAACTAGCATGTTTGAATAATGTTTGTCAAATATTATTTTGAACCAAGCTGTATAGTTGGACGGGTTACTTTCTATGTCGATTTTTAGTTCGTCTAGATTTACCCATTTATAACTTTCAACTTCATCTGGGTTAGGATTGGGAGTTCCATTAAATTCACCCACAAGAATATAGTCAAATTCGTGTTCGGTTAGTCCATTATCAAATGGTGCTTTATAAATGAATGAGATAGTTTCTTTTAACTCTGTGGTAAATCCCATTTCTTCCATTAATCTTCTTTTTCCAGCATCAATATTGCTTTCGCCCTTTCTTTGGTGGCTACAACAAGTATTAGTCCATAAACCAGGAGTGTGGTATTTTGTGAGTGCTCTTTGTTGTAAGAGAAGTTGTCCTTTATTGTTGTAAACAAAAACGGAAAAAGCTCTGTGAAGCAGCCCTTTTTCGTGTGCTTCCATTTTAGGCATTAACCCAATAACATTGTCTTTTTCATCAACTAGAAGAACTTGTTCTTCTTTTACAGGTCTTAATTCTGACATTCAAAAAGTTTTTTAACAAAGTAAATGCCTAAGAAGGTAATGACAATGCAATTAGCATATTTTTATCATCTTACAAAGTTTAAACTTCTTGAAATTGAATTAAAGATAAGCCTTACTTTTTAATAAGAGATTAGTTACAGTTGGATCAACTAAAATCTTTCATCTCCTTTTAAGCCTATTGTAAAAACTCCTTCAAGTCCTTTTTGCAAGAGGTAGTTTTTATGTTTATTAGCTTCTTCTCTAGATTTGAATACGCCAGAGAAATAGCGAACAAAACCATCATCGTAGCTATGATAAAATACGTCTGGAGCGTTGATTGTGTTTTCAATTACATTACCAAAAGCACCAACTTGAACAGTAAAAACTTCTTCTGAAGAGCTAAAATCATAAGATTTTGCTATTGAGTTAGCTCTACTTCTAACCTGAGTACCAGAGTTTGCTGTAACCTTGCTTCGTTGGTCAACCGCTCTGTTGTATTTAGTAGCTAGCTTTTTTCTTAGTTCTTCTGGGGTTTCATTTTTATTTAAAATAATAAATTCAGACCTTCTATTTAAAGCGTGTTCTTTTTCCGTACAATCTACATTATTGGCACAATGATTAACAAGCTGTGTTTCTCCATAGCCTTTTCCTGTTACCCTGTTTTTGTCGATTCCTTTATTAGTAAGATAGTTAAGTGTTGCTTTTGCTCTTTTATCAGAGAGAATCATATTATAAGCATCTCCAGCTCTACTATCTGTATGTGAACGAATATCGATTTTCATTTCAGGGTAATTTCTAAGAACTGCGAGGACTTTTTCAAGTTCAACTTCAGCTTTTTTGGTGATGGTAAATTCATCAAGTTCAAAGTAAATGGGGTCAAGTTCTAAGATATCTCTTAAATCATCACCTTCCTTTACTTGTTTTACTCCTAACTCATTTCCTTTTTCTATGTCCATATCTTTCAACATAGAACTTTCATAATCTTCACCAGTTTTAACGAGTGATTCAAAGGTTTTATAGCCTTCTTTTGTTATTCTAACAACATAACGTTTATTGCAATCTACTTCAAAAGAATAGTCGCCATTTTGATCAGTTAATTTAGTTTTTATAGAGTTTAACTCATCATCAAGTAACTCAACTTGTACTCCTTCAATTCCCTCTGATGTGGTGTTTTCTGTAATTTTTCCTTCTAAGTATTGCTGGCATTTAGTTATTAAATCATCATTTAAAACTGCTCTGTACAATTGATCAATATTATCTTCATTTCTATTAGTAGAAAAGAAACCGATGCCTTTTTCTTCATTAATAATAAAACTAAAATCATCTTTAGAAGAGTTGATAGGCCTGCCTAGGTTAAATGGTTCTCCAAAAGTGTTGGTGCCATTTGGGCTACTTACAAATATATCATAACCTCCAAGACCTACATGACCATTAGATGAAAAATATAACAAGCCATCCTCACTTATAAAAGGGAAACTTTCTTTTCCTTCAGTATTAATTTGTTCTCCTAAATTAACAGGTGTTCCGTAGTTGTCATCTCCTAAAATGTCAACGTAAAATAAATCAGACATCCCCATGGAATCAAAGCCATCAGAGGCAAAATAGAGTTTATCCTCATTTGGAGATAGGGCGGGGTGAGCAGTATTAAATTCATCACTACAAAAGGGCAATTCCCTCGGCGTGCTCCAACTTCCGTCCTCTTTTTTATTAGATTTGTATATTTTTAAATAGTTATACCCTTCTTCACTTTTTACAAGTTTTTTATTATCATAATTATTCCTTGTAAAATAAATAGTATTACCATCTTTTGTTAATGTGGCAGAAGCTTCATGAAATTTTGAGCTTAGCTCTTCTAAAAAGAATTCTGGGTTCCCTTTTGTTTTTAAGCTGTCATCCAATTGAATTCGGTATAGGTTTAAGTAAGGTTGGTTATTCCATTCATGAACACGTTGTACAGCTTTTGATACATTTCTATTAGAAGAAAAAATCAATACACTATCTCCAATAAACTTTGGACTAAAATCACTTAAATCTGAATTTATTTCTAGTTCATTTATTTTAAATTTACCAGACTGAAGTTCAATTAGTTCTAAATAATTGGCTTCACTTTTTATTCTCGTCACCCTAGAATCTTCATTACCAGTTAACTTTTCAAACATTTTCATGAGTAGGTCTGCTTGTTCATACTTTTCAACGCTTCTTAAACTTTGTGAGTAGCGATAATAATATTCGTGTTCAGCGGGTGATTCATTTAATTCAAATAATTTCTCATACCACTTGTGGGCTTCTCTTAAATTAGAGTTGAAATAATAGGAGTCACCTAATTTTTTGAAAAGGTTTTCTGATTTAAAACCTGCTTCAGCAACTTCTAAGTAAATTTCTTGTGCATCAATAAATGCATAATTCTCAAACATTTTGTCTGCTTCTTTTAGTTTTTTGACTTGACTGTAGCCTAAGCTTGAAACCAGAAATAGAAGAAGAAACGCGCAAATATATTTAGTTAATTTCATGTTTTTCATAGTTAAAAGAATCTTGGGGTGTACATTTTTTTGTATTTTTTGAATAGCTCGTAACGTAAAAATACTTCAAATGAAGCATTCTGAAATTCTGCAAATTCAACGGTGTCATAATCGTAAGCAAAACCTATAAGCAAAGCATCTGTTGCTTGCACCCCCATCATTGCACTTATTGCTGCATCCCAGCGGTAAGCTGCACCAATCGTAAATTTTTCATACATTAAAAAATTAGCAGAAACATCAACTCTTAAAGGTGCACCTCTTACTGCTCTTGTTAATATTGAAGGTTTAAATTGCAAGTCAGGGTTTAAATCAAATACATATCCGGCGGTTAGGTAATAATGAATCTCTTCCCTTATTCTTCCATTGCCTCCACCGTCTTCAAACTGAGTGCTTCTTAATACAAAAGGAGCACTTAATCCTACATAATACCTGTCGTTATAAAGTTGTAAACCAGCTCCTATTTGTGGAAAAATCCGATTTCTTACATTATCAAAATTAGGGTCTGTCGGGTCAAAAATATTTAGTCTATTAAAATTTATATTTTCAAAATGAAGTCCGCCACTTAAGCCCATGCTTAATTTTGTAAATCTTGAAACTTGAAGAATGTAGCTGTAATTTACATTCATAAATGTATTTTGTGCTGGACCAATTTCATCGTGAACAATATTTAGTCCCAGTCCCATTTTACCCTCTGCCAGCGGAGTATGCGTAGAAAAAGTCCCAGTCATTGGAGCCCCATCAATGCCCGTCCACTGAGATCGGTATAACATACCAGTGGACCAAACGTCGCGTGTTCCAGCATAAGCTGGGTTAATGGTCATTGTGTTGTACATATACTGTGTAAAGTTTGGGTCTTGTTGAGCATGTGTCAATTGCGTAAAAACAACTGAAATCAAGACCAAAACTAATTGATATGGGATGCATAATTTTTTCATCATTTTTTACTTTAAATATAAATAGCCTTGTTTGTTTTTTCTACTACCGTCATTATCTCTATACTCGAAAAGGTAAAAGTATGTACCTGCAGGCAATTTCTTGTTTTTTTGAATACTTACTCTACCTTCACTTATGCCAATAAACAAATTACCATTTATTCCGTAATTATTTACGTCAAAAACCTTTACTCCAGAACGATTATATATTTTTAGATTATTACTTGGGAAATTTTCTACTCCTTCTATTCTGAAGAAATCATTTCTGCCATCAGCATTAGGGTGAACAGCATTATAAATCACAAGTTCATCGTCTTCTTCTTCCTCTTCTTCATGATCAAGTTCAAAGAAATACCCAATATTACCAAAATCAAAATCATCATTTGGGGTTAAAATGATTGTTTGAGGAATATTACCCTCTGTAAGAATAGCTTCTTCAGGAATATTGTTTTGTGGAGTTTCAATAAAAATTGAAGTAATACCGGCTGGAACAATAGTTTCAAAATTACCTAAATTATCAGTTAAAATGACAAATGATTCATTAAATGCATCTGTGATTTCAACCTCAACATTAGCTATTCCTTCTTCGTCTTCATCTAATTCCCCATTATTATTTGCATCATGGTAAACTTTTCCTTGAATAGAAGCTTGAAACTCGTCGTTGGGCTCAAAAAAACCTTGGTCTCCAGCAAATACCGTAGTGTTTGGACCTACAAAAACAGTAGCTGGATTTTCTCCCTCAGTTTGAATAATGCCAGGAGGAAACACGGCACTTTCTTCATTAATCAAAAGACTAACTTCACCAGAAACTATTGGGGTGAAAACGTTACCATTTGCATCTGAAACTAAGTTAACTTGATTGCCATTACTGCCTGTTACTTCTACTTCTACACCTTCTAGGCTTGGTTCATCAGTATCTTGATTTCCGTTGCCATTTATGTCTAAATAAATGTGCATAAACACGACACCTTGTTCTTGATTTGTGGGGACAAAAAAGCCATTATTGCCAGCATTTAAAATATCATTTACAGGAACAAAAATATCAAGTGTTGGATTTTCACCTTCGGTCTGAACCGCATCCTGAGGAAAATTATTGTCGTCTTCGTTAATAAAATAAGAAGTAGGACCTGAAGGAACAACTACACTAAAATCACCATTTTCGTCTGTAAAAACTGATTCTTCATTATTAAATACATCTGTAATGATCACTTCAACATCGTTTATTCCTGGCTCGCCAGGGTCTTGTTCTCCATTTCCATTTTCGTCTAGATAAACTCTTGCATTAAGAATACCCTCTACGTCTTCATTGGGTACAAAAAATCCGTTTTCACCTCCAAAATTGGTTTCATTAGCTATAATAAGGAGGTTAGTTGGATTATTACCCTCTGTTTGAATCGCAAATTCTGGAAAATCTGGTTCACCTGTCAATATAGTATAAGTGGTAAAGCCTTCAGGTGTGTTAATGAAAAAGTCACCATCCTCATTAGTTGTTACAATGTTTTGATTACCATTTGCGTCTGTAATTTCTACTTGTATATTTGGCATATCAAGCTCATCTGGATCTTGAGTTCCGTTCCCATTTGTATCAAAATATAGATGAGCAGTTAGTAAGCCTGACTCTTCGGAGTCTGGATTAAAAAACCCATTATTTCCTCCAGAATTAGTTTCATTAGCAGTAATTGCTACTTCTGTTGGGTTAGTGCCTTCAGTTTGAATTGCACCTTCTGGAAAGTTAGGGTCATTTTCATTAATTTCATAAGATGCATTTCCTGCTGGAAGCTCAATTACAATATCTCCATTAAGGTCTGTTTCAAAACTTTCAACGTCACCAAATACATTTGTAAAAACAATTTCTACGTTAGGCATATCAGGCTCTCCTATATCCTGTGTCCCGTTACCGTTTAAATCAAAGTATAAATGAACCAAGAGCTCACCTGTAATATCTTCATCAGGAATAAAGAATCCTTTATTTTCTATTTGAGTTTCAATACCTATAATAACAAACGAAAGGCTAGGATTTGAACCTTCTGTTTGAATTGCACCGGTAGGATAGTTAGGATGACTAAGATCTACGTCGATTAAAACTTCTCCTTCAGAAACAATAGCATTATAAACTCCATTCTCATTAGTGAAAACAGTTTGGAGGTTTCCATTATTATCAATAATGGTTAGTGCTAAATCTGCAATACCTTCTTCGTCCGGATCAAATGTGCCGTTAGCATTCTCATCCAAATAAACAAGTCCTGTTATTAAACCAAATTCATCTGAATCTTCAACAGAGAAAAATCCATTATCACCACCAAACGTGTTAGAATCAGCCGCCACAAATACTTCAGTAGGATTAGTTCCTTCGGTTTGAATAGCGCCAATAGGGAAATCGGGTTCATTTTCGTTGATTTC
>SL_7KL_010_BRINEDRAFT_10001510_pt1 | contig 11108 bp, 6 predicted proteins | sample SodLak_010_BRINE_FD_10663 | JGI IMG/M metagenome (IMG submission 10663)
GGCTCCACGCGCGACCACGTGGCAGCTGGTTCCCCGCCCCACGGGCCGCCGAGTATCCTCGCGCCCGCTCAGGTGGGTCAACGGCGCCCCGCACGCACGCTGCGCAGTTCGCGGTTCTCCGACGACCCCAAGGGCGCCCTCATGTCCGTGCCAGCTCTGCCCACGCCCACGCCTACGCCCACGACCACGCCCACGCGCCACAGCGCCGCCACCTCGGATCCTTCGTCGGGTCCCACCCCGGAGCACGACACCGGGCTGTACGACCCGCGCTTCGAGCACGACGCCTGCGGGGTGGCCTTCGTCGTCGACCTCGAGGGACGGGCCAGCCACGACATGGTGGCCAAGGGCCTCACGGCGCTGCGCAACCTCGATCACCGTGGCGCGACCGGCGCGGAGGACAACGTCGGCGACGGCGCCGGGATCCTGCTGCAGGTACCCGACACCTTCTTCCGGGCCGTGTGCGACTTCGAGCTCCCGCCGAAGGGCACCTACGCCGTCGGCCTCGCCTTCCTGCCCCGTACACCGGCCGCTGCCACGCGCGCCGCTGCCGCGATCGAGCGGATCGTCGACGAGGAGGGCCTGCGCGTCGTCGGCTGGCGGGACACCCCCGTGGACGACACCGCGATCGGCTCCATGGCCCGCGATGTGGAGCCGACCTTCCGCCACCTGTTCATCGCCGCGCCCGAGGGGCAGCCGGCGCTGTCAGGCCTCGACCTCGAACGGCGCGCCTTCGTGGTGCGCAAGCGCATCGAGCACGAGGTCGGCCGCAGCGACCAGCCCGAGGCTGCCGGCGAAGAGGTCTACTTCCCGAGCCTGTCGGGCCGCACCCTGGTCTACAAGGGGATGCTGACGAGCCTGCAGCTCAGCGACTTCTTCCTCGACCTCGGCGACGAGCGGCTGGAGAGCGCGCTGGCGCTGGTGCACTCACGCTTCTCCACCAACACCTTCCCGTCGTGGCCGCTCGCCCACCCCTACCGGGTGGTCGCCCACAACGGGGAGATCAACACCGTCATGGGCAACCGCAACTGGATGCGGGCGCGCGAGGGGATGTTCGCCAGCGAGCTGTTCGGCGAGCGCCTGTCCAGCGCACTGCCGATCATGACCCCCGATGCCAGCGACACCGCCAGCTTCGACGAGTGCCTGGAGCTGCTCCACCTCGGCGGCCGGAGCCTGCCCCACGCGGTGCTGATGATGATCCCCGAGGCGTGGGAGAACCACACCTCGATGGACGACGCGCGGCGCGCGTTCTACGCCTTCCACGCCGCGTTGATGGAGCCGTGGGACGGTCCGGCGTCGATCGCCTTCACCGACGGCACGGTCATCGGCGCCGTCCTCGACCGCAACGGGCTCCGGCCGTCGAGGTACTGGGTCACCGATGACGGGCTGGTGGTGATGGCCAGCGAGGTCGGGGTGCTGGACATCGACCCGTCGACGGTGGTCACCAAGGGGCGCCTGCAGCCCGGCCGGATGTTCCTGGTCGACACCGAGCAGGGCCGCATCGTCGCCGACGAGGAGCTCAAGGCCGAGCTGGCCGCGGCAGAACCCTACGACCAGTGGCTCGCCGACGGCCTCCTCCACCTCGACGACCTGCCCGAGCGCACCCTGCTGAACCCGCGGCACGCCTCGGTCGTCCGGCGCCAGCGGACCTTCGGCTACACCACCGAGGAGCTGAAGATCATCCTGGCCCCGATGGCCCGGATCGGTGCGGAACCGATCGGCTCCATGGGGACAGACACCCCGATCGCGGTGCTCTCCGAGCGTTCCCGACTGCTGTTCGACTACTTCGCCCAGCTGTTCGCCCAGGTCACCAACCCGCCGCTGGACGCCATCCGTGAGGAGCTGGTCACCTCGATGGCGGGCACCATCGGCCCGGAAGCCAACCTGCTGGACCCGGGGCCGGACTCCTGCCGCCAGATCGTGCTCCCACGACCGATCCTCTCCAACGAGGACCTCGCCAAGATCCTGCACGTGAACGAGGACGGTGAGGCACCCGGCTTCCAGCCCTTCGCCATCGACGGGCTCTACCCCGTCGCCGAGGGCGCAGCGGGCCTCGAACGGGCGCTGGACGAGGTGTGTGCGGCCGTCAGCGCAGCGATCGCCGACGGCGCGAAGATCATCGTGCTCTCCGACCGCTACTCCAGCGCCGAACTCGCGCCGATCCCCTCCCTGCTGCTCACCGGTGCCGTCCACCACCACCTGATCCGGGAACGCACCCGCACCCAGGTCGGCCTGGTGGTGGAGTCCGGTGACGCCCGTGAGGTGCACCACATGGCGCTGCTGATCGGGTTCGGCGCCGCGGCCATCAACCCCTACATCGCCTTCGAGACGATCGACGACCTCGTCGACCAGGGCATGCTGACGGGGATCACGCGGGAGGAGGCGCGCCGCAACTACCGCACCGCCTGTGCCAAGGGCGTGATCAAGATCATGTCCAAGATGGGCATCTCCACGGTGGCCTCCTACACCGGCGCGCAGGTCTTCGAGGCGATCGGCCTGTCGCAGGAGGTGGTGGACCGCTACTTCACCGGCACCACCTCCAAGCTCGGCGGTGTCGGGCTCGAGGAGATCGCCCGTGAGGTCGCCGAGCGGCACCGCTTCGCCTACCTCGAGCGCCCCGAGGAAGCCGCGCACCGCGACCTGTGGGCCGGCGGTGAGTACCAGTGGCGGCGTGAGGGTGAACACCACCTCTTCAACCCGGAGACGGTGTTCAAGCTGCAGCACGGGACCCGCAGCAAGCGCTACGAGATCTACAAGGAGTACACCTCCCTGGTGGACGATCAGTCCGCGCGGCTGATGACGCTGCGGGGGCTGTTCCGGTTCGCCACCGACCGCCGGCCACCGGTACCGATCGAGGAGGTCGAGCCGGTCAGCGCCATCGTGCGCCGCTTCTCCACCGGGGCGATGTCCTACGGCTCCATCTCCGCCGAGGCGCACGAGACCCTGGCGATCGCCATGAACCGGCTCGGCGCGAAGTCCAACACCGGTGAGGGCGGCGAGGACGCCGAGCGCTACACCCCCGACGCCAACGGGGACCTGCGGCGCTCGGCGATCAAGCAGGTCGCCTCGGGCCGGTTCGGGGTGACCTCGGAGTATCTGACCAACGCCGACGACATCCAGATCAAGATGGCCCAGGGCGCCAAGCCCGGTGAGGGGGGCCAACTGCCGGGCCAGAAGGTCTGGCCGTGGATCGCCAAGACCCGCTACTCCACCCCCGGGGTCGGGCTGATCAGCCCGCCGCCCCACCACGACATCTACTCGATCGAGGATCTCAAGCAGCTGATCCACGACCTGAAGAACGCCAACCCCTCGGCCCGGGTGCACGTCAAGCTGGTCGCCGAGGTCGGNGTNGGCACNGTGGCCGCCGGCGTCTCCAAGGCCAAGGCCGACGTGGTGCTGATCTCCGGCCACGACGGCGGGACCGGGGCCTCCCCACTCAACTCCCTCAAGCACGCCGGTGGGCCGTGGGAGCTCGGCCTGGCCGAGACCCAGCAGACCCTGCTCAAGAACGGCCTGCGCGACCGCATCAGCGTGCAGGTCGACGGGCAGCTCAAGACCGGTCGGGACGTCATCATCGCCGCCCTGCTCGGTGCGGAGGAGTTCGGCTTCTCCACCGCCCCCCTGGTGGTCTCCGGCTGCATCATGATGCGGGTGTGCCACCTCGACACCTGCCCGGTGGGCGTCGCCACCCAGAAGCCGGAGCTGCGCGCGCGCTACACCGGTGAGCCGGAGTTCGTGGAGACCTTCTTCACCTACATCGCCGAGGAGGTGCGTGAACACCTCGCCGCCCTGGGCTTCCGCTCCCTGGACGAGGCCATCGGCGCCGTCGATGCCCTGGACATCAGGCCCGCCATCGAGCACTACAAGGCCCGGGGCCTGGACCTCTCACCGATCCTGCACGTGCCCGAGTCGCCGTGGGAACAGGACCGGCACTGCACCAAGACCCAGGACCACGGGCTCGACAAGGCACTGGACAACGAGCTGATCCGGCTCGCCACCCCGGCCCTCGAGCGCCAGGAGCCGGTCACCATCGACCTGCCGATCGCCAACGGCAACCGCACCGTGGGCACGCTGCTCGGCCATGAGCTCACGAGGCGGTACGGCGGCCTGGGGCTGCCCGACGGCACCATCGACATCACCCTGACGGGCTCCGCCGGCCAGAGCCTCGGCGCCTTCGTGCCGCGGGGCATCACGCTCCGGCTGTTCGGCGACGCCAACGACTACGTCGGCAAGGGCCTGTCCGGCGGCCGCCTGATCGTGCGCCCACCGCGGGACACCCACCCCGACTTCGTGGCCGAGGACAGCATCATCGCCGGCAACGTGATCCTGTACGGCGCCACCGGTGGTGCGGCCTACATCCGTGGGGTCGTCGGCGAACGCTTCTGCGTGCGCAACTCCGGGGCGGTGGCGGTCGTCGAGGGCGTGGGTGACCACGGCTGCGAGTACATGACCGGCGGCCGTGCCGTGGTCCTCGGCGACACCGGCCGCAACTTCGGCGCCGGGATGTCCGGCGGGATCGCCTACGTCTACGACCCGGACAACACCTTCAGCACCCGCCTCAACGCGGAGATGGTCGACCTCGATCCCCTCGACGAGGAGGACCAGCAGTGGCTGCGCGAGGAGATCCGGACCCACGAGGAGCTGACCGGCTCGGCGCTGGCCACCGGCCTGCTCGCGGCCTGGCACACCGAGGTCCGCCGCTTCAAGAAGGTGATGCCACGGGACTACAAGCGGGTGCTGGAGGCCAGCCGGCTGGCCGAGGAGGAGGGCCGGGACGTGAACGAGGCGATCATGGCCTCCGCACGCGGCTGAGCGGGACCCGCTGAGTACCACCCCCGCCGCGCGGGCACCGCGCCCACCGGCTGGCAAGGACCGCGTCGCAGACGCGCGCAGACGACAGGGATCACGATGGGTGACGTCCAGGGCTTCCTCAAGCACCAACGCGAGCTGCCGGCCCGCCGGCCGGTCGACGACCGGCTCGGTGACTGGCGTGAGGTCTACCTGCCGATCGCCCAGGACACGCTCACGACCCAGGCCAGCCGGTGCATGGACTGCGGCATCCCCTTCTGCAACGAGGGCTGCCCCCTGGGCAACCTCATCCCGGACTGGAACGACCTGGTCTACCGCGACCACTGGAAGGCGGCGATCGAGCGGCTGCACGCCACCAACAACTTCCCGGAGTTCACCGGACGGCTGTGCCCGGCCCCCTGCGAGGCGGCCTGTGTGCTGGGCATCAACCAGGACCCGGTCACCATCAAGCAGGTCGAGGTGTCGATCATCGACCGGGCGTGGGACGAGGGCTGGGTCACCCCGGTGCCGCCGAGCGTGCGGACCGACAAGCGTGTCGCCGTCGTAGGGTCAGGTCCGGCCGGACTGGCAGCCGCGCAACAGCTCACCCGGGCCGGGCATCAGGTGACGGTGTTCGAGCGGGCCGACCGCATCGGCGGGCTGCTGCGCTACGGCATCCCCCACTTCAAGATGGAGAAGCACCACCTCGACCGCCGGCTGGCCCAGATGGAAGCGGAGGGGACGCGCTTCCAGGCCGGGGTGGACGTCGGCGTGGACGTGAGCGTCGAGCAGTTGCGCGCCGAGCACGACGCGATCGTGCTGGCCGGCGGGTCGACCACCGCGCGCGACCTGCCGATCCCGGGCAGGGAGCTGGACGGGATCCACCAGGCGATGGAGTTCCTGCCCTGGTCCAACCGTGCGCAGGAGGGCGACATCGAGGTGGCTGAGGTGCCGATCTCCGCGGCGGGACGCAAGGTGGTCATCATCGGCGGTGGTGACACCGGGGCGGACTGCCTCGGCACCTCGCACCGTCACGGGGCGGCGTCGGTCCACCAGTTCGAGATCATGCCGCGCCCAGCCGATGAGCGACCCGCCGCCAACCCGTGGCCGACCTGGCCGATGATCTTCCGCACCTCCTCCGCCCACGAGGAGGGCGGCGAGCGCGTGTTCAGCGTCAACACCCGCGCCTTCCTCGGCGACGAGCACGGACGGGTCCGGGCACTTGCGGCCCACGAGGTCGAGTTCGTCGACGGCCGGTTCCAGGAGGTCGAGGGCAGCGCCTTCGAGCTCGAGGCCGACCTGGTGCTGCTGGCGATGGGGTTCGTCGGCCCGGAGCAGGACGGGCTCCTGAGCGAGCTCGGCGTCGATCTGACCGACCGCGGCAACGTCGCCCGCGACGACGACTACGCCACCTCTGTGGAGGACGTGTGGGTGTGCGGCGACATGGGCCGCGGCCAGAGCCTGATCGTGTGGGCCATCGCCGAGGGGCGCGCCTGTGCCGCTGCGGTCGACGCAGCCCTGATGGGCGCCTCCGCCCTCCCCGTACCCGTCCACGCCTCCGCCCGCCCGCTGGTCTGACCCGGGGGCGGAAGCAGCCGGTTCCTCGACGGCTGTTGGAACCGTCAGCCGTGCAGTGTGCAGTGGATCGCGAGGACGACCCGCTGCTCGTCAGCGACCAGTTGGAGGTCCGCTGGGTTCCTGGCGACATGGTCCGCCCCGGTGAGCTCCTCGACCGCGTGTGACGTCGTGACCGCGATCGTCGCACACCCCGCCGCTCGTCCTGCGGCGAGCCCGGCCGGGGCGTCCTCCATCACCACACAGTCCTCTGGCGGTACCCCGAGCCGCTGTGCCGCCAGCAGGTAGGGCGCCGGGTCGGGCTTGCCGGACGCGACCTGCTCGCCGGTCACCAGCACCGCCGGCGACGGCAGCCCCACCGCCTCGATCCTGGCCGTGGCCACCGGCACCGTGCCCGAGGTGACGATCGCCCACGGCCGCCCCTCGAGCGCCGCGGTCAGCTGTCGGGCACCGGGCTGCGCCAGCGTGCCGTCCCGCGCGCCGTCCACCTCGGCCTGCTCCAACCTCGCCCCCTCCTCCGCGAGCTGCGCGGGCGAGAGGCCGGGCAGGGCCGCGGCCATGGTGTCCATCATGCGACGCCCGTGCAGGCCGTCGAGCAACGCCTTCTCGTCGAGGTCGTGACGGGCAGCGAAATCGCGCCAGTGCCCCTCCACCGCGACCGTCGAGTCGACCAGTACACCGTCGAGGTCGAACAGCACCGCCGCGGCGCTCACCGTGCACCGCGGGTCCACAGATCCGCCTTCATCATCGNGGGGAGCCTCCGATCGTAACCTAGCTGCCAACCTGAGAGGGTCAGAGCCAGTGGATGCGGTCGACGAACGACTCCTCGCCCAGGTTGCCCGTCAGCAGGGCTTCGAGAAGCTCGACGAAGGTGCCGATCGTGGCGTGCGTCCGCGGCAGGCTCGCATCGGACGTGAAGATGAGGCCGGCATGCGTGCGTCCCTCCTCTGCCCACCGCTGCGCGAGAGCGGTGAAGTCACCGACGTTGTTGGTGAGCAGCGAGCGGCTCTCCGCGGCGCATCGATGCAGGAGTGACTCGTCGCTGAGCTCGTGCCACGCCCGCTCGTGCGCAGCGACGACATCATGGTCGCGGCCGCGCAGTCGACCCGCGATCACCGGCGAGAAGTGGTGATCGAGCGCCAGTCTCACCCCAGGGCCTGCTGTTGGCGGTCCCAGCGCGCGCGTTCCTCCCGCGCGAGTGCGGCGGCAGCCTCGATGTCCTGCTCCACCTCGCCGGGGAGATCGGCGTAGTAGGCGAGCGCGGCTCGAACGACAGGCTCACCGACGCCGAGGTACTCCGCCGTCGCCGCCACAGAACCGTGCTCGCCCCGCAACGTCGAGATGACGTCGTGGACGTACAAACGCGTACCGACCAGCGCGGGCCGGCGTCGGCCCGACGCACCCGCCCGGAACCGGACCAGCGGATGGTTCTCCGTGCGGACGGCCTCCCCGAGCAGGAGATCCGCCATCGCGTTGCGCGACAGATCCCGAGCCGCTGCCCGCTGCTCCAGCAGCTCCAGGGTCCGTGAGGACAACCGGAAGGACCGCTGGGTCGTTGCGTCGTCAGATCGCATGTGCTGCAGTGTAGCACCATGGGACACACCCTCCTCGGTGCGCCCCGCGACCCAGGCGTGCACCTCGGTGGTGGATGAAGCTCAGGTTTGGCATATCGGCTTCTCGTGAAGCAGCATGGGTCCTCGATGAGCGGTGTGGTACCGCTCCCCGAACCGAGGACCTCCACCCATGCTCGACGAGAAGGTCGAACCGATCTACGACGAGGTCGTCCGGCGCAACCCCGGTGAGACCGAGTTCCACCAGGCCGTGCTCGAGGTCCTCTCCTCCCTGGGACCGCTGCTGGCCAAGGAGCCCCGCTTCGTCGAGCGCAAGGTGATCGAGCGCATCTGCGAACCGGAGCGCCAGATCATCTTCCGGGTCCCGTGGCAGGACGACCAGGGCGAGGTCCACATCAACCGCGGGTTCCGCGTCGAGGTCAACAGCGCGCTCGGGCCGTACAAAGGAGGACTGCGCTTCCACCCGTCGGTCAACCTCGGCATCGTGAAGTTCCTCGGCTTCGAGCAGGTCTTCAAGAACGCGCTCACCGGGATGCCCATCGGTGGCGGCAAGGGCGGCGCCGACTTCGACCCCAAGGGTCGCTCCCACGACGAGGTCATGCGCTTCTGCCAGAGCTACATGACCGAGCTCTACCGCCACCTCGGCGAGTACACCGACGTGCCCGCCGGCGATACCGGCGTGGGTGGCCGGGAGATCGGCTTCCTCTTCGGCCAGTACAAGCGGATCACCAACCGCTACGAGTCCAGCGTCCTGACCGGCAAGGGGCTCGAGTGGGGTGGGGCGCTGGTGCGTACCGAGGCCACCGGCTACGGCACGGCCCTGTTCGCGCGCGAGATGCTCGCGGCTCGTGGTGAGGAACTCGAGGGCCGCACCGCGGTCGTGTCCGGCTCGGGCAACGTCGCCATCTACGCCATCGAGAAGCTCCAGCAGTTCGGTGTCAAGGTCGTGGCCTGCTCGGACTCCGGCGGGGTGGTGTTCGACGAGGACGGGATCGACCTCGAGTTGCTGCAGCAGATCAAGGAGGTCGAGCGCGGCCGGCTGACGGCCTACGCCGAGCGCCAGGCCTCCGCCAGCCACCGCAGCAAGGGCTCGATCTGGGACATCCCCTGCGAGATCGCCCTGCCCTGCGCGACCCAGAACGAACTCAACGGCAACGACGCCAAGGAGCTGGTCGCGGGCGGTTGCAGGGCCGTCGCGGAGGGCGCGAACATGCCGAGCACCCCGGATGCGGTCCGGGTCTTCCAGGAGGCCGGCATCGCCTTCGGGCCGGGGAAGGCCGCCAACGCCGGGGGTGTCGCCACCTCGGCGCTCGAGATGCAGCAGAACGCGAGCCGGGACCGGTGGAGCTTCGAGTACACGGAGCAGCGGCTCGACACGATCATGGAGCACATCCACCGGACCTGCTATGAGACCGCCGAGGAGTACGGCCAACCGGGCAACTACGTGCTCGGCGCCAATATCGCCGGCTTCCAGCGGGTGGCCGACGCCATGGTCGCCATGGGGCTCGTCTGAGCAGCACCCTGCGCGGGGCGCCGGGCCTCCAGGCCCCGACGATCGTCAGCGTGCGGGCGCCAGCGGGAGCCGTAGCGTGAAGGTGGCTCCCTGCTCGTGCCCGTCGCTGTGCGCGGTGATCTCCCCGCCGTGGCCCTGGACGATGGCTCGGCTGATGGTCAGGCCGATGCCGCTGCCGGCCACATGGCGGCGTGACGGATCGGCACGGAAGAAGCGTTCGAAGACGTGCGCGAGGTGTTCGGGGTCGATGCCACCCCCGGTGTCGATGACAGCCACGATGGCTTCGTCGTCGGCAGTGGTCAACGACGCGGTGATCGACCCGCCATCGGGGGTGTGTTCGAGCGCGTTCTTCAGCAGGTTGGCGAGCACCTGGGCGAGCCGGTCGCGATCGCCCTCGACCAGCACCGGGGCCGCCGGCGTCCGGGTCTCGATCTGGACCCCGCGCTCACGTGCTGCTGGGGCGACCGCATCGACCGCTGCCCGTACGAGTTCGGCGAGGTCGATCGGTCGCAGGTCGTAGCTGAGCTGGCCTTCCTCCGCTCTGGACACGAGCGAGAGGTCCTCGACGAGCCGTTGGAGCCGACCGGTCGCGTCCTGGAGCGTCGCGAAGGTGTCAGCGTCGGCGTCGACGACACCGTCGATCAACCCCTCGTGGTAGGCCTCGATGGTGGCCAGCGGGGTGCGCAGCTCGTGGGCGAGGTCGGCCAGCAGGCGTCGGCGGGTCCCTTCGGTGTGCTCGAGGGCGTCGGCCATACCGTTGAACGCGTCGGTCAGGTCGGCCAACTCGTCCTCCGCGGAAGGGTGCGGCGCTCGTGCACCGAGGCGGCCCGCGGCCAGGGCATCAGCGGTTCGTGACAGCTCCTCCACCGGCTGCGCGATCCTGGTCGCCAGCAACCAGGACACACCGGTGGCCGCGGCCGCCGCGGCGAGGATCCCGATGGTCAGCGAGAGCAGCAGCGTCTCGGAGAGCGCTTGATCGAGGTGGTGGGCGACGACGTCGGAGACCGGCCCGACCGCGCGACGGATGTGGTCGTTGAAGATCGGCGGGGCGAGGAGGAAGGACACGACCCCCAGGGTGCCCGCCCCGATGAGGATGACCAGCAGCTGTCCGACGAACAGCCGTCGCACCAGCCGTCGCCGTGGCGCTCGCGCGCTCACGCGTCGACCATGCGGTAGCCGACCCCGCGGACGGTGCGGATGAAACGGGGCTCGTCGCTGGTGTCGCCGAGCTTGCGGCGCAGGTTCGCGACGTGGACGGCGACCACGTGGCCGTCGCGGTACTCCGCCGACGCCCACACGTGGTCCAGCAGCTGCTCCTTGGAGAGCACCACGCGCGGCTGCGAGCTCAGAGCCTCGAGCAGATCGAACTCCAGGCGCGTCAGCTCGACCTGCTCGCCGGCGACGTGGACCTCACGAGCGGCGACGTCGATGGCGAGCTCTCCGAACCTGAGCACGCCGTCGGAGGTGGCGGGCGCATGGCGCGGGCGGCGGAGCATCGCCTGGATGCGGGCCACCAGCTCGTTGGGTGAGAACGGTTTGGTCACGTAGTCGTCCGCACCGACGCGCAGACCGACGATCCGATCGACCTCCTCGGTGCGGGCCGTGAGCATGACGATGTACGGGTCGGCGTGCTCACGCACCCGACGGGCGACCTCGAGCCCATC
>SL_7KL_010_BRINEDRAFT_10001511_pt1 | contig 11100 bp, 10 predicted proteins | sample SodLak_010_BRINE_FD_10663 | JGI IMG/M metagenome (IMG submission 10663)
CGGCAGGCTACCTGCCGCCGGGGCGAGGGGGTGAGTAATGCGAATCATTTCGGGACATGCGCGCCGGGGCCTGTTCATCACCGGCCTCGCAACTCTGATCATGGCGCTCGGCGCCTGTACACAGCATGCGGCGGATGAATTGGTGCGTGGCGGCATTCAGGCCAGCAGCCATGATCTCGACCGCCATATCACGAGCTATGTCTCGGCGCCCATGCCGCGCCGGGTGGTCGATTACGAGACGCGGGAGCCGCCCGGCTCGATCGTGATCAGCAATTCCGAGCGCGCGCTCTACCTCGTCCTCGAAGACGGCAAGGCCTATCGCTACGGCGTCGGTGTCGGCCGGGACGGTTTCTCCTGGACCGGGCGCAACCGCGTCAGCATGAAGCGGGAATGGCCCGATTGGCGCCCGCCCCCCGCCATGCGTCGCCGCCAGCCCGATCTGCCGGTGCATATGCGTGGCGGACCGGCCAATCCGCTGGGTGCGCGCGCCCTCTATATCGGCAGCACGCTCTACCGGATCCACGGCTCCAACGAGCCGCACACGATCGGCCAGGCGGTCTCTTCGGGCTGCATCCGCATGACCAATGCCGATGTGCAGCACCTGTATGACCGGGTGCGCGTCGGTGCGCGGGTGGTGGTGCGCAACTAGCGCGCATTTCGGCCTGGCAGAAAAATACTCAAGAATATTGTATCACCCTCGGCGGCATGACCGGTCAGGCGGTTCTCCCGAGAATACCGCCTGATGCCATGTGCGTCGCGCTGATCTGAGCCATTGCGGTTGGTGGCGCTGCCATCCATGACATCATGACCCAGGCGCCGATGGGTGGGGCCAGCGGACATGATTGCGCCAGCCGATGGGCAGAGCCGGCGCGTAGTTATGGCCCGGTTGCGGACAATAGGTTTGCAAGCCGACGGTTTTGCGCGTCATCGCTGCCGCAGCAGCCGGTGAAACCGTCAGCATCGGTGCAATTCGGCAAATGATTCACGCCTCTCAGACTGCACCTCGTCCTTGCGACAGCCTTTACGCGCATAAACACCATGTGTTTCTCCGGCACGGACGTTCTCCATTGCCCCACTCTACATCGACGTTCCAAGCGTCGGTGGGGTTGGGCTTGAGGCAATGGGGCTCCCAGCGCTGTTGCAGCCGAGCAGCGCCGGTGCAAATGCTCCCCATCGTTGCGCTGATGGACCGGCGTTCGGAGTCTCGCCCGGGATGGGCTCGAGGCAACGTTGCTCCAGTGCTGTTGCGAGCGGACAACGCCGACGGTGGCGCTTTCCGTTGTCCCCCTCATGTACCGACGTTCAGAGTGAAAGCCGGGATGGGCTTCAGGCAATAGCGCGCCAGAACTGGTGCGGCCGGACAGTGCCGGTGCAAATACTCCCCTTCGTTGTGCTGATGGACCGGCGTTCGGAGTCTCGCCCGGGATGGGCTCGAGGCAACGTTGCTCCAGTGGTCTTACGAACCCCAAGTGCCGACACGGGCCCCCTCCGGTGCCCCGCTATACACCGACGTTCCGACCTTTAGCCCGGAAAGGCTTCAAGCGATTTCGCGCCAGCGTTGCTGCGACCAGATGCGCCGGCGCGGGCCATCTGCGTCGTTCGGCTGATGCACCGAGGTCCCGGGTGCCGGACTAGACGAACTGAGGCAACCGGGCCCGAGGTCTCTGGCTTTCTCTGCCCTTTGGCGCGTGAATGGCCGTCACGCGCCGTCACGCGCCGTCAATCATCTGCCTGCGCTGCGGCATAGGCGGGTCGCCCGGTACAGCGGGCGATCCATGCCCGCACCGCAGGGTGATCGGGCGTGGATTCCGGAAAATGCAGATAGGGCGAGCAAAGCAGGATGTCGGCCGCCGTGAACGTGCTACCCATCAGCCAGTCCCGATCGCCGAGGGCTGCGATCAGACGCGCGGCAATCGCTTCGCGATCACGAAAGCTCGCCTGCGCCACAGGATGCGCGGCTACGCCCATGACTTCTGCGAGATAGACCGGCTCGACAACCCCGCAATACCAGAAGAGCCAGCTCAGATAAGCTCCGCGACCGGGCGCACCCGGCGCGATGCCGAGCCCGCGCCCGGGAAAGAGGTCAGTCAGATAGAGCAGGATCGCCGCGGTTTCAGTGATGAGAGCGCCGTCATGCGCAAGCGCGGGAACCTTCCCGTCAGGATGCGGATTACGCGGGTCGCGCCCGCCGGAACCATCCTGTCGCGGAATGTCACAGCGAACCATGGTGAATGGCACGTCGAGTTCGTGCAACAGCCAGTGTACCCGGCCCGAACGCGACAGCGGCGCGTGATAGAAGATCAGCTTCCCGTCATCCATGACCCATCCTGCCCGGTATCCTCTTGCCCGACCTCGACCTGTCCCGCCTCGACCTGTCCCGCCTCGACTTGCCCCGGCATCATTCTGCCCCGCTCGGCCAGCCCGAATCGGGCTCCCGCGCATCACCCCGCCCTGCCTCCGGCTGGCGCCAGATCACGACCCGCGCGACCGGAGCGGCGGCAGCCCGGCACGCGCATCGGTCACGGAGACGGGTGGCCCCGCCTGCGTATCTCCTCAATAACGGCGCACCAGCGAGACGAGCCGCCCCTGGATCTGCACCCGATCGGGCCCGAGTACACGCGTCTCATAGGCCGGGTTGGCCGCTTCCAGCGCGATGGAAGAGCCGCGCCGGCGGAAGCGCTTGAGCGTCGCCTCCTCCTCGTCGATCAGCGCCACGATGATATCACCGGTATTCGCCACGTCCTGGCGCCGGATGACGACGATATCGCCATCGAGAATGCCCGCCTCGATCATCGAATCGCCGCGAACCTCCAATGCGTAATGCTCGCCACCGGTGATGAAATCGGGCGAGACCGCGATGGTATGCATCGGATTCTGGATCGCCGAGATCGGCGTACCGGCCGCAATGCGCCCCATCACGGGGATGTTCACCGCGCGCTCGTAATCCTCGTCGGCGAGCGGGTTCGCAAGACCGGCATCATCCGTCGCGCCGCCCTGCCCCGGATCGCGACCACGCGACCTGCCATCGCCTGACCTTGAACGGCCCCCCTGGCCGCCGCTCCCCTGGCCGTCACGCGCATTGCCGCCTTCTGCTTTCCCGCCCTCGACGACACTCGGCGAGAAGCCGCCGCGCCCGCCGCCGGCACCGGCGCTGCCGACCGGGCGCTGCAATGTCTCGGGCATACGCAGGATCTCCAGCGCGCGCGCGCGATAAGGCAGGCGCCGGATGAAACCACGCTCCTCAAGCGCCGTGATCAGGCGATGGATGCCGGATTTCGATTTCAGATCCAGCGCATCCTTCATCTCGTCGAAGGATGGCGGCACGCCCGATTCGCGCATGCGTTCGTGGATGAAGGTCAGCAATTCGTGCTGCTTACGCGTGAGCATGGTTCCGCCTTGCGATTCGAGATTAAACAAATCACGAACACATTACGGGTTCCCACTGTGTTCCGCAAGTCCGAGACGGCTTCTTTTATGTGCTTTCCGAAAAAAACAATCTTGAATCACGATGCAATGACAGCCCTGCATTGCCCTTCGGTTGCTTTTCACACCGGTTTGATCAGCGCCGCATCGCATTCCGGCTTTGAAGAATGCACTTTCGATTCTATTCTGGTGCCATGAACGACAGTGTAGCCACCTCCACAGCTCTCAGCCCCGACACGCCGATGACCGGCGAATCCCCGGCATTCACCGGGGCCGGTTCCGTGCGCCGGCATCTGTTTCAGGCGCTGGTCGAATCGAAGCGGGCATTCGGCGGCAAGACCGTCATCCTCGAAGATGCCCAGCGCCAGCCCCTGACCTATGGCCGCCTGGTGATCGGAGCCCGCGCGCTCGGGCGCAAGCTCGTTGCGGACACGAAACCGGGCGAGCGGATCGGCGTGTTCCTGCCGAGTGTCCAGGCAACCGCCGTCACCTTCTTCGGCCTGCATGCCTTTGCCCGTGTACCGGCGATGCTGAACTTCACCGCCGGCCCCGCCAATCTGAAGGCCGCCTGTGAGATCGCCGCGATCGGCACCATCGTCACGTCGCGCAAGTTCATCGACGAAGGCAAGCTCGACGATGCCCTCGCCGCGATCGGGCAGGGGCGCCGGGTGATCTATCTCGAAGACGTGCGCGACACGGTCACCAGCCTCGACAAGGCGCGCGCGGCAGCCGAGAGCCTGTTTGCCGGCGCGCTGGCGAAGCGTACCGGGCTGACACCGGATGACGAGGGCGTGATCCTCTTCACCTCGGGCTCGGAGGGCAAGCCGAAGGCGGTCGTGCTCTCTCATGCCAATCTCTTGTCCAATGCGGCCCAGGTGATGCAGCATGCCGAAGGCGTGCTCAGCCGGGACGACATCTTCTTCAATCCGCTTCCCGTGTTTCATTCCTTCGGCCTGACCGCAGGGCTGATCCTGCCCGTGATCCACGGCATCCGCGCCTTCCTCTATCCGAGCCCGCTGCATTACAAGCAGGTGCCGAAGCTGATCGAGAGCGCGAAGGCGACCTTCCTGCTCGCCACCGACACCTTCCTGCAAGGCTATGCGCGCGCCGCCGGCGATGTCGACATGTCCTCGATCCGCTACATCGTCGCCGGCGCCGAACGGGTGCGCGAGGAGACGCAGCGGCTGTGGAAGCGATACGATGCCGTTATTCTGGAAGGCTACGGCGCGACGGAATGCGCGCCGGTCATCGCCTGCAATCTCCCCCAGCGTAACCGGCACGGCTCGGTCGGCCCCTTCCTGCCCGGCATCCGCTGGAAACTGACGCCGGTGGAGGGCATCAAGCGCGGTGGTCGCCTCTCGATCGCCGGCCCCAACGTCATGGCCGGCTATATCGATCCGGATGATCCCACGCGCCTGATCCCGCCGGAAGGCGGCTGGCACGATACCGGGGACATCATCCTGATCGAGGATGGTTTCGTCACGATTCGCGGGCGGGCCAAGCGCTTCGCCAAGATCGGCGGCGAAATGATCTCGCTCGCCGCCGTCGAGACGATGATCCAGGAATTGTGGCCCGACGACACCCATGTCGTCGTGGCCCTGGCCGACGAGCGCAAGGGCGAGCAGCTCGTTCTCGTCACGGAAAAGGCCGATGCCGATCGCGAAGCGGTGGTCGAGCATGGCCGCGACAAGGGCTTTTCGGATCTCTGGCTGCCGCGCGCGGTGCTCGTGGCGCAGATTCCTGTTCTCGGATCGGGCAAGATCGATTATGCCGGAACCGAAGCGCTGGCGGCCAAGCTGCGCGCGATGATGTAGGGGCGGGCGCGGGCGCCCGATCGGAGCCGGTATGACCCTTTTCGAAGCGGCGCTTCTGGGCATCGTCCAGGGCGTATTCATGTTCGTGCCGGTCTCATCGACCGCGCATCTCGTGCTCACCCAGCATTTCCTGATCGCGCAGGGCTCGCAGATGCCGCCGCCCGAGAGCGCGCAGATGATCCTGTTCGATCTGATCGTGCATGTCGGCACGCTGGTCTCGATCGTCGTGGTCTTCCGCAAGACGCTGTCGCAGTTCCTCGGCGGCTCGCTTCTCGCCGCGCGCGAGATCGCGCTCGAGCGCCGGGCTTCGCCGCAGGCGCGGTTCCTGATCTGGCTCTGGGCGATGGGGCTGCTCTCGGTCTTCGTCACCGGCGTGATGGGGCTCACCTTCCGCGACATGTTCGAGCGCGTCTTCGCCAATCCGGCCATCATCCCGATGATGCTGGCGACGACGGGCGTGCTGCTCTGGCTCACCGACCGGCTGAAGCCGCGCCGCTACGGGCTCAAGGATCTGGGCATCGGCATGGCGCTCACCATCGGCTTCGCCCAGGGGCTGGCGCTGATCCCCGGCATCAGCCGCTCGGGCATGACCATCATCGCAGCGCTNTTTGTCGGGCTGAAGCGCAAGCGCGCGGCGGAATATTCCTTCCTGATCGCCTTCCCCACCATCATCGCCGCGACGGGGGTGCAGGGGCTCAAGGTGTTTCGTGGCGACGAGCCGATCCGCATCGACTGGATGGCCACGAGTGTCGGCTTCGTCGTCTCGGCGCTGGTCGGCACGATCGCGCTCCAGATCGTCCTCAAGCTGCTCTATCGCGCGAAGCTGAAATACTTCTCTTTCTACCTCTGGGGCATGGCCCTGCTCGTCGCCTTCGGCGTGGTGGAATGGGGCAAGTAAGCGGGGGGCAAGTAAGCGGGGAGCAAGTGAGGCGGGGGGTGCGCCCGTCACACCTCCAGCCGCAACAGCGCGAAGCTGCGCATACAGAGTACTCCGCATTCTCTCCCCGGCAGGGAGGAATTGGAGTGGGAAAGCGTTGCTGAAGCTGGTTGACCTCGCGGCTCCCGGAACCCGGGTTCACTCCACCCTCGATCGCTCCCCTGGAGCGCGTTCCGACCTGACGGAGTCAGGCCGGGCGCTCTATCGGGAGGGGAATGCGGCCCGAATCACTGCGAGCATCCGAAAACCTCGGTGCCCGCAGCGCTCGCGCCGCAGAACAGTCTCTCCCCCGCCATCGAGAAAGGCCGGGGGGCAGATGCGTTCATGGCGCGGTCATGGTGCATTCATGGCGCGGTTTTGCGCTTTGCCGATAAGCCGCGCCCGATCCCCTTATGCACCCCCTGAGGCCAGGAAATCACGCCGAGGCCTCAGGCCATGTACTGGCCGCCATTGATCGACAGGGTCGAGCCGGTGATGAAGCCGGCCTCGTCGGAGGCGAGGAAGACGACGCCGCGGGCGATTTCTTCCGCCTCGCCGAGACGCCCGACCGGGATCTGCGGGATGATCTTGGAATTGAGCACATCCGCCGGCACGGCCTTGACCATCTCGGTGGCGATGTAGCCCGGCGCGATCACGTTGACGGTGATGCCCTTGGCGGCATTTTCCTGCGCAAGCGCCTTGGCGAAACCGATCACGCCGGCCTTGGCGGCGGAGTAATTGCTCTGGCCCATCTGGCCCTTCTGGCCGTTGACCGAGGAGATCGCGATGATGCGACCGAAGCCGCGCGACTGCATGCCCTCGATCACCGGGCGCGTCACCGTGAACATCGAATCGAGATTGGTGCGCATCACCTGCGTCCATTGCTCGTAGGACATGCGGTGGAACATCTTGTCGCGCGTGATGCCGGCATTGTTGACGACGATGTCGACCGGGCCGAGATCGCTCTCGATCTGCTTGATCGCGTCCTCGCAGGCCTGCGCGTCGGAGACGTCGAACTTGTAGACCGGAATGCCGGTGGCTTCCTTGAACTTCGCGGCCGCTTCATCATTGCCGGCATAATTCGCCGCAACACTGTAGCCCGCTTCCTTCAGACCCTTCGAGATCGCCTCGCCGATACCGCGGGTCCCGCCCGTCACCAATGCAACACGCGCCATGATCATTTCCTCCCAGAAACAGAAATTCGAGATTGAGAAACCCGGGCATGCTCCCAACACGCCCGGATCATCGTGTCAAGCCGGGGCGTTCATCGCCCCGTGATTGCAACGTCGGCCTGCCGGACGGCGCGTTCCCGTGCCATCCGGACGGCCTTGCGAAGTCTTCAGCGCTCGAGGCACATGGCGACGCCCATGCCGCCGCCGATGCAGAGCGTCGTGAGACCCTTCTTCGCATCGCGCTTGCCCATTTCGTGCAGGAGCGTGACGAGAACGCGTGCGCCCGAGGCGCCGATCGGATGGCCGATGGCGATGGCGCCGCCATTGACGTTCACGATCTCCGGATCCCAGCCCATATCCTTGTTGACGGCGAGTGCCTGGGCGGCGAAGGCCTCGTTGGCCTCCACGAGATCGAGATCGCCGACCTTCCAGCCGGCCTTCTCGAGCGCCTTGCGCGAGGCCGGGATCGGGCCGGTGCCCATGATGGCGGGATCGACGCCGCAGGTGGACCAGGAGGCGATGCGCGCGAGCGGCGTGAGACCGCGCTTCTCCGCTTCCGCCGCCGTCATCAGCACGACCGCCGCAGCGCCGTCATTGATGCCCGAAGCGTTACCGGCGGTGACGCTGCCCTCCTTCGAGAAGGCGGGGCGCAGCTTCTGCATGCCCTCGAGCGTGGCGCCGGCGCGGATGTATTCGTCCTGGTCGACCACCGTGTCGCCCTTGCGGGTGGAGACGGTGAAGGGTGCGATCTCGTCCTTGAACTTGCCGGCCTTCTGCGCGGCCTCCGCCTTGTTCTGCGAAGCGACGGCGAAGGCGTCCTGCTCCTCGCGGGTGAGCTGCCAGCGTGCGGCGACGTTCTCGGCGGTGTTGCCCATGTGATACCCGTGGAAGGCGTCGATCAGCCCGTCCTTGAGCATCGAATCCATCATCTTCAGGTCACCCATTTTCTGGCCGGAGCGCAGATAGGCGACATGCGGGGCCTGGGACATGGATTCCTGCCCGCCCGCGACGATGATATCGGCATCGCCATTGGCGATCTGCTGCATGCCCAGCGCCACGGCGCGCAGGCCCGAACCGCAGAGCTGGTTGAGCCCCCAGGAGGTCGCTTCCTGCGGGATGCCCGCCTTCATCGCGGCCTGGCGCGCCGGGTTCTGGCCCTGGCCGGCGGCGAGGATCTGGCCGAGGATGACCTCGTTGACCTCTGCGCCCGCGACCTTTGCACGCTCCAGCGCCGTGCTGATGGCGACCGCGCCGAGCTCATGCGCCGGGACGCTCGCGAACGCGCCGTTGAACGAGCCCACCGCCGTACGTGCGGCGGAGACGATGACGATATCCTGGCTTGCCATGGTGACTTCCATTTCCTTTTGGTCGTTTCGCTCGATGGGACCGGCGCGGATCAAACCGCGCGAGATCTTCTTGCGCCGATCAAAGCAGGCGAGGCAATGAAGTCAAGGGCGTGCGAATGCGAATATGCGCAGCCGACGCCCCCGGCGCCCCGTGCCTACCAGCGAATCAGCGCGCTGCCCCAGGTGAAGCCGCCGCCGATCGCCTCCAGCATGACGAGATCGCCGCGCCTGATGCGCCCGTCCTTCACCGCGACGTCGAGCGCCAGCGGGATCGAGGCGGCGGAGGTGTTGCCGTGGCGATCGACGGTGATCACCACCTTCTCGCGGGCGATGCCGAGCTTGTCGGCGGAGGCATCGATGATGCGCTTGTTGGCCTGATGCGGCACGAACCAGTTCAGCTCTTCGGCGCTGGTCCCGGTCTGCGCGAAGGCGGCCTCGACCACGTCGGTCACCATGCCGACGGCGAAGCGGAAGACCTCGCGGCCCTCCATGCGCAGGCAGCCGGTGGTCTTGGTCGAGCCCGGCCCGCCATCGACATAGAGCTTGTCGCGATAGCGCCCGTCGGAACGCAATTGCGTGCTCAGAACGCCGCGATCGCTCGTGGCGCCATCACCGTCCTGCGCCTCCAGCACCACCGCGCCGGCCCCGTCGCCGAACAGCACGCAGGTGGTGCGGTCGGACCAGTCGAGGATGCGCGAGAAGGTCTCGGCGCCGATCACCAGCGCGCGCCTGTGCGCGCCGGCCTTGAGGAAATTATCCGCCGTGGCGATCGCATAGACGAAGCCGGTACAGACCGCCTGCAGATCGAAGGCGGCGCCGTGATGCATGCCGAGCCCGGCCTGGATCTGCGTCGCCGTGGAGGGGAAGGTATTGTCGGGCGTCGATGTGGCGCAGATGATCAGGTCGATATCGTCGACACCCAGCCCCGCATCGGCGAGGGCGGCCTGCGCGGCCTTGATGCCGAGCACGGACGTGGTCTCGTCTTCCGCCGCGATATGGCGCTGGCGGATGCCGGTACGCTGGGTGATCCAGGCATCGGAGGTCTCGACGACGGCTTCGAGCTCGGCATTGCTCACCGCCTTGCGCGGGAGCGCGGAGCCACAGCCGACGACGACGGAACGTTTGAATGTCACTGTCTCACATCCTCAGGACGAGGTGGCGATCGGGGTCTCGTCGAGCATGTCCCGGATCGTCCGCATCAATTGGTAATGGGCCATGTCGTAGGCGATGTCGATGGCGGCGGCGACGCCCTTCACATCGGCCCCGCCATGGCTCTTGATCACGACGCCCTCCAGCCCCAGGAAGACGCCGCCGTTTGCGCGGCTGGGATCCATCCTGGCCCGCAGCGCGTCGAAGGCGGGTTTGGCGAAGAGATAGCCGAGCTTGGCCCGCCAGGTGCGGCCCATCGCGGCGCGCAGATATTCGCCGATCTGCTTGGCGGTGCCCTCGGCGGTCTTGAGCGCGATGTTGCCGGTGAAGCCCTCCGTCACCACCACGTCGACAGTGCCCTTGCCGATATCATCGCCCTCGACAAAGCCGTGATAATCGAGATTGGGGAGATCCGCCTCGCGCAGGGTGCGCCCGGCTTCCTTCACCGCCTCGATCCCCTTGATCTCCTCGCGCCCGACATTGAGCAGGCCGACGCTGGGCCGCTCCACGTCGAAGACGATGCGCGCCATGGCCGCGCCCAGCACCGCGAGATTGACGTAATGGCTCGCATCCGCACCGATGCTGGCGCCGACATCGAGCACGATGCTCTCGCCGCGCACGGTCGGCCAGATCGCCGCGATGGCGGGGCGCTCCACCTGCGGCATGGTCTTGAGGCAGAACATCGACATCGCCATCAGAGCGCCGGTATTGCCCGCAGAGAGGCAGGCATCGGCCTCATCATCGCGCACGGCCTGGATGGCCCGCCACATCGAGGATTTGTAACGCCCCAGACGCAGCGCCTGGCTCGGCTTCTCGTCCATCTTGATGGAGACGTCGGTATGCGTGAACGCGCTCGCCGCCTTCAGGGCGGGATGCGCATCGAGCAGGGGCTCCACCTGCGCCGCATCGCCATAGATGACGAAACGCATCTGCGGGTGACGCTCCAGCGCCATGGCGGCGCCGGGAATCACGACCTCGGGCCCGTGATCGCCGCCCATCGCGTCGATGGCGATTCGCACGGGCCTGGCTTCGGCCGCGCGCTGCGCTGCCCTGCCCGCGTCACGGGCGTTTGTCGCGGTGGAATCCTGCATGAACGATCTGCAACTCGGTTTCGCCGGCGCGACAGCACATATACCTGCCGCAAGGGCGGGACCATAGCGCCATGGCGCCCCGGCGCAACCGGAATTTCGATCTTGCGGTGTGGGGCGGGAGTACGGTCGGCAAGCGCTGGCTCCTCCGTGAGCCCGCCGGGTGACGAAACGGAACCCTTTAACCTCTCC
>SL_7KL_010_BRINEDRAFT_10001512_pt1 | contig 11097 bp, 9 predicted proteins | sample SodLak_010_BRINE_FD_10663 | JGI IMG/M metagenome (IMG submission 10663)
CGGGTGGGAGGGGCCCCCGAGCGGGCGCTGTTTCCGCTGAAGGATTGCGCAACGCCGCGACATTGCACCGCTTGCCGAGCCTTGCGCGCGACCGCAAAAGCGCCCGCTCACGGCCCCGCCCACCCGCCCATGGCCATTCGCGGGCGCTGCCCCTGCGGGGCAAGGCGCCATGGGCGCTCAGTCTGTCTGCATGTCTGCGGGCGCCTCCAACTCGGACAGGATCGGGCAATCGGGGCGGTCATTGCCGTGGCAGGCCCGCGCGAGGGTTTCCAGCGTCGCGGCCATATCCTCCAGCTCCGCGATCTTGCGGCGCAGATCGGTGACGTGCGTCATCGCCAGCCGCTTCACATCGGCGCTGTGGCGCGACTGATCGCGCCACAGGCCCAGCAACTCGCGAATCCCCTCGACCGCGAAGCCCAGATCGCGGGCACGGCGGATGAAGCGCAGCATATGCACATCCTGATCCGAATATTGCCGATAGCCCGCACTGGTCCGCGCGGCAGGCGGGATCAGCCCGGTCTCTTCATAATAGCGGATCATCTTGGCCGACACGCCCGAGGCTTTCGCTGCCTCTCCGATATTCATGCCGCACTCCTTTCTGCTGCCATGGGTGGTCGCCAGCCGCGCAGGCGCAGGGCATTGCCCAGAACAAAGACCGATGACAGCGCCATCGCGCCTGCCGCAAAGATCGGCGAGAGCAGCAGGCCGAAGGCGGGATACAGCACCCCCGCCGCGACCGGGATCAGCGCCGTGTTATAGGCAAAGGCCCAGAACAGGTTCTGCCGGATATTCCGCAGCGTCGCTTTTGACAGCGCAATCGCATTCGGCACCCCGGACAATGTGCCCGAGATCAACACGACATCCGCCGCCTCTATCGCGATATCGGTGCCAGTGCCGATGGCGATGCCCACATCGGCCTCGGCCAACGCGGGCGCATCGTTGATCCCGTCGCCCACAAAGGCCAGCGTGCCCTGCGCGCGCAGGCTGCGCAGGGCGTCGACCTTGCCATCGGGCAGCACCTCGGCCACCACATCGTCAATCCCCAGCTTGCGCGCGATGGCATGGGCCGTGCGGGCATTGTCGCCCGTGACCATCGCGACCCGCAGACCCTGCGCCTGTAGTGCACGGATGGCATCGGGGGCGCTGTCCTTGACCGGGTCGGCCACGGCGATGATCGCGGCCAGCCTGCCGCCGATGGCGGCATAAAGGGGGGATTTCCCTTCCTCCGCCAGCCGCGTGGCTGTTTCGGCAAAGACGCTCACATCATGGCCCAGCTGCGCCATGTAGCGGTCCGCCCCAATCTCGACCCGCGTGCCCGCCACATCGGCGGCAACGCCATATCCGGTCTGCCCCGCGAAACCCGTGGCGGGGGGCAGGTCCAGCCCCTCGGCGGCGGCGACAATCGCGCGGGCGATGGGGTGTTCGGATTGCGCCTCGACCGCCGCGATCTGCGCGAGCACAGCGTCGCGCGCGAACCCGTCGCACAGGTCCAGATCGGTCAGGCGCGGTCGCCCCTCGGTCAAGGTGCCGGTCTTGTCGAAGGCCACCACCTGCGCGTCGCGCAGGCGTTGCAGCGCCTCGCCCTTGCGAAACAACACGCCCATTTCGGCCCCGCGCCCCGTGCCCACCATGATCGAGGTCGGCGTGGCCAGCCCCATCGCACAGGGGCAGGCGATGATCAGGACCGCCACGGCATTGACCAGCGCAAAGGTCAGCGCAGGGGCCGGGCCAAAGGCCAGCCAGATGGTGAAGCTGAGAAGCGCCACGGCGATCACGGCAGGCACGAACCACAGCGTCACCCGGTCCACCAGCGCCTGAATGGGCAGCTTGGCGCCCTGCGCGGCCTCGACCATGCGGATGATCTGCGCCAGCATCGTGTCGCCGCCTACCGCCGTGGCGCGAAAGCGCAGCGCGCCGGTCTGGTTGATCGTGCCGCCCGTGACCTGCGCGCCCGGACCCTTGGCCACGGGCACCGGCTCTCCGGTAATCATGGATTCGTCGATATAGCTGTCGCCTTCGGTCACGGTGCCATCAACCGGCACACGCTCGCCCGGGCGCAGGGCCAGCACATCGCCTTGCACCACCTCGGCGACCGGCAGATCGACCAGCGCGCCCGCGCGCAGAACGCGGGCGTGGCGGGGCTGCAACCCGATCAGCCGCTGAATCGCCTGCGAGGTGCGGCCCTTGGCGCGCGCCTCCAGCCAGCGGCCCACGAGGATCAGCGTGACGATCACGGCGGCGGCCTCGTAATAGACATTGACAGTGCCCTCGGGCAGCAGGCCGGGCGCAAAGGTCGCCACGATGGAATAGAGCCACGCCGCCGAGGTGCCCACGGCGACAAGGCTGTTCATGTCCGGCGCACCGCGCGCCAGCGCCGGAAAGCCCTGCAGGTAGAACCGCCGCCCCGGCAGGGCCAGAACCAGCGTGGTCAGGGCGAACTGGATCAGCCAGTTGGCCTGCATTCCGATGCTGTGCATGATCAGATGGTGCAGCGCCGGGATCATGTGCGACCCCATTTCCAGCACGAATACCGGCAGGGTCAGGGCCGCCGCGACGATGACATCGCGTTGCAGCGCACCGGCCTCGGCCTCGCGGCGTTCGGACAGGGTGTCGGTGCTGGCCGCCCGGCGTTCCTGCGCGGTAAAGCCCGTGGTCTCGACTGCTGCGATCAGGGCAGCGGGATCAGCCTGGCCCGTGACGCGCGCGCGCTCAGTCGCGAGGTTCACCTGCGCCTGCATTACGCCGGGCACGCCCGCCAGTGCGCGTTCGACCCGGCCAACACAGGATGCGCAATGCATCCCCTCGATACTCAGCTCGATCTCGGATGCGGGCACACCGTAGCCTGCCCCCGCGATGGCATCGACAAGCGCGTCGCGGGTGACATGTTCTGCCGCCTGAATATCGGCGCGTTCGGCGGCAAGGTTGACATGCGCGGACATCACTCCCTCGACGCTTTGCAACCTGCGCTCGACCCGGCCCACGCAGGAGGCGCAGGTCATGCCGGTGATGGGCAGGCTGTGGGTCCGGGGCTGGGTCATCGGGGCGTTCATGTCTAAGCCTTTGCAACTGCAGTGTCGCGGATGCAGATAAGGCTTCCCACCATGGGAAGGTCAAGAGGGCGCGTGTAGATTTCGCGCGCGGCGGGCTTGACGCGGCGGGGCCGGGGGCTTTGTCTGGCAGGTAAGGGGGCGCATGAGCGACGGCAGAGCATCACTGGACGACTGGCTGGACCGGCATTTCGCGGCAACGCTGCCGGTGGGTCTGCTGGCGCGCAATGTGGTCTTGCTGGCGCTGGCGGGGTTGGTGCCGGTGCTGGCGGTCTATATCACACGCGAGCCCGCGCTCTGGGCGCATCTGCGTCACAGCCCTGGCGCGGGCGGGGCCTTTCTGCGCCAGATCATCAGCAACGGGCTGCCGGTTGTGGTGATCGTGACAGCGATCGGGGTGCTGATGCGCGCGCAAATGCAGCGCCGGGGGCTGCGTCCGGGCGCGGCGCTGGGACTGGATATGGCCCTGCGGATCAGTGGCTTTGTCGGGCTGCATGTCGTGATCTACCCGGTCTCGGCGCTGGTCTTTGGCGCGTTCGGCGGCGATCCGGGGCAGGCGTTGCGGGTGCTCTGGCCGACCTTGCTGCAAGCGGCGGGGTTTGTGAACCTGTCGGGCGTGTATCTCTATGCGGTGCTGTTCTGCGCGCTGCCAGTGCAAGTGGCGGCCCTGTCGCGGATGGCGGCCCTGTCGCCTCCGCTGCTGGCGATGGCGGCGCTGGGGCTGATCGCGCTGCAGGCTGTTGTGCTGACGGGTCTGGTCCGACTGGTCATTGCGTGATTGCAACGGCGCGGGGCGATCTGTAACCCTGTAGATCACCCCCCTATGGGCCCGGAACAGGAGGATAGAATGAGCTTCAACGCGCTGCTGGTCACCAAGGATGATGACGGCAAGACCCATGCCGCTGTCACGCAGATCACCGAGGATCAACTGCCCGAGGGCGATGTGACCGTGGCGGTCGAATACTCGACCGTGAATTACAAGGACGGGTTGTGCATCGGCCCCGGTGGCGGGTTGGTGCGGAATTATCCGCATGTGCCGGGCATCGATTTTGCAGGCACGGTCGCGGCAAGCGACAACCCGCGCTACAGCCCTGGCGACAAGGTGGTTTTGACCGGCTGGCGCGTGGGCGAGGCGCATTGGGGCGGCTATGCCGAGAAAGCGCGCGTCAAGGGCGACTGGCTGGTGCCGCTGCCCGAGGGGCTGAGCACCCGTCAGGCCATGGCCGTGGGCACGGCAGGCTTTACCGCGATGCTGGCCATCATGGCGCTGGAAGATCACGGGCTGCGCCCCGGCGCGGGGCCGGTGCTGGTGACGGGCGCTGCGGGGGGTGTCGGCTCGGTCGCTGTGGCGCTGCTGGCCGCGCTGGGCCATGAGGTGGCCGCCGTTACGGGCCGCCCCGAGACCGAGGATTACCTGAAATCCCTGGGCGCGACCCAGATCGTGCCGCGCGCTGACCTGGCCGAGACCGTCAAGCGCCCGCTGGAATCCGAGACATGGGCCGGCTGTATCGATGCCGTGGGCGGCGCGATGCTGGCGCGTGTGCTGGGGCAGATGAAATATGGCGCCTCGGTCGCGGCGGTGGGGCTGGCGGGCGGCGCGTCGCTGCCCGCGACGGTGGTGCCCTTTCTGCTGCGGGGCGTCAATCTGCTGGGGATCGATTCGGTCATGCAACCTTTCGAGAACCGCCAGCGGGCCTGGGGCCGGATCGCGCGTGATCTGCCGATGGACAAGCTCGACGCGATGATCCGCCCGGCGACACTGGCCGATCTGCCGCAACTGGGGGCCGATATCCTGAAGGGCCAGGTGCAGGGCCGCGTTGTCGTCGATGTGACAGGCTGAGCCTGCCGGAACCAGGACACGCGCATGCGATGGGCACAGGGGCAGGCGGATCGGGGGCAGGCGGATCGGGGGCAGCCCCGGCCACATATGTGAAACGCGGTTGATTCAATGGCGATTTCTGGTCTACCGCGACAGGATGCAACCCGCCTTTGACCATCGCCCCTTTCTGGCGCCGCTGGCCCCGCTTGCGCTGATCGCGGCGGCGCTGGCCTTTACCTCTGCGCTGACGCCCTCGCTGATCCCGCGCACGGGGGCGCTGCAGGGCGCGCTGGCAGGCAGTGCCTTTCTGGCCGTCTATGCGATATCCACGGCCATTGTCGGGGTCTGGCGTTGGCTGGGCCTGCCTGTGTCGCGCCCGGTCTGGCTGGTCTGGGGGGCGTTCGGGGTGGCGCTGGTCATCATGGGCTTTGGCCTGACCCGCGCGACCGAATGGCAGAACGCCGTCAACAGCGCTGCCGGGATCGAGCCGGTCGAGACCGCGCGTCCCGTCATCATCGCGGCGGTTGCCCTTGGNATCATCGTGCCGGTCATCGCGCTGGGGCGGCTGGCGCGGCTGATCGTGATTTCCTCTGCCAACCGGCTGGCGCGGTTCCTGCCCGCGCGGATCGCGCTTCTGGGCGCGCTGGTGCTGACGGCCAGCCTGTTCTGGTCGGTCGGAAACGGGCTCTTGGGCGCGGCGATCCTGAACACGCTCGACAGTGCCGCGCGGCAGGTCGATACTTTCATGGTGCCCGACCGCGCGCCGCCCTCCGCCCCCGTCATGTCCGGAAGCGCAGCCTCGCTTGTGGACTGGGAGACGATGGGCGCCGCCGGGCGCGCGCGGGTCACGGCCTTTCCAAATCTTGCGCAGATAGAGGCGCTTGCGGGCAGCGACCCGGCCCGCCCGGCCATGACCCCGGCGCGGGTCTATATCGGGCTGAACTCGGCCGACACGCCAGAGGAACGCGCGGCCCTTGCGCTGAATGAGCTGATCCGCAGCGACGCCTTCTCGCGTGAAGTTCTGGTCATCGGCACGCCCACCGGCACGGGCTGGATACATCGCGCCAGCTTGTCGACGCTGGAATATCTGTGGCGGGGCAATGTGGCCTCGGTCTCGGTGCAGTATTCCTATCTGCCAAGCTGGCTGACCCTTTTGGTCGATCCCGATTATGGCGAAGAAAGCGCGCAGGAAGTGTTTCGGGCCATCCATGACCATTGGCGCAGCCTGCCTGCGGATAGCCGCCCCAGGCTGTATCTCTATGGCCTGAGCCTCGGCTCGCTTTATTCCGAGACATCCGCCGATCTCTGGGACCTGCTCGATGCCCCCTATGACGGGGCATTCTGGGTTGGGCCGACCTTTGCCAACCCGCTCTGGCAGGAATTCACTGCCCGGCGCAACCAGGGCAGCCCCGCCTGGCGCCCGGAGTTGGGGACGGGCGGGCTGGTGCGCTTTGCCACACAGGAAGGCGTGACTGACCATGACGACGCGCCATGGGGGCGTCCGCGCATCCATTATCTGCAATACCCCACGGATGCGATTACCTTTTTCGAGCCTGAGAGCTTNTATCGCCAGCCCGAGTGGCTGACGCCACGCGCGCCCGAGGTCACGTCGGAATTCCGCTGGGTGCCGGTTGTGACCTTTTTTCAGCTTCTGGCCGATCTTTTTGCGGCATTTCGCACCCCGGTCGGCACAGGCCATGTCTATGCTGCCGCGCATTATCTGGATGGCTGGTACAGGCTGACCGACCCGCCCGGCTGGGATGAGGACAGCCTGTCGGACCTGCGCGCCTGGTATGCCGAGCAGGGGCTGTGATGCTGCGCCTTTCCGGGCACAACGCGGACAACTCGGTTGGATGAGCTGCAGCATGCGCGCAACTTGCGCATTTGCACTCCCGCCCGAGGATGTCGGTGACCCGGTGCAAGACCCCGGCGCTGAGGGTGACCTGTGGGTGCTGCCCGGCCCACCTGTGGAGCCCCGCTGGCGTTCTGCCCCCGGCCCGCATGCCCTGTGACGGTTGCGACCATCGTGCTCCATCCGGCATGAGCAGAGGGGTGGTGTGCCTCTGGCAATCCTTCACGCTGCCACGCGGCGGCGATGTCGTCGATGACGCCCCGTGCGTCGCGGGCTGCCCGCATGACGCGAGGTGCCCCGATCTGCCACCTGTTTCACAAGAGCGGACTTGACCCATTTCGTGAAATTCGGTCGTGCCATGATGACGCACCGTTCTCCTGATCAGGACTTGGTGGCTGGGTTCATGATGCCGATGGCAGGCCGGGATGCAGGCTATCGCAATGAAAACGAAACATTGGCAATCATGTCTTGCCGCCATTGCCCGGAATACCGAGAGTTGCGTAACGGCGGTCCGGCAAAGCGACTGGTGGCATGGCGATGGGGCAATGTCCTCGGCCTCTCATCCGGAACGGATCAACCCGGCCAGATGAAATCTGTCTGTCGGCCATCCGGGGTGGGTTTCACCCACCCTACGGGATACCGGATCGGGCGGTGTAGGGTGGGTGGCAACCCACCCTGCCTCAGCCCAGCGCCTTGCCCAGACGCGGCAGTTTCGCCCGTTTCAGCAGCGGGCGCAGGGGCTGCTCTCTGCCCGAGGCCGCTTCGGTCCGCGCCTGTGAAGCCTTCACGGCTGCCTCCACAATCTCCGGCTGATCCAGCCACAGCGCCATCAGAAACGCATCCGGGCCTTCGGCAACCACCCCCTCGGGCGTCAGCAACCNGGTCGGAAAATCGCGCAGGTTCAGCGTCACGATNTGCGCAGCACTCCCGGTGATCGCCGTTGCCAGCACATGCGCATCGGCGGGATCGGGCAGCCAGAGCCGCGCCTCGGTCGNNGGGTCNGCATCAATCTCGGCCTGTGGCCACTGCCCGCGCAGGCTGGCGATCTCTGCTGCTGCGATCGCCGCCCCCTCGGGCCCCAGCCGGGCTGCAGCGCGCTGCCATTCGGCCAATAGCCGCGCCGACCAGAGCGGCGCATAGCCCCCGCGCGCCGCCACGCCCAGCAGGATCTCGCGCAGCACTGTCGGGAACAGCACACAGGCGTCGAGCACCACCTTCATGCGGTCAGGCGGAAGAACACGGATTTGAGGTAGCCGCTTTCGGCCAGTTGCGGCAATTGCGGATGGTCCGGCCCGGCAAACCCTGTATGGATGATCTGCCCGCGCCGCCCCCCGCGTCCGATCCCGCGTGCGCTTGCGGCGCGGAATGCCCCCAGATCGGCGGCATGCGAGCATGAACACAGGCCCAGATAGCCCCCGTCGGCGACCAGCGGTGCGGCCAGCCGCGCCACACGTTCATAGGCGCGCAACCCCGCGGTCAGCGCGTCCTTGTTGGGCGCAAAGGCGGGCGGATCGCAGATCACCAGATCAAAGCGCGCGCCCTCCTGCGCCAGGGCTTCCAGCGTGGCAAAGGCATCGCCTTGCCGTGTGGCAAATCGGTCAGCGACACCGCTTGCCGCCGCGCCTTGTTCGGCCAGCGCCAGCGCGGGCTGCGAGCTGTCCACCGCCAGCGCCGATTGTGCGCCCCCCGCCAGCGCCGCCAATGCGAACCCGCCGACATGGGCAAACACATCCAGCACGCGCGCCCCTACTGCCAGTCTTGCGGCAAAGGCGTGATTGTCGCGCTGATCATAGAACAGCCCGGTTTTCTGCCCGCCTGTCAGATCGGCCAGATAGGTCGCACCATTCATCGGCACCGGCACCGGGCCGTCCAGCGCGCCCGTATGGAGCGCGGTTTCCTCGGCCAGTCCTTCCAGCGCGCGGGCGCGCCCCGTGCCGTTCTTGACGATCACGCTTACCCCGGTGACATCGGCAAGCGCCGTCGCCAGCAAATCGAACTGTCGTTCGGCCCATGCCGCGTTGGGCTGGATCACTGCAGCCTCCCCGAACCGGTCGATCACCACGCCCGGCAGGCCATCGGCCTCGGCATGGATCAGGCGGTAATGGGGGGTGGCGAAAAGCCGGTCGCGCATGGCAAGCGCGCGGCGCAGGCGCGCTGCGATCCATGCGCCATCGATCTGCGCCTGCGCATCGCGGTCCATCATCCGACCCACGATTTTCGAGGCCGGATTCACGGTCACAATGCCCAGCGGGCGCTGCATCCCGTCCTGCAATTGCGCGAAACTGCCCGCAGGCAGTGCGCGCGTGCGCCGGTCCAGCACGCATTCATTGGCAAAGACCCATGGAAAGCCATGCCGTATGGCACGCGCTTCGGCCTTGGGTTTCAGTCGGAGAATGGGAAGATCGGGCATCATGGCGTCCTGCTCGGGGGCTTTGCGATGCCATATGCGAGGGGGGCCGCTTTGGAAAGCCCCCCGCCATCCGTCAGGCCGGATCAGCCGCGGGCAGAGGCCCCGCCATGCGGGATCAGCGCGCTCAGGCGGGCCATCAGCGCTTTCACGCCATCAGCAATCCATTCGGCGCGCATGCGGCGGGCTTCAAGCTCCAGCGCGGTAATATCCAGCGAATGGGGCAGGTTCGAGGGGGTCATTTCTTTTGGCTCCTGTGTTCTCCACGGGGCAGCATATAGGGGGTTGCGACAGGGAATGTGACCAACAAATGCGCAGTCCCGCCATGTGCTGAGGGCATGGCTCGGGCAGCGAGGGGGTGTCTCAAGGGGGTAGCTTGGCGTGTCGGCGTGACGTGGCACGTTTCAAAGCCGCGGATATTGGCAGGCGCGTTCCAGAAGGGCCTGACAGATGTTTGCGGGGGCCTGATCCTACAGGCTGGCGGGGCTGCGCGGTGACCTGCGGGGTCTTCCCGGTGTTACTCTGTTGGCCTCGATCCGGGACAAGCTCGGTTACAGAGAGATGCCGCCGAGGAGTTGCCGCAAGGGACGGGGGGCACCGGGGACCACCGTTGCGGGCATTCCTGATCCCTCATTACGGCTTGCCTGACCCCGCAATACATCAGATGGGGCGTTCCGTCGTCGATGCCTTCGGGGTTACGCCTGCCGGACATGTGCGTGACGGGGGGAGGGACGCTTGAGCGATTGCGCCACGCCATCGATCGCGCAGCGGGACGAGTGCCCCGGCGGGGTCATTTTTAGCCGAGCTTGGGGGCGCGTAACTGTCGCCATCGCCTTTGTGAAAGGGCGGTAACCTTCGCCTGGGGTGCCTTGCGTTACCAAGCCTCTCATTGGTCAAGTGGCGCAACGGGTGTCTTCCATGCGTATAGCGGAACTCCGGCTGGCCGGCGCTGCCAAAGCGGCCGCTGGCGCAAGACAATCTGGTCCGATGCCCAAGGGGTCTGCGCGGTTCCGTCCGGATCGCTGATGTTGACCATGATCGAATTGAGACTGACCTGCCGTGCCGGCTTGAACTGTCGTGCTGCCCCGTATTCTGACGTCGCACAGAACACCGCCCGGATTTGTCGCGCTGAGCGGCGCCCGTGCGCCTTGGGATGATGTCGCTGTGTGCCAGCGGTGACCTGCGCGTCCATGGGATCTGCCCGCGACCCTTGCGCGCAACCCAGATGCAAGCCCGATGCAAATCCGATGCAAGCCCGGACAAAGCCGACAATTGGCGNATGACGGCGCCCATACGGGCGCGGATCGCAAGCCTGAATGCCTTTTCCAGAGTGAGCACAAGCGNCCCGGAGGCCCCGGCAGTGTCCAGCCCCGCCGCCCGCCAGGTGCGGCAGCCCAGCATGCCCGCTTTGCCGCATTGAACTGTTAGCGCTAACTGGTTATATCGGTGTCAGACCTTCCGTTCAGGCACAGGAGAGCCAGATGCCCCTGCACCCCGTCATCGAATCCGTCACCGACCGTATCCGCACCCGTTCCGCCCCGCGCCGCGCGGCCTATCTGGAGCGTATGCAGGCCGCCGCCGATGCAGGGCCAGTGCGTGCGCATCTCTCTTGCGGCAATCAGGCCCATGCCTATGCGGCGATGGGGGCGGACAAGGACATGCTGGCCGGGGGGCGCGCGCCCAATCTGGGGATCGTGACGGCCTATAACGACATGCTGTCGGCGCATCAACCGTTCGAGCATTACCCCGAGATCATACGCCAGGCCGCCCGCGCAGCGGGCGGCACTGCGCAGGTGGCCGGCGGTGTGCCTGCTATGTGTGACGGCGTGACCCAGGGCCAGCCGGGGATGGAACTGTCGCTCTTCTCGCGTGATGTGATCGCGCTCTCGGCCGGGGTGGCGATGTCGCATAACTGCTTTGACGCGGCGGTCTGGCTGGGGGTCTGCGACAAGATCGTGCCGGGGCTGGTGAT
>SL_7KL_010_BRINEDRAFT_10001513_pt1 | contig 11096 bp, 10 predicted proteins | sample SodLak_010_BRINE_FD_10663 | JGI IMG/M metagenome (IMG submission 10663)
CTATCCCATGGCCAAGCAGGGCAAGCCGAAGACGGCGCTGCAGATCGGCCTGATCGCCTCGGTCGCAGGCGATATCATGGCGACGATCATCCTGATCTTCGTCGCAATCCCGTTCGCCCGCGTGGCGCTGATGTTCGGGCCCTACGAGATGGCGGCGATCCTCGCCTTCGCGCTGGTCTTCATCGCCGGGTTGTCGGGCGGGAACCTGTTCAAGGGGCTCGCAGCCGGCGGGCTCGGCATCTTTCTCGGCACGATCGGCCTCGACAACCAGACCGGCCTGCCGCGCATGACCTTCGGCTATCCGGAACTGATGGAAGGCATGCCGCTGATCGCGGTGGCGATCGGCACGCTCGCCCTGTCGGAGATGTTCGTGCAATCGGAGCGGCTGCGCCGGGAGCGCTCCACGATGGCGGTGAAGCTCGAGCATCGCGCCGACGACCACATCACCTTCCCCATCATCCGCATGATCTTCCCCACGATCATGCGCGGGACCGGGATCGGCACCTTCGTCGGCGCATTGCCGGGCCTCGGGCCCTCGGTCGGCTCGTTCATGTCCTACGGCATGGCCCAGCGCGCATCGAAAACGCCGGAGAAGTTCGGCAAGGGTGAACCGCGCGGCATCGCCGCCTCGGAATCCGCCGACAATGCCGTGATCCCGGCCGCGCTGATCCCGCTCTTCGGCCTCGGCATTCCCGGTAACGTTTCGGCGGCTTTGCTGATCGGCGCCTTCGCCATCCACGGCATCACGGTAGGCCCGCTGCTTCTGCGCGACGAGCCGGAACTGCTCTATTCGATCTTCGCCGGAATGATCGTCGCGAGTGTGTTCATGCTGGCGCTCGGCTGGTTCGGGTTGATGGTATTTGCCCAGATCACGCGCGTGCCGGCGCATGTGGTGATCCCGATCGTGATCTTCTTCTGCCTCGCCGGCATGATGCTTCAGGGTTACGGCACCTTCGGCCTTGTCATCCTGATCGCCTTCGCCGCGCTCGGCTTCCTGATGAAGAAATACGATTATTCCTTCGTCACATTCCTCGTCGCCTTCATCATCACACCGATGCTGGAGCTGAACCTGCGGCAGAGCATCATCCTTTCGCGCGGCGACTGGATGATCCTGCTCAATCGCCCGATTGCCCTGTTCTTCATCGTCTGCACCCTCATCGCCCTCGCGATGCTGGCGTACCGGACCGTGACTTTGGGCAAACCGGCCGCCGGCGCACCGCCGGTGGACTGACACCCCTCTAAGAGCAAAGACAGAAGGGAACGAGACCATGAAGAAATTGCTCCTCGCCTCCGCCAGCGTCATGCTGATGGCCGCACCGATGGGCGCCGCCCAGGCCGATACCTGGCCCGAGCGCCCGCTGACCATGGTCATCGGCTTCAACCCCGGCGGCTCCACCGACATCCAGGGCCGCGTGCTCGCCAATGTCATGGAAGAGTATCTCGGCCAGCCGGTGAACGTCGTGAACCAGCCCGGTGGCGGTGCAGCCGTCGCCTATACGCGTCTGGCCAACAACACCGACGAGGGCTACACCTTCCTCTATGGTGGCCTGACCGCGCTGACCTTCACGCCGATCATCACCGATGTCGAATACGAGATCGACGATTTCGAGTATCTCGCCGCGCTCGCCGTGGGCCAGAACGCGCTCGTCACTTCCGCCGAGCAGCCTTTCCAGACATTCGACGAGATCATCGAATACGGTAAGGAAAACCCGATGACCTATGCCCAGCAGACGCCGCTGGACGAGGCCATCATCCGCCGTGTCGCCGAGATCGAGGGCCTCGACCTCGCCATCGTGCCGACCGGCGGCGGTGCCGGCATGGCGCCGCTGGTGCTGGGCCAGGAAGTCGATTTCGCCTATTCGGGCGGGACGCATGCCCAGTACACGCCGACCGGCGAAATGGTCGTCGCGGCCTTCCTCTCGGCCGAGCGCAGCCCGTTCTATCCGGACACGCCGACCCTGATGGAACTCGGCTATGACTATTCCATCGAGGATTACCGCTCCATCGTGGTGCCCGCCGGCATTCCCGACGAGGCCAGAGAGCGCCTGATCGCCGCAGCCGAGTTCGCCTCCACCAACGAGGAGTTCCGCGCCATCACCGAGGACAACACCTTCTTCCCCGTGGTCTTCATGGGCCAGGACGAAATGGAAGAAAACGTCCGCCGCATTCGCGCGGCGACGGAAGAGGTGATGGGTAACTGATCCGCGCCATCAACGGAAAACGAGGACAGCCCCCGGAGCGATTCGGGGGCTGTTTTTATCGGGGGAGAGAGCGAGCGGATGGGGCCGATCCCGCAGCGAGGCGCCGCAGCTGTGGACGGGGCCATCACATCATCGCGGATGCCGCGTCCGGCACATCCGAACCGGCACCCGAGCGACGTATCGTTACGCCGCCGGCGGAAAATGCTGCTGTGATTTCAGAAGCTTCAAGATGGTGGGCGCGGCTGGGATTGAACCAGCGACCCCTACGATGTCAACGTAGTGCTCTCCCGCTGAGCTACGCGCCCATCTTGCTCCGGCGTTGCGGCGCCGTCGGTGCAGCGCTGCCGTGGGAGCGCGTATAGCGAACCCGCTTCGGCGGCGCAAGCGGCTTGATCAGGAAATCTTCACGCGGCGAGGAGTTTTTCCACTTCGCCGACGAGATCCTTCAGATGGAAGGGCTTCGACAGCACCTTGGCATCCTTGGGCGTCTCCGAATCGGCATTGAGCGCCACCGCCGCAAAGCCCGTGATGAACATCACCTTGATATCCGGATCGAGCTCCGTCGCCCGGCGAGCGAGCTCGATTCCGTCCATCTCGGGCATCACGATATCGGTGAGCAGCAGCTCGAACGGCTCCTCGCGCAGCCGGTTATAGGCCGAGAGCCCGTTATCGAACGAGGCCACGTCGTAGCCCGCATTCTGAAGCGCCTTCACGAGGAAGCGGCGCATGTCGTTGTCGTCTTCGGCGAGTAGAATTTTCATGGTGTCCCGCATTGCCGTCCCGGCTTACCTTCCATCTTTTCCATAAGGCCCTGCCCCGGTAAACATCGCGTGAAAGCAAATGTCGCGGCAGCAGGAAAACGGCGCTCAGACGCGCATGCGCAGATGCACACGGCCCAGGCGCGATGACACAATGGCGCGATGGCACAATCGCGACCGATATCGCAGAGATACGCTCTTGCCATCGGCGCTCTCGCGCGAAACATTAGCAGTGTTCTGCGACAGAGCAAATGCCGGGCTGTGTGAGCAGATGCCGGCGTGACGAGACGGGCGAAGGGCTTCGCGCATTGAAGAACGCGACTGACATGACGGATAACGAGGCGGGTGGCCCGGCCGGCGCGAGCAGCGGACCCGCCGCCCTGTTCGATCCGCCCTTCGAGATCGCCATGCCCGATCGGGTGAATGGCGGCTTCGTTTTCGATTCGCCCCATTCCGGCGCATTCTATCCGCAGGCCTTCCTCGAAGGCGGGCGCCTGAGCGCGCATACGATCCGCCGCTCGGAAGATGCCTATGTCGACAGGCTGGTCGCGCCGATGGTCGCCCATGGCGCGCCCCTGATGCGTGCGCTTTTTCCGCGCGCCTATCTCGATCTCAACCGCGAGCCCTACGAGCTCGATCCNCGCATGTTCGAGGGTCGCCTGCCCGCTTTCGCCAATACCCGCTCGATCCGCGTCGCCGGCGGGCTCGGCACGATCCCGCGCATCGTCGCGGACGGGCACGAGATCTATGCCGGGCGCATCCCCGTGCGCGAGGGGCTGGCGCGGATCGATACGCTCTACAAACCCTATCACCGCGCCCTGCGGCGGCTGATCACCAGGACGCAGAACCATTTCGGCTATGCCTGCCTGATCGATTGCCATTCGATGCCCTCGACCAGCCTCTCCGCCGAATCCCTCGGCCAGGTCGATATCGTTCTGGGTGACCGCTACGGATCGAGCTGCAGCAATGTGCTGACGGATCTGGTCGAGGTCGCCTTGCGCGCGCGCGGTTTCGGCGTGATGCGCAACAAGCCCTATGCAGGCGGCTTCATCACCGAGCATTACGGCGAGCCCTCCGGCCACCGGCACGCGCTGCAGATCGAGATCAACCGCGCGCTCTACATGCACGAGGCGACGCTCACCCCGCATGCCTGGTTCGACGAGATCGGGCGCGCGCTCTGCGCCGCGCTCGCCGAAGTGCTCGCGGCAGGCGAGGTCTTCGCCGCACGCCCCTGCGAGCCGCCGGCCATCGCGGCGGAGTGATCCGCCCCCATGCCGCAACAAAAAGCGGGACCAGCTCTCGCCGGTCCCGTCGGAGGTGGTGCGGCATCTGCTCTGATCGGCTGCGGATGCCACACGAGGGTCCGCCTCGAAATGTCAGATTAGAGCATCAATCCGTCAGGTGGGTACCGGCTGACGGAAAAAATGATGCGTCTAACAATAACTTAGAGCGCCGGTCCTGATTCCGTCAGGTCGGAACGCGCTAAGGGATCACTTCTGCTTGACGATGATCGGCGTCAGAAGGTCGCCCCAGTAGCCGTCCTGGTGGTGATGGCGCGAGGCGCGCTGCAATTCGATGGAGAGGCCGGAATTCACCGCTTCCGCGACGGCGGCATTGAGGCGGTGGAGCTGGTTGGCGAGCATGCGGATCGCCGCCTGCTGCTGCTCGTCCATGGTGCTGGCCAGGTCTTCGGCGCGTTCCTTGACATTGGGCATGATCGTGTCTCCCTGAAGAATGTTGCGGATGGCGGGCGGGGCTCATCCCCCGCCCGACCGGAATGCTCACTCGGCTGCGTGCAGCTTCGGCTCGTCCTTCGCGAACTGGGCCGTNTCGGTGGATTCGCCCATCGCCGTGGTCGAGGAGCGCCCGCCCGTGATCGTCATCGCCACCTGGTCGAAATAGCCGGTGCCGACTTCGCGCTGGTGTCGGGTGGCGGTGAAGCCGTTCGCCTCGGCGGCGAATTCCGCCTGCTGCATCTCGGAATAGGCGCCCATGCCGCGATCGCGGTAACCGCGGGCCAGCTCGAACATCGACAGGTTGAGCGAGTGGAAGCCCGCCAGCGTGACGAACTGGAACTTGTAGCCCATCGCCCCGAGTTCGCGCTGGAACTGCTCGATCGTGTCCGGATCGAGATTCTTGCGCCAGTTGAACGAGGGCGAGCAGTTATAGGCGAGCAGCTTGCCGGGATATTTCGCATGGATCGCCTCGGCGAAGCGGCGCGCCTCGTCGAGATCCGGCCGCGACGTCTCCCACCACAGGATGTCCGCCGTCTCGGCGAAGGCGAGGCCGCGCGCGATGCAGTGATCGACGCCGGTGCCTTCCTTGAGGCGGTAGAACCCCTCCGGCGTGCGGCTGTCGGGCTCGATGAAGGGGCGGTCGCGCTCATCGACATCGGAGGTGATCAGCCGGGCCGATTCCGCATCGGTGCGGCACATGACCATGGTGGGCACGCCCATCACGTCGGCGGCGAGGCGCGCGGCGTTCAGATTGCGCTCATGCGCGGCGGTGGGGATGAGGACCTTGCCGCCCAGATGGCCGCACTTCTTCTCCGAGGCGAGCTGATCCTCGAAATGCACGCCCGCAGCGCCGGCCTCGATGAAGGCCTTCATGATCTCGTAGGCGTTGAGCGGCCCGCCGAAACCGGCCTCGGCATCGGCCACGATCGGGGCGAACCAGTCGCGCTGGGCNCCGCCCTCCGCNTGCTCGATCTCGTCGGCGCGCTTGAGGGTGCGGTTGATGCGCCGGCACAGTTCCGGGGCGCCGTTCGCCGGGTAGAGCGACTGGTCCGGATACATCTGCGAGGCGGTGTTGGAATCGGCGGCGACCTGCCAGCCGGAGAGGTAGATCGCCTTGAGCCCGGCGCGCACCTGCTGCATGGCCTGGTTGCCGGTCATCGCGCCCAGCGTGTTGATGAAGGGCTCGTCATGCAACAGCTCCCACAGCTTCACCGCGCCACGCTCGGCGAGCGTGTGGGCGATGGGGAAGGAGCCGCGCAGCCGCAACACATCCTCCGGCGTATAGGGCCGGCGAATACCGTCAAAGCGGCCTTCCGGCGCGGCGGGAACGAGGTCCTGGAAGGTCGGCTTGCTCATCTGTATCTCCTCGACATTCTCGACATGATTTTTACAACTTTGGTCGTAGCGNTCTGATTTCGTCTCGATTGACCGCTGGAACCTGTCCCAATTGATGCTATGTTGCGCTGCGATGGGCAAGACGGACAATTTTTGGAAAAAGTCGCGGTGTCGAAATACGACTGCTGTCGATCTGTAAAATTGTCAAAAATTGTAAAAGGCAAAGTTGATGAGCGACGATGCAGCACGCAAGATCATGGCCGGGGGGCGCCTGCGCCGCCTGCGCCAGGAACTCGGTCTCTCCCAGACGGGGATGGCGACGGAGCTCGGCATCTCGGTAAGCTATCTCAACCTGATCGAGCGCAACCAGCGCCCGGTGACGGCGCAGGTGCTGATCAGGCTGGCGGAGGTCTATGACATCGACCCGCGCGAATTCGCCCGCGAGGAAGAATTGCGCATCGTCGGCGAGCTGGAGGAGATCTTCGCCGATCCGCTGTTTCGCGATTCCCCCGTCCCGCGCGGCGCCCTGCGCGAGATCGCCGATACGGCCCCGACGCTCGCCACCGCGATCCAGCGGCTCTACGCGGCCTATGGCCAGTTGCGCGAAGGCGGCCCGCTGGCACACGGGCCCGGCGATGCNGATCGNGCCGAGGGCGCGGCGCCGGAGCANCCCGTCGAGCGGGTNCGNGATTTCCTNCATGCGGCCAACAACCATTTCCCCGAGCTCGAGGCCGCAGCCGAGCGGGTTGCGCAGGAACTCGGCGAATCCGGCCCGAACCTGTTCTTCGCCCTGTCGGAGCGCCTGCGCGAGCGCCATGGCCTGCGCGTGCAGATCCTGCCCGTCGACGTCATGCAGTCGGCGCTGCGCCGCTTCGACCGCCACCGCCGGCGGCTGATGATCTCGGAACTGGTCGAGCCGTCCGGGCGCACCTTCCAGGCCGCCTACCAGCTCGCCTTCGCGGAATGCGCCGAGACCATCGCGCGTATCGCCGATACGCTTGAATCACGCGACGGGGCGGTGCGGCGGCTGGTGCGGATCACGCTGGCGAACTACTTCGCCGCCGCCGTGATGATGCCCTATGCGCCCTTCCTGCAGGCGGCGGAGGCGCTCGCCTATGATGTCGAGGTCTTGTGCGCCCGCTTCGGGGCGAGCTTCGAGCAGGTCGCCCATCGCCTGACCACGCTGGCGCGCCCGAGCGCACGGGGCGTGCCGTTCTTCCTGGTGCGGGTCGACACGGCCGGAAACGTGTCGAAGCGGTTTTCCTCCGGCTCCTTCCCGTTCTCGCGCTTCGGCGGCACCTGCCCGCGCTGGAACCTGCATCACACTTTCCGCGCACCGGGGCGCGTCCTGTGCGACGTGGTCGAACTCCCCGACGGCGCACGCTGGTTCTCGCTGGCGCGCACCGTGCGGCGCAATGCGCAGGCCTGGGGCGAGCCCGAGGCGCAATTCACCATCGGGCTGGGTTGCGAGCTGAAATACGCCAACCGGCTGGTCTATGCGAAGGGAATGGACTGGAAGCTGCGCGAGCCGACGCCGATCGGCGTGAATTGCCGGCTCTGCGAGCGGCAGAACTGCGCCCAGCGCGCCGCGCCGCCGATCCTGCGCCGGCTCTCCGTGGACGAGACCACGCGCGGCGTCTCGCCCTTCGCCTTCGAGAGCTGAGGCCGCGACGCGTGTGCCCGTGCCGCCTTGCACGAAAGGGCCTTTACCTGCCCGCCCGCGCGGGCATCATGGCCCGACAATATCAAGCGCCCCGCATGGCGGCGGCGACCAAGGGGAGGAATGCATGCATGTTCTCGTGACCGGCGCCGCCGGAATGATCGGTCGTAAACTCGTGGAACGCCTCGCCGAAGACGGGCGCATCGGCGGCGTCGAGATCAGCGGAGCCACGCTTCACGACATCGTCGCGCCGCAGGCCCCCTCCTTCGCGCCGTTCACGGTGGAGAGCATCGCCGCCGATTTCGCCGATCCCGCCGTGCCGGCGCGGCTGGTTTCCGGCAAGCCCGATCTGATCTTCCACCTCGCCGCGATCGTCTCCGGCGAGGCGGAGACCGATTTCGACAAGGGTTACGCCATCAATCTCGACGGGACGCGGCGTCTGTTCGATGCGGTACGCGCGCTCTCGAGCGATGGCGCGCCCTATCATCCGCGCATCGTCTACGCCTCCTCCGTCGCCGCCTTCGGCGCGCCGCTGCCCGATCTGATCGACGACGAATTCCTGCAGGCGCCGCTGACGAGCTACGGCACACAGAAGGTCATCGGCGAGTTGCTTTTGACCGATTACACCCGCAAGGGCATCTTCACCGGCATCGGCATCCGCCTGCCCACGATCTGCGTGCGCCCCGGCAAGCCCAACAAGGCGGCATCGGGCTTCTTCTCCAACATCATCCGCGAGCCGCTCGCCGGCCACGAGGCGGTGCTGCCGGTGGATGAGAGCGTGACGCACTGGCACGCCTCGCCGCGCTCGGCCATCGGCTTCATGATGCATGCCGCGACGCTCGACAGCGAGAAGATCGGCCCGCGCCGCAATCTCAACATGCCGGGCGTGCGCGCCACCGTCGGCGAGCAGATCGAGGCATTGCGCAGGATCGCCGGCGAGAACGTCGTCGCGCGCATCCGTCGCGAGCCCGACGAGATGATCCGCTCCATCGTCGCGAACTGGGCGCGCGGCTTCTCGCCAAAGCGCGCGCTGGCGCTCGGTTTCACGGCTGATGAGAGCTTCGAGGCGATCATCCGTACTCATATCGAGGACGAGCTTGACGGCGAATTCGTGCGCTGAGCATCACGCCGCAACGACAGTTTTTTCGCCGCCGCCCCTTGCCGTATGCGCGTAATTCGGCAACCTCCCGCATATCCGCCGGTCACCCCGGCACTCGACCGGATCCGCGCGCGCATCAGCAACGCGCAGGCTCCGGCTGCGGAAAAGGTGCGATGGACGAAGCAAGCACGATCTACCCGGTCATCCTGTGCGGCGGCGCGGGCACGCGTCTGTGGCCGCTATCCCGCAAGAGCTATCCCAAGCAGTTTGCGCAATTGCTCGGGCGCGAGAGCCTGTTTCAGGGCACGGTGCGGCGCATGGCCGAGGCCGGTTTCGCAGCTCCGCTGACGATCACGGGGGAGGATTTCCGCTTCATCGTCACCGAGCAGCTCGCCGCCGTCGAGCAAGTTGCCCGCGCGACCCTGATCGAACCGCAACCGCGCAACACCGCGCCCGCCATCCTCGCCGCCGCGTTGTGGCTGCGCGAGAGCGATCCCGATGCGCTGATGCTCGTCGCCCCGTCCGATCACGTGATTCCCGACACGCCGGCCTTCCGCGCGAGCGTCACCGCCGCGATACCGGCGGCGCAGGCGGGGACGCTCGTCACCTTCGGCGTGACGCCGACGCGCCCGGAAACCGGCTACGGCTATCTCGCGCTCGCGCCCGATGCCGATCCGCAGGCGATCACACCCCAGCCGCTCGCCGGCTTCGTCGAGAAACCCGATGCGGCGCGCGCGGCGCAGATGCTCGCAGAGGGGCGTTATCTCTGGAATGCCGGGATATTTCTGTTCTCGGTCAAGGCGCTGATCGATGCTTTCGCGCGCCATGCCCCCGATCTGGCCGCCCCGGTGAGTGAAGCCGTGGCGCAGGCGCAGGCCGATCTCGGCTTCACGCGTCTGGCGGCGGAGCCCTGGGCGCAGGCGCGCGACATCTCGATCGATTACGCCATCATGGAAAAGGCGGAGAATCTCGCCGCCGTGCCGCTTCAGGCGCATTGGTCCGATCTCGGCGGCTGGGAGGCGGTCTGGCAGGAAAGCGGGCCGGACGGGCAGGGCAACGTCGTCTCCGGCCATGCCCTCGCGCAGGATTGCCGCGACACGCTGCTGCGCTCCGAATCGGACGAGCTGGAGCTCGTCGGGATCGGGCTCGACAACATCGTCGCGGTGGCGATGAAGGATGCGGTGCTGGTCGCACGCAAGGACAGGGCGCAGGAGGTCAGGGAGGCGGTTGCCACCCTCAAGGCGCGCGAGGTGGCGCAGGCGACGGCCTTTCCCCGCGATCATCGCCCCTGGGGCTGGTTCGAGAGCCTCGCCGTCGGCGACCGCTTCCAGGTCAAGCGCATCGTCGTGCATCCCGGCGGCGCGCTGTCGCTCCAGAGCCACATGCACCGCTCCGAACACTGGATCGTCGTGGCCGGGACGGCGCGCGTCACCATCGACGGGCAGGAAAGCCTCCTCGGGGAGAACGAGTCGGTCTATATTCCGCTGGGCTCCGTGCACCGTCTGGAGAATCCCGGCAAGCTGCCGATGGTTCTGATCGAGGTGCAGACCGGCGCCTATCTGGGTGAGGACGACATCATCCGCTACGAAGACATCTACGCGCGTCGCTGACGCCAACGGGAGGAAAGATCATGGACGAAGACCGTTTCAACATGGAAATGCGCAAGTTTCTCAAGGAAGTGGGCGTCACCTCCCAGCGCGAGATCGAACGTCTCGTGCGCGACGGCGCGTTCAAGGGCGGCGAGTTGCGCCTGCGCATGACGTTGACGGCGGAGAATGCCGATCTCGAACACGTGGTCGAGCGCACATTGCCGGTGCCAGACGAATCGTGATCGCGCGCGCCGCGCATCGGCGCCTCAACGGTCCTGCGGCGGGATATGCCTGATCCGCTCCACATGGGCCTTGATATCCTCGCAACTGAACTTGCTGTGAACTCGTCTGGTGGAAGCGGGATGGTATTGCAGGCCGAGCTTCCTGTCGGCGCGCCAGGCCTTCATCGGGCGAATCGGGCGTGGCACGAAGCCCCCTCCGCAAGTCGGGCAGACATTATGCAGCACGTTATCGACGCAATCGGCGCAGTAGGTGCATTCATAGGTGCAGATGCGCGCCTCGGTCGAGTGCGGCGGCAGATCCTTGTCACATAATTCGCAGTTCGGGCGCAATTCGAGCATCAGGGCACTCCATCAGGGCATCTGCGCCGGGAATGCAAGCGCGAACCGGCGTCGGTCTCGTCATCACACCATGCAACCCTGCATAAGAGAAGGCAAAAAAAGCATGGCTGCCGCGATGGCCAAACATGCACCAGCCG